>LNFM01003952.1_pt1 | contig 28122 bp, 22 predicted proteins | sample 596031 | NCBI WGS metagenome assembly LNFM01 (sample SAMN04254537, study PRJNA301005) | activated carbon metagenome | isolation source: dual media filters at the Ann Arbor, Michigan drinking water treatment plant | place: USA: Ann Arbor
CCCAACCAGTTAATACCAACCATTGATAAATACAGCCGCTATAAAAAAACAGCGGAGGGAAATAAATTCAAAGGAAAATTAGAAAATCATTGCTGGCGGCTATGGCATGACCCGGTTATTACCTGGGATGGCCTCGTAGCACCTTGTTGTTTTGATAAAGATGCGCAACACCAGCTCGGCGATCTAAAGGAGAAAAGTTTTAAAGAGATTTGGAAAAACGGCGAATACAATAGTTTTAGAAAAAAGATTTTAAGTGGCCGTAGAAATATTGATATTTGCGCTAACTGTAGTGAAGGCACAAAAGTGTGGAGTAGTGATTGATTGCCAAAAACCAACCTATGCATATTTCATCCTCTATCTCTACCCGCTTGCAATACCAGCACAAATCCCTCGTGGATATAATTGACGGATTAACTGATGAACAAGCAAGGCGTCCCATAATTACAGGTAAATGGTCCATATTTGAAAACATTGTACATCTTCAAACCTACCAGCACACCTTCATTAAAAGAATTCAAGAGATACTTACAGGAGAAAAGCCAAGTTTTCCAAGATATACTGCCGATGCCGACCCTCTGTTTCTTGATAATTGCGAAAGATCGATCCGGGAAGTTATGCATGATATGCTAACAATAAGAAAAGAAATGGCCGGAGAGATGCTTACTTTCAAGGATGCCGATTATTCTAAGACAGGTTCTCATCCATTATTTGGAGAAATGAATATTCTGCAATGGATTAATTTTTTTCTACTACATGAGGCACATCATCTGTTTGTCATTTTTAAATTGGCAGCTGAGCTAAAAAGAGAAGCTAAAAATTTATAAATCTGCTTACACAACTTTTTTACCACTTCTTCATTTCATCAAAAATAGAAGTGTAGAATGATGTAAAACCTTCAAAAAAATTACGGAAAGATTCGGATAATAACTTCATAAAATGTCAGGTTAAGGTTCGTACTGTAAAAGAACTGATTTTAAAATAACCAACAATACCACAAAGAGGGGATTTTTTGCACCATTGCTGCCCGGCTGATGTTAATAAAAGGCAAAGAATCTGCCGGAAATAAAAATAAATTTGATTATTCAATGTTGCAACATTAATTTTGCGGTATTGAATTTTAAACATTAAAAAATACATAACATGAGCGACTTAAGAACAAACGTAGACCAGTTGAATCAGATGATCCTGGAAGGAAATATTCTCCCTGCATTTGAAAAATTTTATGCCGATGATGTGGTAATGCAGGATAATGATTATCCTGCCCGTGTAGGTAAAGATGTAAATCGCCAATACGAAGAAGCCTTTGTAAATGGCCTTACTGAATTTCGTGGTGCCAAAATATTGAACACCATCATTAGTGATGATGTTTCGGCTGTAGAATGGTGGATGGATTATACCCACAAAGACTATGGCACCCGCACCTATCGCCAGTTATCTGTACAGCGCTGGAAAAACGGTAAAATTGTAGAAGAGAAGTTTTATTACAACAATTAATACCGGGAAAAAGGCAATTCATTTAAAAAGTTTCAGGCCTGGCGTTTTGCTTGCCTGAAACTTTTTACTTTTAATGCGTAAACTTAACGATATGGGCATTGATAAGGATATACAGCAAACAAAGTTTCGCAATGCGCATCAAAAAGCGGGTATTAATCTTATTTATACATTGGGATGGATCCGTGAGCGGACTAAGTCTATTTTCGATGCAGAAGATATTACACCGCAGCAATTCAACATTCTTCGTATACTTAGAGGAAGTTTTCCTAACCCCCTTTCTACCTTGCAAATAAGAGAAAGAATGCTGGAAAAAATGAGTGACACCAGCCGTATTGTTGATCGCCTTATCGCTAAAGGTTTAGTAAAAAAAATTACCTGCAAAAAAGACCGCCGCCTGGTGGATGTAATTATTACAGATAAGGGTAAAAAAATGCTGGAACGATTAGATGCCCGGCAAGATGAGATAGATGGGGTAATGGGCAATCTTTCAGAAAATGATGCTAATATTCTCAGCAATTTGCTCGATAAAATCCGTGATGCGGGTGAATGACGTATTTTTACCGTTCTGATTATTCATACTAATTTGAAAACATGAAACGGTTTTGGTTATTGCTATCCGCCCTTGCCTCTATTTTATTTTTACAAGCCCAGCCCAAGTACGAATTCCGTGGCGTATGGGTAGCCAGTGTTAATAATATTGACTGGCCTAAATCTGGCGACACAAATCCTGAAAGTCAAAAAGCTGATTATATCCGTTTGCTGGAAATGCACCAGAAAAATGGGATGAATGCAATGATTGTGCAGGTTCGTCCTGCAGCAGATGCATTTTATCCATCCACATTTGAACCCTGGAGCCAATGGCTTACAGGTGTGCAAGGTCAGCCACCTTCTCCGTACTACGATCCATTGCAATTCATGATAGAAGAAACGCATAAAAGAGGAATGGAATTTCATGCCTGGTTAAATCCATACCGAGCTGTTCATAATCTTGGCAGTTCTTCAGTGGCCGCTAATCATATCAGCCGTATTCATCCGGAATGGTTTTTAAACTATGGTGATAAAAAATACTTCGATCCCGGAAATAAAGAAGCACAAAAATTTGTGGTAGATGTTGTTCGTGACATTGTAAAGCGATATGATGTAGATGCAATACATATGGATGACTACTTCTACCCTTACCGCATACCCGGAAAAGAATTTCCTGATGCAGCTTCGTATGCAAGATCTGGAAGCAAGCTAAACAAAGACGATTGGCGCAGAAGCAATACTGATTCTATTATACAAGCAATTAGCATTGCTATCAAACAAGAAAAAAAACTGGTTCGTTTTGGCATTTCTCCTTTTAGTGTTTGGCGCAATAAGGATAAAGACCCCGTAAGAGGAAGCGATACCCGTGCCGGCCAAACCAACTATGATGATCTGTATGCAGATATATTATTGTGGTTGAAAAAAGGCTGGATTGATTATGTAACTCCGCAACTTTATTTTACGATTGGCCATCCTAAAGTCGATTACGCAAAAATGGTAGACTGGTGGAGCCGCAATAGTTATGGCCGTCATATTTATATTGGTCATGGTATTTATAAAGTAGAAGAAAAAGAACCGGGTTGGAACAATCCCAATGAACTGCCCAACCAGATAAAACAGTTGCGCCGCTATCCTAATGTGCAGGGAAGTATTTATTACAGCAGCCGTTTGTTTGATAAAAATCCAAATGGCTGGAATGATAGTTTAAAAGATAATTATTATAAGTATCCGGCTCTTTTACCTCCTATGCGCTGGATAGACAATGAAAAGCCATGGCCGCCTATTGTAGAAAGAACTATTACGCAGGATTCGGTAATACAGCTAATTGTAAAACCAGATCCGAGAAACCGGATAGAAATAAAATATTATGTGGTGTATCAGTACGCTACTGATTCGCACAGTGAAACATTTGGCAATGTGCCTAAATATATTTCCCGTTTTGTTACACTACCAGCTGGCTTTGAGTTTAAAGAAGTTCTTTCTTCTAAAAATTTCTCGTATCGCTATGTAATAACTGCAGTAGGTAAAAACAATAATGAAAGCGACCTGAGTGAGATCGCTATATTGGTGCAGCCGGGAGAAAAGAAATGGAGTTTTTACAAGCCATAAATCTACCTATTCCTGAGTTTCAGTTTGACTCTTCATATACCAGAAAAGTGAAAAGCCAAATATTATATTTTTCTGTTTATTCGCTCTTGCAATATTCAAGAGGCTTTTTGAAAAATCAACTCGAAACCCGTACCGGCTCTTTATTTCATAATGAGATGAAAAGCTAAATCCCAAGTCTAGCCTTTTGTATTGATCTGTCTCTTTTTTATGCAAATGTATAGTTGACGGATTTGTGCTGTTTCTTATTTTTATTTGACCGTTGAAACCATAAGAAACATATGGGCCACCTGCAATAGACAGCTGTTTTCATTTTCTTCAGAAAATTTATACCCGAAATGAATAGGCAGCTCAACATAGTTTAAGCGAATAGTTACAGAGTCAATTCTACCTGTCATAAAGCTTCTTGTATGAATAACTCCTTTCCCTGCATAGTAAGGGCCTGTTAATAATAACCAGTTCTCGTCAAAGGGAATTTCAATAATAGTCCCAATGTTTAAACGTGGGAGAAGTCTTTTTTGCGGATCAAAACTATAAAACTTAATAGATGCTAAATTTACACCAGCCCTTATACCGAATTTTGTTTGTGACTTTGCTAAAAAGGGTATGTAAAGCAAAACAGCAACCACTATTTTTCTCATAAAACGGTTTGTCTTACAAATTAGAGTAATGATTCAGAAAAGTAGCTGCCTGTTACTTAAATGCTTCTTAATTTTTCTTTAAGTATCATGTTTTACCTTTGCGAAACTTGCGGGAACTCAAAACCCGCAACTAATTTATAATTCTTAAATATACCCACATGCCCGGCTACGAACTCTGGAGTGATAAAGAACGAAAAGAAGTAAATGATGTACTGGAAACGGGCATCCTGATGCGCTATGGTTTTGACGGGCCAAGAAAAGGGATCTGGAAAAGCAAAGAGTTGGAAGAAGCTATCTGTAACACATTCGGCTGTAAATATGCACAATTAACTTCCAGCGGTACAGCGGCATTAACTACAGCCATGAGTGCTTTGGGAATTGGCTATGGTGACGAAGTAATTACTCCTTCTTTTACATTCGTGGCTTCTTTTGAAGCGATACTGAGTGTTGGTGGAGTACCGGTATTGGTTGATGTTGATGACACACTTACATTAAATCCTGAAGCTGTAAGAAATGCGATAACTCCCCAAACAAAAGCTGTGATGCCTGTACATATGTGTGGCAGCATGGCCGACATGGATGAATTAATAACTATTTGTAACGAACATGATCTTTTTTTATTAGAAGATGCCTGCCAGAGTATCGGTGCTACCTATAAAGGAAAACATCTGGGTACTATTGGTGATGCAGGAACTTTTTCTTTTGATTTTGTAAAAACTATGACCTGTGCCGAAGGCGGTGTAGTGATGACGAATAGTGAAGACCTCTATATTAAAAGTGATGGCTACACCGATCATGGGCATGATCATAAAGGAGCAGACAGGGGAGCAGACCTACACCCATTTATTGGCTACAATTATCGCATTTCAGAATTACATGCAGCTGTAGGCCTGGCACAAATAAAAAGATTAGAAGAGTTTTTGACTATTCAGAAAAAGAATAATGCTCTTCTAAAAAATATACTGGCCGAACTACCTGAAGTAACATTCCGCCGTGTTCCCGACCCTGCCGGTGACAGTGGAAGTTTTATAAGCTGGTTTTTGCCTACTGCAGAAATTACAAAATCAGTAATAACAGAAATGAAGGTACAGGGAATATTGCCCGGTAATTTTTATTGGTTCGATAATAACTGGCACTATATCCGCAAATGGGATCATCTTAAAAACTCTACTACCTTAAATGCATTACATCCTGATCTAAAAGCACAGGTAATACATCATGCAACAAAGGATTTGTCTGCCAGTGATGCTATTATGAGTCGCTGCATCTCTACTTCTATCAGCCTGCTCTGGACAGAAGAGCAGATCAAAGAGAAAGGTGAAAAGATGGTGGCTGTAATTAAGAAAGTATTAAGCGCAGAGAAAATCGCTGACTAAACTCTTCTTATCATAACGGGGCAATAGTCTATTAATGCTATTATAATAATTTAAAAGAGCTGTATAGATTACTTTTGTAAATTCAGTAATTATCAACGGCATGAATCCTACAAAACTATTCAGTGATTTTTTTAATAGCGAGAAGAGTTCCGGTATTGTACTTATTATCAGTACTGCTTTTAGTCTACTGTTAGCCAATTTTTTTATCGGGGAAAGCTATCTTGATTTCTGGCATCAGAAAATCGGATTTTCTATAGGTAGTTTCAATATCAATTTAAGCATTGAACATTGGATCAATGATGGGCTTATGGCCATTTTCTTTTTATTGGTAGGCCTTGAAATTGAAAGAGAAATATATGCCGGGGAATTATCCAATATCAAAAATGCTTCTCTACCCATCGCTGCTGCTATCGGCGGAATGGCAATTCCTGCACTAATACATTTTGCGTTTAACGCTGGCACTACTACACAAAACGGCTTCGGTATTCCAATGGCAACAGATATAGCTTTTGCTTTAGGTATTTTATCGTTAGCAGGCAAACGGGTTCCGCTGGTACTTAAAGTATTTTTAACTGCCCTGGCTATTATGGATGATTTGGGTGCAATAATGATCATCGCTATTTTTTACACCAGCGAATTACAAACAACCTATTTACTATTTGCATTAGGAATATTTGCAGTTTTATTTGTATTGAATCGCTTAAAAGTACACCATCTTATATGGTATATATTGGGCGGTATCATCATGTGGTATTGTATGTTGCAGTCAGGTGTGCATGCAACTATTACCGGTGTATTATTAGCCTTTGTTATACCATTTGGTAATGGTAGTGAAAAAACAGTATCTTATAGATTACAACACTGGCTGCACATTCCTGTGGCATTTATTATTGTTCCCATATTTGCTTTTGCTAATACCGGAATTATATTCAGCGGTAGCCTGGCCGATACATTGACAACCAATAATAGCCTGGGTATTATTGCCGGCCTTTTAATTGGAAAACCATTAGGTATTTTATTGCTGTGCGTTATTGCTGTTAAATTAAAGCTGGCTAAACTACCCGAAGAAGTAAACTGGTTGCAATTATCTGGTGCCGGAGTATTAGCTGGCATTGGTTTTACCATGTCTATATTTATTACGCTACTGGCCTTTAATGATGCAGAAGTGATTCAACATTCTAAGATTGCAATACTGTTGTCATCATTATTGGCGGGTGTCATTGGATTTCTGCTGGTGAAAAAATCCACTTCATCATCTGTTATAAATTAATGGCTACTGAAGAGGCTTTATCGCATTCGGTTTTTGCTCCAAATAGTTTACATATTCCAGCGAACCAAGCCGAAAACGGAAAGAAACCGTAGTGAGTTTTTCCAGTTGCAATTCCTTTTTACAAATAAAGCCAAGCTTATCTGAATAAAGCGATGGACTTATACTCTTTATATGAAGAGGCGCTATACTTACAAAAAAAGGCTGGCCCAAGCCTACAAATTTTTTACTTTTTTTGTTCGCCATTATTATTGAGGGCAAAGACAAGAAGTAATTATCTCTCATTTGAGCCTTTTTCTTATATATACTTGAAAAAGAGCCTCCTGAGGAATTTTTAGATGCCCCAATCTGTCCAAAAACTTCCCCGAAAAACATTAACAGCAACACAACAAGAAAACTACAAAGTCGTTCCAACATCTTTCCTTAATTTGTATTTAAATTTACGGCATTATTTTTGATGATTGGCCGGATTTTTGAAAAAAAAGCCCAGCCACTAAAACCCCTAAACGAACCATGGCCCTTAGCCAAAGTTTACAGCAGCGGATGCTGCAAAAATTGTCGCCCCAGCAAATTCAGTTAATGAAGTTGCTACAGGTACCTACGGCAAGCTTGGAAATACGGATTAAAGAAGAGATGGAAGAAAATCCTGCCCTGGAACTGGATGAAGACACCCATGATGATGGTGCTGATGAGTTGAAAGATGAATTTGAAACTCCCGAAGAGGAATACGAAGAAAAAGATGGTAGCGAAGATGAATATGAAAATATTGATGTAAGCGAATATGTTTCCGATGGGGATGATGAAGTAGGAGACTATAAACTACGAGATGACAATTATCCTGAGGAAGACGAAGGCCGACAATTACCTTTTAAAACAGAAACGAGTTTTTATGAACTGTTGCTGGACCAGCTTGGTCTGCTTAAACTGGATGAAAAAGAACAGGCTATTGCTGAGCAAATAGTAGGCAGTATAGATGAAGATGGATACCTGCGAAGAGAAACATCTGCCATAGTTGATGATCTTGCTTTTCGCCAGAACATAATTACCGATGAAGCAGAAGTAGAAACAATCATCAAACGTATTCAGCAATTTGACCCACCAGGTGTAGCCGCCAGAGATTTGCAAGAATGCTTACTGATACAATTGCAAAAACAAAAAGACGAAGGCAAACCTGTTGATACCGCTATTAAAGCTATCACAAAATACTTTGATGAGTTTACCAAAAAGCACTATGAAAAAATTCAACGTGGATTAAATCTTGATGACGACCAGTTGCGTGAAGTAATGCAACAAATTGTTCGCCTTAGTCCGAAGCCGGGTGGTAATGTAGGAGAGATAAGCAAAGCAGAAAGCTTTGTAGTACCCGACTTCTTTATTTTTAATAATGCCAGCAAGCTTGAATTAACATTGAATAGTCGCAATGCACCTGAGTTACGCATCAGCGAAGGATACCGGGATATGCTGAAAGAATACGACCGGGGTGCTAAGAAAGATAAACGTCAAAAAGAAGCGGTAATATTCATCAAACAAAAAATTGATGCGGCTAAATGGTTTATTGATGCCATTAAGCAACGGCAGCATACATTGCTTAGCACCATGAATGCCATCATGGAGCACCAGTATAATTTCTTTTTAACGGGTGATGAGACAGAATTGAAGCCAATGATTTTAAAAGATATTGCGGAGAAAACCAACCTGGATATTTCAACTGTTAGTCGTGTAGCTAACAGCAAATTTGTGCAAACGGAATTTGGAACTTATCGTCTCAAGTTTTTCTTTAGCGAATCATTAAGTACCGATAGTGGCGAAGAAGTATCAACCAGAGAGGTGAAAAAGATCCTAAGCGACATGATAGAGGGAGAAGATAAAAAAAGGCCACTGAGCGATGAACGTCTTACTGAATTATTACAGGAAAAAGGATACAATATTGCCCGCAGAACCGTGGCAAAATACCGGGAGCAGCTTAATATTCCGGTGGCAAGGCTTAGAAAGGAACTGTAATTTTTTAGCTTTTAAAACGGCAAATCGTCTTTATTCTCCATTTGTCCTTCTTCAAAATAAGGCTGATCTATAGGCCCATCGGTACCAGTACTATTTGAAGCACCTGCTGGTTCTATTTTCCATGCCTTTACATCAGTGTACCAGCGACCGTTATACTCCCGGCTTTCTACATCAAAAGAGATAGACAGTTGCGAACCAACTTTCAGAACACTTTCGCTTATTTTATCTCCCCAAATAGAAATACATACTTTTTTAGGATAAGTACCTTCGGTTTCAACAATAATATCTTGTTTTTTCCAGGTACCGTTTTTACCTGCACCAGTTTGCGGGGGTAATAATTGAATAAGCTTAGCCGTTAATTGCATGGAAAAATATTTTAAAAGATGAAGGTACGCATAGGCAATCAAATACTGCTTTGCAAGTACCGTTATGAGGGTATTTTTTTAAAAAAACCCTTTATTCATTCTTAATAAATAAGCAAATGATTACTTTAGTCAGCTAAATACAGTAACCACTTTTTATGGTATTTGCGAGCCTGATTTTTCTTTTTGTCTTTCTTCCATTGTGCTTATTGCTTTATTACACCACCAAAAATCCAAAATGGAGAAATTGGGTGTTGATCGTTTTCTCACTTGCATTTTATGGCTGGGGCGAGCCGATCTGGATATCCCTTCTTATTCTCTCATCGCTGGTGGATTGGGGCAATTCTATTTTTATTGATAAACATCGCGGCACCAAATGGGCTAAAATTGGTGTCACTTTTACAGTAGTGTTCAACCTGGCTTTATTGGCCACTTTCAAATATGATAAGTTTATAGTGGACCAAGTAAATGAGATGCTCGGCACATCATTTACAGCACCTGGCTATGCATTGCCATTAGGTATCTCTTTTTATACATTCCATACTATTTCTTATGTGGTAGATGTGTATCGGGGTGATATAAAAGCCCAACGAAATTTCCCCAATTTTTTAATGTATGTATCGCTGTTCTCCTCGCTGGTGGCCGGCCCTATTATTCGTTATGCCCATGTAGAAAAGGAAATTTATGGACGAAAAGAAAACCTGACCGATTTCAGCCTCGGTGTTTCAAGGTTCTGTATTGGTTTATTTAAAAAAGTAGTCATCGCCAATATTGCTGCGCAGATAGTAGCCAAATACATGGGCGATCAAACCAATATTATATCATTAACCGATGTATCTGCGCTTTCAAGCCTGGAAGCATGGGTTGGTTTGATCATGTTTGCCATCCAGATCTATTTCGACTTTTCAGGTTATTCAGATATGGCGATCGGGCTGGGCAGAATGTTCGGCTTCCATTTCCGGGAGAATTTTAATTATCCTTATATCTCAAAGTCAATCGGCGAGTTCTGGCGACGATGGCATATTTCGCTGGGAAGTATTTTTAGGGATTATGTATATATACCACTTGGCGGAAATAAAAAAAGAGTCTATCTAAACCTGTTCATTGTTTGGTTTTTAACCGGTATGTGGCATGGCCCCAGTTGGAATTTTATTTTCTGGGGGCTTTACTTTTTCATCTTCATTGCGTTGGAAAGAGCTTTCCTGTTAAAACTCCTGGAAAAAGCACCTGCATTTATTTCACATATTTATGCACTGGCAATCATAATTCCAGGGTGGGTGATTTTTTATTTTACAGACACAAACATGCTTATCGCCTATGTGCAAAAACTATTCTCGTTTGAGGCTGGTGCCAATGGAAACTTTGAAGTAATGAATACGCTTAGTACCCATTTGTTCTGGCTGATTCTTGCCCTTATACTTTGCATGCCTGTTTATCATACGGTAAAAAACTGGATAGACAAAAGAGCTGGCCGTGTTAATTTTTATAATACTGCTGTAATAGGGTTCAATGTTGTTCTACTTTTTATATGTGTGGCACAATTAGTGGGGAAAAGCTATAACCCTTTTATTTATTTCAGGTTTTAATCCGTGTAAAAATGGACTCAACTATTATAGAAAACGTTTCTCCTGCTTCAAAAAAGATACACACTGTTAATGTGGTCATTTTTTGCAGCTTGCTTTTATTGGGTGCTGTAGCTTCTTTAGCCATAAAGAAGGATTCTGTTTCGGTAATGGAAAATAGAAAACTAGCCGCTATGCCAAAATATTCCGACAGTTTATTTTGGAGTGGCAAGTATTTTAAACAGATTGAAGAGTTTTATGCTGACAACTTTCCCCTAAGAGATAAATGGATCAGTTTTTCTGACAGATTCAAAAATAATATTGGCTTTAGCAGCAGCGAAATAAAAATATACGACCCCGAAAATGATGCGGAAGCAAATGAAAAAACTGATACTACAAAAGATGAAACGGGACAAACCGGTCCACTGCCAGATGATGGTGCTACCGGCGAAGTAAAAAAGAAATTATTTGTATTTAAAAACAGGGCCTTTGAAATGTTTGGTGGCGGCCCGGCGATGGGAAAATCTTATGCAAATGTTATCAATGAATATAATCGTTTGTTAAGCCCCGGTATTCAAGTTTATAATTTAATTATACCGGTTGCATTAGAATTTGAAATTACCGAGAAGTATGCGAAACTGCAAAAACCCAATCGCCCCGCTATTGAAAGTGTTTATAATACATTAGACTCTAACATTAAAAAAGTATGGGCTATTGATGAATTAAGAAAACATCGTGGTGAATATATTTATTTTAATACCGACCATCACTGGACCAGCCTTGGTGCATATTATGCGTATCGGGCATTTTGTTATACAGCCGGACTTACTCCTGTTTCGTTAGATACAGTTCCATCCAAAACAAAAAATTCTTTCCTGGGTTCTTTATACAGATTAACCAAAGACCCCAAGCTAAAAGAAAATCCAGATTCTGTTCGTTACTACCTGTTCAAAGATTCTGTGAATTTTTACGTGGGTGCCAGCAATAAAATTGGCTATTGGAATAAATCAAAAATGTATGGCGAAGGTGCCAGCGGCCCTAATAGTTATTCTGTTTTTCTGCAAGGCGACCTACCGGTGGTAAAAATGGAAACGCAACATAAGAACGGAAGAAAAATTGCCGTTGTCAAAGAATCATATGGTAATGCATTTGCACCTTTTCTTATTAATAACTATGAAAAGATAATTGTGGTTGATCAACGATATTATACCGGCGACTTTATTGCAATGCTAAAAGCAGAAGGGATCAATGAATTACTATTTATCAATAATATTTTTGCTGCGCATACGCCGTTTCATATTAATAAAATAAAAGGATTAAAAAAATAATGGTGCGGCTTCGCCATATAGTTTTATTTTTTTTTATTTCGCTGACCGCTTGTAATTCAGGCAAAAATAAAAAACACCCCGCCGGAACAGATACGGCATCAACCGTACAGAAAATAATACTGCCACCATACCAAATACCGGAAGTATTACCTGATGATGGGCAAGTAGGAGTAAAGAAAGGAGCCGTTTTTATTTTTAAAAACCGGGGCTTCGAATTATTTAGTGGCGGCGGTGGGAATGGCAGGCAATATGCATCGGTTATTAATACATACAATCGGTTAAAAATACCCGGGCTTACAATTTATAACCTCATTATACCTAATGGGTTTGAATTTGAAGTAACAGAAAAATATAAAAAGCTTATTACACCGGCCAAAATTGCCATCAATGCAGTTTTTGCTGCTGAAGACCCTGAGGTTATTAAAATAAATCCAACGGATGAAATAAGAAAACATCGTACAGAATACATTTACTTCAATACAGATCACCATTGGACAAGCCTCGGTGCTTATTATGCCTATCGCAGTTTTTGTGATGCGGCTGCGCTTACACCAGCTTCTTTAGATAGTATTCCATCAAAAGTAAAACCGGGGTTTCTTGGTTTATTTCACCGCCTTACAAGATCTGTTGTATTAAAAAACAACCCGGACTCAGTAAGGTATTATCTCTTTCCTGATTCAGTCAATTTTTATATTGGTAGCAGCAAGTCTATTGGTTATTGGGCTAAATCAAAAATGTACGCCGAGCAGGTAAGTGGTGCTAACAGCTATTCTGTTTTCCTGCAAGGCGATCTGCCTGTTTGTAAAATAGAAACACAATTAAAAAATGGGAGAAAGATCGCATTGGTAAAAGAATCGTACGGAAATGCTTTTGCCCCTTTCCTGCTCAACAATTATGAGAAAGTGATCGTTGTTGACTCCCGTTATTATAGCGGCGATTTTGTTGCTATGCTAAAAGCAGAAGGGATCAATGAATTACTTTTCCTTAACAATATCTTCGCTGCACATACACCTTTTCATATCAGTAATATAAAGGGATTATTGAATCCCGGCAGTCCTAAGGCGAAACCGTAACAGTTTATGGCTTTATAGTCTATTCTTTGTTGCTATTTAAAGAGCAGAAGTGTCACAAGTAGTACAATTTTTGGCGATTGCAACAACTACAATCGAAAAACAATAAACTATAAACTAAGGTTCTTTTTTACCCAGGCCACTTTAGGTTTCAATTCGGCTGTGTATTTATCTCCCGTTGCATACTTCACATATTTTAAAAAATGGTAATAATCGGCTTTAGGATATTTCTTTCGCCAGTTATCGTATCGCTTATCCTGCCATTTTTTATAATACTCAATACATTCCTCGTCTGACTCAAATTTCTTACACTTATTTCCTTTTACATAAAATCCAAAAAGATTATGATACCGGAGACAGCATTTTTTGCAGTTAAGGTTTCCTGTTTCCTGCATACATTGAGCCATTACAAAATCTGGATGCCTGATTCCGGCAGCCTTAATGGCATCATACATAGCCTGCATTTTAGCCTTGTCAATTTTCTGAGAAAACCCCTGTTGAAATGTAAAAAGGAGTAGGGTGACAATTAATAGTTTCTTCATGCAATTTTTTTTAAGTAAATAATTTCAAACTGCCTTATAGGAAACCCAGGGGGTTTTAGGATTAATTACCTAAATATACAAAAACCGCTTCTTTTAAGAGATTCCTTTACTTTGCAGAAACAGCAGTTTTTATGAACACACCCATGATGAGAGATGAGAGCAATGAGTTGCAAGAAATGAGAAGTCCATTATTTTCACCTCAACCAGCTATGTTAAAGTTTGTTGCGAAATTTATTTCCTATTTATTTCATCCTGTTTTTGTTCCGCTCTATATGGTGATTTTCTTGGCCTATGTCCATCCCTATCTTTTTACTGCGCTGGGCGAATGGAATAAAACCAGGATAGTTATGATGGCCGCATTAATGTTCACATTTTTTCCTTTGATAACTGTACTTCTTTTAAAAGGGCTGGCATTTATTGATTCTATTCATCTCCATACAAAAAAAGATCGTATCATTCCACTGATTGCTTGTGGCGTATGGTATTTCTGGATCACTTATATCTGGTGGAACAGTAATAAAATGGAAGATGCTCTTCCTATTCCAAAAGAAGCAGTACAGTTAGCATTAGCCACATTTATTGCATCCTGGATGGCATTGATGGCAAATATAAAAATGAAAATCAGCCTTCATAGCATTGCCGTTGGAGTAATGGTTACTCTTTTTATATTAATGGCCATTTCACAAGATTTAAATTTTGGCATATGGTTGTCTGCTGCTTTACTTGTTACTGGCTTAGTTTGTACAGCGAGGTTTATCGTTTCAGATCATACACAGCAAGAAGTTTATGGAGGGTTAGCGATTGGAATAGCCTCTATGCTAATTGCGAGTTGGGTTTTTTAATAAGCAGGCATTACCACAAATTCCAATCCACCGCAATTGTCTCGTTCCTTGATGTTGGTTTCTGCAGACCTTTAGTTAGCTGCTCCACTCTTTCTCCAACCGTTTTCTTCAACTCACTTATTCTCATGGTAGGATATTTATTCATGGCTTCCAGAATTGAATAAGTAAATACGCCGTTCTTTAAATCATTTCTCTCCAAGGCAAACTGTGTTCCGGCTGCGGCTGAAATAATAGTGGCTCCTGTGCTCTTACCTACATTTACAAACAGGCTCTGCATTAATTCAAAGCTATTTTTTAAACCAAGGCTTCCTTCCTTTTTATAAGCGACCGGTTTTAGTCCCTTTATTAACGAGTCAGAGCTTGCATTTAATGTAACAAGGTCTTCTTTATCCACTTCTCCGCTGTGGCAGGCATCAATTAGCATCAATTTTTTTCTGGCAGGAATACTATCGAGTAAATTTTCCAATTCATCATATGGTAAACCATGTTGTTCCGGGCTTTCAAAATTGACTGGGTAAGTAGAAAGATAATAATCGTATTCCTTACTCAACAAACCATGCCCGGAGTAGGCCACAATTACTTTATCGTTCTCAGTAGTTTGTTGCAGCTTTCTTTTAAATGCTTTTACATTTTTTACAGTAACATTCTCGTTGAACAATGTATCTATGATGATATTGTTACCATATTTTTCCTTTAGCTTTTTAGATAGGTCTCTGATGTCTTTGGCACTATATTGCAAATTGTATTTGCTTTCTACAAATTTGTCAATACCAATGCCGATAAAATAAAGTTTTTCTTTCGATTTAACGACTGGTGTGTAGTTCACTCTCAATGGCAACCGATAACTCTCTGTACCATTAACATCTGTAATAGAAGTTTCTAATTGGTTCTTGCCTTCAGATAACTTAACTGTAATGATAGTATCAATACTATTTTTATTATTCTTCCGGATGCTAATTCCCCGTTGACCAAACACAGGAACTTCGTTTAACCAAACATTAAAACGATCTAGTTTATAAGTACTATCAAATCCTTTGATATGCAATTTTAACCTGTTGCCTTTTTGTTCATACTGTATGGTCTCTCTATTAGCAAAGTCTGCTTCCAATACACTATAGCTTTCGCTAAAAGCCGCTGTATCAATACCCAGCTTTTTTATTCTTTTTTCCCATGCTCTTCGATAACTTTTGATTAAAGCTGTATCAGTACTACCAATCGCTTCCAGTACTTTGTCGGGTCGGTTATATTTTACATCGAGCTGTTCGAATGGGTAACGTATCCCGTTTACTTCAAATGACAATTCCTTTACAGCATTCTTTGTGCCATAGTAATATCCTACCCCAGATTGGCTATTCAGTAAGGTAAAAAAATCTGTGTTGAACAGTACAAAATAGGACCAGGCGAGTTTCCCAGTGCTTATATCCCAAAACTTTAAAGAATTATCAAATCCCGCACTCATTATAAATTTTTTATCTGGAGTAAGACTCGTTTTGTAAAGCATTGAATTATTAAAGGCGATTTTATGAAGCAGCGTACCATCTGTTGTGTTGCTTATTTCAAGAGAATCGCCAGCTTTTACTAAAAGCCTATCCTGGCTAAAAGTTGCTGTTTCATAATTTACTAATGGATTGTCAAAAACTATAAGTACAGAATCTCTTGCTGCATCAATAACTGCTGCGGCGTTTTTTGATGCAATAAATATAAATTGAAAGTCGGTACTATATTGTAGTGTATGGATTGTACTGTCTTTAATTGATGTATATTTTTTAAAATAGTTGCGATTTTGAATATCAGCCAGAAAAATTTCTTCACCGGCGAGATACAACACATTACTATTTTTATCAAAAGCCACCGTGTTTGCACTTTTTGTGGTTTTAAGTTCCATTGCTTTAGTGCTATTTTGCACATTCCATATTTGAACTGGCTTAGTGGATACGACAGAGGCTGCAATATATTTTCCATCTGCACTATATTTTAGACTACTAATCCAATCATTAAAGGGTATAACATTTGTTATTTTTCCGGAAGATAGATTCCAGAGATGTGGTGAATAGGATACTGCGCCTTTTGTAATAAGGAATTTTCCATCTGCACTAAACTCCACTTGTTGCCGATAGCCTTTACCTTCATTAAGCGATTTTGTAATCTCCATGTTAGCAGTATTGCATAGTTTAATACTGCTATCAGTAAGTATCGCCATTTGATCTCCGCTACCATTGTAAATAGCGGTAGTAATAAGATTAATACTGCCCATATAGTGCCCATATAATTTACCAGTAGCACTTTCCCAAATTTTAACCGATTTATCCCAGGAAGAAGTAATAATCCATTTGCCATCAGTACTATAAAACGCCGAATTAACTCTATCGCTATGCGCCGGAATCGTAAATCTTATTTTCCCGGATTTAGCATCCCATATCTTTATTGTATTATCGTATGATGCTGATACTATACTCAATCCATCAGGGCTATACGAAACTGTAGCAACAATTCCAGAATGGCCTTTTAACTCTTTTAGCAAATTGCCTGTAGCGGCATCCCTGATTTTTAGTACACTGTCAACCGTACTTGTAATAATATGTAAACCATCTGGGCTAAACGAAGCCCACCTGACATAGTGGTTTTCTTTAAAAGAAGCAACCCGCTTCTTTTGGCTTATATTCCAAACCTCTACTTTAGTATTGGTCCATGCAAGTATATTTTTTCCATCCGGGGTAAAAAACGCCCATATTTTAGGGCCAGCACCAGCCAATTCAATCTGGTTAACCAACCCTGTCTTTATTTCATGAATATTTATTTTATTCCCCTTCGTAGTTAATAAGAAATTATCATCTTTACTAAAGTCGCAACCATCTTCATCGGTTGAAAATATAATTGTTCCATTTTCAACATCCCATACTTGCCCATTATCAGTTAGGATATACTTGCCGTTATGACTATATATAGCGTAATCTGTTTTATGTTCAATATTTTTAGCAACCTTGCCCGTGAGTACTTCCCAGAATTTTATCGTTTTATCCTGGGTAGTAACAAAAAACTTCGCATCCGGACTAAAACTGGCCGATCTGATATTAATTCCCTGGGCAGCTGGCAGTATCAACTTTGTATCCTGTGTAATCCCACGGATTGAAAACAAGAAAAGAACCGCTATGTATAAATATATTTTTTTCATGTGGTAGAATAATGGCCTGATGTTGTACCCAGCCCCAAATAATAATAGATTAATTTGAAAACGATTACCATAAATTCCAATCCACCGCAATAGTTTCATTTCTTGATGTTGGCTTCTGTAATCCTTTGGTTAATTGCTCTACTCTTTCACCAACCGTTTTTTTCAATTCACCTATTTTCATTGTTGGGTATTTATTCATCGCTTCCAGGATTGAATATGTAAATACACCGTTCTTCAAATCATTTCTTTCCAAAGCAAATTGTGTTCCTGCTGCCGCAGAGATAATTATTGCACCGGTACTCTTTCCAACATTTACAAAAAGGCTTTGCATTAACTCAAAACTGTTTTTTAAACCGAGATGCTTTTCGTCTTTTTTATAGACCACGGGTTTAAATCCTTTTATTAATGAATCAGAACTGGCCGTAAGTGTAATTAAATCTTCTTTATCAACTTCACCACTGTGGCAGGCGTCAATCAGCATCAGTTTTTTTCTGGCGGGAATACTATCCAGCAAATTTTCCAGTTCATCATAGGGTAATCCATTTTGCTCTGGGTTCTCAAAGTTCACAGCATAGGTCGATAGATAATAATCATATTCTTTACTCAACATTCCATGACCTGAATAAGCAACAATTACTTTATCATTTTCGGTTGTTTGAAGCAGTTTTTGTTTTAATGCTTTTACATTGCTGGTGGTTACATTTTCATTGAACAAAGTATCAATAATAATATCATCCTTATATTTCTCTTTCAGTTTTTTCGATAAGTCCCTGATGTCTTTGGCACTATACTGTAAGTTGTACTGGCTTTCTGCAAACTGGTCTATACCAATACCGATAAAGCGAACTGATTCTTTTTGTTTAACTGCCGGAGAATAATTTACTGTTAGCGGCATCCGGTAACTTTCTGTTCCGTTCACATTGGTGATGGACGTTTCAATTCTATTTTCTTCTTGTGAAAGTTTGATGGTGATAGTGGTGTCAAAATCATTCTTATCTCTTTTACGAATATTAATTCCCCGTTGACCAAAGATGGGAGTTTCATTTACCCAAACATTAAAACGATCCAATTTATATGTACTATCATTCCCTTTGATTAGAAGTTTTAGTATTCCAGTTTTTTGTTCATACTCAATTACATCTCTGTTTGTAAAATCGGCTTCGGGTACGCTATACCCCTCTCTGAATGATGTGGTATCAATGCCCAATTTCTTAATTCTTTTTTCCCAGGCTTTGCGATAAGACTTTATTAATGCTGTGTCGGTATTACCGATTGCTTCGAGTACTTTGTCGGGTCGGTTGTATTTAACATCGAGTTGCTCGAAGCCGATTATCTTTAGATCTTTTGTAATATAATACAACAGCCTGGCCGATTCTTTGTTGCGTTTATAATAGCCCCTGGCAGTTTGAATGAAATATTCGTTATTATTAATTTCAGCAAATGTGTAAAGCAATTTGCCATTTTCAGTATCCCATACTTTAGAAAGGCCATCGCCAGATGTAGAGAATACTTTTTTTGCATCAGCGCTGAATCTTGCTGACATGATAATATTAGTATGTCCTTTTAGATCCTCAATTAAACTGCCTGTGTTCGCATCCCATATTTTAGTGGAATTGTGATCGGAGGCAGCGATAAATTTCCTGCTATCCGGGCTGAACTGAGAAGAGTACGGGTAAATAACCAAGCCTTCAAGGGTTGCAATCGAAGTCCCGGTAGCAACGTCCCAAAGCTTTGCCGTATCTACTTTTGCCATTTCTCCTGAAAGTACGGTGATGAATTTCTTACCGTCTGGGCTAAATTGATTGAATCTCCCTTCATATTTCTGAGATTCGTATAACAATTTTCCGGTGTTGGAATCCCATAACCTAATCGTATTTTCTTGAGATGCACAAATAATTCTGCTACCATCCGAACTGAACTGGGGACGGTAGCCTTCGAATGTCAATAGATTTTTTCCATTTGTTGCATCAAGTAATTCAAAAGTACCGTTCCATAAGGCTGTAATGATTTTTTTGTCGTCGGAACTGAAGATTGCGGTGCTTATTTTTTCGGAATGCACGGCTTTACAAATCAAATTACCAGTTCTAATGTCCCATACTCGGCTATTATACGTGTCAGCCGTAATGATTCTATTACCATCATGGCTAAACTGTACAAAGCTAACATTTGAGATATGCCCACCCAGTTCAGCGATCAGCTTTCCACTGCCGATTTCCCAAATTCTGACTGCCTTGGCATTATTAGCGGTAGCAAATTTTTTACTATCCGCACTGAATTTTATTTTGCAACTTGAGTTAATCAACTCGTTTGTACTAAAAAGTAATTTTCCTTTCGCCGTTAAATCAACAAGCAAATTCCCATCATTCACATTTCTAATTTTTAAGTGTCGCTGCTCATAAATGAGGGCCATTTTTTGAACATCGGGACTGAAATCTATTGAATATATCCATGGAGAAACCCATCCGCTAATACCGCCAAGAAACTTACCTGTTGCAGCATCGAAAATTTTTCCGGAAAGAGTCAGAACTTTTTTACTGTCTGGGCTGAATGAAGCATAACCACTTTGAGACTCCAAGTCGCTTATCAATTTCCCGTTTTGGAGATCCCATATCTGTGCAGAATACCGGGCAGCAGTGGTTAGTTTCTTACTATCAAGACTGAACTGGGCAAACAGAATTTCGGGTTCTTGTATTTTAAATGTATGTATCAACCGACCGAAGCTGTCCCACAATTTTGCCGTGCTATCAGATGAAGTTGTTATTATTTTTTTTCCGTCAGGACTAAACAAAGCAGAATTAACTTGCTTGTTATGACCTGTTAGTTCAAAAAGTAAAGCCCCGGTTTCGGCGTCCCAAAGTTTAGCCGTGTGATCCTTAGATGATGTGATTATCGTTTTCCCATCAGGACTGAACCGTGCAGAAGTAACCTCACCCTTATGACCGGTCAACAAGAGGAGTAAATCACCTGTTTGAGCATCCCAAACTCTGGTACTGAGATCTGCAGATGAGGTGACTATTTTATTAGCCCCTGAATTGAAATAAGCAGAATTGATGGCAGCATAGTGTCCTTTCAGTTTAAAGAGTAATCTTCCTGTAAGGGCATCCCATACTTTGGCAGTACTATCATCAGAAGATGTAGCAATCATTTTCCCGTCAGCACTGAATTGAACTGAGTTTATCCCTTTCAAATGTCCGGTTAAATTAAATAATAACGAACCTGAGGCTACATCCCATATTTTAGCTGTACGATCTTGTGACGAACTAACAACCTTTTTTCCGTCGGGACTGAATTCTGAATAAGTAACTCCTCTTAAATGCCCTGCTAAAGTAGAGAGCATTTTGCCTGTTGCAACATCCCATATTTTTGAAGTGAAGTCTGCAGACGATGTGACTATTAATTTTCCATTCGGGCTAAATTTTGTGGAATAAATAGTATTTGAATGAACAAATGGCAACACCAACTTCGGCTGCTGTCCAAATAAATTAATATTATACAACAGCAGCAATAAACAAATGCCATATAGCCTCTTTATTATCATTACCAAATCTTTAGTAAAAAGTAGGACTAATAATTTATTTGCCCAATACCATACAATGGGTAGTTTTTTGAGTTTACATTCTTAACTTCAAAATCTACGGGATAGAATTGAAAAAACCTATACTCTAACACTGAAAACCCATTGATTCAGTAAACTGAAAAATATTTTCCCCAAATTATTAGTTTTTAAATACTAAATCATTTAGTTTTGGATCTGGTCGGGATTTTCCGACTTACAATACGCAAATAAATAAATTTAACCCATGGCAAAAGCAGACAAAACACCCGAAACTACTGGCAACAACAGTGAAAAATTTAAAGCCCTTAAGCTTACAATGGATAAGCTGGAAAAGGACTACGGCAAAGGCAGCGTAATGATGCTGGGCGATAAAGCCGAAACTATGCAAGAGGTAATTTCTACCGGTTCTATCGGTTTAGATGTTGCGCTTGGTATTGGTGGACTTCCAAGAGGACGGGTCATTGAAATATATGGACCAGAATCTTCTGGTAAAACAACCATCGCTACACATGTAATAGCCGAAGCACAAAAGAAAGGAGGCATGTGTGCTTTTATAGATGCTGAACATGCTTTTGATAGCTCGTATGCTAAGAAACTCGGTGTTGATGTTGACAATCTTTTAATATCACAACCTGATTATGGTGAACAAGCCCTTGAAATTGCAGACCGTTTGATTCTTTCGGGTGCATTGGATGTAGTGGTGATCGACTCTGTGGCAGCACTCGTTCCTAAAAGTGAACTGGAAGGTGAAATGGGTGACAGCAAAATGGGATTGCATGCAAGATTGATGAGCCAGGCATTAAGAAAATTGACCGCCACAATTTCTAAAACAAATACCATTTGTATTTTCATCAACCAGCTTCGTGAAAAGATAGGGGTGATGTTTGGTAATCCCGAAACAACTACCGGTGGTAATGCATTGAAGTTTTATGCTTCTGTTCGTTTGGATATCCGTAGAATGACGCAGGTAAAAGATGGAGATGAAGCAATAGGCAACCACGTAAAAGTAAAAGTGGTAAAGAATAAGGTGGCACCTCCCTTCCGTGCCGCTGAGTTTGATATCATTTTTGGAGAAGGTATTTCTAAAACGGGTGAAATAGTGGATATGGGTACAGAATTGGGAATCGTTCAGAAAAGTGGTAGCTGGTACAGCTATAATAACGACAAATTAGGGCAGGGCCGGGATTCAGTAAAACAATTGATGGTTGATAATCCTGAGCTGGCCAACGAAATAGAAGGAAAGATCAGGGAGAAAATAAAAGAAATGCAGGCTTCTTAACTATATATTTATCAAGAATTTAAGATGGGTTAGTCAGTAAACCCTTTTGCAGCCGCAGAAGGGTTTTTTCATTTATTCACAAAAAATTTAAAGTGTTTTGCATTATTCAATGTTTAAACATTGTATATTTGTTTCACAAGGCCAACTAATGCTGGAAATTCCTCGTTATAGAAACTACAATTATGAATCAAACTAAAACTAATAGAGGTAACAATGGAGTGGCTCATCTTATATTTGGCCTTCTGCTGATTGCTTCATTTTTTCTTTCCTGGGTTTCTTGGGAGGGTTCACCAATAAGCGGTTACTCGATGCCGGCTGGTGATTTTTTTGCTACTTCTGGTTCAAAATTCGGGCTTGACAATCCTTTTCCCCAATTCAATTTTACTTTATTAATATTCTGGCTCATTCCTTTGTTAGCTGTCATTTCAATTCTAGTAAGCTTTCAAAAGAAAAAATCATTTCTTTTTGCCGCCATAGCAAGTGCTCTTTCCTTATCGCTGGTAGCAGTGTTTGTTTTGTTCACCAATACATTAATAAGTCTTGGCGTTGGTAAAGGATTGTTTGCAATGCTTTCACCATGGATTTATGTACATGCTGTTGCTGCCATTGGCTTTGCTTTTTCTGCAAATGGTGGCAGCGTTGTTAAGAAATTGGGCTGGGTGATAATTGGGCCGGTTTTTGCATTTGCGAGTTTCATGTTTATACAGCAGCACCTGGAAAAAGAGACATTTGATGATACAGCCAATGTAAAAGCTGATTATACCGTTAATGCTGACGCTTTAATTAAAGAGTTTCTTACAAATGATACTGCTACAAACAAGAAATACCTTGATAAAGTTTTAGTTGTAAATGGGAACGCTTCTGCTGTAAATGTGTTACCAGATTCAACCAGTACAATTAAATTTGAAGACAGTAGCGGATCCTACGCAATTTTCTCTTTAGCGAAAACCGAGATTGAAAATGTAAAGAATATAAAATCTGGGGATGCTATATCATTAAAAGGGGTGTGTAGCGGAAGTATTTTTAGTGAAATATTAGGTACTACATCTATAAGTTTTAAAAGGGCAACTTTAAATAAAAAATAATCCATAGCCCTGCTATGGTAATAAATTAAATATTAAAATAAAAAACAAACAAATGAAAAAAACAATTCTATCTCTTTCTTTCTTTGCTTTTACTGCAACAGTAATGGCTCAAAAGTTAACTACTTCTTCTGCTGTGGTAACATTTGATGCTACAACGCCAAAAGATGCTTTACCAAAAGCAGAGAATAAAACAGTAATCGCATCTTTTGATAAAACAACCGGTGCTTTAGCTTTTGAAGCTGCGGTAAATAATTTTGCCTTTACAAACCCAATGATACAAGACCATTTTAACGAAGAAAAATGGATGAACTCTGCAGCTTTTCCAAAATTTACATTTATTGGTAAAATTGATAAAATTAGCAAGATTAATTTTACCAAAGACGGCACTTATGATGTGGAAGTGTCTGGAAATATAAATGTAAAAGGTGTTTCACAACCAATTAATGCGCCTGCAAAAGTTACTGTAAAGGGAGGGGCTGTATCTGCTACTTCTAATTTCACAATTAAACTGAAAGATTTTGGCATTACCGGCCAGGCTATTGATGCTGGTAAAGTGGCGGAAAAACCAACAGTTGCTGTTGCTGTTCAGTTTTAATCAACATATCATTTTTTGTTAAAAGCCCTTCCATTATATGGCAGGGCTTTTCTCTTTTTCAATAGCACATTTGCTAAATTGCAAGACAATGGCTTTCACACTTCATAATCCTTTTTCCCCGGCTGGAGATCAACCCGATGCAATTCGTCAACTTACGGAGGGAATTCTTAATGGGGAAAAATACCAGACATTGCTGGGCGTAACCGGAAGTGGCAAAACATTTACCATTGCCAATGTGATTCAAAATGTACAACGACCAACTCTTGTATTAACGCATAATAAAACACTCGTTGCTCAACTTTATGGAGAGTTTCGTCAGTTCTTCCCCGATAATGCAGTTGAGTATTTTGTTTCATATTATGATTATTACCAGCCCGAAGCATATATGCCGGTTAGCGACGTATACATTGAAAAAGATCTTAGCATTAACGATGAACTGGATAAACTTCGGTTAAGAGCTACGTCAAGTTTACTAAGCGGACGAAGAGATATTATTGTGGTAGCTTCCGTTAGCTGTATTTATGGTATGGGAAATCCTACCGATTATGAAAACGGAATCATCCGTATTAATAAAGGGCAAACAATTTCACGCCAGGCTTTTCTTCATTCATTAGTTAATTCAACCTATAACAGAACTACTATTGATTTTAACCGGGGAACATTCCGGGTAAAAGGAGACACGGTTGATATTAATCTTCCGTATGTTGATTATGGCTACCGCATTACTTTCTTTGGAGATGAGATAGAAGAAATAGAAAGCATAGATGTTGTTACCAGTAAACGAATAGCTAAGATGGAAAATGCCGCCATATTTCCGGCCAATTTATATGTAGCACCAAAAGATATTCTGCAACAGGTATTATATGAAATGCAGGATGAAATGGCAGCTCAGGTTGAATATTTTAAGAAAGAAGGAAAATATATTGAAGCGCAACGATTGAGTGAACGAGTGAATTATGATATTGAAATGATACGGGAGTTGGGTTATTGCAACGGTATCGAAAACTATTCCCGTTTCTTCGACAGAAGAAAACCGGGCACAAGGCCTTTCTGCTTACTGGATTATTTTCCAAAAGATTTTTTATTAGTAGTAGACGAAAGTCATCAAACCATTCCACAGGTTAGCGGTATGTATGGCGGTGATAGAAGCAGAAAGCTCATTTTAGTTGATTATGGATTTCGTTTACCCTCCGCATTAGATAACCGTCCACTGAATTTTCATGAATTTGAATCACTCACCAATCAAACCATTTATGTATCTGCAACACCGGATGATTATGAGCTGGAGAAATGTGGTGGGGTAGTGGTAGAACAGGTAGTGCGGCCTACAGGTTTATTAGATCCACCTATTGAAATTCGCCCAAGTGTAAACCAGATAGATGATCTGTTAGATGAAATTGATAAACGAATTAAAAAAGGCGATCGGGTATTGGTAACAACATTGACCAAACGAATGGCAGAAGAGATGGACAAGTATCTGCATCGTATCAATATCAAATCAAAATATATACACAGCGAAGTACATACATTGGACAGAGTTGAAATTTTGCGGGAGCTTCGTTTAGGTGTAATAGATGTATTAGTAGGTGTAAACCTGCTTCGTGAAGGATTAGATCTGCCAGAAGTTTCATTAGTAGCCATATTGGATGCAGACAAAGAAGGGTTTTTGCGCAACGAAAAATCCTTAACTCAAACGGCCGGCAGAGCAGCCCGTAATGTAAATGGCCTTGTTATCTTTTATGCGGATAAGATGACAGAAAGCATGCAGAAAACAATTGATGAAACTACCCGCCGCCGTGAAAAACAAATTGCCTGGAATATTGAGCATGGCGTAACTCCAACAACAATCATCAAATCAACTAAAGATGTATTTGCCCAAACATCAGTATTAGATATTAAGGGCTTCGATGAAAAGAATCCTTACGCCATTCCAAATGAAATGGATATGATCACACTGGCTGCCGAAGAGCAGGCTGAATACAAAACCATCCCACAGGCAGAAAAAGCCATTTCAAAAATTAAGAAAGAGATGGAGAAGGCGGCGAGAGACCTAGATTTTATGGAAGCAGCCCGTTTAAGGGATGAAATGTTCCTGCTCCAGAAGAAGCTTACGGAAATGAAGAACTAGCCTCTCGTAGTTTTACGAATCCCATCAAAGTACTTGTGCCCGATTTTATCATTTACACTATCCTAGTTCTTGCACACACACAATGGCAGGTCTATCTTAGCAATAGAATATCAGAGAAACCCAAATTTTTAAAATCCAATAAATCCACTATTTATGAAAAGAAGAGTTCGTAAAATCGCCAACTTTTTTGCCTTCAATCTTTTGTTCTTCGCTTTATACCTGAACTTCATCCATAAAGATAAAACAGGTGTTCCTGGTATGACACAAACGGCCAGTCAGCAAAATACAGCAGCTTTTAGCGGTACCGTATTAGTTGACAATCCGCAACAAAATGGACAAAAATCTGACCTGTCTACTTCTATTAAGCCTGTAGCTACTAAAGAAGAAGAAGGTAACACAGCTCTAAAACTTTCTATTAATTAAACCCAAAACAGTTGTAATAAAAAAAAGCTCTTCTTGCTCCCGCAGGAAGGGCTTTTTTTGCTTTAAACATCGCTAAGTTGAAATCTTTACCTTAGCAGCATGGAAAAAAAAGTCTTTCTTTTGGATGCATTTGCTCTTGTTTTCAGAGCCTATTATGCCCTTATCCGCAGTCCCCGAATAACTTCTAAAGGCAAAAATACCAACGCACAATTTGGCTTCACCAATGCACTGGTGGAATTAATAAATAAACAGAAGCCATCACACATGGCAGTTTGTTTCGATACTTCTGCTCTTACCGAACGCCACACAGATTTTGCAGATTATAAAGCCAACCGGCAAGAAACACCGGAAGACATTAGTGCTGCTGTACCAGATATTAAAAAAATAATTGAAGGTTTTAATATTCCTGTTATTGCTGTTGATGGCTATGAGGCTGATGATGTGATTGGAACGTTGAGCAAGCAGGCAGAAAAAGCAGGGTATGAAGTATACATGGTTACTCCCGATAAAGACTATGGTCAACTTGTTTCAGAAAAAATAAAAATATACAAACCCGCCTACCAGGGAAATGATGCAGAAATATTAGGGCCGGAAGAAATATGTGCCAAGTGGAATATAAAAGATGTAATGCAGGTAATAGATATGCTGGGCATGATGGGTGATGCAGTTGATAATATTCCGGGTATACCAGGTGTAGGTGAAAAAACGGCCGCTAAATTTTTAGCAGAATATGGTTCGCTTGAAAATACTTTAGCAAATGCAGATAAGATAAAAGGTGCAATGGGTGAAAAAGTGAGGAAGGGAAAGGATATGGCTATTCTTTCAAAAAAACTGGCAACGATTATTACGAATGTACCCGTTGAATTTCATGAAGAAGATTATAAACTCAAAGATTGGGATAAAGAAAAACTGAAAGAAGTTTTTGCAGACCTGGAATTTAAAACATTAGGAAAACGATTATTAGGTGATGATTTTTCTATAACTACCGGATCAAAAGGAGTAGTGGAAAAAGAGATTCCGCAGGGAATACAAACAGATCTATTTGGTAATATCATTGAGCCTGAACCCATAAAAGCAGAACCTATACACAGCGATGATGATGAGTCAGCTTTGCCAGTCGATAAAAATATTAGCAACACAGTACATAGATATGAATCAATAGAAGGTGATGTTGCTATTAAGAAATTAGTGACTGATTTACAAAAGCATACTGAAATTTGTTTTGATTCTGAAACAACCGGCATTGATGCGAATGATGCTGAGTTG
>LNFM01007617.1_pt1 | contig 28117 bp, 27 predicted proteins | sample 596031 | NCBI WGS metagenome assembly LNFM01 (sample SAMN04254537, study PRJNA301005) | activated carbon metagenome | isolation source: dual media filters at the Ann Arbor, Michigan drinking water treatment plant | place: USA: Ann Arbor
TCAGTTGCTGGAAGAAAGAGACGAACATTCACGGAATCCTTGGCCGGCGCGGTGCAGCCGGTTCTACCATATCGATCCCCCACCCCGTCATCCTGGGGTGCGAGCCCGGCTCTTGCCGGGGAAGCCTCGAAGGGCGAACGGCCCCTGCCGCGCAACCTTGACCGTCCACCCTTCAAGGCTCGGCCAAGATGGCCCCGCACCTCAGGGTGACGGAAGAACAGTTCCAGCTTGACCCCGATACCGCCGTGTGGCGACATTGCCCACAAAACAGGCGCTGGGCGAACCGGCGCCGGGAACGCCGGGAGATTGAATGACGTATCGCGACTGCGCCCGGTGGGCGCTGGCCTCGGCGGCCGGCGTCGCGATCCTGATCGCGCCCGCGCTGTGGAACCACTTCCCCCTCCTGCAATGGGACACCGGCGGCTATCTGGCGCGCTGGTACGAAGGCACGCTGGTTCCGAGCCGCGCCGTCAGCTACGGCCTGATGCTGGTCGCCGGCGCGCCGCTCGGCTTCTGGCCGGTGCTTTTGGTACAGGCTGCGCTCACGGTCTGGATTGTCGCCCTGACGTTGCGCGCCCATGGCCTCGGCGGAAAGCCGCTGCTGCTGGCCGGCGTCATCGCCGCGCTGTCGGCGCTGACCACGCTGCCCTGGCTCACCGCCATCCTGCTCACCGACATCTTTTGCGGCCTCGGCGTGCTGGCTTTGTATTTGATGCTGCTACGCGGCGACACGCTCGGCCGCGTTGAAACCATCGGCCTGATTGCGCTGGCGGCCGTGTCGGCCTCGACGCACAGCGCGACGCTGGCGGTGATGGCCGCACTGCTCGGTGTCGCGGCGCTGGTCTGGCTTTTCGATCGTGCCCGCGTCCCGCTTGCCGCGCTCGGCCGCGGCGGCGTCGCCCTGCTGCTCGGGGCGCTGATGGTCTTCGCCACCAATTATCTCGTCGCCCGGCAACTCGCCTGGACGCCGGGCGGCTATGCGCTGTCGTTCGGCCGCATGCTGCAGGATGGCATCGTCAACCGCTACCTCGACGACCACTGCCCCGATGCGAAACTGAAGTTGTGCGACTTCAAGGATGAACTGCCGCACGATGCCGATGTCTGGTTCTGGGGCAACGAGCTGTTCGACAGCCTCGGCCGCTTCAAAGGACTCGGCCAGGAGATGGAGACCATCGCGCGGCGCAGCCTGACCGCCTATCCCGGCATGCAGATCAGAACCGCCGCGGCCGCCGCAGCGCGCCAGATCGTCAACGTCCGCACCGGCGAAGGCGTGTTGCCGACGGTCTGGCATACCCATGTGATCATCAGCCAGCACACGCCCCAGCTCGTGCCGGCGATGCAGGCGGCGCGCCAGCAGCGCGACGGTATATCCTTTGTCGCCATCAACGCCCTGCACTATCCGCTGGCGCTGGCGGCGCTGGCGCTGCTGCCGTTCATTGTGCTGCTCGGCTGGCGCCGCCGCCGCGACTTCGGCGATGTCGGTGAACTGGCCGCTGCCTGCACCGTCGCGGTCATGGCCAATGCCGTGATCTGCGGCGCGCTCTCCAACCCGCACGACCGCTATGGCGCGCGGCTGGTCTGGCTCGCCACGGTCACCGCCGGTATCGCGCTGCTCCGTCTCTATGAGCAGCGCCAGCGCGCGCCAGCCCGCGACATTGTGACCGCGACCCACTAAATTTGAACCGATTGCCGCGCTTGGCGTTAACATCATCGGGGCCGCGTATCGGTTGGGCCCCGAGGGGCTGACAATGGCGGACGTGACGGCGCGCGCGCGGGCAGCACAGGCCCCGCTCGCGGCGGTGAGGCCGGTGGCGCGGGCTGGCGCGGGGGTATGGGCGCTGTCCGGCGCCGCCATGGTTCTCGTTCTACTGGCGCCGGCGATCTGGAACGGCTTTCCCTTCATCTTCCCGGACACCGGCGGCTATGTCACCCGGCCGATGGACGGCGATCTCGCCATGGGCCGCTCGGCGCTGTACGGGCTCTTTCTCTATCTTGGCATCCCCTTCGCCTTCTGGCCGAACATCGTCATCCAGGCGGCGGTAACGGTGTGGCTTGTGGTGCTGACACTGCGCGTCACGGGTCTTGGCGGCCGCCCCTGGCTGGCGCTCGGCGTCGTGACCATGCTCACCGTCGCGACCGGCCTCCCCTGGTACGCCGGGCAATTGATGCCCGACATCCTGTTCTCGTCGGCGGCGCTGGCGCTGTTTTTGCTGGTGTTCGGTCAAAGCCGGATCTCGCGGATGGAAAGCATCGGCCTTGCCGCGGTCATCGCACTGGCGATCCCGAGCCACATGGCCGCGGCCGGTCTCTGCCTCGGCGTCCTCGCCGCGCTATGGCTGATATCCAAACTGCCGCGCATCCATCTGCCGACGCCGCGCCTGCAGGTAGCGGCACTGGCGGTCGCGGCGGGCATCGCGCTGTCGCCGCTGTCCAATGCCGCCATCACCGGCACCCTCAGCTTCACGCCGGGCGGCGTCAGTTTCCTGTTCGGCCGCCTGATCGAGGATGGAATCGTCGCGCGCTATCTCGATGAGCGCTGCCCCGATCCGGCCTTGCGCTTGTGCACCGTCAAGCACGAGATCCCGGACGAAGCCGACGCCTGGCTATGGGGCGACGGCACAGCATTCTACAGACTCGGCGGCTGGCAGGGCCTCAACGCCGAGCAGAAAGCGATCATCCTCGACAGCCTGCAGCGCTATCCGCTGATGCATCTCGAAACCGCGATCACCGCTTCGGTTGGGCAGATGCTGCGCTTCGGCACCGAACTGGCCATCCACACCAACGGCCCGACCATCGAGACTTTCCGTGAGCGCGTGCCGCAATGGATGCCGGCGCTGATGCGCGCCGAGCAGCAGCGCAAGAGTTTCGAGGTTGCGCCGCTCAATGTCCTGCATGTTCCGGTGGCGGCGCTGGCGATCATCGGCCTCGGCGCCGTGCTGCTGATGCGGCGGCGCTGGAACATCCCGCCGACGATTGCCGCGCTGTGTGCGACCGTGCTGCTGGCGCTCGCCGTCAACGCCGTGGTGTGCGGCGTGTTCTCGCATCCGGTCGACCGCTACCAGAGCCGGCTGGTGTGGCTCGCGCCTTTCGCCTTCGCGCTGGTGGTGGCATCGCGCTATGGCCGGCCGCCGGCAGCCACCCGCCTTGGGGCGCCCTCCGATTTGGCCTAGACTTGCGGGCGCGCGACCGCCAGAACGCGGTCCAAACATCCCTTCTTCTCTGGAGCCGATCCAATGGCCGACGCCGCTGTGCTGCAACAACTCGCCCCGACCGGAAAGCTGCGCATCGCGGTCGCCGTCGCGCCATCGCCGTCGGCGCAGTTCGCCGTCAAGGATGGCGACACCTACAAAGGCGTCGCCGTCATGCTCGGCGAGGCGCTGGCGAAAAAGCTCGGCGTGCCGGCCGAGATTGTGCCGCATGCCGCCTCCGGCGAAATCCAGAACTCCGCCGCCGACAATAAATGGGATGTCGCGTTTCTGCCGGTCGATGCCGAGCGCAAGAAGTTCGTCGACTTCGGCAGCGCCTATCACCTGCTGCAGAGCACGTTCCTGGTCGCGCCCGGCTCGCCCATGCAGTCGGTGAAGGATGCCAACGCCGCCGGCGTCGGCATCGGCGGCGTTGCCAACACCGCCACCTTCCGCGCCGCCACCGCGGCAACGCCTCGCCACCGCCGCCATGAACGACGGCAAGATCCAGGCGATCGCGCTGTCGCGCGAGTCGCTCGGCGGACTGCTGGCAAAGATCCCCGGCTCGCGCGTGCTGGATGACGCCTTCCTGAATTCGACCACCTCGGTCTGCGTGCCGAAGGGACGGCCGGCGGCGCTGACTTACGCCAATGCGTTCGTCGAAGAGGCCAAGGCCTCCGGTCTGGTGCGCCAGGCATTCGACGCGATGGGCCTGAAGTCGTCCGTCGTCGCCCCCGCCGGAATGATGGGGTAGTATCTTCGTCATGGCCGGGCAATGCCCGTCTGGAAGACCGGCGTAGACGCCCTGATGCCCGGCCATCCACGACTTCCTGCCATAAAGTAAGCAAGGCGTGGATGCCCGGCACTCGGCCGGGCATGACGGGTTTGCCGATAGCCCTCAACTCATCGACGATTTTGAGTCAGGGCTCTCAGCATAACGCGCCCGCGACACCTCCGGCGTCCGCACATGCTCGGGCCGAATGCCCATGCCGATCAGCCGCGCCGGCAGCCGGCGCAGCAGCGGAAACCGGTTGAACAGCAGCGCCGGCCATGGCGGCGCCGGCCGCGCAGTCGAGGCCAGCACCGGCGTCAGGATGCGGTTCTGCACCTGCACCTGGATCCACTGGATCACGCGCATCGGCAGAGTGCGCCGCGTCTGCACGGCGGCGAGGTGATCGTCGGTGACGCGGCCATCGCGCAGCGGCCCAGCGAGAATGTTCGCCGCCGCCACGGCATCTTGGATCGCCAGGTTGACGCCGACGCCGCCGACCGGTGACATCGCGTGGGCGGCATCGCCGATGCACAGCAGCCCGGGCCGGTGCCACTGCCGCAGCCGGTCGACCGCCACCGTCAGCAGCTTGACGTCGTCCCACGTGGCGATCTCGGCTGTCGCGAAACGCCGATAGCCCTTGTGCCTTGACTCGGTCGATGCCGCCCTTCGGAATGACAAAGGCGCATTGCCAGTAGTCGCCGCGGTTGAGCATCACCATCATGCGGCCGGCTTCCATGTGGCCGAAGGTATCCTCGGTGTCGGTCTCGCGCCGCGACATCCGGAACCACAGCACGTCGATCGGCGCGCCGATGCTGTCGACCGTAAAGCCGGCGCCCGCGCGCAGCGTCGAGCGGCGGCCGTCGCAGCCGACCACCAGATCGGCACGAATTTCGAGCGGCCCGTCCGGGGTTGTGGCGCGCACGCCGACAATGCGGCCGCCCTCCTCGATGATATCGGTTGCCTCGGTGCGCATGCGCAGGTCGAAGCCGGGATAGAGCTTGCCGTTGTCGGCGAGGAAATCGAGAAAGTCCCATTGCGGCATCAGCGCGATGAAGCGGCACTTTGTCGGCAGATGGCGGAAGTCGGCGAGATGAATGCGCGTGGCGCCGACCTGCCCGCTCAGTTCGGTCACCTTGGAATGCGGCAGCTTGAGGAAGTCCTCGAGCAGGCCGAGTTCGTGCATCAGTTCCAGCGTCGAGGGATGGATGGTGTCGCCGCGGAAATCGCGCAGGAAATCGGCGTGCTTCTCCAGCACCGCGACGCGAACACCGGCGCGCGCCAGCAGAAAGCCGAGCATCATGCCGGCCGGTCCGCCGCCGGCGATGCAGCAGGTGGTCTTGACCGGCGCCAAAGGCATCGCGGGCTTCCACGCAAAATGGGCTGTGCGCCTGTGTAGCCAAATGCGGCGCGCCGCGAAACCCCTTGCGGCATCACCCCCGGCCCGGTTAATCAGCGCCGAAAGAGGTGATCCGTGACCGAACCGACGTCTCCGCGCCCGCGCAAGCCGGTGCCGCTACTGGCTGACTATCCGCACCGCGCCGCCGACATCATCCGCTTCTCCGATCTCGATGCGCAGGGCCACGTCAACAACGCGGTGTTCGCCACCTATTTCGAAACCGGCCGCGTGGCGATGTTCCGCGAGCCCGACCTCGGCATTGGCGTGCCCGATGCCACCTTCGTACTGGTGCGTCAGGAGATTGACTTCCTCCGCGAACTGCACTGGCCGGGCGATGTTGTGATCGGCACCGCGGTGGCCGAGTTGGGCCGCACGTCGTTCACGATGGTGCAGACCATCTTCAGCGGCGACATCTGCGCCGCCGCCGGCCGCGCCACGCTGGTGATGATGGACAAGAACACGCGCAAGGCGACGCCGCTGACCGACACGGCGATCGCCAAGCTGTCGCCGTGGATGTATCGCGGCGGCTGACGCCCGGTGTCTTAAGCCTGCTTGTCCGGGGTCGTCACCACGAGGCCGTCGAGTTCGTCGGTGATCTTGATCTGGCACGACAGCCGCGAGTTCGGCCGCACATCGTAGCCGAAGTCGAGCATGTCTTCTTCCATCGGCGACGGTTCGCCGGTCTTGGCGCGCCAGGCCTCGTCGACATAGACGTGGCAGGTGGCGCAGGCGCAGGCGCCGCCGCACTCTGCCTCGATGCCCGGAATGTTGTTGCGGATTGCCGCTTCCATCACGGTCGCACCAGCATCGGCGTCGACCGTGCGGGTCTGGCCGCTGGCATCGGTGAAATTGATCTTCGGCATGGCGTTGATTGGATCGCGCTGGATGTGGGGAAGTGACCGCGCCCGAAACCGCGGGCGGCCTGTCTATATCGTCATTCCGCCGCGCACGCTATCCCCGCCGACGCTGGCGCTGCCCCGGATTTCATCCGGGCTACGGGTCAGCGCTTGTAGCCCGGGTGGAGCCACCGGGTCGCGCGAAGCGCGCGCCCGATGATAAACTCCGCGTAACCCGGGAACGATCGAGCGAGGCGACCTCAGTCGCCCAGCCACAGCATTTCGCCGATGCGGGCGCGTGCCTCGTCGACGGCCTCGGCCAGTTGGTCGATCGCCGACGCGTCGGCCTCCACCGCGACGCAGGCCTGCGCCACCCGGTGCGCGCCGATGTTCAGCGCCGAACCCTTGAGCGTGTGCACCAGGGCGCCGATCTCCCCGGGGGCGCTGGCGCGCATCCGCGCGATCAGCACGCCCGCCTGGCGGTCGAACAGTTGCAGGACCTCGCGCTCGAGGCCGCGGTTGCCGAACGTCACGCGCGCCAGATAGGCGCCATCGATCGCCGTCGCCGGCCCCACGGCCCAATCCGGCGCCGGATCGGACATCGTCACTGCGGTTTGCATTGCCTTACTTCCCTTCCCGAACCTTGTCGGGTGTGTTGTTGCCCGGCGAGTTTGGCTTTGCCGGGGCCAAATCCGGGTAAATGCGCGGTGGTTTTCCACGGCTCATGCTGGCGATATCGGCGAATGGTTAAGAGGGCCGTAATCCCACCGCGCCGGTATCCGGAACCGGTGTGGACCGGTACCTTTCGAAGCCGCGCACAGAAACCCCGACAGAACGCGCTTTATTAAGGTTAACAGAGAGTTAACGATGATCGGAAAGTCCGTCCCGATGCGGTTTCTTTCGCATTGGTCAGACGATAAGATTAACGGCGGGCGAGTTGTGCGCGTGGCTGCGATCCGTGGCATGGATGGCGATGGTATTGGGACCGGCGCGAGCGGTTCCCGCCATGCCCCGAAGCGGTCGAGACGGTCGTATCAGTATCAGTGAGGCGTCGAAGCGAATGGCGAATATCCCGCAGAAATCCAAGGATCCGACCGAAGACGCCCTCGCCGCCATCCATGAGGCGCTCAATATCCGCCCCGGCGAAGCCCGCGATGCCAACGCCGCGCCGGACGCCGACAAGACCCAGAACACCGCCGACCTGTTTCATGACGAGCCCCGGCCGCCGCATTGGGACGCCGACGATGCGCCGCCGTTGCAGGCCGCCAACGACGACCGCGCCAGTATCGGCCAGATCATCCAGACGCTGCGCCGCCGGCCGTCGCGCAAGCCCTATATGGTCGCCACGCTCGCCACCATCGGCTGGATCGCCGGGCTGTTCGGCACCGCCTACCTGTTCCGCGAGCCGTTGCAGACGCTGATCGTCACGCCGGGCACCGGGCTGGCCGTGATTGCCGCCATGGCCGCCGCCATCGCCATGCCGATCATCTTCTTCTACGTGCTGGCCCACATGTTCAGCCGCGCGCAGGACATGCGCGTGGTCGCCGAGTCGATGGCGGAAGTCGCGATGCGTCTGGCGCAGCCGGAAACCGCCGCGCGCGAGTCAATCGTCAGCGTCGGCCAGGCGGTACGCCGCGAGGTGGCGGCGATGGGCGACGGTGTTGAGCGCGCGCTGGCGCGCGCCGCCGAACTGGAAGCACTGGTGCACAACGAAGTGTCGGCGCTGGAGCGCGCCTACAACGACAACGAAGTGCGCATCCGCGAATTGCTGAGCGAACTGTCCAACCAGCGCGAGACGCTGGTGGCGCAGGCCGACCAGGTCCGCAACGCCATTGCCAGCGTGCATCTCGATCTCGCCCACGACATCACCTCGGTCGGCGATCTGGTGTCCGACAAGGTCAACGAGGTCGCACAGCGCGTCACCCGATCGCTCACCGAAAAAGGCGAACACATCACGCTGGCGCTGGGACATGCCGGCGACTCGATGATCGACGCGCTCAGCGAGCGCGGCTCGACGCTGCTGGACCGTCTCGAGACCACCAGCGACCAGGCCACCACGGCGATCGCCTCCGCCAGCGAGCGGCTGACCACCAGCCTCGCCTTCAAGACCGACCACATTCACGACGAGTTCGCCGACATCGCCGCGCGTCTGCAGCAGATGATGGCGACCCGGCTCGACAGCGTCGCCCAGGGCTTCGCATCGAAGGCGGCGGCGACCATCGACCAGATGGCGACCCGCTCGCAGGGCTTTACCGAGGCGATGGCCGCGACCAGCGCCAACATCGCCGACACCGTCGCCGCCCGCGGCGACGAAGTCGTCGCGCGCCTGGAGCAGACCGGCGCCCGCGTCACCGACAGCATCACCGGCCGCAGCAACGACGTCGCCGACGCCTTCCGCGACAATGCGGAGGCGCTGTCGCAGGTGCTCGGCCGCCGCGGCGACGAGGTCAAGGCGATGCTGGCGGCGCGCCTGCAGGCCTTCGAGGACATGTTCAACCACGGCGGCACCGCGCTGTCGGAGAAAATCGCCCGCGATTCGACCACGCTCGGCAGCCTGATCACCCGCCAGATCACCGAGTTCGACCACACCGTGAAGACCTATGGCGGCGAACTGGTCGAGCGTCTCGGCCAGCGCACCAACGACGTCGCCGAGGCGATGCGCAGCTATCTCGACTCGTTCGACGCCCGCGTCACCGGCCGCTCCACCGAGCTCAACGACACGCTCGACGCGCGTCTGGCGCAGTTCGAGGACAAGCTCGGCAGCAATGTCAGCCGGCTTGCCCGCTCGCTCGACGACGGCGGCAAGGACGTGGTCGCCGCCATCGACAAACGCATCGCCGAGACCGCCAACGTCATCAACGTGCGTGGCAACGAAGTCACCGTGGCGCTGGCCGCCAAGATGGTCGAGATCGACGGCCGCATCGGTGCCGTCGCCGACGCCATCAACACGCGCGGCAGCGAAGTTTCGGCCTTGATCGGCGGCAAGATGAGCGAGATCGACGAGACGCTCGGCGCCCGCGCGCTCGAGGTCGCCAATACGCTCGACAGCCGCATCACCCGCTTCGAGGACCTGCTGGTCGGCCGCGCCGAGGCCGTCACCGGCCAGATCGAGACCCGCACCAAGGCCGCAGCCGATGCGCTGCATGCGCGCATGGAAGAGCTCAACGCCTCGATCACCACCAATTCGGCCGAGGCCGAGCGGTCGCTTGGCGCGCTCACCGCATCGACCGCCGCCGCGATCCGCAGCAGCGCCGGCGAGGCCGAACAGACCCTGCTCGGCGTCAGCGACACCGTCGCCCGCAGTTTCGTCGGCAAGGCCGAGGAGATCACCAGCGCGGTCAGCCAGCGCACCCACGAACTGGAAACGGTCCTTTCGGACAAGAGCGGCAGCGTGCTGTCCGCCCTGACAGAACGCGGGCAGCAGTTTGCCGTCGACATCACCTCCGCCACCGACCAGGCGATGGCGACCATCGAGGAGAAGGGCTTCGCCCTCACCCGCGCCATGGTCGAGAACTCCGGCGAAATCGCCCGCATGATCTCCAGTGCCGGCGAGAACGCCACCGGCGCGGTCACCCGCACCCTCACCGAACTGAACGACACCGCGCAAAAGGCGATCGCCATCTCGCGCGACATCTCGACCTCGACCGTCACCGAGATGCTCGAGACCCACAACATGCTGCGCGCCGACACCACCTCGCTGTTCGAGCGTCTGCGCGAAGCCAATCTGATGCTGCAGGAAGTGCTGTCCGGCTCGCACGAGAACATGAGCGCGCTGGAAAACACGCTGATGCTGCGCGTGTCGGAATTCGTCACCGCCATGAACGAGGTCAACGTCCAGACCGGCGACGCCACCGACCGCGTCGAGACCAACATCACCAACTTCCGCGAGATCACCGCCCACGTCATCACCGATCTCGGCCAGTTGGCGGTCCAGTTCGACTCGCACGGCCGCGAACTGGCCAAGGCGGCGGCACTGGTCGATTCCAGCAACCAGCGCACCGAGGACACCGTCAACGAACGCCGCGTCCAGCTCGACTCGCTGGTCGCCACCCTCGACATCCGCACCGAGGACCTCGAGCAGCGCCTCAAGCGCTTCTCCAGCCTGCTGGACGAGTCGCTCGACGCCGCCTCCAACCGCGCCCGCGATGTCGCCCGGGTGGTGTCGGAGTCCAGCGCCGAGGGTACCCGCGCCATCAACGCGCAATACGACCGCGTCCGCGATCACGCGCAGGAAGTCGCGCGCGTCGTCGCCGAGCAGAGTGCCGAGGGCGTCCGCGCCATCAACGAACAGCACGAGCGCGTGCGCGAACATGCCGAGGACCTCGCCCGCGTCGTCGCCGAGCAAACGGCCGAAGGTACCCGCGCCATTACCGAACAGTACGAGCGCGTGCGCGAGCACGCCGAGGACGTGGTGCGCACGGTGTCGGAAGGCAGCCTCGAAAGCGCGCGCGCCATCACCGAGCAATATGACCGCGTCCGCCAGCAAGCCGAGGAAGAGCGCCGCCGCGCGTCCGCGGCGATGCGCGCGATCTACGAGCAGACCGCCGGCGATACTCATGCACTGTTTGCCGACGCCAACGAGCGCTTCGCGGAGACGGTGCGCGAGATGAAGGAGATGGCGCAGGAGATGCAGCGCGAGCTGGAAACCACCCGCGTGCAGACCCAGCGCGAACTGGAGACCATGCGGGCGCAGATGCAGCGCGAACTGGAATCGACCCGTGGCGACCTGCGCCGCGGCGTCTTCGACCTGCCGCAGGAAACCGCCGAGAGCACGGCGCAGATGCGCCGCGTCATCGTCGACCAGATCGAGGCGCTGGCCGAGTTGAACCGCATTGTCGCCCGCCACGGCCGCAACCTCGACGCGGTCGAGCCGGTGCGCCGCGGCCGCGAAGAGCCGGCGCTCGCCATTGGCGGCGGCCGCAGCGACGCGCCGCCGCCGCCGCCAATCGCGGCGATGCCGCCGCGCAACGATTTCGCCGCGCGCACCGAACTGCCGCCGCCGCCCCCGGCGCGTCCGGCGCAGCGCCCGCCGCTCGGCAACACGGACATCGGCAGCTTCGCGCCGGCGCGCCGCTCCGAGCCGCAATCGACGAACCCGGCGCCGCAGCAGACGCCGGCCGCAGCCGGCCGCGGCTGGCTGACCGACCTGCTCAACCGCGCCTCGCGCGAGGAGAGCGAGCCGGTGCGAGAGTTCCCGCGCGAAGCCAACCGCGATCCGGTGCGCGAGTCGCTGCGCGATCTTGCCCGCGAGTCGGTCCGCGACAACGGCCGCGAACAGCCGCGCGCCGCGGAAGAACGCACCGCCCGGCACTCGATCGAGTCGCTCGACAGTCTGTCGGTCGATATCGCCCGCATGATCGATCACGACGCCGCCGCCGATCTGTGGGACCGCTACAAGCGCGGCGAACGCAACGTCTTCACCCGTCGGCTCTATACGTTGCAGGGCCAGCAGGCCTTCGACGAGATCCGAAAGAAGTACCGCGGCGACCGCGAGTTCAAGCAGACGGTGGACCGCTACATCGGCGAGTTCGAACGGCTGCTCGAAGAAGTCTCGCGCGACGACCGCAGCCAGGTGGTGGCGCGGACCTACCTCACGTCGGAAACCGGCAAGGTCTACACCATGCTGGGCCACGCCGCCGGACGGTTTGATTGAGCGTCTGAGACTGCCGCTCTTGCTTCACCTCCCCCTGGAGGGGGGAGGTCGGCGTGCGAAGCACGCCGGGTGGGGGTGAACTGACGAGCCGTAAAGGCACCCCACCCCGCACACCTTCGGTGCGCGACCTCCCACTGCAGGGGAGGGTAAAAAGCCGCTACACCACGCCGGCGGCCCAGAGCACGATCTGCCGCGCCGCCTTGACGAAGGCCTCGTTGAGCGCCTGCACCGCGCCGGGCCCTTGCGTCGCCTGCGCCGGCACCACGACGCGGAACACCCGCGCCGCCATGATGCGGCCGGTGCGCTCGCGCACGATCTTGGCGGCGAACTCGACCACCGCGGTATTGTCCGCCACCGAAATCTCGAAAGCGCGGATATCGGTGATCAGCGCGAAGTCGTTGCTCAGCTTGTCGACCGGGCGTCCGACCGCGCGCAGACGGCTGGCGTTCTCGAACGATTGCAGAATGCGCGCCTGGACCAGGCGCGGCAGACGGTCCTGCCACTGCGCGCCGCCGAGTTGCGCGGCCTCGCCCGGCGCCGGGCGCACCACGATCTTCTCGCTGTCATAGGCCGCAAGCGTCGCCGGCTCGGCGATGACGAGTTGGCCGCGCGCCGACACGGTGCCGCGCGGAAAATCGCTGGCGGCGGAAAGATCATAGGCAGCGGGAGGCGCCGAACTCAAAAGGCCGCCCAAGCCGCCAGAGCAGCCGCCAAGCGCGATCGCCAAAGCGAACACGCAGGCGGGAACTCTCGCCCGGGAACAAAGCCCAAAAAAATTCACGCGCACGAACCCCCTGCAGACTCAGCGACGACCGCTACACAGCGCCCTATTCTAGGGCAGGACGGCATGCAAGCCACAGGCAAATAGTCCAAGTTTCCTGGGGATTGTCCGAAAATGTTGCTGCAAAAGCATATAAATTCGGGGGCGCCGCGCCGTCATGACAACGGGCCAGTCCGCACGGGGTTCCGCCCGCGCTCCGCGGCGCTGACCGCTTAGCGGCGGCCGTTGTATTCCGGCAACGTGCCGGTGCCGCCGCCGAACAGCAGCCGGCTCGGATTACGGTCGAAATTGCGCACCGTGCGGTCGACTTCCGACAGCGTGCGGCGCGCATCGGACGACACCGCTTCAATCTGCCGCGCGCCGGCGCCGGACAACTTGTTGATGCCGGCGGTGATCTCGGCGGTGCGCTGGTCGAGCCGGTCGGCCAATTCGCGGATCGACTTCGCCGCCGCGTTGATTTCGCCGCCTTTGCCATCCGGTCCGCCGGTCAGGCCTTCGATGCCTTCGGCGATGCGGTCGAACCGCTCCGAATTGCGGCCCAGCGCGCTGCTGAACTTGTCGATGCTGGCCAGCGTGTTGTCGATATGGTCGGAGTTATTGGCCAAGGTTTCGGTGAACTTCTCGATATTGCCGAGCGCGCCCGCGAACGCTTTCTGATTGGTGGTGATGAATTCTTCGAGTTTCCGCAGCACGTCGCGCGCCGCCGCGGTGACATCCTGCGTGGCGCCAGGCGGCGCGATCAGAAGCGGCGGGGTCTTGTCCTTTTCGCTGACGATCACCGGCGAAGCCGGGCTGCCGCCTTTCAGCGACAGCGCGGCGATGCCGGTCAGGCCCTGGAACTCGAGGCTGATCACGGTGTCGCTGCGGATCGCGACATTGCGGTCGACCGACATGGTGGCGACGACCTGCTGCGGCTTTTCCGGATTCAGAACCAGCCCGGTGACCTCGCCGACGCGGATGCCGTTGAACAGCACCGAGGCCCCGGTGCGCAGGCCCGATACCGACCCGTCGAACTGGATACGGTACTGGGCGCGCTCGCCGCTGCCGCCAATGTTCTGGAACCAGTAGATAAAGCCGAACACGCCGACGATGACGGCCAGCGTGAACACCCCGATCAGCACATAGTTCGCGCGCGTTTCCATCGATCGCTCCAGCTAACCCGGTCGTTCGTCGTTCGACGCATCATCAACATGCCGATTAAGGCGCTTCGGCGTCGGCATCGGTCCGGTGACCCGATCGCACGCCGTGGAAATAGGACCGGAGCCAGGGATGCCGGGATGCCAGCATCTGTTTCATGGGTCCGGTTTCGATCACCTTGCCCTCGAACAACACCGCGATCCGGTTGCAGACCGTGTGCAGGCTGTCGAGGTCGTGGGTTACCATGAAAACGGTCAGCCCCAAAGTGCGCTGCAGCGTGGCAATCAGGGTGTCGAAGGCGCCGGCGCCGATCGGATCGAGGCCCGAGGTCGGTTCGTCGAGAAACACGATCTCGGGGTCGAGCGCCAATGCGCGGGCCAGCGCCACACGCTTAATCATGCCGCCGGAAAGTTCCGACGGAAATTTGTGACAGGCGGTGGCGTCGAGCCCGACCATCTCCAGTTTGGCGATGGCCAGTTCGTCGAGCAGCCGCGGCGACAGGTCGAGGTATTCGCGCACCGGAAACTGCAGGTTCTCCATCACCGTCAGCGACGAAAACAGCGCGCCGTGCTGGAACAGAATGCCCCAACGCCGCTCCACCGCCTGGCGCTCGAGGTCGGTAACCTCGTCCATGTCGACGCCGAGCACCTTGATGGAGCCCTCGCGCTTCGGCACCAGGCCGATGATGGTGCGCATCAGCACCGACTTGCCGGCGCCGGAGCCGCCGACGAAACCGAGCACCTCGCCGCGATGAACGTCGAGATCGACGTGGTCGAGCACGATCTTCTCGCCGAAGCCGACCACCACGTCACGCACCGCGATGACGACATCCTTGCCGCCGGCGCCGTTGGGTTTGGCAGGAGTGTCGGGAGGCAGGCTGTCGGCCATCGTCACTTTCCGATCGAGGCAAAGAAGATGGCGAAGATGCCGTCCATCACGATCACGAGGAAGATCGATTCGACCACCGAGGCGGTGGTCTGGCGGCCGAGCGATTCGGCGCTGCCCTTTACCGCCATGCCCTCGACGCTGGCGACGATGCCGATCACCAGCGCCATGAATGGCGCCTTGATCATGCCGACCTGGAAGGTGTTGAGCGAGATCGACTCCTTCAGCCGCGACAGGAAGATTTCCGGGTCGATGCCGCCGTAGAGCCAGCATACGAGCCCGCCGCCATAGAGCGCCGACATCGAGCCAAGGAACGTCAGGATCGGCACGCCGATGATCAGCGCCAGAATGCGCGGCAGGATCAGCACCTCGGTCGGATCGAAGCCCATGGTGCGCAGCGCGTCGATTTCCTCGCGCATCTTCATCGAGCCGAGTTCGGCGGTGTAGGCGCTGCCGGTGCGCCCGGCCACCATGATGCAGACGATCAGAACGCCCAGTTCGCGCAGCACCAGAATGCCGACCATATCGACCACGAAAACGTCGGCGCCGAATCTGCGGAAGTGGAACAGGCCCTGCTGGGCGATGATGCAGCCGATCAAAAACGTGATCAGCAGCACGATCGGCACCGCGCGCCAGGCGACATTGTCGAGCTGATGCACCAGCGAGGTAAAACGAAAGCTGCGCGGGCGCGTCAAGACACGCAGCAGGGCCACGATGACCGCGCCGAGCATGTTGGCGATCGAGCCGAACGAATTGCCGACCGAAGCGACGTTCTCGCCGATCGACGACAGTGCATAGGTCAGCGATTGCGTTCCCGTGCGCGGAACGATCTTCTCGGCGCCCTTGACCGCGCCGAGTTCATCCATCAGCAGGCGATAGTCTTCCTTCAGCCCGGTGACGTTGGGGGTGGCGCCGCCGGCTGAAAACGACCGCACCAGCCGCTCCAGCAACCAGGCGCCGAAGGTGTCGAGGCGTTCGACCCCCGTCATGTCGATATCGACCTGGGCCGCGCCGCGGTGGCGCAGCCGCGCGCTGTCGATCTGCGATTCCAGGCGGCGGGCGTTCAGCGCCACCCACGCACCGGCACCGACGAGCTTGAGCCGCTCGCCCTCGCTGGTCTCTTCGAGCAGAATGTCGCTCAAGCGCCTTGCCTCAATTGCTGCGCACCGGCCCTGACCGGGACGCTAAAGCCATACTTGACCAGGGCTGTCGAACCTGTCGAGGGTTTGCCCCACTCTCTACGCCACGAACAGCCCCGATTCGCCAATCTTCGCCCAAAGCAGCCAGAATCCACCCGTGATCCCATTGAACCTGACCGTCTCGACCGAAAGCTGGCCGATCGCCGGTTCCTTCACCATCAGCCGCGGCGCCAAGACCGAGGCCGTGGTTGTGGTCGCCGAACTGGGCGGCGGCAAGGCGCCCGATGTGATCGGCCGCGGCGAATGCGTGCCCTATGCGCGCTATCGAGAGAGCGTCGACAGTGTCACCGCCGCCCTTGAGGCCATGCGGCCGCACCTCGCCGCCGGTCTCGACCGCGCCGGCCTGCAACAAGCCATGCCGCCGGGCGCCGCGCGCAACGCGCTCGACTGCGCCTTCTGGGATCTGGAAGCCAAGCGCAGCGGTAAGCCGGTCCACGACCTGGCCGGCCTGCCCGCGCCGCACCGGCTGACCACCGCCTTCACCATCTCGCTGGCTTCCCCGGCGCTGATGGCCAAGGCCGCGCGCAAGGCGGCGCGCCGCGCGCTACTCAAGATCAAGCTCGGCGGCGACGGTGACGACGACCGCATCGCCGCGGTGCGCGCCGCCGCGCCGCATGCGACGCTGATCGTCGACGCCAACGAAGGCTGGACCGAGCAGAACCTTGAGGCCAACCTCGCCGCCTGCGCCAAGGCCGGCGTGGTGCTGGTCGAACAGCCGCTGCCGGAAGCGGACGACGGCGCGCTTGCTCATATCGAGCGGCCGCTGCCGATCTGCGCCGACGAAAGCGCGCATGGCCTGTCGTCGCTCGCGGCGCTTGCCGGCAAATACGACGCCGTCAACATCAAGCTCGACAAGGCCGGCGGCCTGACTGAAGCGCTGGCGATGCGCGCGCAGGCCGAGGCGCTCGGCCTCACGGTGATGGCGGGCTGCATGGTGGCGACGTCGCTGGCGATGGCGCCGGCGGTGCTGCTGGCGCAGACCGCGCGCTATGTCGATCTCGACGGCCCGCTGCTGCTGGCCAAAGACCGCCCGCACGGCCTGTATTACGCCGACAGCCTGGTCTACCCGGCGACGCCGGCGCTGTGGGGCTGACGGGGTTGACCCCGATCAATGCCGCCGGCGGCCGGCGCGGGCATGCGAGCCCGCTCCTTGCCCACCGCCGCGATCGACTCACCGTCGGCCCGCGTCGCCGACCCGCTCACCGCGCGCTCGCGCACTCTGACCTGTGCCAAACTGGGTCAGATTAAGCCGCGGTTTTGTTGCCGATCAGCCACGCGACAAAACGACCAGCATCGGCGGGCTGTGCAATGGTTAACAAATCCTTTCCGCCGCCAGTTCGATGGGCATAGACTTCAACATGGTTAAGCCCGCTGCGGCGGGTCGATACAGGGTTGGGTCGAACCGCGCCGCCGAATACGGCAGCCGGGTAACGGGGACGGGGTCATGGGGTTTCGCGGGCTGGTGCTGGGCGCCGCCGTGCTGGCATGCGGAGCGACATCCGCATCGGCGGCAATGCGGATTTCCGACGACCGCGGCGGCCAGATCGGCCACTACCTGCAAGCCTTCGCCATGCTGCGCTCCTCCGGCGAGAACGTCATCATCGACGGCAACTGCCTCTCGGCCTGCACGCTGGTACTCGGCCTGGTGCCGCGGGCGCGCATCTGCGCCACGCCGCGCGCGCGCTTCGGTTTTCACGCGGCCTGGATGCCGGACAGCGAAGGCCGCCCGATCACCAGCCCGATGGGCACGCAGGCGCTCTGGAATATTTATCCGAACCACGTGCGGCGCTGGATCAGCCGCAACGGCGGCCTGTCGCGCAAGATGATCTACATGGAAGGCCGCGCGCTCAACGGCATCGTCGCCAGTTGCAGCACGCCGACCCGCCGCGCCCAGGCGGCGCCGCCGACCCGCGCCCGGACCGCGTCCAAATCAGCGAAGCGCTACACGCAGCGCCCGGTGCGCTACACCAGCGCAAGCGCCGCCGGCGACCGACGCTAGCGCCATCGCCGCATAGGCCGGACTGCCGAACGCGCCGAACAGCAGGCCGGACAATCCGGTCGCCGCCGCCATCGCCGCGCCCATCGCGATCGCCAGGTAGCCTTGCGCGGTGGCGCCCTGCCCTGTCGGCACGATGCGCGCGATCAGCATCATGGCGCCGAGATGGCTGGCGCCGAAGCTCAGCGCGTGCAGCAATTGCAGCCACGGCAACGCAAGGCCCGGCGGGTCGAGCGCCATCGCGCCCCAGCGCACCAGTCCGCCGGCGGCGCCGATCAGCATCAGCATCACCGGCGACACGTAAGCCGGCAGCCGCGCCGACAGCGCGAACAGCACGATCTCGGCCAGCACCCCGAGCGCCCACAGCGCGGCAATCGACGTGCCGTCGTAGCCGGCGGCGCCCCAGGCCAGCGCCGAGAAGCCGTAATACATGGCGTGGCTGCCCTGCAGCAGGCTGGCCGCCGCCATCACCGCGATGAAGGCCGGATCGCGCAGCAGCGCCTTGCGCGGCGGCGGCGTGTGGGCCGGCGCCGGGGGCGCCGGTAGCGGCTCGAGCAGGAACGCGGCCAGCACCAGAAGCGCGCAGGCGGCGACGATCAGCCAGATCAGATGCTGCGCCGGAATGATGTCGAGGGCAAAGCCGGCGATGAAGCTGCCGAGAATGAACGCCGCCGAGCCCCACAGCCGCACCGGGCCATAGGCGCGGCCGCGCGCGGTCAGCCCGCGCAGCGCGTAGCTCTCGGCCAGCGGCATGATCGGCGTATAGGCCAGCGCGACGAAGGAAAACGCGATCAGGATGGCGGTCGCGCCGGCCGACAGGCCGACCGCGATGTAGCCAGCCAAAGTCAGCAGGCTCGCCACCACGATGACACCGCGCAGCGCGTCGCGCCGGTCGGCCTGGCCTGCCGCCAGCGGAATGGCGAACACCCGCAGCAGCATCGGCGCCGCCAGCACCAGCCCGATGCTGCGGGCGTCGAGCCCCTTGGCGGCGAGCCAGACCGGCAGAAACGGCAAGGTGACGCCGCCGAGAATGAAAATCGCGGCATAGAGCCCCGACAGCCGCGCCGCAAAACCGAATCGCCGCTGGGAAAAAGCCTCGGTCATTGAGGTCTGGGGGTGCCGCCTTAATTGCCCGAATCAAGCCGCTGTTAAATAGACTGCGGGGTGAAGGAATGCACGGCGTGAGCAGCAACGCAGCAAATGAAACCCCGGCCGCCGATCTGCCGGACGAGGACGACTACCAGACGTTCTACGCCGTGCTGGCGGAGAGCGCGCGCGGCCGTGCGTTTCTCGCCGAGCATGCGCGCCGCGCCCGCCAGGCCGATACCAACACGCTGGTCGCAGCCTTCGAACGGCTCGAGACGCGGCTGGCGACGCAGCTCGCCGCCGCCGCGGTGGCGCCCGCAGCGCCGGTGACTGAGACTCCGCCCGTGGCGGTGAGCGAAAGGCCCGTGACCGCGATCCCGGAAGTGATGCTGTTCGAGCCGCCCGGCGCCGTGGAGACGCCCGCGGCGGCGATCGCGCCGAAGGCCGAGATTGTCGAGACGGTCACCGACACTGCTGTTGTGATCGGCCGGACCGCCGAACCGCCGCGCGATCCGCTCGCAGCGGTGATGGCGCTGACCGACGAAGAGCGCATCGCGCTGTTTACGTGAGTCCGAAAAGCGGATTTGTTCTCCGCTCGTCCCCGCGCACGCGGGGACCCAGGGGGAGCACATTCTGACTCATCGTTGCGTGGCCCTGGATTCCCGCTCACGCGGGAATGAGCGGGTGGTGCTGCCGCCCCGTCAAACGGCCGAGTCTCACGACTCCCCGATAATCCGCGCGAACATGTCGGCATCGACATTGCCGCCGGATAAAATGCCGACCACCACCTTGCCCTTGACGTCGAGCCGGCCCGCCAGCAGCGCGGCGAGGCCAATGGCGCCGCCGGGCTCGACCACCAGCTTCAGCTCGTTGAAGGCGTAGCGCACCGCATGCATCACCTCGGCGTCGGTGGCGGTAAGACCCTCGCCGATCAGCCGCTGCGTGATCGGGAACGTCAGTTCGCCCGGCGTCACGCTCATCAGCGCATCGCAGATGCTGCCGCTGGTGCGCGCATTGTGCTCGCGCCGCCCGCTGACGAAGGAGCGCCGGGTGTCGTCGAAGCCGTCCGGCTCGACGGTGTACATCTTCACCTGCGGCACGCGCGCCTTGACGCCGAGCGAAACGCCGGCGGCCAGCCCGCCACCGGAGGCGCCGACCACGACGATGTCGGGCTCCAGCGACACCTGCATCAACTCCTCGACGATCTCGCGGCCGATGGTGCCCTGCCCGGCGATGATCATCGGATCGTCGTACGGCGGCACCAGCGTGGCGCCGCGCGCGGCCACGAGCGCATCGGCAATGGCGGCGCGGTCTTCGCGGTCGCGGTCGTAGCTGACGATCTCGGCGCCAAGCGCGCGGGTGCGCGCGATCTTGGCGCGCGGCGCATCGGCCGGCATCACGATGGTGGCGCGCATGCCGAGAAGCCGCGCCGCGGCGGCGACGCCCTGCGCGTGATTGCCGGACGAATAGGCCACCACGCCGGCGGCGCGCCGCTCCGGCGCAATGCTGGAGATGCGGTTATAGGCGCCGCGGAACTTGAACGAGCCGGTGCGCTGCAGCGTTTCGGCCTTGAGGAACACACGGGCGCCCAGCAACTCGTCGAGCACCGGCGCGTTGATCAGCGGCGTGCGCACCGCGACGCCTTTGAGCCGCGCCGCCGCTGCGGCGATATCGGCGTCGGTCGGCAATATGCGGGTGTCGATGGAGGACATGCGGAGAGAATAGAATAGCGCACCGCAAATGGCGAGGCGCCTGTTGCTGTCACGCCGCCCGGCGCTTCGTCCCCGCCGCTGCCAGCACCGCGTTGACGAAAATCCGCGCGCTGTCGGCCCAGGTCATGCCCAGCGCGAAGTCGCGGCAGCCATCGCGCGAACAGTCGAGCGCACCAAGGCAGGCGCGGCGCAGATCGTCGTCGAGCACGCCCACCTTCGCCTCGCCGATCACATCGCGCGGCGCGTCGGCCGGAAACGCCGCCACCGGCACGCCGCTCGCCAGCGCTTCGAGCAGCACGAGGCCGAACGTATCGGTGCGGCTCGGAAACACGAACACATCGGCTGACGCATACAAAGCGGCGAGATCGTCGCCATGGCGCGCGCCGAGAAACACCGCCTCGGGATAACGCTTGGCCAGCGCCGCCCGCGCCGGGCCGTCGCCGATCACCACTTTGGTGCCGGGCAAATCGAGCCCCAGGAACGCCTCGATGTTCTTTTCCACCGCGACGCGGCCGACGGTGAGAAACAGCGGCCGCGGCAGATGCGCCACCGCTTCGTGCACCCGGCCCGGCCGCGGCCGGAACGTTTGCGCATCGACGCCGCGCGGCCACAGCGTCACGTCGTGAAAGCCGCGCGCGATCAGACCGCGGCGCCCGGCGCATGAAAACGGCGCAGCCACGCCCAGGTCACGTCGGCCGTCCAGCGTTGCGGCACCGGCAGCCGGCCGGCGAGATAATCGGGAAAGCGCGTGTGCAGGCTGGTGGTGAAGGGCACGCCGCGCCGCATGCACAGCCGGCGCACGGCGTGGCCGATCGGGCCTTCGGTGGCGACATGAATGGCGTCGGCGTGGGCCGTGTCCAGCCGCCGCTCGATGTCGCCCGGCGTCGGCAGCGCCAGTCTTATTTCTGGATAGCCCGGCATCGGCAGCGTCCAGTACAGCGCCGGTGACAGAAACGCGATGTCGGTGCCGAACGCTTTTGCCTCGCGCGCGACGTGGCCGAGCGTGCGCACCACGCCGTTGACCTGCGGCTCCCAGGCATCGGTGGCGATGAGGATTTTCATGCCCCACCCCGCTCATTTCCGCACAAGCGGCAATCCAGAGCTGCGAACATCGCGTCAGAGTTTGGAATCCTGGGTCCCCGCTTTCGCGGGGACGAGCGGAGTTTGATTGCGATTGCCTCCGTCACGCCGCCTTGGCCTGCTGCGCCAGCCTCGGCACGTCGGCCGCATCGGCCCCGGTCTTCGTCCAGGTGATGATCTCGAAGGTGCCGTCGAGCCCTTCCGCGACCGCGGTGCAGCTTTCCACCCAATCGCCGCAATTGATGTAGCGCAGGCCGAAATTGTTGTGCATCGCGGCAGTGTGGATGTGGCCGCAGATGACGCCGTCGGCCTTGTGGTGCTGCGCCTCGTTGGCCAGCGCCTTCTCGAAGGCGCCGATATGCGACAGCGACCAGTACGGCGCGCCGATCAGCCGGCGCATGGCGTTGAAGCCGCGGTTCAGCGTGATGGCAAAGTCGTAGGCCTTGTCGCCGAGCAGCGCCAGCCAGCGCGCCTGCGTGACCACCAAATCGAAGATGTCGCCGTGCACCACCAGATAGCGGCGGCCGTCGACGCCTTCGTGGATGGCGTTCTCGACCACCTCGATGCCGCCGAAATGGGTGCCGAAATAGCCGCGCAGGAATTCGTCGTGGTTGCCGGGAATGTAGATCAGCCGCGTGCCCTTGCGGCCCTGGCGCAGCAGCTTCTGCACCACGTCGTTGTGCGCCTGCGGCCAGTACCAGGATGAGCGCAGTGCCCAGCCGTCGACGATGTCGCCGACGAGGTAGACGGTGTCGGCTTCGTGGTGGCGGAGGAAGTCGAGCAGTTTGTCGGCCTGGCAGCCGCGCGTTCCCAGGTGCACATCGGAGATGAAAAGCGCGCGATATCGCCGCGGGACGTTCTCCGTCACGGCGCGACCAGTGCCATTGCTGTCTTCATGTGCGCAGGCATTAGCAGACCCCCATGATGGTTTTATGACAACGGCAGGCGGCGAAAACGCACCAGCGTGTAGACACCGAACGGCTTGACCTTGCGCCGCTCGATCAGTTCGGCGCCGCCATGACCGTCGGCCCAGGCGGCCAGCCGCGAGAAGGGAAATTCCGGGCGCAGCCCCACCGCATGCGCTTTCCGCGCCAGCAGCCGTTCGACCGCCGCGGCCAGGCCGCGCTCGGAATACAGATGATTGACCAGGATGATCTGGCGGCCGGGTCGCGTGACGCGCGCGCATTCCGACAGCACGCGCTCGGGATCCTCGACCAGCGTGATGACGAACTGCCCGACCACGCAATCGAACGACGCATCGGCAAAGCGCAGGTCCTGCGCATCCATCACCGCGAGCTGCTTGACCTGCGGATAGCGTCCGGTGGCGAGCCGCGCGCGGGCGCGGGCGATCATCGGTTCGGAGACATCTATGCCGGTGATCGCGTCATGCGGACCGTAATCGTCGAACGACAGGCCGGTGCCGACGCCGATCTCGAGAATGCGGCCACCGACCGCGCGGGCGGCGCCGGCGGCGGCGCGCCGGCCATTGAGAAACACCGGTCCGCACAGCGCGTCGTACACCGGCGCCCAGCGCGCATAGGCCTTCGCCATGACCTGGCTGTCGGGATCGCGCTGCATGGGCCCTCTCGAATCGAACCGCTGTCGTTCGCTCCGGAGGTATCAAGCGAATGCTACAGGCCCGCGACAGGGCTTCTTCCCTCTCCCCATTCTTCATGGGGAGAGGGTGCCTGAGCGGAGGCGAAGCCGAGCGAAGGTGTGTGAGGGGCAAGCATGAGGCAATGCCCCTCACCCGGCTCGCTGCGCTCGCCACCCTCTCCCCGTAAACGGGGAGAGGGAAAAGAAGAAGAAACGCCCCTGCCCTTGACCTGCCATGCTTCGCGCGTAAACAACGGCGCCGCCCGTCACCAGCGCCAGGAGCCGTCCCATGAATCTCGGAATTGCCGGCCGCAAGGCCATTGTCTGCGCATCGAGCCGGGGCCTGGGCAAAGCCTGCGCGCTGGCGCTGTCGGAAGCCGGCGTCGAGGTCGTCATCAACGGCCGCGACGAGAAGCGGCTACAGATCACCGCCGCCGAGATCGCCAGCCTGACCGGCGGCAAGGTGATCGCGGTCGCCGCCGATGTCGCGACGCCGGAAGGTCAGAAGGCGCTGCTGGCGGCCTGCCCGCAGCCCGACATTCTGGTCAACAACAATGCCGGTCCGCCGCTGCGCGATTTCCGCGAGCTGTCGCGCCAGCAGATGATCGACGGCGTCGTCGCCAACATGGTGGTCGCGGTCGAACTCATTCAGAAAGTGATCGACCCGATGAAGGCGCGCAAGTTCGGCCGCATCGTCAACATCACCTCGTCCTCGGTGAAGGCGCCGCTGGCCGGCCTCGATCTGTCGTCGGGCGCGCGCGCCGGGCTGACCGCGTTTCTGGCCGGCGTCGCCCGCACCGTCGTCGACAGCAACGTCACCATCAACAACATCCTGCCCGGCGCTTTCGACACCGACCGTCTGCAGGGCACGCTCGCCAAACTGGCCGAGCAGAAGGGCGTCGGCATCGAGGAAGCGGCCGCGCTGCGCAAGGCCGCCATTCCGGCCAAGCGCTTCGGCGAGCCGGTCGAGTTCGGCGCGGCCTGCGCGTTCCTGTGCTCGGCGCAGGCCGGTTACATCACCGGACAGAACCTGCTGATCGACGGCGGCAGCTTCGCCGGGGCGTTTTAAGAGGGACAGCGGCGCCGCGACTTCAGCGCGCACCCTCTCCCCGCTGGGGACGGGGTGGGGGTGAGGGGGCCTAGGACTGTCGATAATCTATAACCCCTCACCCGCCGCGCTTCGCGCGTCGACCTCTCCCTATGGGAGAGGTGAAGAGGCCGCATCATCTGCGGTTAGAAATCGCCCTCACCCCCGGAACGCGACCCCCATGCGGGTCGCCGTGCGCCAGATCACATGGCACGGCTGCTGGATGCGATCGGCCTCGATCACCAGCACAAAATCGTCGGGAATGCCGATCTGGCTCGCCACTTCCAGCAGCGCGCCGGAGGGCGACAGATTGCGCACGCGGCAGTCGATGCGGCCGGCGTGGTTGATGGCGATGCTGCCACCCTTCAGGGTGCGGTGACGCTGGGCCTTGCGTCGTTCGTCCAGCTTGGGTCGTTCGTCCATGACGGATCCTCCGCTCTTACGATGCACGCGACGATAGCGGGAACCCTTTAGCCACCGGTGAAAGTGATCGTCAAAACACCGGGGCTGGCGTTAGCTTTTGTTAACCATGGCGCGGCGTCCTCGTCACCTCTCCCATCGGTAGAGGTCGACCGCCGTAGGCGGTCGGGGAGTGAGAGCAGACAGAGTGCGCGTCACCGCTTAAAGGCGAATAAAACGCTGCGACCTCAATCCACCGCTTCCGGCAGCAGCGCGCGCGCCGACAGCGCGTGCTTGAACGAACCGATGGCCTCGGCGACCAGCGCCGCACTGTTGGCTTTTTCCAGCTTGCGCAGCAGCGCCTTCAAGTGCGGATCCTTGTCGCGGATGGTCCAGCGGCGGGTGAACACCTGCGCGTCGTAGAGCGAGGTGATGCGCACTGGCGCCGCGACCTGCGGCAGCATGGCATCGAAATGCTGGGTGAAGGGCATGGTCATGTCAGAAATTGTCCCGATAGAGGTCGTCGGTGCCGCCGCTGCCGTGACGCCTGGCGGCGGCGCGGAGCGCGCGACAGTTGGCGATCGAAAACGTTGGAAGTCCGATCACCATGCGCGTTAAAGCGCGGCGGCGATAGACAGCGCGGAATTTATTTCCCGACCGGTTGACAATGGGCGGCGCCGCGATAGGCGGCCACGCCGCCCTGCGGTAACGCGTGGCCATGCGATGTGACTCTGACGCCGGAACACTCTATAGAGTGCGGTGACAGCGGCCGGAACCGGGCGATGCACCGGATATCAGCGGGCCCAGGGTCCGCGGAAGGACCACCATGAACATTTACATCTTCAAGTCGCAGGCCAACCCCGAGCTGCGGGCGTTTTCCGGCGACCAGGGTGGCCAGTCCCTGCCGAAACAGTTTCGTCCCTGGCACGCCGTCGGCGTGCTCAAGCCGGGTGTGGCGCCGCCGAACAATCTCAGCCGCGACGTGATCGAGAAGTCGGTCGCCGACGGCGGCTTTCAGCTCTGGAAGATGAAGAGCGCTGGCTGAGCGGCCTGGTTCCGCGCCGTCAGAGCAGGCCGCTGCGCGAGACTGCCGCATAGATGACGATCATGCAGATCGTCAGAATGAGCGACATCGGCGCGCCGTGGATGACGTGCCGGCGGTCGCTGTCTTTCACCTCGCGCACGTCCCGCTCCGATCGCGTGCGAAGCCGCTGCAGGCGCGCCGCCAGTCCACTGGTTGTTGGTTGGGCGGCGACCCTGCCCGCGGCCCATTAACAAGCAGACAAGGTGAAGGCGCGGGTTTTCGGCAATGGGCGCGGGCTTTCGACCCGCATGCCGGGACGACCGCGAAACCGGACGGGAGACGGGTGGGTTGCCCCCTCCCCGCCGCTGTCGCATGATCGGTTCCGGACCCGCCTTTTATTCACCCTTTCCAAGAAACGATCCCCAAGGAGACTGCCTTATGAAGCTTGTCCGCTACGGCGCGCCCGGCCGCGAGAAGCCCGGTATCATCGCCGAAGACGGCAAAATCCGCGACCTGTCCCGCATCGTGAAGGACATCGACGGCGCCATGCTGGCTTCGGGCGGTCTGGCCAAGATCAAGAAGGCCAATCTCGCCCGCATGAAGCCGGTCGCCGGCAAGCCGCGACTCGGCCCCTGCGTCGGCAATGTGCGCAACTTCATCGCCATCGGGCTGAACTACTCCGACCACGCCGCGGAAGCCGGCATGCCGGTGCCGAAGGAGCCGATCATCTTCAACAAGGCGCCGACCTCGATCTGCGGCCCCAACGACAACACCATCATTCCGAAGGACTCCACCAAGCTCGACTGGGAAATCGAGATCGGCATCGTCATCGGCAAGCGCGCCCGCTACCTGACCAAGGAAAACACCAAGGCGGCGATCGCCGGCTATTTCCTGTCCAACGATGTGTCCGAGCGCAACTTCCAGATCGAGCGCTCCGGGGGGCAGTGGAACAAGGGCAAAGGCTGCGAGACCTTCGGCCCGATCGGCCCGTGGTTCGTCACCAAGGACGAGATCAAGGACCCGCAGAACCTCGACATGTGGCTCGACGTCAACGGCGAGAAGCGCCAGCGCGGCAACACCAAGACGATGATCTTCGGCTGCGAGCACATCGTCTGGTACTGCTCGCAGTTCTTCGTCATGGAGCCGGGCGACATCATCATCACCGGCACGCCGCCGGGCGTCGGCCTCGGCATGAAGCCGATGGGCATCACCGGGCTTGGCGAAGCGCGCCAGAAGGTGGTGAAGGGGAAGTATTAGAGCGGAGCGCGGCTGGGCCGGGCCAAACCGATTCCGCTCATCCACGCGCAAGCGGGGATCCAGAGCCAAAAGCGCCGATGATCATTGTCGCCCTGGGTCCACGCTTTCGCGGGGACGAGCGGGAGATACATCGCCGATACAAACGCAACCCCGGGCGAAGAGCCCGGGGTTTTTGCGTCAAGGGGGTGCCCCTTGACCCGCCCGGCGCAGGCTCCTGCCCTCCCCCAATGGCGCCAAGACTGAGTCCATCGAAGTCGATACCGCCACCGCTACTGCGCTGAAAACCCGCGCCGCCGAGCGCGGCCTAGTATCGCGTCGAGCGCAAGCACGTTGTCATTCTGCGCGTCTTCCATAGCCTCGAACGGCGGAAGTGAATCGTCGTCCGCAGAGTCCACTTCGTAGGGTGGGCTAAGCGCAGCGCCTCGCTTTCGCATCGACCGTCGCGTGAGCCCGGTGCAAGCGCGCCGTGGCGGAACCCAAAAAGCTCTGATCGGCCCCCCCCCGCATCCAATCGCCCGCGCCGTTCGTATCTCCCCTATGACAACCTGGATCCTCGTCAGACTGACCGTGCGCATCGCGGCGGCGCTCGCCGCGCTTGGGGGCATCGCCGCCGCGGCGGGCATGTCCGCCACCGCCCAGGGAACCTCGGTCACCCGGTCGGTTCCCTATGCCGGCACTGCCCGCAACACGCTCGACGTCTACCGGCCCGACACCGCGCGGCGCGCGCCGGTCATCGTCTTTCTCTACGGCGGCAGCTGGCAGGGCGGCTCGAAGTCGACCTATTCATTTCTCGCCGGCGCGCTCGCCCGCAAAGGCTACGTCACCGTCGTGCCGGACTACCGCGTGTATCCGGCGGTGCGCTTTCCGGGCTTCCTCGAAGACAGCGCCAAGGCCGTGCGCTGGGCGCGCGACAACGCGGCCAAATTCGGCGGCGATCCCGATACGATCTATCTGATGGGCCATTCGGCCGGCGCCTATAACGCGGCGATGCTGGCGTTCGACGGACGCTGGCTCAAGGCGGTGGGACTGTCGCCGC
>LNFM01003954.1_pt1 | contig 28111 bp, 25 predicted proteins | sample 596031 | NCBI WGS metagenome assembly LNFM01 (sample SAMN04254537, study PRJNA301005) | activated carbon metagenome | isolation source: dual media filters at the Ann Arbor, Michigan drinking water treatment plant | place: USA: Ann Arbor
CGCGGCCGAGCCGTCACGGCCCGTCGTTGAAGCGGGTTTCGTTGACCAGCCGCAACGCGTCGCCCTGCAACGCGGCGATCTCGGCCAGCGACGCCGTATCGGCTTCGAACGCGCCCCAGCCGGCGACCACCGCCGAAGCCGGCACGCCCGGCTTCACCGGATACTCCGAATTCACCTCGGCATAGATTTTCTGCGCCGCGGCGCCGCTGAGGAACTCCAGCAGCTTCAGCGCATTGGCGGGATTCGGCGCGGCCTTGAGCACGGCGGCGCCGGACACGTTCACATGGGTACCGCCGGTCTTCTGGTCCGGGAACACCAGATAGACCGACTCCGCCCAAGCCTTCTCCTTCGGGTCGGCCAGCATGCGGCCCATGTAGTAGGTGTTGCCCAGCGACACGTCGCACAGGCCCTCGTCGATGCCCTTGACCTGGCTGCGGTCGTTGCCCTGCGGCTTCTGCGCCAGGTTCGCCTTCACGCCCAGCAGCCACGCGCGGGCCTTGTCGGCGCCGTGGCGATGGATCAGGCCCGCGATCAGGCCGAGATTGTAGGGATGGTCGCCCGGCCTGGTGCAGATGCGGCCCTTCCATTCGGGCCTGGCCAGGTCGAGATAGGACACGACCTTGCCGGCCGGGACCCGTTCCTTCGACGCATAGACGACGCGCGCGCGCATGGTGAGGCCATACCAGTGTCCGGCCGGATCGCGGTACTGGGGCGGGACGTTGGCCGCCAGGGTCGGTGACGCGACCGGCGCGGCCAGTCCCGCCTCCTGCACCTCGAGCAGCCGCGACATGTCGGAGGTGAGCACCACGTCGGCCGGGGAATTGGCCCCTTCCGCCTTCAGCCGCTCCAGCAACCCCGCCTGGGCGTAGACCATGTTCACCGCGACGCCGGTTTCCTTCGTGAACGCGTCGAACAGGGGCTTGATCAGCTCAGGCTGGCGGTAGGAATAGACATTCACCTCGCCCGCCGCCATCGCGGGATGGGAAATCGCCGCGCAGACGGCCGCCACGGCGGCCAGCTTCAGTACATGCCCGTGAATCATGATCACCTCCGGTTTGCGGCCTATGTCTGCCGCAAATGCTCCTGAGTGTCACTATCAAATATTGTCCGGGCGTCAATGGAGAGCACGGAAGTATCACGCCGCCAGGCCCGGGATCACCAGCTTCTGCAAATGCGCTTTCCGCTCCTCCGGCAGCGGCACCACCTTGCGCGCCTGCAAATCCAGCGTGATGCCGATGGCTTCCGAGGCCGAGACCAGCTCGCCGGTCTCGCCGTTGAAGGTCCAGTGGATGATGTGGTTGGCCTTCTCGCCCACATGCTTGAGGCCCGAGCGCACCACGACGATGTTGCCTTGGTGCAGCGGCTTGTTGAAGCGCAGCCGGTATTCGAGCACGGCGCCGCCATACTTGGCCGTGGAGCGCTCCTTGCCGGTGTCGACCGGGCGGTAGTGCCGCGCCAGATGGACGACACCGTCGGAGATGCGGCCGATGTAGAATTCGGGCAGCATCTGGCCCGCCTCGTCGCACTCGATGGGCTGGACGACGCCGCGCATGATCTCGATCAGGCCCATGCCGTCGGTCCGGGCGAGCGTCGGCGCGCCCCTGACGAAGATGCCCGGATCATCGAGCGCGATGCTGCGCGGCGCGCCGTGGGCAGGCAGGTCCATCATCAGCGCCTCGGCGCGGGCGCGCACCGGTCCGGCGAGCGGCATCGGCGCGCCGGTTTTCCGGTCGCGGGAGACGATCAGCATGTTGAAGGTGGCCGAGACCGCGTCGGTGTGGCCGTTGACCATCTCCACATAGACCCGCACCCAGTCCTCGCCGACGCCGAGGATGCCGGCGCGGCCGGCGAGTCCCCAGCCCGGATGCATCTCGCGCAGGAACCGCAGGTGCTGGTCGACGATCGCCATCTCCAGGCCGGAAACGCGACGGGCGGTGCGCGACATCCCCAGATGATGCCAGAGCGTCGCCAGCCCCTCGCCCACCTTCGACGCATAGAAGCGCACGTTGAGATGGCCGTTCTCGTCGCATTCCCAGGTGTTGGCCATGCCCTTGAAGACGTCGATCATCGCATTCCCCGCCGATTGAACCGTTGGTCCAAGGGTTATCGCGCGCCATGGGGCAAGTAAACCGGCGAGGAACAAATCAGCGGATAGTGTCTCAGTTTGAGTTCAGTGCATCAGCTCTTGACCGGAAACTGCCGCACCCCAGACATGCGTAATCGAGCTGCCATCTGGCACGAATCTGCCGATTCCAATCAGTCCATCATCCCCGGAAAAAGCTGTGTTGCGATCTCCGTGCCGCGCTGTATCACTTGCGCCCAGCGCCATAGGCCGCCAGCGTTCGCAGCGCCTGGATCGTCACTCGGCAGCGGCATTCAAGCTCGACGCCAGGCGATATCGCTTCCCACGAGATCGGCCAGCCGCCGTCTTCCATTTGCAGCTTCGCAAGCGCTTCGAGGTGGGCGAGAACAATATCGTTGCCGAAAATCGGGCGCGCAAAGCTCTGTGGACTTGGCGCCCAGTCAAGCGGCTTCTTCAAATATCCTCGACGATTCGGATTGAGTTCGACAACTCCAGGCATGCCGATCGTTGCGGCGATGCGCGCCAGCAGAGGTGCGGCGCGCCGCCTATCGGTTGCGTGCTCAAGGAATTTGATCATCGGAAAGAGATCATGAAATTCCGTTGTTTCGCTCTTCTCAATTTCAGCCCAGCAAAACTCAGCCGCGCGCACGAGCCAAGGGTGGTCGACTTCATTCTTTAGGAGGTACCCGGCGATAGCGGCGGTGGGGTTCACATTCGCAGCCGGCGCTGAATCCTTCACGGACCACCAAGGCGCGTGCGGGTAGGCATTCGTTGATGGCAATGCGTATGGAACACCGCCTTCGGCCGTGCTGACGCTCGCCAACCAGTCGCAAGCGCGCCGCACGATTGGCCCCCTCAGTTCTCCAACTTCATCAAGAATCTCAAACGCAATTTCGACGTCTTGCGGCTGGCTGAGCGGGACGCGTTTGTCGGGTTCAAGTGCATTGCCGAACCCACCGTCGGGATTTTGGTACGCCTCCAGCGCGCGAACGACCGGCTCGGCAGCGCCGGTGCCGAAATGGAAGGCGAATAAATGGCGCTCCAACAAGCGGCCATTGCAAAGTATGAAATCGCGCGCGCGAGCTAGGCGATCGTGCAAGTCGGCATCAGGTTCCTTCGCCATCCCACCCCTCTCGCGCCTCGCTCGCTCAGTTCAGCGCGAGAGCATAGCACAAGCCCGGAATGTCAGTATTGGCCAGAAATGCTGGTAGTGTCTCAGGTTGAATTTCCGTGATTGTCGATCGCGGCCAGCAGGTCTGTCATTTCTCACAGCTTATCCGTCGCACCAGCAGAGCTTCAATGTCGTCCGCTACTGTCAGCTCGCCTCCATGCTTACCTTTCGTCATACACGGGGTATGGCGTATGGCGAAGGACCGTCACCCCCCAAACACTACCAATCAGCGGCGCCGCTTGCGAGCGGCGTGGCGACCGCCTAACCTCGCAAGCCGAATCGACCGCTTTCTTTCGAAACGAGGTGGGGAATGACGAAATACGCCGAAGACTATGAGGACGTGACCCAGTATCCGCTGGACCCGGACCGCGAGATGCAACTCCGGAAGATGCAGCGCGAGTGCACCTTCATCTGGACCAACAAGCAAGGCGAGCCGGTCGGCGTCATCATGTCCTATCTGGACACGGAAGACGGCCGCATCTGGCTGACCGGCGCCGAGCAGCGCGCCCGGTTTCCGGCGATCAAGCGCGACCCGCGCAGTTGCGTGGTGATCACCAGCGCCGGCACCGAATGGGGCGCGGGCAAGACCGTGACCTACAAGGGCATCTCGGTCATCCATGACAAGGCCAACCGGCAGATCAAGGACTGGTTCTATCCGGCGTTCGCCCGCAAGCTGTACGGCCATGTCAGCGAGGCGCGGGTGCAGCAGTTCGTGCAGTTCCTGGACTCGCCGGCCCGCGTGGTGATGGAATTCATCCCCACCAAGAAGATCGTCTATGACGGCGACAAGATGGCCGCGGCCACGCCCGCCGTCGACGGCGTCGCCAATCGCTAACTCAAACGGGAAACGGGAAAACGACAATGCCAAGTGAAGTCGAAGACAAGCTGGAGATCCAGCAGCTCGCCCAGACCTACGCCGACGGCGTGATGCAGCGCGACGTGGACATCTGGGGCTCGACCTGGGCCGAGCAGGGCGAATGGGCGCTGCCCGGCATGCCGACGCCGATCAAGGGCCGCGAGACCCTGAAGCCGTTCTGGTCGCAGGTGATGCAGGGCTATCCCTACGTGCTGCACTGGGTTCAGCCGGGCCTGATCACCGTGAACGGCGACACGGCGACCGCGCGGTTCTACGTGCAGGAGAACATCAAGGACGCCAAGGGCGACCAGGTGCGCGTGGCCGGCGTCTATGACGACAAGCTGGTGCGCGAGAACGGCAAGTGGAAGTTCGCCAAGCGCGACTTCGCCGTGCTCTACCGCGGCCCGACCGACCTGACCGGCAACTTCGCCCCCTACAAGGCGGGCGAGCACGTCTGAAGCGTCGGCCTACCGATAAGACAGGGCCGCGCAGGTGATCGCGCGGCCCTTTCGCGTTTCAGGACGGATGATGGTCAAGCCCTGCGGATGAGGCAGCTTGGCCCCACCCTCCCTGACTTTGCGAGCGCAGCGACGCAATCCAGCCCCGCCGACAGACAGCCATCAACGGCACGGCTGGGCTGCTTCGCTTCGCTCGCAGAATCGGCGGGGTCTGAGAGTAATCATACTCAAGCCTTCAGCGCGGCGGCGAAGTCCAGCACCGCGCGGGCGAGCCCGGTGCGATCGTCGATGCTCTTCATCACCGTGTTGGTGACGTAGGTGGACACGCCCAGCGTGTCCGCCAGGTCGCGGTCTTCGCTGTCCAGCACGAAGCCGTCCAGCAGGTCGCGGTAATGATGGACGATGGTGGCGGGCGTCACCTCCAGCCCCAGCTCGGCCATCAGCTTGGCCGTCGGCCCCTTGATCGCCTTGCCGCCGACGATGGGCGAGACGGCGATGACCGGCGCGGCGTTCGCCGCCAGCGCCTGGCGCACGCCGGGAATGGCGAGTAGCGGATCGACGCTGAGATAAGGATTGGATGGGCAGATGACGATGGCGTCCAGCTCCTCACGGAGCGCGGCGATGAAGGCCGGGCTTGGCATGGCTGTGTCGGCGCCCTCGAAGCGGATGCCGCGGACTTCGGGCTGGCACTTGTCGCGGACGAAATAGTGCTGGAACGCCAGGTCGCCGTCGTCGGTCTCGATCACCGTCGCGACCTCGTCGTCGGACATGGGCGCCAGCAGCGGGCCGATGCCGTGGCTGCGGGCGAAATCGGCGGTGATCCGGCTGAGGCTCTGGCCGTCCATCAGCCGGCGGGTGCGCTCGATATGGGTCGCCATGTCCTTGTCGCCGAGGTTGAACCAGGCGGGGCCGCCCAGGGTGCGCAGGTTCTCCATGAACTCCCAGGTCTCGCCCGCCCGGCCCCAGCCCAGCTCGGTGTTGGACAGGCCGCCCAGCGTGTAGGTGACGGTGTCGATGTCCGGGCAGATGCGCACGCCCAGATGGGTGAAGTCGTCGCCGGTGTTGATGACGACGGTGAGCTTCTCCGGCGGCAGGATCAGCGACAGGCCCAGCGCCAGCTTGGCGCCGCCGACACCGCCGCACAGGGCAAGGACGTTGCCGGTCTTTGGTCCAGTCACCGGAACATGTCCATTTCCTTGGGCCGGATCAGCACCGTCGCCGGCCGCTCGTTGCGCGGCGTCGTCAGGCCCCGAACGATCGCAACGGGCGTGCCCTCGGTCGCCTCGCCCATGGCCAGGTTAGCGGCGGCGGCGACCTGATCGGCCACAGCCACCTCGGTCACCTCGAGCACCTTGCCGAACATGTCGACGTCGCCGCGCTGATCCCACAGCGGCTCGAGTCCCGCGCAGCCTATGGCGAGGGCGGAAGTCCCGATGCGCCAGGCGCGGCCGACGCTGTCGGCGATCACCACGGCCACGTCGGCGCCCGACCGCGACTTGAAAACCTCGCGCAGGCCGCGGGCGCTGGCGTCCGGATCGACCGGCAGCAGCAGCGCCATGTCGCCGGCGCCGCCTTCCACGTTCGACCGGTCGATGCCGGCGTTGGCGATGATGAGGCCCAGCTTCTGCTCGACGATCAGCACGTTGGTCTTGGCGCGCAGTACCTCGCTGGATTCCCGCAGCACCAGCTCGACGACGCGCGGGTCCTTGCCGGTGATGCCGGCGAGCTCATGCGCCCGTGCCGACGGCGTCACCGTCCGCAGCGACACCAGCCGTCCTTCCGTCTTGGAAACGATCTTCTGCGCCACCACGACCACGTCGCCGTCCGCCAGCGTCTCGCCCATGGCGGCGAGGCCGTCGAGGATGAAGCCGGCGATGTCGTCGCCCGGCTTCACCATCGGAATGCCGGGTACCGCGAAGACGGTCAGCCGCACGGGCATGGCTATGCCGCTTCGCCGGGCGTGCCGGTGATCTTGATCCCCGCGCCGTTGATCTTGTAGCGGCGGTTGATGGTGATCAGCACCGAGGTCAGCGCCTCGGCGGCGGACGAGTTGGCCAGCGGACCGGCGCTCCAGCCCTTCATGCCGGCGTCCTCGACCAGGCCGACGACCAGGTCACGCGCCTCGATATCGTCACCCGAAACCAGCACGTCGCACTCGATCTCGTGATCGCTGTTGAGGTGCTCGGCGCCGATGTTCTGGAACGCGGCGACCACTTTCACGCCGTCGCCGACGAAGGCCTGGGCGCGCACGGCGGCGCTGTCTTCCTCGGGAAGCTGCACGCGGCCGACCTTGGGCGGCACCAGCGGCACGGTCGCGTCGATCAGGATCTTGCCCTGCACGCCGGCCTTGATGACCTCCAGCATGGGCCGCTGGTTGGAGAACGGCACGGTCAGCGCGACGATCTCGGCCGCTTCCGCCGCGGCGCCGTTTTCCATGCCGATAACGTCGCCGCCCACGTCGGCCTTCAGCGCGTCGGCCGCTTCCTGGGCCTTGGCCGCCTCGCGCGAGCCGATGATCACGGTGTGACCGGCCTTCGCCCAGCGCCGCGCCAGGCCGCCGCCGAGGGCGCCCGTTCCGCCGATCACGGCGATCGTCCTCTTGGTGTTCGCCATGGAATTCCCTTTCAGTTCTGCCGGTTTTTCGGTTGTGTAGCACGGTTGCCGAGGCTGGCAGCATGAAAAAAGATGTGCCAAGGTACCGCCACGCCATAAGCCGCCGGTGACCGTCCGGCGGCCAATCCGCACAGGGGAGACACGCATGAAAGTCGGATTCAACATGCCGCAGCTGACGCAGTTCGCCAGCCAGAAAGCGGTGCACGAGTTCGCCGTCATCGCCGACAAGATGGGATACGACTCGCTGTGGGTGCAGGATCACTTCCTGTATCCGGACAATCCGGTGCAGAGCCACCCGGTTCACCAGTTCCTGCACGGCAAGGACAAGATCGTCCCGTGGCCGGACGCCTATGCCAGCATGCTGGCGCCGCTGGAGGCGCTGGCCTATGTGGCGGGCATCACCAAAAATATCCGGCTCGGCACCTCGATCCTGGTGTTCGGCTATCACCGTCCGGTGACCCTGGCCAAGCAGGTCGCCACCATCGACATGCTGTCGGGCGGCCGTTTCGACCTGGGCCTGGGCCTGGGCTGGGCGACCGAGGAGTTCGCCCACATGGACACACCGTTCGGCAAGCGCGGCGAGCGCTGCTCGGATTTCATCCGGGCGCTGCGCGCGGCGTGGGCCGACAATCCCACCGAATACAACGGCCCGTACTACAATTTCCCCAAGGGCCAGACCACGCCCAAGCCGGTGCAGAAGGACTGGAACGGCAATCCGGGCGTGCCGATCCTCGGCGCGTTCCTCAACGACCAGGGCTTCGACCGCGTGGCGGAACTTTGCGACAAGTGGCACCCGGCCGGCCATCCGCCCGAACTGGCGGCCATGCGGCTTGCCCAGATCAACAAGATCGCTCAGGAAAAGTATGGCCGCGAGCCGATGAAGTGCGTGATGCGCGTGTTCGCCGCGCCCAAGCTCCCCGGCATCAAGGAAATCGGCGAGCAGCTGATGGCGCCGAACTGGATCGGCACCGCCGACGACATGATGCCGCACCTGAAGGCCGCCAAGGCCGCCGGCATGGACGAGATCGTCATCGACTGCAGCTTCTTCCACGAGATGAAGAGCGACGAGGACTGGATTTCCCAGCCCGAGTTCTTCCGCCCGCTGCTGGAAGAAGCCAAGAGCTAACCACTGAACGAGACCGGAAGCGTATCCCCGCTTCCGGCTCACAGGCGGAGGCACCTATCCACCAGACGTCCGATATCTGGGCGTTGCTGCCGGTCAAGCGCCTGAAGGGCGCCAAGCAGCGGCTGTCGCCCGTGCTGAGCGAAGTCGAGCGCACCGACCTGGCGCGCGCCATGCTGCTCGACGTGCTGGTGGCGCTGCGCCATGCCTGGGGTTTGGCCGGCATCGCGGTCGTGACCCAGGACGCCGAGGCCCGCGGCCTCGCCAGGGAGCATGGCGCGGCGCTGATCCGGGAAACCGACGGCGGCCTCAACGCGGCGCTGACCGTGGGACTGTCCACCCTGGCAAGCTATGGCGCCGGCGGCGCGCTGATCCTGCACAGCGACCTGCCGCTCGCCACCGCGGGCGAGGTCACCGCGTTCGTGGCGGCCCATCCGGGCGGACATGCCGCCACCTTTTCGCCGGCCCGCGACGGCGGCACCAACGCCATGCTGGTGAGCCCGGTCGACAGCCTGCCGCTGTCCTATGGCGAAGGCAGCTTCGAGAAGCACCGCGCCGCCGCCATCGAACGCGGCATGGCCGTGACGCTGCTGGGCTTGCCCGGGCTGGAACTGGACATAGATACGCCTGATGACCTGCGGCTGCTGTTGGCGCGCGGCGTCGGCGGGCATACAATGGATTATTTGCTGGCGACGGATGTTGCCACCCGGTTACAACAGGCCAGAGCCACCTCATTGGGAACCGAGCCGTGAACCGCGAAGTCGTGTCCTACCTAGAGAAGGTCGAAGCGGGCCACCGGCCGACGCGCGACGAAGCCCTGCTGCTCGCCGCCGAGACCGACATTCCCCGGCTGATGGCGACCGCCGCGTTCCTGCGCGACCAGGGCCACCGCAACATCATCACCTTCTCGAAGAAGGTGTTCATCCCGCTCACCCATCTGTGCCGCGACGTCTGCCACTACTGCACCTTCGCCCAGCCGCCGAAGAAGGGCGAGCAGGTGTTCATGACGCCGGAGCAGGTGCTGGAGGTCGCGCGCCAGGGCGCGGCGATGGGCTGCAAGGAAGCCCTGTTCACCCTCGGCGACAAGCCCGAGCTGCGCTACAAGGCCGCCCGCGAGGCGCTGGCCGCGCTGGGCCACGAAACCACCCTGTCCTACCTCGCCGCCATGGCGAAGCTGGTGCATGAGGAAACCGGCCTGTTCCCGCACCTCAATCCCGGCCTGATGACCGACGCGGACCTGGCCATGCTGCGGCCGCTGGCGCCGTCCATGGGCATCATGCTCGAGAGCACGGCGACATCGCTTATGGAGAAGGGCAAGCCCCACCACGGCAGCCCGGACAAGGAACCGGCGGTGCGCCTCGAAGGCTTGCGCCGCGCCGGCCGCGCGCAGGTGCCGTTCACGTCGGGCATCCTGATCGGCATCGGCGAGACCCGCGCGGAGCGGATCGAGAGCCTGCTGGCGCTGCGCGACATCCACGACGAGTTCGGCAATCTGCAGGAAGTAATCATCCAGAACTTCCGCGCCAAGCCGGGCACGCGCATGGCGGACGCACCGGAGCCCGACCTGGACGAGCTGCTGTGGACGCTCGCCATCACCCGCATCGTCTTCGGCCCGGCCATGAACATCCAGGTGCCGCCGAACCTCAGCCCCGGCCAGCTCCAGCCGCTGGTCGCCGCCGGCATCAACGACTGGGGCGGCGTGTCGCCGCTGACGCCCGACTTCGTCAACCCGGAAGCGCCGTGGCCGCACCTCGACAAGCTGGCCGCCGAGACCGCCGCCACCGGCAAGCTGCTGGTCGAGCGCCTCACCATCTATCCGGAATACGCGCTGCGGCCCGAGCGCTGGCTCGATCCGGCCCTGCGCACGCCGATCATCCAGGCCATCGACAGCGAGGGCTATCCGCGCACCGAGGACTGGTCGCCGGGCGAGGACACGCCGCCGCCCGAGGCCGACCTCGCGCTGCTGGCCGCGCCCATGCCCGCGCGCATCGATCCGTGGCTGAAGTCGATCCTGGACCGGGCGGTGAAGGGCGAGCGGCTGAACGAGACCGAGGTCTCGCGCCTGTTCCTCGCCCGCGGCGACGAGTTCACCGCCGTGTGCCGCACCGCCGACGCGCTGCGCCGCGAGGTGAAGGGCGACACGGTGACCTATGTGGTCAACCGCAACATCAACTACACCAATGTCTGCTACTTCAAGTGCCAGTTCTGCGCCTTCTCCAAGGGCAAGCTGACCGAGAATCTGCGCGGCAAGCCCTATGTGCTGGGCATGGACGAGATCCAGCGCCGCACAAGGGAAGCCTGGTCGCGCGGCGCCACCGAGGTCTGCATGCAGGGCGGCATCCATCCGTCCTATACCGGCCAGACCTATATCGACATCACCGAGGCGGTGAAGGAAGCCGTGCCCGGCATGCACGTCCACGCCTTCTCGCCGCTGGAAGTGTGGCAGGGCGCCGAGACGCTGGGCGTCTCGCTGAAGGAGTTCCTCACCCGGCTGAAGGCCGCCGGCCTGGGCACGCTTCCCGGCACGGCGGGCGAGGTGCTGGACGACGAGATCCGCCGCATCCTGTGCCCCGACAAGATCAACACCGCCCAGTGGTTCGAGGTGATGGAGACGGCCCATTCGCTGGGCATCCGCACCACCTCGACGATCATGTACGGCCATGTCGACGGCCCGGTCAACTGGGCGCGCCACCTGCTCGGCCTGCGCGACCTGCAGGCGCGGACCGGCGGCTTCACCGAGTTCGTGCCGCTGCCCTTCGTGCACATGGAAGCGCCGATCTACCTGAAGGGCCGCGCGCGCAAGGGACCGACCTTCCGCGAGGCGGTGCTGATGCACGCCGTCGCGCGCCTGACGTTGAATGGGCTGATCGACAACATCCAGACCAGCTGGGTGAAGATGGGTCCGGAAGGCGTCAAGGCGTGCCTGAACGCCGGCGTCAACGACATGGGCGGCACGCTGATGAACGAGACCATCACCCGCGCCGCCGGCGCCAGCCACGGCCAGGAGATGGAGCCCTACCGGATGGAGGACATCATCCGCGGCAACGGCCGGTCGCCGAAGCAGCGCTCGACACCCTATGGCGAGGTCGCCGACGAGCGGGTGCGCGTCTCCTTCCAGGCGGCGCCGCTGGAAGACCTGCGCTTCACCGCGGCCAAGGAATACGAGCGGAGCTGAAGGCCCCCTCATCCGGCGCTACGCGCCACCTTCTCCCACAAGGGGAGAAGGGTTCGAGATGGCACCTCCCAAGTCCCCTCTCCCCTTGTGGGAGAGGGTAAGGGTGAGGGGTAACCCTCCGCGTGACGCAGCCTTACCGCCTGATCGTCGCGATCTCGTCGGCCAGCACGGCGCGCTGGCGGTCCGGCGGCCATTGCTGGGGGTCGAACACGGTCTCGGTGGCGAGGCCGGTCACCATGGTGAGCAGGCGGCGGGCGCGCAGTTCGATGACCTGCTCGTCGATGTCGAGCCCCTTGTATTCCCGCGCCAGCACCCGCCTGATCAGATCGAGCGCCTCGCGTGCGCGCCGCTGCTGTTCGGCGAGCATGTCCGGGTCGTTGGCGACATGGCCCCAGAACGCGATCCAGATCTGCCAGTCGCGGGTGCGCGCCTCGTCGAGCGGCAGCAGCCATTCGACGCATTGCTGGATCGGCGTCCCGGCCGCCAGTTCCTCGTCGACCTTGGCAACCGTGCCGAAGGCGGCCGAGCGGAAGATGTAGGTCATCAGCTCGCGCTTGTTGCGGAAGTAGTGTGAGACGATGGCGGTGCTGTAACCGGCCGCCCTGGCGATGTCGCGGAAGGTGACGCCCTCCAGGCCCGACCTGGCCAGCAGCGTCGCGGCGATAGCGGCGACCTGCTTGCGGCGGGCTTCATGATCGACGGGTGGCGGCATGGAAAATGTGTCGGCAGTCTTCAGTTGTGAAACGCTGTCTATCAAAGCGCCAGTGCCGAGTCACGGCCCATGGTCGCAGGCCGGCTCACCGCGCCGGCGCCTCGTAGACCAGCAGCACGTTGCCCGGCATATGGCCGGCGAAATTGTAGCCCGAGCTGATGAACAGCAGGCCCCGGTCGGGAACCGCCGCCGCCGCGCCGTCCATGGAGCCGCCATGGGCAATCACACCCGAGACGGTCCTGACCGGCTGGGTGGTGTCCAGCTTCCACAGGATCTTGCCGGTGGCCGCGTCATGCACCCGGAAATAGCCGTCGAGGGCGCCGGTGAAGACCAGCTCGGGCGTGGCCGTGATCGCCGCCGCGTTGCCGACGGCGCAGAATTCGCGGCCCTTGCACTCGTCCTCCAGCTTCATCTGCCAGACATTGGCGCCGGTCTTCAGGTCGATGGCGAACAGGCCCGGAATGGGCTTTTCCTCGTAGCTGACCGTATCGGGCGCGTCGGAGATCGGCACGAACACCCGGCCGTTGTCGGCGGCGATGCCGAAATGGACGCCGCCATGCAGGCCGCCGCGGCCGAGCTTGGTCTTCCAGACCAGCTTGCCGGTGTCGGGATCGACGGCATGGACCACGCCAGATTTCTGCGGCCCCAGCACCAGTTCGCTGCCGTCGTCGGCGCGCACCAGCACCATGGCGGCGCCGAAGTCGAAATCGGGGCCGTTCTCTTCCGGGCAGTTGTGCTTGGGTTCGGCCACACAGGCCGAGTTCCAGGCGTCGCCCGCCGTGGCCTGGTAGACCCAGTTCTTCTTGCCGGTCTTCAGGTCCATGGCGAAGATCGAATCGCTCGTGGCCGTCGCCGGCGACGAATAGTTCTCGCCGCTGCCGACATAGAGCTGGCCACGCTTCTCGTCGATCGCCGGGCTGTTCCAGATCGGCGCGCCGGACGGGCCGATCCGGTCGGTGCCGACGGCATTCTTGCCGCGCACCGTGGGCGTCTCGTCGATCGTATGGGTTTTCCAGACCTCCTTGCCGGTGGCCGCGTCGAGCGCCGTCACCGAGCCGCGGAAGGTGCAGCAGGCGTATTCCGGATCGGTCGCCGGCACCACTTCGAGCGACGACACCGGCACATAGAGCCGGCCGCCATGGAGCGTCGGCGTGCCGGTGATGGTGGCGCTGGGATGCTCGTCGGGATGGGCGCGCCAGACCTGTTCGCCGGTCACCGCGTCGACCGCGTAGACGTTGCCGATCAGGTCGCCGAAATAGAGCCGGGGCTTGGCGGCCGCATCGCCCGCCTTCCACTGGCTGACGACGATGCCCGTGCGCACCTCGGCCGAGGCATGGAACATCCAGCGCACGCAGCCCGTCTCCCGGTCGAGCGAGAACACCGTGCCGTTCTGGCTGCCGACGAACACCGCCCCGCCGGCCAGGCCGGGATGGGAGCGGGCGCGCAAGGCGTCGGGGAAGGCGAAGGCCCATTTCAGCGTCAGCGAGGCCACGTTGGCGCGGCCGATGCCGGCCCGCTCGCTGGGCACCAGCCGGTTGTTGCCGTAGCCGAGGCCCCAGTTGGGCACCGACGGCGGCTCGCCGTAATCGAACCGGGCCGCCGCGCCGGCGCATGTCGGCGCCGCCGATTCGGTGACTTTCGCGCCCAGCTTCCTGTTGGTGAGATACTCGGCGACCTGCTTCTTCTCGATGTCGGACAGGTGCGCCGCCTGCGGCTTCATCACGCCCTCGGTCAATGCCCGGTAGATCGATTCGGGCGCCATGAACTGCAGCATCTTCGGGTGCGGCGCGCGCGCCACGCCGGTCTCGTGGCAACCGGCGCATCCGGCCGCATAGACCTTGCCGCCGGGCGAATCCTTCTTCTGCTCGGTGAGGCCGAGGGAGGAATGCTGCGGCGCGCCGGCGGCCAACGCCGCGGGTGCCGCGAGCGCTGCCAGCAGGGCCGCCAGCAACCCCCGCGTCCTGTGCATCGATCGTCCGCTCATGCCGCGTCTGGCTTCAGATAGGAATCCAGCGTCTGGTTGAGGTGGCGGATGCGCACCTCCTGATAGGTGGCGAGAGTCTGGCCCGGCTTCTTGCTGGTGGCCATGCCCTCCTGCTGCATGCCCAGATTCCAGGTGTCCTGGTCGTAGACATGGCCCATGAACGCATCCATGCCCGGCACCGTGGTGTAGGACTGCTCGATGGGGATGCGCACCGGCTGCGCCGAATCCGGACGCTCGCCCGAGCGCGGCACCGGGCGCAGGAACAGCAGGTCGAACAGCGACCTGTCCGGGCTGGTGCCGATCGGCCGGAACCGGTAGACCATCGGCATGGACAGGCCCGGGAACAGAAACATGTTCGGGAACAGCGTGTACTCGATGGTGTCGAGAATCTCGGAGTCCGACAGGTGGCCGGTCGCCACGTCGAGCACGTTCTCGAACTGGTCGCGCAGGAAGTTGGCCATGGTGCGGCGGGCGTTGCTGCCTTGCGGCACCTTCACCGGGTTGTCGATCAGCGACCGGTCGCCCATCAGCATGTTGTCGACCTTCTCCTGCTCGGTCAGCGTCCGCCCGAGATGCGGGCTCTGGATGCCGCTCAGCGAGAGGAACCGGTCGACGTGCCTGTCGCGGATGTCGTACTGGGTGCTGGGCTCGGACGTGCCCGACAGCAGTTGCGGGTGCGTCACCCGCGTGTGGTAGTTCTCCATGAACGCCTCGGCCGCCAGCTTCCAGTTGCACGGCAGCTCCTTCTGGATGTGGACCGTGACGTAGCGGTCCTTCATGTTCCAGTTGGCGAAGTCCTCGGTCAGGATGCCGAGGTATTCCAGCAGCGGCGGCGCGTCGTCGTCCATGTTGATGAACACGAAGCCGCCCCAGGTTTCCGCGCGCACTTCCGGCAGCTTGTAGGCTTCCGGGTCAACGTGGGTGAAGTCCCAAGCGCTGGGGATGTTCTTCAGCGTGCCGTCCAGGTTCCACTGCCAGCCGTGATAGATGCAGGTGAAGTCCGGCTTCGAGCCCTGGCTGTGCGACGGACACAGCTTGGTGCCGCGGTGCAGGCAGGAATTGTAGAACGCCTTGATGCCGCCCGCCTCGTTGCGCATCACCACGATGGAATACCGGCCGATGTCGTAGACCACGTAGTCGCCGGGCTCCGGGATATGTTCCTCGCGGCACGCCCACTGCCAGACCTTGGTCCACATGCGCTCCATCTCCAGGTCGAAGAAAGCCTGGGAGGTGTAGCGCTCGTAGTGGATGTCCTCGTTGCCGAGGAACTCGTAGCTCTCCTGGTCGAGCGGCGGCGGCACGCTCTCGTTGAGGCTGCGGAGGATTTCCTGGGCGCTCGGCTCGGGCGACGCCGTGGCGTAGCGGCGGGCGATGTCGGACAGTTCGTTCATCTCGCTTCCCCATGCGCTGGCAGGCGCGCGATGCGCGCCTGTCGGTTCACGACGCACGATAGCCCCGGTCACGCGCCATACAAATCAAAACCGACCGAATAGTCAGCTCCGTCTCACGGCCCCCAGAACGCATAGAGCGGATCGTTCGGATACTTGCCGCCCCGCGTCGTCAGCGTCTCGTACATGCCCTGCCCGGTCTGGTCGGTCGACGGATGGCTCGTCATCCAGTCCATCACGAAGGTCCGGTGGGTGTATTTCCACACGCCGCCGCGCCGCTCGAACCGGTCGATGTAGCGGCCGCCGGTGAGGTCGTCGGTGAAGCCGTCCGGGCCGGGCACCCGGGTGAAGGCGATGACGTAGCTTTCCGCCACGGCGATATCGCCCTCGACGTCGATCCATTCGTTGGCGACCGAGTGCGACATGCCCTGACGGTCGGCAGTGGCGCCGATGATCATGCCGCAGAACTCGTCGGCCGGGCCGGCGAACACGCCCACGTCGATGGTCGCGCCCGGATGCCAGACCGCGCGCAGCAGCGCCTCGTCGCCCCGGTCGGTGGCGCGGGCCTGCGCCATGATCAGCTCGTGGATGTCCTGCTTGGCCAGCACCACGGCGGCCTTCTCGGCCAGATCGTCAGGAACCTGCACGGTCTCGTCTCCCTTGTTCATGTCCCGCTTCCAGGCGGCGAGCAGCCGGGTGCCCGGATCGTCGGCGCCGCGGACGCCGCGGATGAAGGGCGGGCCGTCATAGGACGCCAGCGCGGTGCCGGTGGGCGCGCGGTTGGTGTTCCAGTCGAGCACGTAAAGCCGGTGCGCCATCTTCCACACGCCGCCGCGCTTCTCGTGCCGGTCGAGGTAACGGCCGCCGACCATGGTCTGCAGCGGCGGCGCCTCGTTGGTGCGTTCCAGATAGGCGATGACGTAGCTCTCGGACAGCGCCCGATCGCCGTCCAGCCTGATGGACCGGTTGCAATGGCGGTGCAGGGTGATGGGACGGCTGGCGATCAGCCCGGCGACGACGTCGGCGAATTCGGCGGCCGGGCCGTTGAACATGCCGTAGGCGACGGTCGCGTCGGGATGGTAGACGGATCTGATCAGCGCCGCGTCGCAACGGTCGATGCCGCGGCTGTGGTTCGCCAGGTTGGCGGCAATGGCCTGCCGGTCGGCGATGGCGGCGATGGCGGAGGCGAAGTCGGTGGCCATGCCGGGTCGTTCCCTGAAAGACGTTGGCGTGCCCGGCCACCGGACCGGGCACGCCTCCTTGTACTAGATTTTCAGCTTCACCGTCACGCCCAGGGTGCGCGGTTCGGCGTAGTTGACCAGACCGAGCACGCCCGGCGCGTCGAACACGCTGGCGATGTAGCGGTTGTCGAACAAATTGCGCGCCCAGAAGCCGACGGTCCACTTGCCGTCTTCCGAACCGACGTCGATGTTGAGGTCGACGAGGTGGGTCGGCTGGATCTCGGAGCGCGGCGTGTTGTCGAGCTTGGTGTTGTATTTCTTGCCGACATACTTGTACTGGATGTTGGTCCTCACCTCGAGATCGTCGGTGATCAGGAACACGTATTCGGCGCCGACATTGGCCGACCATTCGGGCGAGTTCTGCAGGGGGAAGCCCGACAGATCGCGGAACTGGCCGGTGCCGCCGTCGAAATAGTTGAAGTCGTTGTACCGGGCGTTCAGATAACCGACCGACGCGTTGAGCGTCAGGCCGTCCACCGGCACCGCGACGATTTCCGCCTCGACGCCCCAGGTATCGGCCGAGGCGGCGTTCTGGATCGAGTTGCCGTTGATGGTATTGCCGAACTCGTCCTCGAAGAAGTAGATCGAGGCGAGCTGGATGTCGGAATAGAAGTTGTAGAAGAAGGTGGCGTTCACCCGCAGCCGGTTGTCGAACCAGTCGCTCTTGACGCCGGCTTCCAGCGTGTCGACATATTCCTCGTTATAGGGGCCGATGTCCTGCGGAATGCCGATACGGCCGACGAAGCCGCCCGACTTGAAGCCGTGGGCGTAGTAGCCGTAGAGCATGACGTCCTCGGCGGCGTCGAATTCGAAGCCGACCTTGCCGCCCACATTGGACCAGGAATTCTTGGCGTAGACCTCGGTCACGCCCAGCGTGATTTCCCTCGGGCTCGCCTCGCGGTTGAACGGCCGGCCGAGCAGCTGGGCCTTGCCGGTCAGGTCGATGAACGTGGGCTGGAAGATGTCCATGTCGGTCTTTTCGTGCGTGAAGCGCACGCCGCCCTGGATGCGGAACCGGTCGGTGATGTCGACATAGGTCTGCAGGAAGGCCGACATCGTCGTCGTGGACTGGTTGAAGTCGGTCAGCTGGCGCAGGCCGGGCGCCGCGAACTGGATGCGGAAATCCTGGTAGTGATCATAGGCATAGTCGGCGAAGAAGGCGCCGACCAGCACTTCGACACTGTCCCAGGGATTGAACGTGGCGCGCACTTCCTGGCTGAACTGGTGGCCTTCCGTCCGGCGGTCGGTGTCGTCCTGGAACTTGGGCGTCCAATCCTGGTCGGTGTATTCGCGCAGCCGGAAGTGCTTGTAGCCGGTGATGGTGGCGATATCGACCGCGTCCAGATCCCAGTTCATCTTGTAGGTCACCGAGTAGGTGTCCATGTTCGACAGGTCGGGAATGTTGGTGTCGCGTGCCGAGAAGTACTTCTTGGGCGCCTTGCAGCGCTGGCCGGCGACAAGACAGGGCGATTCGTACATCGGCAACACCGATACCGCATCAGGCGATGACGGATTCGGATAGACGGTACCCGCCGCCTGGAAAAGCGCATCCGCCGGAATGCCGAGCGCCGGGTTGCCGAGCGTGCCACCGAGGACCGAGGCGGGCGAGCCGTCACGGGACATATGGTACTCGCCGATCAGGTTGGCGCTGAACACATCGCCCTTGTCGTATTGCAGGTTCACGCGGAAGCCGGTCCGGTTCTGGTCGCCCATCGGCTTGCCGTCGACGACATTGGTGATATAGCCGTCGCGCTGGGTGTGCGAGAACGTCACGCGGCCGGACAACACGTCCTCGATGATCGGGAAGTCCATGGCGCCCTTGACCTCGAACAGATCGTAGCTGCCATAGCCGGCTTGCAGGTTGGCGCCGAACTCGCCCGACGGGCCGCGGGTCACCACCTGCACCACGCCGCCCGTGCTGTTGGCGCCGAACAGGGTGCCCTGCGGGCCGCGCAGGATTTCGACGCGCTCCAGGTCGTAGGTGTCGAGCAGCGCCGTCATGTTGAAGAACTGCGGCACGTCGTCCTGCACCACGACCACGGTGGTGCCGGCGTAGGGATCGGGCTCGATCACGCCCATGCCGCGGATGTTGAACACGGCGCCGTGCGGCGTGTTGGCGAACTGCTGGATCTGGACGTTGGGCACATAGCCCTGCAGCGCTTCCAGCGTCACGGCATGGATGTTCTCCATCCGGGCGCCGGTCACCGCCGCGACCGAGATCGGCACCTCCTGGATGCTTTCTTCCTTTTTCTGCGACGTCACCGTGACGGACTCGACGCCCTTGGCGATGCCGCTGCTGGGCGCGTTCGCCGGCTTGGCCGCCGCGTCGGCGGGAGGCTGCGTATCCTGGGCCTGCGCGGCGCCCGCGTAGACCCCGAGCAGGCTCAGGCACAGCGCCGTGCCCAACCGCAATTTCCTGGTTGTCATGTGTAGCTCCCCGCTGTCTCGGCCGTTGTTCCGGCCCGATTGTTGCTCAGTGCCAGACTATGCCTTGGCTCAACAAGCGTGTAAATATTTTACTGACTATATGATCAAAAACATACAATCCTGTCGCTGAAATGCCACAACCCGGTCCGGACGGACATTACCCCAGCGCGCCTGATTGATACGGGGTTAATGCGGGGACATAATACCTATTCCGGCATTCCAGGCGCCATGCGACCGACGTCGCAATAGGTATTATGTCCCTGGATTAGAGGCGCCGTGCGGCCGCCGTCGCAATAGGTATTATGTCCCCGGATTAGAACTGCGCCGCGGGCAGCCGCACCACCAGGCCGTCCAGCGCCGGGGTCATCTCGATCTGGCAGGTCAGGCGGCTGCCGGGCAGCACGTCGACCGCGCAGGACAGCATGTCGTTCTCTTCCTCGGACGGCGGCGCGAGGCGCGGCGCCCAGGCCTCGTCCACATAGCCATGGCAGGTGGCGCAGGACAGGCAGCCGCCGCATTCACCCATGATGCCGGGGATGAGCGCGTCGGTGGCGGCCTTCATCACCGAGCGGCCGGCCTCGGCATCGAGCACATGTTCGGCGCCCGAGGCGTCGATGACGATCAGTTTCACCATGGGCTCACGCCTGCCAGACCAGCGGCAGGTCCACCACCGTGCCGACGATGCCGTAGAGCACTTTCGGCGTCCGGCCCGGCGCGATGGCCAAGTCCGGGATGCGCGACAGCCACTCCTCGAGGAAGATGCGCAGCTCGGCCCGCGCCGGCAGCGAGCCGGGGCACCGGTGCACGCCGGCGCCGACGGTGGAATGGATGCCGATGCGCCGGTTGAAGTCCACGTCGAGCGGGCACTGGTACGCCCGGTCGTCGAGGCCGTGCGGCATGGTCGGCGTCGGTCATGGCGCTTACCCGTTTCGACATTTCCCGGCGGAAACTCTAGCACCGCCCCGGCCGCAACCGCCATCCGTTACATGACGGCTGTCAGGAGCTTATCAGCCGGGCGGCGGCGACACCCGCCACCGCGCAGATCATGGTCAGCACCGCGCCCCACAGCATGTCGACCACCGTGATCGCCACGGTCCAGTGCTTCAGCGTCGCCAGGTTGGTCAGGTCGTAGGTGCCGTAGGCCAGCAGGCCCAGCAGGAAGCCGCAGATCGCCGCGGTCTTCAGCGACTGGGCGGCGATCCCCGGCGCGATGGCAAAGAACAGCACGCCGCCCAGATAGAGCACGTAGAACGCGACCGCGGCGGGGACGTTGAACGGCTCGCGCAGCAGCCCGCCGATCTGGCCGTGATAGAAGCCCTTCGCCACCACGCCGAGCCAGAGCAGGTCGAGCGCGAGGAACACGATGCCGGCTGCGGCATACGCCCAGACATAGGTCATCGACTCTCCTCCTTCGGCGGCGTCATCTGGATGATACGCACGGCGTGCCCGAACGGATGGTCGCACGGCACGCCACCGCCGCGCCACCGCCGAAAGCAGGACGGCCCGCCGAAGCGGGCCGTCCGAAACCAATCCGTCGCCGGATTACAGGGTCATGCCCGTTACATGGTCATGATCGGGTTGTCGCCAGGCTTGAACAGTTCGTGGGCGCGCTTCCACTGGGCGAACGTGCCCAGGATGTGCTTGGGGTCGCCGTGCAGTTCGGTGAAGCCGCCACTGATCGAGCGGGTGTCGAAGTAGCAGGCGTCGACCTCGTCGGCATAGAGCCGGCAGGCGTCGACGAAACCGGCGTTCTGCAGGCGCTTGTACTCGGCCTCGAAGTCGTGCACCAGCAGGCCGAGGTGGTGATAGCCTTCCTCGCCCGCCTTGTACATGTCGCGGTAGATCGACGGCTTGTCGTCATGCTGCTGGATGAACTGGATCATCATGTCGCCCAGATAGCCGAACGCATATGAGACGTCGGCCTCGATGTCCTGGCCGCGATAGTGGAACTTGTCGGTGACGTGATGCGGCACCATGACGAACGGACCCGCGTAGTACAGCTTGGCCCACTTGTTGATCGACGCTTCCAGGTCGTTCACGTAGTACGCGTACTGGAATATCGGATATTGCGACAATAACGCTGCCATCTGAATCTCTCCCCATGATGACCGGTCTTCCGGGGCGGAACTGTTGCACCAAAAACGGGCGTGGAAAAGCCCCTTCGTGCGATTTACAGTCACGGACGCATGTCGGACGCGCGGCTGCTGGACCGTCACGTCCCGTTGCGACGGCGTATCGGGCTTCCACCACTCGAACAATCCCTGGAGGCGGTTTATGTCACACACCTTTCCCTGTTTTCGGGCTAGGATGCCGTCGAGTCGGCGGCGGAGCGAAAGGCGCGCCACGCCTCTTGTCGCGGGCGGAATGCGGACCACTTTGGATTAGGTTTCTCGGGATCGGACCGCATGCCCTCGGGGCGTCCCGCCAACAAGTAGACACACGCTCCATGAACGTCACCACGCTCCGCACGTCCCGCAGATACCAGGCCATCGCGGCCGCCATGGTGATCGCGGTCATCGCCGCGCTGTGGTGGACCTTCGCCGGCGGCAACAAGCCGATGCCGCCGCCGCCGCCGGTGCCCGTGGGCGTGATGCGCGCCGAGCAGCGCGACGTGCCGCATATGGCGAGCGGCATCGGCACGGTGGAATCCCTGCACGACGTCACCCTGCGCCCGCAGGTCGAGGGCGTGCTGGCCGAGGTGCTGTTCCGCGAAGGCCAGATGGTGCGCAAGGGCGACCTGCTGGCGCGCATCGACGACCGCTCGTTCGCCGCGGCGCTGGCCCAGGCGCAGGCCGAGAAGGCGCGCAACCAGGCCCAGCTCCGCGCCGCCGAGCAGGACCTGACCCGCTATCAGAACCTGGTGGCGGAAGAGGCGATCTCGCGCCAGACCGTCGAGCAGCAGCAGGGCACCGTCGGCCAGCTGCGCGCCGCGGTCAACGCGGGCGACGCCGCCATCGCCGCGGCCCAGGTGCAGATGTCCTATACCCGCATCGTCGCGCCGGTCAGCGGCCGCGTCGGCCTGCGCCGGATCGATCCCGGCAACCTGGTGCGCGCCACCGACGCCGACGGGCTGGTGACGGTGACGCAGATGGCGCCGATCTCGGTGTTGTTCTCGCTGCCGCAGACGCTGGTGCCGAGTATCCAGCCGCTGCTGAAGGAGCCCGGCGGCGCGCCGGTCGTCGCCCTCGACCGCGACAACGGCACCCGGCTCGCCGAGGGCCGGCTGAGCATGATCGACAACCAGATCGACACCACCACCGGCACCATCAAGCTGCGCGCCGAGTTCGGCAACGAAGACGGCTCGCTGTGGCCCGGCCAGTTCGTCACGGTGCGGCTGCGGATCGGCCTGAGCGCCGGGGCGACCGTCGTGTCGTCGCGCGCCGTCAGGCAGGGTCTGGACGGGCCGTTCGTGTTCCGCGTCACCAACGGCAAGGCCGAGGTGGTACCGGTGACCCTCGGCTACACCACCGACCAGGAAACCGTGATCACCCGCGGCATCGCACCGGGCGAGACCATCGTGTCCGACGGCCAGTCGCGGCTGAAGGACGGTGTGCCGGTGAAGATCGTCGAAGGTGTCGGCGGCGGCCCCGTCGCGGAGGAGGTCCGATGACCGTCAAGTCGGGTATCTCGGCCTGGTGCATCCGCCACCCCATCGCCACCTTCCTGCTGTCGCTGGCCATGGTGGCGCTGGGCGCGGTGGCGTTCCCGCAGCTTCCCGTCGCCCCGCTGCCGCAGGCCGAGTTCCCCACCCTGAGCGTCAACGCCCGGCTCCCGGGCGCCAGCCCTGACACCATGGCGTCGGCCGTGGCGACGCCGCTTGAGGCCGAGTTTGCCTCGGTTCCCGGCATCACCGAGATGACGTCGAGCAGCGCCCTGGGCCTGACCAATATCACGCTGCAGTTCTCGCTGGAGAAGGACATCGACGTCGCCGCGCAGGAAGTTCAGGCGGCGATCAACGCGGTGTCCGGGCGGCTGCCCTCCGACATGCCCAGCCTGCCCACCTGGAACAAGGTGAACCCCGCCGACGCGCCCATCCTGATCCTCAGCGTGCAGTCCCGGCTGATGCCGCTGAACGAGCTGAGCGACATCGCCGACACCCTGATCGGCCGGCAGATCAGCCAGATCGACGGCGTCGGCGACATCTTCTTCACCGGCCAGAAAAAGCCCGCCATGCGCATCCAGGCCGCGCCGGAGAAGCTTTCTGCCTACGGCATCACCCTGGCCGACCTGCGCGAGGTGATCCAGAAGGCCAGCGTCAACCAGGCCAAGGGCGCCATCTACGGCGGCGACCGGGTGACGACGCTGGAGACCAACGACCAGATCTTCACCCCCGGCGAATACGAGAACCTGCCCGTCGCCTACCGCGGCGGCAGTCCGGTGCTGCTGAAGGACGTGGCCAAGGTCAGCTTCGGCGCCGAGAACGACTACGTCCAGGCGTGGCAGTACGGCGAGCCCGGCGTCAACTTCATCATCCGCCGCCAGCCCGACGCCAACATCGTCGCGACCGTCGACCGGATCATGGCGGCGCTGCCGAAGCTCGAGGCCACCCTGCCCGCCAGCGTCGAGGTCAAGGTGTTGAACGACCGGACGCGCACCATCCGGTCGACCCTGCACGAGGTCGAGATCACCCTCGTCGTCACCACGATCATGGTGATCCTGGTGATGGGCCTGTTCCTGCGCCAGCTTTCGGCGACCCTGATCGTCGGCGCGGTGCTCGGCGTCGCGCTGATCTCCACCTGCGCCGGCATGTACATCATGGGATTCAGCCTGAACAACCTGACCCTGGTGGCGCTGGTGATCGCCGTCGGCTTCATCGTCGACGACGCCATCGTGGTGATCGAGAACATCCACCGGCACCAGGAATCCGGCGAGGGCATGGTCGAGGCGGCGCTCAAGGGAGCGTCGCAGATCGGCTTCACCGTGGTGTCGATCAGCTTCTCGCTGATCGCCGCGTTTATCCCGCTGCTGTTCATGGGCGGCATCGTCGGCCGGCTGTTCCGCGAGTTCGCGCTGACGGTCGCCATCGCGATCCTGATTTCGGTGGTGATGTCGCTGACGCTCGCGCCCATGCTCGCCTCGCGCTTCATGAAGCCGCAAAACCACGAGCGGGGCGAACCACGCTTCTCCGAACGGCTGCTGGCCAGCTATTCGCGCGGCATCGACTGGGTGCTGGCGCACCAGAAGCTCATGCTGGGCGTGTTCGGCATGACGCTGGTGATCGCCGTCGGCAGCTACGTCATGGTGCCGAAGGGCTTCTTTCCGCTGCAGGACACCGCCTTCGTGTTCGGCACCACCCAGGCGGCCGACGACGTGTCCTATGACGACATGGTCAGGAAGCACAAGCAGCTCGCCGAAATCGTCGGCAAGGATCCGGCGGTCATGCGCTTCGGCATGGCGGTCGGCCAGACGGCGGGCAGCGCGACGCTGGCCAACGGGCGCTTTTTCATCGTGCTGAAGGACCGCGGCGACCGCGATGTGGACGCCGAAGGCTTCATCGCCCGGCTGCGACCGCAGCTCGCCCAGGTGCCGGGCATCATCCTGATCCTGCGCACCGCGCAAGACATCAACATCGGCGCCGGCTTCAGCAAAGCCCAGTACCTCTTCGTGCTGCGCGGCAACGACAGCCAGGAGCTGGGCGTCTGGGCCAACCGGCTGACCGAGAAGCTGGCCACCGTCCCCGGCTTCGCCGACGTGTCCAACGACCTGCAGATGGGCGCCGCCGTCACCCGCATCACCATCGACCGGACCGCCGCCGCGCGCTTCGGCATCGCCGCCCAGGACGTGAACCAGCTGCTCTACAACGCCTATGGCCAGCGCCAGATCAGCGAGTTCCAGACCGAGACCAACCAGTACAAGGTGATCCTGGAGATCGGCCAGGACCAGCGCGGCACCGCGGAAAGCCTGAACTACTTCTACCTGCGCGCGCCGCTGACCGGCCAGATGGTGCCGCTGTCGTCGATCGCCACGGTCGAGCCGCCCAAGGCCGGTCCGGTGCAGATCACCCATGACGGCATGTTTCCGTCGGTCAACGTGTCGTTCAACCTGGCCAAGGGCACGGCGCTGGGCGACGCGGTCAAGCTGGTCGAGCAGGCGCAGCTCGACCTGGGCATGCCCGGCTCGATCACCGGCTCGTTCCGCGGCAGCGCCGAGGCGTTCCAGAGCTCGCTGGCCAGCCAGCCCTTCCTGATCCTGGCGGCGCTGCTGGCCGTCTACATCATCCTCGGCGTGCTCTATGAGAGCTTCGTCCATCCGCTCACCATCCTGTCGACGCTGCCGTCGGCCGGCATCGGCGCCATCCTGTTCCTGTGGCTGCTGGGCTTCGACTTCTCGATCATGGCGATGATCGGCCTGGTGCTGCTCATCGGCATCGTCAAGAAGAACGGCATCCTGATGGTGGACTTCGCGCTCGAGGCCCAGCGCGAGCACGGCCTGACGCCCGAGGAGGCGATCCGCCAGGCCTGCCTGGTCCGCTTCCGGCCGATCATGATGACCTCGATCGCCGCCGCGCTGGGCGCCGTGCCGCTGGCGCTCGGTTTCGGCACCGGCGCCGAGCTGCGCCAGCCGCTGGGCATCGCCGTGATCGGCGGCCTGGTTGTCAGCCAGATGCTGACCCTGTTCTCGACGCCGGTGATCTACCTGGCGCTGGACCGGCTGTTCCACGGCGCCGCGCGGCGGACCGATCCCACCCTCGCCGCGCCCCAGAGCCTGGCGCCATGAGGTTTCGGTACGTGCTGGCGATCGGCGTCGCGGCGGCCGGACTGGCGGCCTGCGCCGCCACCCCCAGGCCGCTGCCCACCGCCGAGCTGCAGCAGTCCTGGCAGGGCGCGCCCGACGGCGCGAAGGTCGTCGAGGTCGCGCCCAGGGCGTGGTGGCTGGATTTCGACGATCCGGTGCTCGCCCGGCTGATCGACATGGCCCAGGCCCGCAACCTGGACCTGCGCCTCGCCGAAAGCCGGGTCATGGAAGCCCGCGCCCTGCGCAGGGGCGCCCGCGCCGAGCTGTTTCCCGAGCTGACCGGCGCCGCCGGCGCCGAGCGCGACCGTACCCGGCCCAGCAACCAGCCGCCGCGCACCGAGAACACCTTCGGCCTGTCGCTGGGCGCCACATGGGAGGCGGACCTGTTCGGCCGCATCCGCAGCCAAGCCCGCGCCGCCAATGCCGACCTGCGGGCCAGCGAGGCCGACCGCGACGCGGTACGCCTGACCCTGCTGGCCGAGGTGGCGCGCACCTACATGGAGTTCCGCCTCCACCAGGCCCAGGCCGTGCTCGCCGAAAAGAACGCCGACGCCCAGGCCGGCACGGTGCGGATCACCCGCGCCCGCTTCAACCAGGGCATCGGCAGCCGCCTCGACCTGGAGCGGACGCTGGCGCAGCTCGCCCAGACCCGCGCGACCGTGCCGCAGGCCCGCGAGCAGGCGGAATCGGCAAGGCACCGGCTGGTGCTGCTGCTGGCGACGCGGCCCGATGACCTCGCCGCCATCGTGCCCGAGGACAGCCCCATGCCCGACGCCGACGCGCTCGCCGTGCTGGCCGCGCCGACCCAGGTGATCGCGCTGCGCCCCGACGTGCGTGCCGCCGAGCGCCGCCTGCTGGCCGCCGCCGAGCGGGTCAAGGCGGCGGAAGCCCTACGCTATCCGCAGATCACCCTGTCCGGCCTGCTGGGCGTCGAGAGCGAACGGATCGGCGAGCTGTTCAACCCCGGCACCCGCATCTGGTCGGCGGGCGCGTCGCTGCTGCAGCCGCTGTTCGACTTCGGCCGCATCCGCGCCAACATCGACGCCGCCGACGCCCGCCAGGAGCAGGCTTATCTCAGCTATGAGCTGACAGTCCGCACCGCGTTGCAGGAGGCCCAGACCGCCATCATCCTCTACACCCAGGGCGTGATCCGGCAGAAGGAGCTGGCGGGCGCCGTCGAGGCGGCGCGCAAGGCCTCGGACCTGGCCCACCGCCAGTACCAGGAAGGCACGCTCGGCCTGCTCGAGGTGCTGGACGCCGAACGCACCCTCTACGACGCCGAAACCGACTGGACCCAGGCCACCGCCGACGTCGCCATCCGCCTGGTCGGCATCCACCAGACCATGGGCGTGGTGCCGCCAGCGGTGCCCGCGCAGGGGTAGCGCTCCTCGCGCGCATCGCAGGCACCGCGCGGCCAAATCGACGGACACTTGAATAACTCAACATGATGGGTTATGTTGTCGCATGGTCACGATCTATCGCGCGCACGGGCTGCGCATCGTCATTTTCACCGACGATCACGAACCGGCCCATGTGCATGTGTTCGGCGATGGCCACGCCAGGATCAACCTGATCGGCAGGCCGGAACTGGTCTGGGCCGAGGGCATGAAGCGCAATGAGGTGCGCCGTGCGATGGATGTGGTGATCGAACAGCAGGGTGTATTCCTGGCGCGATGGAGAGAGATACATGGCTGAGCTGACCGATGCGACAATCGACGCCGCGCTCGAGCGGGGCCGTGCCGCGCATGCCAGCGAACCACGCGCCGCCGCCGCGCGTTATGATCGTTCGTCGGGCCGTGTGGTCGTCGACCTCGAAAACGGCTGCACCTTCGCTTTTCCACCGCATCTGGCGCAGGGGCTGGAAGCCGCCTCCGCCGACCAGCTCTCCGCCATCGAAATCCTCGGTAAAGGCTACGGCCTGCATTGGGAGCAACTGGACGTCGACCTTTCCCTGCCGGGCCTGATGGCCGGCATCTTCGGCACCAAGGCCTGGATGGCCCGCCGCGCCGGTCAGTCCACGTCGCCGGCCAAGGCCGCCGCTGCCCGCGCCAATGGCGCGAAGGGCGGGCGGCCGCGCAAATCGGCAAGCGGATGATATTTCGGTGAGTTTGGGCGCCGCATGAGCCTTCGACAAAAGAAAAGGGA
>LNFM01003955.1_pt1 | contig 28106 bp, 23 predicted proteins | sample 596031 | NCBI WGS metagenome assembly LNFM01 (sample SAMN04254537, study PRJNA301005) | activated carbon metagenome | isolation source: dual media filters at the Ann Arbor, Michigan drinking water treatment plant | place: USA: Ann Arbor
CCACTTCACCTGAACGGCCGATGGACCCCCTCGCGCTCTTCACCCTGCAGACGCTGAATGCGCTTTCGCTTTCGGCGCTGCTCTTCTTCATCTCGCTGGGGCTGACGCTGATCTTCGGCATCATGCGGGTGGTGAATTTCGCGCATGGGGCGCTGTTCATGCTGGGCGCCTATGTCGGCGTCGCGACCCAGACGGCGACGGGCAGCTTCGCCCTCTCGCTGGTTGCGGCGCCGCTCGCGGCCGGGCTGCTCGGCCTCGCCTTCGAGCGGAGCGCCATCTCGCGCCTTTACGCGCGGGAGCACTCGGCCTTCCTGCTGGTCACCTTCGGCCTGGCGCTCGCGTTGACCGAGGCGATCCGGCTGATCTGGGGGGCGGATGCGCGCCAGGCGGAGTTGCCGGAAGCCCTGGCCGGCATCGTCTGGGTGATGGATGAGCCGTTTCCGGTCTATCGCCTGGTGCTGATCGGTGCGGGGGTGCTCTGCGCGGTGCTGTGCTGGGCGGGATTGCAGCGGACGCGCCTCGGGCTGCTGCTGCGCGCCGCCTCGCAGAACGCGACCATGACGGCGGCGCTCGGCAATGATGTGGGGCGGGTGCGGGCGCTGGTCTTCGCGCTCGCCTGCGGGCTGGCGGCCCTGGGCGGCGCGCTGGCCGCGCCCTTGCTCAGCGCCTCGCTGGGCCTGGGCTCCAACGTCATCATCGATGCCTTCGTGATCGTGATGATCGGCGGCATGGGCAGCTTCATCGGCACGGCGGCAGGCAGCCTGCTGGTGGGCTTCGTGCAGACCTTCGGCAATTACTACGTGCCCGAACTGGCGTTGGGCATGACCTATGCCCTGATGATCGCGGTGCTGGTGCTGCGGCCGGGCGGCCTGTTCGGGCGCAGCGAATGAAGCTGGCGGATCCGCGCCTGGTGCTGGCCGGCATCGCCGGCGCCGCCGCGCTGGGCTTCGTGCTGCCCGGCCATGCGACGACCTTGCTGACCGAGGCGCTGATCCTCGCCCTTTTCGCGCTGAGCCTCGACCTGCTGGTGGGCCATGCGCGGCTGACCTCCTTCGGGCATGCCGGGCCCTGGGCCTTCGGCGCCTATATGGCCGCCATGCTGCTGCTGGTGTGGCAGGTGCCGCTGCCGCTTGCCGTGCTGCTGGCGGGTCTGTTGACGGCGCTGATCGCCATTCCCGTCGGCTGGCTCTGCGTGCGCACCGGGGGTGTGACCTTCGCCATGCTGTCACTCGCCTTTGCACAGCTCGGCTATGCCGTGGTGTTCAAGTGGAATGCGGTGACCGGCGGTTCGGACGGATTGGCCGGGATTCCGCGCGCGGGGCTGCCCGAGATGTTTTCCGGGCGCGAGGGCTACCACCTTCTGGTCTGCCTGTTCCTGGCGCTGGCCTATCTGGTGGCGCATGGCTTCATCCGCTCCCCCTTCGGGCATGTCGTGGCCGCCGTCCGCGAGAATGAGCAGCGCGCCGAGGCATTGGGCCATGATCCGCGCCGCATCCGCCTCGTGGTCTTCGTGCTCTCCTATTTCCTGGCGGGCGTGGCGGGTGCGCTCTATGCGGGCTTCGCGCGCTATGTCTCGCCGGAGCTGTTCTTCTGGACCGTCTCCGGCCATGTGCTGGTGATGGTGGTGCTGGGCGGCGCGGGGACGCTGGTGGGGCCCATGCTGGGCGCGCTGGCGCTGTTCTACGCCGAGCATGAACTCTCCGGCCTGACCGAGAGCTGGGGGCTGGCGCTCGGCATCCTCTTCGTCCTCGTCGTGATCTTCGCGCCTTCGGGGCTGATGGGCTGGGTCAATGCGGCGCTGCGCGGGAGGTCGCGATGAGCCTTCTGGAATGCCGTAGCCTGACCCGCGCCTGGGGCGCCTTCCGCGCCGTGGATGGCGTGGATCTGACGGTGGAGGAGCGCGAGATCTGCGCCGTCATCGGCCCCAATGGCGCGGGCAAGAGCACGCTCTTCGCCATGATCGCGGGCAATCTGCGCAAGACCTCCGGCACGGTGAGCCTGGGGGGCGAGGATGTGACGGCGCTGCCCGCGCACGCGCTGGCGCGGCGCGGCGTGGCGCGCAGCTTCCAGATCACCGCCATCTGCCCGGGGCTGAGCGCGCTCGAGAATGTGCGCCTCGGCGTGCAGGCGGGCATGCCCTGGCGGTTCCTGGGCGGTGCCGCCGTGCTGCGCGAGGGCGAGGCGCGGGCGATGGTCTGGCTGGACCGCCTGGGCCTCGCCGCGCAGGCCGGGACCATGGCGGGCGAATTGGCGCATGGCGACCAGCGCCTGCTGGAAGTGGCCGTGGCCCTGGCGCAGGAGCCGCGGCTGCTGATTCTCGATGAGCCGACGCAAGGCATGTCGGTCGAGGAGACCCGCCGCACCGTCGAGCTGCTGCGCGGCGTGATGGCGGAGGCGCGCACGGCCATCCTGCTGGTGGAGCATGACCTCGACGTGGTCTTCGCCCTGGCGCCGCGCATCGTGGTGCTGCATCGCGGCCGCAAGATCGCCGATGGCCCCGCCGATGAGGTGCGGGCTGATCCCGCTGTGCAGGAAGCCTATCTGGGCGGGCTCGACTGATGCTGGAATTGCGCGACATCCGTGGCGGCTATGCCTCGGCCGAGGTGCTGGGCGGCGTGGACCTGCGCGCCGCACCCGGCGCGGTGACGGCGCTGATCGGCCGCAACGGCGTGGGCAAGACGACGCTGCTGCGCGGGATCATGGGCCTGCTGCCGCGCTTCGCGGGCACGGTCACGCTGGATGGATTGGCGCTGCATGGCCTGCCCACGCATCGCATCGCGCGGGCCGGCATCGGCTATGTGCCGGAGGGGCGGCAGATCTTCCCCGAGTTGACGGTGATGGAGAACCTCGCCGTCGGCCAGCGGACCCCCTCGCGGCTCTGGCCGGAGGAGCGGCTTTTCGCCCTGCTGCCCAATCTGCGCGAGCGCCGCGCCAATGCCGGCCGCGCGCTTTCGGGCGGCGAGCAGCAGATGCTGGCCATCGCCCGCGCCCTCGTCACCGATCCGCGCGTGCTGCTGCTGGATGAGCCAAGCCAGGGGCTGGCCCCCATGGTGGTGCAGGAACTCGCCCGCGTGCTGCGGCAATTGGCGGGCGAAGGGGTGGCGGTGCTGCTCGTGGAACAGAATTTGCGCATGACGGAAGCGGTGGCGGATCGCATCCTGATCATGGCGCGCGGCCAGGTGGTGCATGACGACACGGCGGCGGCCTTCCGCGCGGATGCCGACACGCTGCGCCATCGCTGGCTGACGATGTGACGGAGGCAAGGATGCGTTTCACACCCCGGCGGGATGAGGCGCGGGCGGCGCGCTGGCGCGCCATCGGCCAATGGACCGGCGAGACCCAGCATGACCTGCTGGAACGCGCTACCGCCGCCACCCCGGACAAGATCGCCATCACCGATGGCTCTTCCAGCATCACCTATGCGGGGCTGCGCGATGCGGTGGACCGCATGGCGGCGGCCTATCGCGCAGCCGGGATCGGCGAGGATGATGTCGTCGCCATCCAGTTGCCCAACTGGATCGAATTCGCGCCGGTGTTCTTCGCGCTGGAGCGCATCGGCGCCGTCGCCGTCACCGTCTCCACCGATTTCCGCGCGCGGGAGCTGGAATACATCCTGCGCTTCAGCGAGGCGCGTGGCTTTGTCACCACCGGGCCGTATCGCGGCTTTGATCACCTCGCCATGGCGCTGGAATTGCAGGGGCGGCTGCCGAACCTTTCGCTCATCGGCAGCCTGCGCGCCGAGTCGCGCGCCGGCGTCACGCCGCTGGACGCCGCCTTCGCCGCGAGCGGCCCGCCGGTTGGTTTTCAGCCGCTGCGCCAGCCCGCGGAGGCCGTGATGCGCATGGCCTTCACCTCCGGCACCACGGGCAATCCCAAGGGGGTGATGCACAGCCATGAGACGACGCTGCCCGCCGCGCGCATCCTGAACCATGATCTCCGCCTCGGTGCCGAGGACCGGATGATGATCTGGCTGCCGCTCGGGCTGAACTGGGGCTATCTCACCCTCGTGCAGTCCATCATGGCCGGCGCCACCGCCGTGCTGCTGGAGCGCTTTTCCCCCAGGCCGGCGCTGGCGCTGCTGGCCAGCGAGCGCTGCACCTATGTGCCGACGGCGCCGGCCGCCCTCACCGCGCTGCTGCAATTGCCGGAGATGGCCGCGGCGGATCTCTCGGCATTGCGGATCGTCGTCTCGGGCGGGGCCTCCGCGCCGGTGGAGACCATCCGGGCCTGGCGCGCCGCGGCCCCGGGCCATTTCCTCGAGCTCTACGGCATGCTGGAGGATGGCTACCAGACCTATACCCGCCAGGAGGATGATCCGGAGGAGGTGGCGGGCTCGGTCGGCCGCGTGGCCACGCATATGGGGCTGCGCCTGCTCGACCCCGAAGGCCATGACGTGCCGCCGGGCGAGGAGGGCGAGATCGCGGCCGAAGGCCCCTCCGTGCATCTCGGCTATCACGCCAACCCGACCGCCAATGCCGAGGCCTTCACGGCAGATGGCTGGTTCCGCTCGGGCGATCTCGGCTTCATCGATGCGCGCGGCAATCTGCGCATCAGCGGCCGCGTGAAGGAGATGATCAACCGCGGCGGCAAGAAGTTCTTCCCGCGCGAGATCGAGGAGGTGCTCTACACCCATCCCGGCATTCTGTACTGCGCCATCGTGGGCCTGCCCGATGCGCGGCTGGGCGAGCGCGCCTGCCTCTGCATCGTGCCCCGCCCGGGCGAGAAGGTGCTGGACCTCGCTGGCGTGCTGGAATTCCTCGGCGATGGCTTCGCCACCTACAAGCTGCCGGAGCGCGTCGTCGTGCTGCCGGAGCTTCCCTTCACCCCCACCGGCAAGATCCAGCGCCACAAGCTGGCGCAGGCCATCCTCGCCCAAGACCAGAAGGACACCACGCCGTGAACTACGACACGCTGCCAAATATCCTCGCCGACCGGCCGCATCCGCGCGTGCTGCGCCTCACGCTCAACCGGCCCGACCAGCTCAATGCGCTGACGCCCGACATGCATCGCGCGCTGACCGATGTCTGGCGGGAGATCGACGCCGACCCGAGTGTGAGCGTGGTCATCGTGACCGGCGCGGGCCGTGGCTTCTCGGCCGGTGGGGACCTCGATCTCGTGAACCGCATGATCGAGGATTTCGAGACGCGTATCCGCGTCTGGAAGGAGGCGCGGGACATGGTCTACAACATGATCGGCTGTTCCAAGCCGATCATCTCCGCCATCAATGGCCCGGCCGTGGGTGCGGGCCTCGTCGTGGCGCTCATGGCGGACATCACCATCGCCGGGCATTCCGCCAAGCTGATCGATGGCCACACCAAGCTTGGCGTCGCGGCGGGCGATCACGCACCGATCATCTGGCCGCTGCTCTGCGGCATGGCCAAGGCGAAATACTACCTGATGACCTGCGAGCCGCTGGACGGCATCGAGGCCGAGCGCATCGGCCTCGTCTCGCTCGCCGTCCCGGATGACGTGTTGCAGGCCCGCGCGCTGGAGACGGCAGTGCGGCTCGCCGAAGGCCCGCAAAGCGCGCTGCGCTGGACCAAGCACTCCATGAACCTCTGGCTGCAACAGGCGCGGCCGATCTTCGAGGCCGCGGTCGCCATGGAGTTCCTGGGCTTCACCGGCCCCGAACTGCCCGAGGGCGTGCAGGCGCTGCGGGAACGCCGCAAGCCGGATTTCGTGCCCGGCAGTCCGGTCTGACGCTGGCCCGCCCCGCGCCCAGGGCGGTTAACGCGCCGCCGGGCGTGCCAGCCACGCCCGATTTCCACCAGCGCATCACGACCCCATCGCCCGCGCAGCGCGGCGCGGATCGGCGCCGCCGTAGAGCGTGCCGGCGCGAAGATCAGCATGGATGGCGCAGACGCCGGAGACGTTCGTTGAGACCGCCGGTCGCCAATGCACGATATGTCCTTTGGCGGAGAGCGCCTCCGCGACCGGCTCGCCAATCGGGGCTTCCAGGTCCAGCCGGCCGGGCTGGTAGAGATGCGGTTCGAAGGTGTGCGGGAAGGAGTGCGTGACGAAGCGCGGCGCCTCGATCGCGCGCTGGATGGGCATGCCGAAAAGGGTGTGATTGAGAAACACCTGGAGCATCGCCTGTGGCTGCAGATCGCCGCCCGGCCCACCGAAGGGCATCACGAATTCGCCGGGCCGGATGGCCAGCGCCGGGTTGGGCGTGAGGCGCGGCCGCTTCCCCGGCTTCACGCAGGAGGGGCTGGCAGGATCCGCCCAGGATTGCGACCCGCGCGACGAGGGCACGAAGCCGAGCCCGGGGATCACCTCGCTCTCGTAGGAGGTGTCGCTCGGCGTGGCGGAAACGGCATTGCCCCAGCGATCCACCGCGCAGACATAGGAGGTATCGCCCTCCACCGGCGAAACCTCGCCGACCAGGCCATCGGGGACGTTCCCTGCCACGCCCGGCGGCGGCATTTCCGGCCAGGCGCGGTCCGGGTTGATCTGCTGGCGGCGCTCGGCCGCATAGGCCTCGGAGAGCAGCAGGTCGAGCGGGACATGGACGAAGCGCGGATCGCCGAACCAGCGATGACGATCGGCGAAGCAGAGCTTCATCGCCTCGGCCATCGCATGGATATAGGCGGCGCTGTTGTGGCCGAGCGATCGCAGGTCGAGGCCGCTGACGGTGCGCATCATCTGCAGCAGCGTCGGGCCCTGGCACCAGGGGCCGCAGCTATAGACCCGTGTGCCATTCACCTCGATCGACAGGGCGGGCTCGACCTCGGAGCTGTAGTTGGCGAGGTCCTCCATCGCCAGCCAGCCGCCGTTTTCCTCATGGAAGCGGACCATGGTCCGGGCGATGTCGCCGCGATAGAAGGCGGCCCGCGCCGCTTGCAGGCCGGCCGCGTGGCCGCCACGCGCCGCCGCGGCCTGGCTCTCGCTGGCCATGTATTGCAGGGAGGCGGCGAGGTCGGTCTGGACGAAAAGATCCCCCTCCTGCGGCGGCTTGTCCTGCGGCAGGAAGATCGCGGCATTCTGCGGCCAGAGGCGATACTGGTCGGCGAACTGCGCGATGAACTGCGCCATCATCGGGTGTACGCAGAAGCCTTCGCGCGCGCAGCGGATGGCCGGGGCCACCACTTCGTGAAAGGGCATGGTGCCGAAGCGCTCGAGCGCGGTGATCCAGGCATCGGGTGCGGCCGGCACGACGGTGCGCAGCAGGCCGAGCGGGATGCGGGTGCCGTGTTGCTCGACGAAGACCTCCGGCCGGGTCGCCATGGGCCAGGTGCCGAGCCCGGCGATGGAGACGACTTCGCCCCGCTCCGGCATATGGATCAGCAAGGGCGCCACGCCGGAGACCTGCACCTGGTCGGGATGCACCACGCCGAGCATGATGCCGGCTGCGACCGCCGCATCCACCGCATTGCCACCGGAGGCCAGCATGGCGGCACCTGCCTCGGCCGCCAGCCAGTGCCCGGCGGACACCATCCAGCGCTTGCCCGCAATCATCGGCTGTTGCGGCATGGCCGTGCCGGTCATGGGCATGATGGGCATCGTGCGTGTCCTCCGCTGGCAGGTTCGATCTTCCCTGAAGAGGGCATCCGCGTCGAGGCACGGGAGTGGACGCCATGTCTGCAAGGGGCCAGTCTTTTCAACCCAACCCCTCCGGAGGTCCTATGTCGCATCCTGCTCATCACATGCGTGGCCCAATGGGGCGCAGGCTGGTGCTTGGCATCGCGGCTGGGGTCGTCGCCGCCCCCCGCGCCGAGGCGCAGCCGCGCGCCCTGCCGGCGGGCACGGTGACCCTCGTCGTGCCCTTTGGCGCGGGCTCCACCAATGACATCTTGGCGCGGCTTGTCGCGCCGGAGCTGGCTGCGCGGCTCGGGCAGCCTGTGGTGGTGGACAACCGCGCCGGCGCCGGCGGCACGCTGGGCATCGGGCAGGTCATCCGCGCGCGGCCGGACGGCCTGACCCTCGCGCTGGTCTCCGCCAGTTCCATTCCCATCAACCGTGCCCTGTTCCGCAACCTGGCCTTCGACCCCGCGCGGGACCTGAGCCTGCTGGGCATCGCCGGCTCCACCCCCAATGCGCTGATCGTCTCGAGCGAGAGCGGAATCACCAGCCTGGAGGCGCTGATCGCGAAGGCGAAGCAGCCGGGGCAGCCGCCGCTGCGCCATTTCTCGCCGGGCAATGGCACGTCGCAGCACCTCTCCTGCGCGCAGCTGGCGGCGGCGACCGGCATCACTGTCGAGAACGTGCCCTACCGGGGCCCGGCAGAGGGTGTGACGGGCCTGCTGGCCGGGGAGACCAATTTCGGCTTCGCCTCCGTGCCCTCGGTGGCGGGATTGCTGCGGGATGGCAGGCTGCGCGCCCTGGCCACGACCGGGCCGCGACCCTCGGCCCTGCCTGGCGTGCCGACGCTCGTCTCCCTCGGTTATCCTGGCTTTGCCGACACCGATATCTGGTTTGGCCTTGCCGTCGCGCGGGCGGTGCCGGCCGAGGTTCTGGCGCTGCTTCGCGCGGCACTGGACCAGGCGCTGGCCGATGCCGCGTTGCGGGAGCGCCTGACGCGCGCCGGCTTTGATGCGGTGCCTCAGCGCACGCCCGAGCAATTGGAGGCCTTCGTCACCACCCAGGTCGCCTTTTGGAGCGATCTGGTCCAGCGTTCGGGCGCGACGATGGATTAGGCGGAGCCCGCGATTCAGCCTGCGCCCAGCAGGAAGGCCGGCAGGCGCTCGGGCGTCCTGATCAGGCCGGCCAGCTCATCCAGGGCGCCGGCCACCGCGGCGGCCACGGCCAGCGCGCCGCCACAGCGCGCCAGCGCAGCGCCGGCGGGCTTGAGGCGCAGGGCCGGATGGGCGCCGGGTTGCCCGGCGATGTTGGTCGTCAGGATTCCGGCGCGCTCCATCAGGATCATGCCGAGCGCGGCCGTGGCCTCGACCGGCACGATGGGGGGATGCACCAGCCCGGCGCGAGCGAGGGTGAGGGCCAGCACATCCTCCGCGGAGACCAGCGGCCCGAGATCGGTCCGGCGGACCACGCCAGGCGGCAGCTTGCCCTCCAGCGCCTCGGCCAGTTCCAGCCCTTCGTGCGCTTCGCGCCGCAAATCCTCGGGCGACCAGGCTTGCAGGCCGCGCAGCACGCCAAGCGCTACCGGCGCACGCGCCTCCATGCCGATGAGGCTGGCGGTGGCGGTGATGCGTGCCATCAGCCGCGCCTCGCCGGCCATGATGCCGGCGCGCGGGCCGGGCAGGCCCGCCTTGTCCGCGTTGGTCACCACGAGGTCGGCACCCATTTCCAGGCCCGGCCGGCCGCCATGCAGGATGGTGCGGATCCGCGCGCCATAGGCGTCATCCAGCAGGACCGGGACGCCCCGCGCATGCCCGGCGGCAATGGCGGCGGCGATATCGGCCTCGGCCAGGCGCGCCAGGCTGCTGGTGACGGTGGTAATGACGAGCAGCGAGGCATCGGAGGGAAGATGCAGCTCCGCAAGGCCTGCCACCTCGTCAAACCCGGCCTGGGCCAGCGCGGCGCCCCGCCGCAGGGATGGGTGGGAGCGGCTGCCGGCCGGCACCAGCGACACCACGCGCCCGCCCGCAGCAAGGGCCAGCATGCTGGCCACCAGCGCGGCACTGCCCCGGTTGAACAGCGCCGTCGCCGCCTCGGGCTTGGCGCCGAGATGCGTGCGGATCACCGCCGCGAGCTCGGGCGCGAAGCGGGCCGGGCCAATCCATTCCTCGGCCAGTTCGAGGTCGCCCTCGCGCAGCAGCAGGTCCCGCCGGTTGCCGGTGAAGATCCCGATGCTGGCGGCGCCATGCGCCTCGGCTCGCGCGCGGATCACAGCGAGACCGTGGCGCAGGCGCAGCCCATCCTCCGTGGATGAGGCCAGGACTCTGCCCCGCGCAAACCCGACCAGCGGGTCCAGCGCGTTGCCGAAGCGGTCCCGCCCCATCATTCGAGGCGGATATTGCCGGCTCGCACCACCTCGCCCCATCGCGCGAGGTCGGAGCGGATGAGCGCGGCGAAGGCCTCCGGCCCTTGGGGGCGCGGAATCAGCCCCAGCGCCGAGGTGCGCGCCCGCAGCGCGGGGTCGTTGATGGCGGATGTCGCGGCGGCGGCCAGGCGCGCGATGATGGGCGCGGGGGTGCGTGCCGGCGCCAGCAGCCCCCACCAGCTTTCCGCGACCAGCTCGATCCCCTGCTCCCGGAAGGTCGGCACATTTGGCAGATCGGCCAGGCGGGTGGCGCTGGCCACGCCGAGGGCGCGGATGGAGTTGTTCTGCAGGAAAGGCGCCGCTGTCAGCATCGAGGTGAAGGAGACCTGCACCTGCCCTGCCGCGAGGTCGGTGATCGCCGGCCCCGAGCCGCGATAGGGGACATGCACCATCTTCGTGCCGGTGATGCGCTGGAACCCCTCCGCCATCAGATGCGTGTTGCCGCCGATCCCGGCCGAGGCGATGGAAAACCCATCCGGCCGCGAACGCGCCAGGGCGACGAATTCCGCGGCATTGGCGGCTGGCAGGCGGGGGTTGGCGAAGAGGATCATGGGTGCGACGCCCAGCACCGTGATGGGCGCGAAATCCGCCACGGGATCGTAGGGCAGGTTGGGCATGAGGTGCGGCACGATCGTGTGCGGCATGTCGGCCAGCAGCATCGTGTAGCCATCGGGCGCCGAGCGCGCCACGACCTCGCTGCCGACCACGCCCGTGGCGCCGGCGCGATTGTCGATCACGACCGGCTGGCCGAGGGCGGCCTGCATGCCCGGCGCCACCAGCCGCGCCGTGACATCCGAGCCACCGCCGGGGGGATAGGGCACGATGATGCGGATGGTGCGGCTGGGCCAGGGCGCCTCCTGCGCCAGGGCTGGCGTGGCGAGCAGGGCGGGCGCGGCGAGGACAAGGCGGCGTTGCATCAGCGGGCTCCCAACAGGCGTTCCCAGCGGGCGAATTCCGCCTGGACCACGGCTTCGCTCTCGGCCAGGGTTCCGGCCGGAACACGGTCGCCGCCCAATTCGCGGAAGCGGCGCTGCACCTGCTCGGTGCGCAGCGCGCGCACCACGGCCGTGTTCAGCGCCTGGCGCAGGGCGGGCGGCGTGCCGGCGGGGGCGAAGATGCCCTGCCAGACCGTGAACTCGTCATCCACGCCGATCTCGCGCCAGGTGGGGATATCGGGCGCGAAGGTGCTGCGGCGCGGCGTGGTGACGGCGAAGGCGCGGGCCTGCCCGGCATTGTGCGTCTGGAAGCCCGTCACCCCCGTGTCGAATTGCAGCGCGATGCGCCCGGCGATGAGGTCGAGCGTGGCGGGCGCGCCGCCGCGATAGGGGATCTCGTTCATCCGCACGCCCGTCGCGCGCAGGAAGAGGATGGCCGCCATTTGCAGCGTGCCGCCGCCGCCCGTGGTGCCATAGTCGTAGCGATCCGGGTTGGCGCGCAGCAGGGCCAGGAATTCCTGGCCATTGGCGGCGGGCACATTGTTCGCCACCAGCATTGCCATGGGCGCTTCCACCAGCAGGGTGATGGGCGTCAGTGTCGTGGCCGGATCAATCGGCGCATTGGGCGTGAAGAATTTCAGCGCGGCCAGGCTGTTGTTGTTCACCAGCAGCGTGTGCCCATCGGCCGGCGCGCGGGCCACCACCTCGCTGCCCACGATGCCGCCGCCGCCGGCCCGGTTCTCGACCACGACAGCATGCGGCGATTGCTGGGACATGGCCTCGGCCACCACGCGCGCGGTGACGTCGGTGGCGCCCCCGGCGGCGAAGGGCACGATGATGCGCACCGGTCGCTCGGGGAAAGCCTGCGCCAGCGCAAGGCCGGGCAGGGTGAAGGCAAGGAGGCAGGCAAGGCGGCTGAGGCGCTTCATGTCACTCTCCTGGGGGTGGTGGGGCGGTGCTTTCGCGGGATGATCCCTGGTTGCGCAGCGTGGCGGTGGCGGCGGCGTCCAGCGCGCCGCTCGCATCCACGATGACGGCATAATGCGTCTCGGCGGCCGCCACACTCACCTTTCCCTGCGCCACGTCCCTGGCCACCAGGGCAGGGTCGCGCGCGCGGGGGTCGCCAAAGCCACCGCCGCCGGGGGTGATGATGCGCAGCAGTGCGCCATCCCGCAGGCCATATTCGGAGAGAGTGGAGGGCAGGCGCGGCCCGGGCGTTGCGTCGTCAGGGTCCAGCAGGAAGGCGCCGACTTGGCCGGGCAGGCCGCCGCGGAGGCCACTGGCGGCAAAAATCTGCCGCGCGCTGCGCAGCGCCAGGACGGCATCCGGCGCCGTCACGCGCAGGTCACGCCGCACGCCCATGCCGCCGCGATGCCGGCCCGGGCCGCCACTGTCAGGGATGAGTTCATACCGCTCGACCCGCATCGGGAACTCCAACTCGGTGACTTCGACCGGCAGGTTGGAGGTGTTGGTCATGTGCAGTTGCATCACGTCCAGCCCATCGCCCTGGGCGGTGCCGCCCTGGCCGCCGGCGAAGTTCTCGTAATCCACGTAGAAGCGGTTCCGCACCGGATCGGGGCCGGCCATGATGATGCCCTGATAGGGGCCACCCGCCGCCATGGCCCTGGTGGGCGCGGCCTCGCCCAGACAGCGCAGCATGGCATCCGCCAGGATCATCGAGGTGAGGTTGCGCGAGCCCACGCCGCCGGGCACGCGCGGATTCACCACGCTGCCCTCGGGCGCCACCACGCGGATGGCGCGATACATGCCTTCATTCACTGGCATGGCCGGGTCGATCATCGCCTTGGTGCAGAAATACACCGTGGCCATGAGGTGGGTGAAGGGCACGTTCTTGCCCGAACCCAGTTGCGGCGCGCAGCGCGTGAAGTCGAAAAGCAGTTCATCCTGGCTGACTGTGAGCGAGAGGCCGAGCCGGACCGGATTGTCGCTGATGCCATCCTCATCCAGCCAATCCTCGGCCTCATAGATGCCGGGCGTGAGCACGGCACCGATGCGGTTGCGCGCGCGGCGCTCATTGGCGTCCAGCATGGCGGTGATGGCGGCTTCCGTCGCAGCGAGCCCGTAGCGTTCATACAACGCGATCAGGCGCTGCGTGCCGCGCGTGTTGGCGGCGATCTGCGCCTTGAGATCCCCATCCGAGAAATGCGGCGTGCGCGAATTCAGCAGGAACAATTCCCACACATCCTGGCGGATCGTGCCGGCCTCGATCAGGCGCATCGGCGGGTAGCGGATGCCCTCCTGGTAGAGGCTGGTGGAATCCCCCGCCTCGCTGCCCGGCACCCGCCCGCCGACATCGGAGTGATGCGCGACGGAGGCCGCGAAGGCGATGGGCCGCCCCTCGAAGAAGATCGGTGTGGCCAGCGTGCAGTCGTTCAGATGGGTGACGCCGACGATATAGGGATCATTGGTCAGGAAGGCGTCGCCCGGGCGCATGCCGTCCAGCGGAAACCGCGCCAGGATGGCCGGCACCAGGCGCAGCGTGGAGCCCAGATGCGCCGGCGCATGCGTAGCCAATGCCAGGGTGCGGCCCTGCAGGTCGCAGATCGCCGTCGAGCAATCGGCGCGCTCCTTCACATTGGGCGAATAGGCGGTGCGGATCAGGCTGGCGCACATCTCCCAGGCGGCGGCTTCGAGGCCGCTGGCGATGATCTCCGTGCGTGCCGCGGTCATGCCCGGCCCTCCGCTTCCAGCAGCAAATTGCCGTGCGCATCCACATGGCAGGTGACGCCCGGCGGCACGATGGTGGTGCTGTCCATCTGGTCCAGGATCAGCGGGCCTGGCAGCGCATCGCCCGGCCGCAGCTCGTCCCGCATCAGGATGGGCGTGGTGGCGAAGCCCGTCTGCGGGAAATGCACCAACCGCTCACCGCGCGGCACGGGCGGTCCCGCGCGCGGCGGCAGGGCGGTGGGCCGGAGCTGCGCGGCACGGCCCGGCAGGGCGGCGCTGAGGCGGAAGGTCACCAGCTCCAGCGCCTTTTCCGGTTGGTGATAGCCATAGAGGCGCCGGTGCTCGGCATCGAAGCCGCGTCGCAGGGCGGGCAGGATCTCCGGCGGGCTGAGATCGGGCGGAATGGAGATTTGCAGCTCGAAATTCTGCCCCTGGTAGCGCGCATCCACCACATGCCCGATGCGAAGCTCCCCCAGGGGCTGGCCGCCCCGGCCCAATGTGGTACGGGCGCGGCGGGCGAGTTCCTGGAAGACCAGCGCGGCCTGTGGCCCGGCTTCCGGCGCATCGCCGCGCAGCAGGCGGGTCTGGCTCAGATCCACCTGGACTTCCTTGGTCAGCACGCCCATGGCGCAGAGGACGCCGGGGCTTTCGGGCACCAGCACGCGCATGCCGAGTTCGCGCGCCACCTCCGCCGCATGCAGCGGGCCCGCGCCGCCAAAGGCGACCAGCGTGAAATCACCGGGATCCAGCCCGCGCTCCACCGAGACAAAGCGGATGGCCTGGGCGATGTTCGTGTTGGAAATGGCGATGATGGCTGCCGCCGCTTCCTCCAGGCTCAGGCCGCGCGGCCTGGCCACCACGCGCTCGATCGCCTCGGCGGAGAGTGCGGCATCAATCGCCAGCCGTCCCGCCAGCAGATGCGTGGGGTTGAGCCGGCCGAGCACGACATTGGCATCGGTCACCGTCGGCTCCCGCCCGCCCTGGCCGTAGCAGGCGGGCCCGGGCCTGGCGCCCGCGCTGCGCGGCCCCACGCGCAGCAGGCCGCCCGCATCCAGCCAGGCGATGCTGGAGCCACCCGCCCCCACCGTATGCACATCCACCGCCGCGGAGCGGATCGGCAGCCCATCAATCTGGCGGGATTGCGTGATCTCGGGCCGGTGGTCGCGGATCAGCGCGACATCGGTGGAGGTACCGCCCATGTCGAAGGTGATGAGGTTCCCGAGCCCCGCCGCGCGCCCCACATGCAGCGTGCCGCTGACACCGCCGGAAGGGCCGGAAAGCAGCGTATCCAGCGGGCGCTCGGCCGCCAGCTCCGTGCTGAACACGCCACCGCCCGAGGTCATCACCCAGGGCGCGACCCTGACGCCCTGCTCGGCCACGGCGGCGCGGAAGCGGCTGAGGTAGCGGCGCATCACCGGCATCAGCGCCGCGTTGATGACCGTGGAGCTCAGCCTTTCATATTCGCGGAATTCGGGCAGCAGGTCGGTGGCGATGGTGAGCGCCACTTCGGGCCATTCGGCGCGCAGGATGGCGGCGGCCTGTCGCTCATGCGCGGGATTGGCATAGGCATTGATGAAGCAGAGCGCGATGCTCTCGCAGCCCGCCTGGCGCAGGGCGGCGATGGCGCGGCGCAGGCCTGCTTCGTCCAGGGCTTGCAGGACGCTGCCATCGGCCGCCATGCGCTCTGGCACCTCATGGCGCAATTCGCGCGGCACGAGCGGCAGCGGGCGGCGGGCGAAGAGGTCATAGACATGCGGGCGTTTCTGCCGCGCGATCTCCAGCAGATCCCGGAAGCCCTGCGTGGTGATCAGCCCGGTGCGGGCCAGCTTGCGCTCCAGCAGGGCGTTGGTGGCGACCGTGGTGCCGAGGCCCACGAAGCAGACCTCACTCGCCTGCCGCCCGGCCAAGGCGAGGGCCTCCAGCATGCCCTGCACCGGCGCGCGATCGGGATCCTCGGGGGTGGAGGAAAGCTTATGCCGCAGGCTGAAGCCCGTCGCGTCATCGGCGAGGAAGACATCGGTGAAGGTTCCACCGACATCGAGTCCGATCCTGAGCGTGCCGTCCGTGGGGATGGGTTTTGCTCCTGCGCGGCACATTGCCGGGTTCAATTGTCTGCCCGATACTACAAATGCCGCCAGCGGCCTTGTCAACGCTTAAGGAGGCCCCGATGCCGCTTCTGCCCTGGACCGAGTGGCTCGCCGCGCCGATGGCCCGGCTGGACCCGGACATGGATGCGCTCATCGCCGCGCAGCGCGCGCAGAATGCGGCGACGGTGAACCTCGTCGCCTCCGAGACCTATTCACCCCGCGCGGCGCTGGAAGCCGAGGCCTCGGCGATGGTGGACAAGAACGCATCCGGCTATCCGCCGCGGCGCGGCTTTGGCGGCGGCGGCGTGATGGATGACATCGAGCGCCTGGCCTGCGCGCGGGCCTGCGCCCTGTTCGGCGCGGAGCACGCGAACATCCAGGCGCTGTCCTCGACCATCGCCAATATCGCGGTGCTGCGGGGGCTGCTCCGGCCGGGCGATCGGATCCTGGCCTTCGACCCGCTGGCGGGCGGGCATGTGAGCCATGGCGCGGGCAAGCACATCTCGGGCCAGGCGCATGAGGTGCGGTTCTTCGGCGTGGAAGCGCGCGATGCGGTGGATTACGCGGCCGCCGCGCGGATCGCGGCCGAGTTCCGCCCGCGCATGATCATCGCCGGCTCCACCTCCTATCCGCTGCCGCTGGATTTCCGGCGCCTCGCCGCCATCGCGGCTGACGTGGGTGCCTTGTTCTTCGCCGACGTGGCGCATGTGGCCGGGCTGATCGCGGCGGGGCTGCACGACAATCCCGTGCCCTATGCCGATGTCGTCACGACTTCGACCCACAAGACGCTGTGCGGGCCGCGCACGGGCGGGCTGATCCTGTGCAAGACAGGGCATGCCGCGGCGATTGACCAGGCGCTGGCGCCGGGGCTTCAGGCGGCGCCGGGCGGGCATATCATCGCGGCGCGGGCGGTGCTGTTCCGCCTTGTCGCGCAGCCGGAGTTTCGGTTGCTGATGGGGGCGGTGATGCAGGGCGCGGCCGCGCTGGCCGAGGGGCTGCGCGCCTCCGGCGTGGCGCTTTATGCGGGCGGCACCGGGACGCATATGGTGGTGGTGGATTTGCGCGGCAGTGCGTGGCGTGACGCGGATCTGACCGGGCGCCTGTTCCGCCATGGCATGATCACCAACACCACCAGCCTGACGGGCGGGCTCGCGCTGCGTCTGGGCTCCACGCCGATGGCGCTGCGGGGTGTGGATGCGGCGGGGATGCGCGCGGTTGGATTGCGGCTGGGCGGCTTCCTGGCGCGCGGACCCGAGGCGCCGGATGATCCCCGCCTGGCGGAGGCGATGGCGGCGCTGGCGCTGGAGCACCCCGTGCCGCCTGGTTTGTCCCCTCCGATGTAACGAAGGTCCAGGAAACCTGTTTCCTGGTGGGGGGCGCGGGGGGCAAAGCCCCTCGCAAACCGCCCTCAGGCCAGCTCGAAAAACGGCAGCTTCCGCCCAGGCGCTTCCTCGGAAAACACCACGCGCACCGCACGCCCGATGAGGTTCGCATCGTCCGCGACCGGTGTTGTCAGCCGGCTGTACATCAGCGGCCCTTCCTCCAGTGTGACGGCGAGGAAGATGTAGGGCGCATCGGGGAAAAAGGACGGGTGCTGCGGCCGGCGCACCACGGTGTGGGTGCGAATGGTGCCGCGCCCCGAGACCGCCACCCATTCCAGATCGCCGCCCTGGCAATGCGGGCAGCAGATGCGCGGGAAGTAGATGTGCTTGCGGCAGCCGGGGGCGAGGCAGCGTTGCAGCTTCAATTCGCCCGCGTCGCAGGCGTCGAAGAAGGGGCGGTTGATCGCCGTCAGGCGGGGCATCGGCTTCATGGCGTTCACTCCCGCCCCAGGACGACGGCGCTGGCCGAAAGCCCGCGCCCATAGGAGACCTGGCCATAGCCCGAGACGACGCCGCGCCGCGCGCCGGCCACTTGGCGCGCGCCACCCTCATGCCGCAGCTGTGTCACGAGTTCGGTGACGCCGATCATGCCGCCGCTCGCGCCGCATTGGCCGGCGGAGAGCTGGCCGCCGCCGGTGTTGATGGGCAGGCTGCCGCGCACCGTGCAATCGTTCTTGCGGATCAGCTCCGCCGCACCGCCGCGGGGGGCGAAGCCCATGCCCTCCAGCTGCACGAATTCCATCACCGGGTAGTCGTCATAGAGCTGGACCAGGTCCATCTCCTCCGGGCCACAGCCGGCGGTGTTCCACATGCGGTCACGGAACAGCTCCCAGCCGGCGCTGAAGCCGTAGATGTCATCGGCGGGGTGGTTGTGCATCTCGCCGCCGCCGAGGATGCGCAGCCGCGGTACATCGAGGCGGCGCGCCACGGCCTCGCTCGCCAGCACCACGGCATCGGCGCCGCAGCAGGGCAGCACGCAGTCGAAGAGGCGCAGCGGGTCCGCGATGGGGCGGGCGTTGAGGTAATCCTCCATCGTCAGGCGCGTGCGCAGCAGGGCGTTGGGGTTGAGCATCGCATTCTCGCGCTGCGCGATGCAGAGCCGGCCGAAATCTTCCCGCGCGGCGCCGAATTGCTCCATGTAGAGCCGCGTGTGCATGGCGAAGACGCCATTGGCCGCGCCATAGCCCCAGGGGCCCATATAGTCGTGCTGGCCGGGATTGCGGCTCATGTTCATGTGCGAGGTCACGTCGAAGGCATCGGCGGCCAGCACCACCACCACATCGGCATCGCCATGCTGGATGGCGCGCGCGGCCTGCAACATGGCGGAGATGCCCGAGGCGCCGCCATACAGCCCCTGGGACAACCAACGGCAGGTCAGCCCCATGTGCTCGGCCATGGTGGTGACGTTGTCGGGGCCGAGGGTGAAGCAGGTCACGCCCAGGCCGTTCACGTCACGGAAGCCGAGGCCGGCGGAGCGCAAGGCGAGATCCGCCGCCTCCCAGATCAGGCGCTGGACGGGCTTTTCGGTCTTCTTTTCATAGGGCGTCTGTCCGGCACCCACAACGAAGACGCCCTCATATCCCGGTCCCATCAGATCACCTTCGCCATGCGCAGCCGTTGGAATTCCGCGGGATCGAGGCCCATCTCGCCCAGCCAGATCTCTTCGTTGCAGGCGCCGAGTTCGGCGCCCGTGTGCCGCACCTCGCCCGGCGTGCGGGAGAGCAGGGGGACGGCATTCTGCATCCGCACCTCGCCGAAATCCGCATCGGGCACGGGCACGATGGTCTTGCGTGCCGCGTAGTGCGGGTCCTTGAAGATCTCGGCGATGGTGAGGATGGGGCCGGAGACCACCTCGCCCGCTTCCAGGATGCGCAGCGCCTCGTCGAAATCATGGCGCAGGAACCAGCCCGCCATGATGGTGTCCAGCACATCGGCATTGCGCTGGCGCAGCAGGCCGTCGGTGAAGCGCGGATCACGCGCGAGCTCGCCCATGCCCATGGTCTCCACCAGCCGGTCGAAGCTCTTCTGCGTGGAGGCGGAGATGGTGATGTAGCGGTCATCGCGCGTGCGATAGGCGTTGCGCGGGCTGTCCGTGCTGGAGCGGTTGCCGATGCGCTCCCGCACGAAGCCCAGCTGGTCATAGGCGATGGTCTGGAACTCGATGAGGCGGAACAGCGGCTCGAAGAGGCTCACATCCACCTCCTGCCCGCGGCCGGAAGCCTGCCGCTCATGCAGCGCGAACATGGCGCCGAGGGCCGCGAAGGTGGCGGCGACACTGTCCGCCTGGGCGTAGGAGGAGGAGAGGGTGGGCGGGCCATCGGGGAAGCCCGTGAAGCTCGGCAGGCCGGTGAAGGCCTCTGCCACCGTGCCATAGCCGCCGCGCTGCGCGTAAGGCCCGGTCTGCCCGTAGCCGGAGACCCGGACCAGGACGAGGCGCGGGTTGATCTTGGAGAGCACGTCATAGCCCAGGCCCCAGCGCTCGAAGGTGCCGGGGCGGAAATTCTCCACCAGCACATCGGCATCCTTGACCAGGCGGAGCAGCAGGTCCCGCCCCTCGGGCTTGCCGAGATTGAGGGTGATGTTGCGCTTGTTGCGGCCGATGACCTTCCACCAGAGGGATTTTCCCTCCTTCTCCGGCGGGCGGGCGCGCATGGCGTCACCCTGCTCGGGATGCTCGATCTTGATCACATCCGCGCCGAAATCCGCCAGCATGGTACAAGCGAGCGGGGCAGCGATCATCTGGCCCGCGTCAATCACGCGAAGGCCGGCAAGGGGTCCTGGGGCGGCTGCCATGGGTCCATCCGGAGTCACTTTGTCCGGTCAGTCGGACAAATCATGGGGAGGCTAGGGGCGAAGCCGCCAGGCTTGCAAGTGCTCAGCCACGGGGCTTTCGTGCGGCCTTGCGTGGCGTGGCCGGAGGTGGCGCCAGCTGCACCGTGTAGAAATAGCGATCCGACCGATAGAGCGAGCGGAAATGCACGGCGAGGCCACCCGATTCCAGCGCGTAGCGCCGGGTCAGGCAGAGCAGCGGCGCGCCGATGGGCACTTCCAGCAGCGGCGCCGCCTCGATATCGGCGGCCAGCGCCTCGATGGTCTGTTGCTCCTCCTGGATGCGCAGGCCCAGCGTCTCCCGCAGTTCGCGCTCGATGGAGGTGCGGCGCAGATCGAGTGCTGCGATGCGCGCGCCGATGGGCTCCGGCATCCAGGCATCATGCCAGGCGAGCGGCAGCGCCTCGAAGCGCCGCAGGCGGGTGATGCGGAACAGCGGTTGCGTGGCATCGAGGCCGAGTTGGGCGGCGAGGTTGGCGGGGGGGCGGGTGGCGGCCGCGTGCAGCACCCGCGCCTCGGTATCCAACTGCAGCGCAGAGAAATCTTCCGTCATGCCGGTCAAGCGCTGCTCGGGCGGCTGGCTGGGCATGCGGGCGATGAAGGTGCCGCGGCCTGGCGTGCGGGCGATGATGCCATCCTGCTCCAGCAGGGCGAGCGCCGCGCGCACCGTCTCCCGGCTTACGGTGAATTCGGTGCGCAGCGCCTGCTCGGTGGGCAATTGGTCGCCCACCGCCATCACCCCCTGGATGCGTTCGAGCAGGATGCGCCGGACATGCAGATATTTGGGGTAGGGGTTGAAAAAGCCTCGCATGGTGCCGGTCTCCGGTTCAGGCGACGGAGTAGGTCGCTGGAGGAGCGGGGATGCACCGGGACGCCTGTGCCAGCAAGATCAGGGCGCGGTGTTGCAACGCAACCCGCGCCCCCGCCGCTCATGCGTCCGCTCCCTCCCGATCGAGCCCGAGGCGACGGCAGAGCAGGATGGCGGCCTCATGCGCCATCTGCGCGGCGAGGCTCGCCGTGATGTTCTCAACATCATGCGGCGGGCTGACGGTGTTGATGTCCACGGCCACGATCTCCAGCCCCGTGAGCGCGCGCATCAGCGCGATGCCCTCGCGTGCGGACAACCCGCCCCAATTCGGGCTGATCACGCCCGGCGCGCAGGAGGGATCGAAGACATCCATGTCCCAGCAGAGATAGACCGGCCGGCCGGCGGCGATGGCGGCGAATTCGGCCATGCTCTGCGCGAAGCCGCGCGAGAGCAGCGCCTCCGTGCTGATGACGCGAAAGCCGAGGGATTCCGCGTAGGCAACGCGGCCGGCCTCATGGATGGTGCCGCGAATGCCGACATGCCAGGAACGGCCCGCGTCAATCAGGCCCTCCTCCGCGGCATGGGTGAATTGCGAGCCGGAATCATAGCGGTGCGGCTCCTTCCAGGGTTTGCAATCGGTGTGGCTGTCGATGTGCAGCGCGACCAGGCCCGGATGCTGGCGGGCCACGGCCCGCATCAGCGGCAGGCTGATCGCGCCATCGCCGCCCATCGTGATGGGGATGGCACCATGCCGCATGACGCGCAGCAGCGCGGCCTCGATCCGCGCAAAACCCTCCGGGATGTGCGAGGGCGTGAGGCGGACATCCCCGGCATCCACCAGGCCGAGCCGCGCCACCGGGTCGAAATCCGCATGCGTCGTGTTGAAGCGCCGAATTTGCCAGGAGGCGAGGCGCACCGCCATCGGTCCCTGCCGGCTGCCGATCCGCTGCGGATTGACGCCGCAATCGAAGGGGATGCCCAGATAGGCGGCGCGGCAGCCCGGGCCAGGCAGGCCATGCGGCGCGCTGAGAAAGCTCGGCGGCGGGGCGAAGAGGTCCTCCTCGGAAAAGTTCACGAGGCGCGCGCGCCCGAGCGCTCCACCACCTCACGCCAGCGGGCGGTCTCGGCCAGGGTGAAGGCGCGGAAGGCTTCGCGGTTGCGCTCGACGGGCAGGGAGCCGAGTTGCTGCAGGCGCGCCTGGAAGGCCGGCGTCTCGATCATGCGGTCCATCTCGACGCGCAGGCGTTCCTGGATGGGAGCGGGCGTGCGGGTCGCCACGAAGATGCCGCCCCAGATCAGCATCTGGAGCTGCGGGAACCCGGCCTCGGCCACGGTCGGCACATCGGGCAGGCGCGAAAAGCGTGTGGGCGAGGTGATGGCCAGCGCCTTGGCGCGCCCGCCCTCGATGCGCGGGATGGATGGGGGCAGGTTGTCGATGATGAGCTGCACGCGCCCGGCTTCGAGGTCCTGGTGCGCGTCGGGCGCCCCGCGATAGGGCACATGCACCATGTCGATGCCGGCCGATTGCTTCAGCAACTCGCCGGCCAGGTGCAGCGAGGTGCCGACACCCGAGGAGGCGAAGTTGATCTGGCCCGGCCGCGCGCGGGCCAGGGCCACCAGCTCCGCCATCGTGCTCACCGGCAGCGAGGTCGCCACCAGGACAACATTCGGGATCAGGTAGCACTGCCCGATCGGCACGAAATCCCGCAGGAAGTCGAAGGAGAGGCCGGGTTGCAAGCTCTGGTTGATGGCGTGGTTCACGGTGCCGAGCAGCAGCGTGTTGCCATCGGGCCGCGCCCGGGCCACGGCCTCGGCGCCAATGCTGCCCGAAGCGCCGGGCCGGTTCTCCACCACGACGGGGACGCCCAGCGAGGCCGAGAGCGGCTCCGCCATCAGCCGCGCCATCAGGTCCGGATTGCTGCCGGCGGCGAAGCCGACGATGAAGCGGATCGGCCCGTTGGGCCAGGCCTCCTGCGCCAGGGCTGGCGTGGCCAGCGTTGCGCTACCTGCGGCGAGCAGGCTTCGGCGTCCAACCATGGTCGTCAGCATCGGTGTCTCCCGTTCTGCGTGACCGCATTTCCCGGGGCGATGTTCCCGATCACTGGCTTGACCTGTCAAGGCGTAAATGTTCGGATCGCCGTACAAATCGCTGGAGGCGAGCATGCAGGATGGTTTGCGCAGGGCCCCGATCGCCAATGTCCCGCGTTTGCACGCCTTCATGGACCGGGCGGGGGTGGATGCCGTGGTGTGCCGCGCGGGGCACAACTTTTCCTACCTCTCGGGCATCGTCTATCCGGGCACGCTGGCGCGCCATGTGGACCTGGCCGACAGCAAGCGCGCGGTGATGGTGATCTGGCCGCGCAATGGGCGGCCCTGCATCGTCACCAACAGCATCGCCGCGGGCCTCGCCCGGCGCGATTCCTGGATCGAGGATGTCGTCCTCTATGACGGCTATCTCGAATCCCCCTATGCGCGCCTCGCCGCGACGATGACCGCGATGGGCCTGGGGCGGGGCCGCGTGGCGATGGAGCGGGACTATGTCTCGGCGCGCGACTGGCAGGTGGTGGCCGATGCCATGCCCGGCGCTTCCCTCGTGGATTCCACCGACCTGATGGACCGCGTGCGCGTCGTCAAGACGCCCGGCGAGGTGGAGCTGATCAAGCAGGGGGCTGATCTGCTGGATGACGTGTTTCTCGACGTGTTCCGCACCATCAAGCCGGGCGTGACGGAGCGCACCCTGCATGCGCGCATGATCGAGGGCTGCCTGATGCGGGGCTTCGAATGGGCGCACGGCATCCTGAACTCGGACAAGAACACCGTCCCCTATGCCGGCGAGAGCGACTGGGTGCTGAACAGCGGCGACGTGATCCGCACGGATTACGTGGCCTACCGCAAGAATTACCCGGGCCATCAGTCGCGCAATGCCATCCTCGGCAAGCCGACACCGCAGCAGGTTTCGGATTATGCGAAGAACCTGGAGATCTATCGCGGTGCCATTGATCGTTGCCGCGCGGGCACGCGCGTGGGCGACATCTATGACTGGGTGATGGCCGAATTCACCCGCGCGGGATGGGACTACAAGACGCTGCTGATCGGGCACAGCGTGGGCAGTTGGTGGCACCAGCAGGAGCCCATCCTGATCCGCGGCAGCGACGAAATCCTCGAAGCGGGGATGGTGCTGGCGCTGGAGCCACACAAGGCACATTGGCATGTACAGGACATGGTCCTGGTGGGCGAAGCCGCGCCACTGCTTCTCTCGGACCGCTTTCCCACGGACGAACCATTCATCGCGGAAGGGTGATGGGGCAGCCTCGCCTGGTCGGAGGGCACCTTCCCATGACCGCATCACCGCACCGCCGCGCATCGTGCCGGCGCCAGAAGGCAGGACAGGCCCATGCAGTTCGGCATCTTCGACCAGAATGACCGCGGACACCTGCCGCTGGCCGACCAGTACGAGCATCGCCTGCGCCTGGCCGCGCTCTACGACCAGCTGGGCTTCGACCGCTATCACATGAGCGAGCACCACGCGACGCCGCTCAGCACCGCGCCCTCGCCCAGCGTCTTCATCGCCGCACTCACGCAGCGTACGCGGAACCTGCGCCTCTGCCCGCTGGTCTACCTGCTGCCCACCTACCATCCCCTGCGCCTGGCGGAGGAGATTTGCATGCTCGATCACCTCAGCCGGGGCCGCTTCGAATTCGGCATCGGCCGTGGCGCCTCGCCGCATGAGCTGGCCGCCTTCGGGGTGGACGCGGCGAATGCGCGGGACATGTACACCGAGGCGCTGGAGGTGATCCGCGGCTTCTTCGCGGCGGGCGATTCCTTCACGCATCAGGGCCGCTTCTGGCAGATCGACGACGTCCCGAAGGAGATCGCACCGCTGCAACAGCCGCATCCGGCGATGTGGTATGCGCTCGCCTCGCCCGACTCCACGGTCTGGCCGGCGCAGAATGGGGTGAATGTGCTCTGCGGCGGCCCGGTGGCACGGGTGCGCGCAGTGACGGACCGCTACCGCGCGGAGTGGCGCACCGCCCATCCGCAGGGCGGGAAGGAGCCGCTGATCGGCGTCAATCGGTACATCCTGGTCGCCGATACGGAGGCCGAGGCCCTGGAGCTGGGCCGCGCCGCCTGGCCCACCTTCTATCGCCACTTCATGAAGCTCTGGCACAAGCACGGCACCTTGCCGGTGAACGCGAAGCTGCCGCCGGATTTCGACACGCTGGTCGAGGCCGGCCAGGCCGTCGCCGGCTCGCCCTCCACGGTGCGCGAGGCGCTGCTGCGGCAGGTGCGCGATGGAGGGCTGAACTACCTCATCGGCAACTTCACCTTCGGGGGACTTGCCCCCGCGGACACCGAGGCTTCGGTGCGGCTCTACGCGGCCGAGGTGATGCCGGCGCTGCGCGAGGTGAGCGCCGTTCCGGCCTGAATGAAACACAGCGCCCGCGACGCGTCGCGGGCCATGGCGACGAGCGACCAACGCCCGCGCCCCTGAGGAGGACATGATGAAGAGACGATCCATGCTCGCGCTGGTCGCGCTGATGCTGGCGGCGCCAGTGGCTTTTGCGCAGCAGGCGCTGCAGCCTGGCGGCGGGACGGTTCGGCTGGTGCTCGCCGGCGCACCCGGCAGCGCCGCCGATGCGGTCGCCCGGGTGCTGGCGGAGCCGCTCTCCGAGATCCTGGGCCAGCCCGTCGTGGTCGAGAATGTCCCGGGCGGCGGCGGCGTGTTGGGCGCCACGCGCGTCATGCAGTCGCGCCGCGACGGCATGACCATCCTCTCGGCCGTCTCGGGCTCCCTGATCGGTCCGATGCTGGACAGCAACCTGCCCTATGTCATCGGACGGGACCTGCTGCCGGTCTCGCAGATCACGGCCGCGATGGCGGTCTTCGTGGTGCGCGCCGGCCTGCCCGTCACCACGCTGCAGGAGTTCATAGCCCGCGCGAAGAGCACGCGCGAGCCGCTGGCCTTCGGCAATTACGGCTATGGCTCCGCGAGCCACCTTCAGGGCATGCTCCTCGCCCGGCAGGCGGGGCTGGATGCGGAACCCGTCCCCTTCAGCGGCACCGCGCAATTCATCTCCGAGTTGATCGCGGGGCGGCTCTGCTGTGGCTTCATTGATGCCGGTTCGGCGCGCGAATTCATCCGCAACGGGCAGCTGCGCCCGCTGGGCGTGACGGGTCCGCAGCGCACGCGGGACCTGCCCGATGTGCCGACGCTGACGGAACTCGGCATGACCAGCTTCGACCCGCAGATCTGGCAGGGCATGTTCCTGCCGGCGGGCACGCCGCCGGCCATCGTCGCCGCCGTGGGCCGCGCGCTGGGCGAGGCGGTGCGCCGCCCGGGCCCCACCAACCTCATCCGCGGCGTGGGCTACGAGCCGGTCGGCAGTACGCCCGAGCAATTCGCCGCGATGATCGCGCATGACGCACCCATCTGGCGTCGCATCATCGAGGATACGGGCGTGCGCATCCGTTGAAGAGCGCGGCGGTCAGCGCCGCGGCCCGCGCACCAGGAGCACGAAGAGGATGGCGAGGCCCGAGACCGCCATGTACATCCCGAAGGCGTTGAGGTGGCCGATCATCGCCGCCTGGCGATCCACCTCGCGCGAGAGGCGGGCCAGCCCCTGCACCGTCTCCATTTCCCACCCGCCCATGCTGCCCGGCCAGAGCAAAGCGCGGTTGTAGGGCGAGAGCATTTCCATCATCCGGCTGTAGTTCGTGGTGCCGGAACGCACGATTTCGGTCACGCTCAGCGAGATGAAGAGGCTGGAGCCGATGTTGCGCAGCAGGTGGAAGACTGACATCCCCTCCGGCGTGTCGCGGCTGTCGAGGTCGCCGAAGGTCATCACCGTGAGCGGCACCCAGATGATGCCCACCGCGATGCCCTGCAGCACGGAATTGGCCAGCAGCAGGTTCACGCCCGCATTGAGGTCGAGGCTCATCAGCCAGAGGCCCGAGACCACCAGCAGCCCGAAGCCGATGCTCATGCCGATGCGCGGGTCCCAGCGGCCGATCAGCAGCGTCAGGCCGAAGCCGATCACGCCACCCAATCCGCGATAGCCGACGATGATGCCGATGACGCTGTCGGGATAGCCCGCATGTTGCTGCAACAGCGTGGGCAGCAGCACGATCGGCGTGAAATTCACCATGCCGTAGATGAAGACGAGGATGAGCCCGAGCGCGTAGTTGCGATGCCGCAGCAGGCGCAGGTCCAGGAAGGGCCGCTCCGTCGTCAGGCAGTGGACCACGAAGGCGTAGAAGGCGAGGACCGCGATGCAGGCTTCCAGAATGATCTCGGTGGATTCGAACCAGTCGAGCCGCTGCCCGCGCGAGAGCACGAGCTGCACGCAGGCGATGGCCGTGGCCAGCAGCAGAAACCCCAGCCAATCCATCGGCAGGCGCTGCTGGGCACGGTCGGCCGGCAGGGCGAAATGCAGGGCCACGGCGGCAAGCGCGCCGGCCGGGACGATCATGTAAAAGGCCCAGCGCCAATTATAGGTCTCGGCCAGGATGCCGCCGAAGACGGGGCCGACCACGGGGCCCAGCACCACCGTCATGCCAAAGATGGAACTGACCAGACCTGCCTGGTGGCGCGGGAAGCTGTCCAGTACGATGGCGTTGGAGAGCGGCACCACCGGCGCGCCGATGCCCCCCTGCACGATGCGCCAGAGCACGATGGCCTCCAGCGATTCCGCCTGTCCGCAGAGCCAGGTGGCGATGGTGAAGCCGGTCACGCAGACGATCATCACCCGCCTGCGGCCGAAGCGCGCGACCAGGAAGCCCGTGGTCGGCGTGACGATGGCCGTCGCCAGGATGTTGAAGGTGGTGGTCCAGGCGATCTCGTCCGGTGTCGCGGCGAAGCTGCCCTGCATCTGCGGCAGCAGCGAGGAGGCGACCAGCAGCGTCGTCGCATAGAGCGTGGAGCCCAGCACCACCGCCGCCAGGATGGCGTAGCGGCGCGGGACCGAAAGCTCCTCGCTGCTCACCCCCGCCATGGCGCTTGCGGCCTCCTGAAAAGCTTGACGAAGGTTGTCCGGACGATAATAACCACAACAACAATCCAAGGCGAGGCTGTTGATGCCGCCCGACCAGGCCGCCCGGCAGGATGATCGCCGCCAGATCGGTTACCTCATCACCGATGTGGCGCGGATGATGCGCGCGGCCTTTGACCGCCGCGCCCGGCAGATCGGCCTGACGCGCCCGCAATGGCAGGTGTTGAGCCGGCTGCACCGTTATCCCGGCATCACCCAGACCGAACTCGCGGAGATGCTGGAGATGGAGCGCGCCACGGCCGGCCGCATGCTGGACCGGCTTGAGCGGCGCGGCTGGCTGGTCCGCAGCGCCGACCCGGCCGACCGCCGCGTGAACCGGCTTCACCTGACCGCCGAGGCCGATAGCATCCAGGCCGAGATGGGCCGCATCGCCACCGAGTTCCTG
>LNFM01005502.1_pt1 | contig 28100 bp, 25 predicted proteins | sample 596031 | NCBI WGS metagenome assembly LNFM01 (sample SAMN04254537, study PRJNA301005) | activated carbon metagenome | isolation source: dual media filters at the Ann Arbor, Michigan drinking water treatment plant | place: USA: Ann Arbor
GACAGCTGCCGCGCGCAGCGGCATTCCCCGTTATCCTGAGCGCTTCATCATCTGCGGAGTCCAGCGCATGAGCGCAAGCACCGAACTCGCCGGCAGGGTCGCATTGGTCACCGGCGCCGCCAAAAACATCGGCCGCGCAATCGCGCTCGAACTTGCAGCAGCCGGTGCAAAGGTCGCGATCAACACCCGTGCCTCGCGCGCGGAAGCCGGGGCGGTGGCCGGTGAAATCCGCGCCGCGGGCGGACAAGCCGCCGTCTGCATCGCCGACATCGCCGATGCCGCGCAGGTTGCGCACATGCACCGCGCGGTGGCCGCCGAACTCGGCGCCGTCGACATCCTCGTGCTCAATGCCTCGGTGCGCCGCGAAATCGCCTTCGAAACCATGGCTTTCGAGGACTGGCGGCAGGTGATGTCGATTTCCCTCGACGGTGCCTTCCACTGCGTGCAGGCCGTGCTGCCAGGCATGCTCAAGGCGGGCCGCGGCGACATCATCACGCTGATCGGCGACAGCGCGCTGACCGGCGCCGCCGGCAAGGTGCACAGCTCTGCGGCCAAAAGCGGACTGGCCGGCATGACTCGCGCACTGGCGCGGGAATTCGCCGGCCGCGGCATCCGCGCCAACTGTGTATCGCCCGGCCACTTCGACACCACGCGCGCCAACCCGCGCGCACGGTCGTTATGGTGATCCGCGCGAAATCGCCGCGACCGTGCGTTTTCTCTGCGGCCCCGGCAGCGGCTTCATCACCGGGCAGGTCCTCCATGTCAACGGCGGTCAGTGGATGTTTTAAAATATTTAATATAATCAAATACTTAACAGGATTTCAGGATGAACAAGCCACAAGCCGAACGTTTCCCCGCCATCCCGCCGGAACAATGGACTGAAGAACAGAAAAAAGTCGCGGCAAACATCGCCGCCGGCCCGCGCGGCGAACTGCGCGGGCCCTTCCTCGCGCTGCTGCGCAGCCCAGGCCTCGCGCAGACCGTGCAGCAGGTCGGCGAATACCTGCGCTTCAAGTCCCCGCTCGACCGGCGCATCGCCGAGATGGCAACGCTGATCGCGGCAAGGCACTGGACACAGCAGTACGAATGGCAGTCGCATTACAAACATGCGATGAAGGCCGGCTTGAGCCCGGCCATCGCCCAGGCCATTGCCGAGGGACGGCGGCCGCAGGCAATGGCCGCCGACGAGGAGGCACTCTACGACATGCTGGCCGAAGTACTGCACAACCACGGTGTCTGCGATGCCACCTACGAGCGCGCGCGCGGCGTGTTCGGCGAGCAGGGCGTGATCGAGCTGATCGCCGTGGCCGGTTATTACGCGATGCTGGCGATGATCCTCAATGTCGGACGCAAGGCGCTGCCGGCGGGCCAGGCACCGATGCTGCCCTGGTTTCCACATTAGCCCTGCTTTCCACATTAAGTGCCCTGCGGCCCAGCATGTGAAGCAAGGCTTGCAGCAGCCCTTGCGCGGGTGGTTGAATGCAGGCTGAACAGACGGCATTAGACGGGAGGAGGACCTGCAATGACTGTCGCTTCATCGACGGCCTTTGAAAGGCCGCCGGTCATCAGTGGCCGTGTCGGAGAAGTCGAGATCATCCCGCTGCCCGGCGCGATGGGCGCGGAGATCCGCGGCCTCGACCTGCGCCGGCTTGACGACAAAAGCTTCGAACTGCTGCACCGCGCCTACCTCGACCACCTGCTGTTGCTGGTGCGCGGGCAGAAACTGTCCGACGCCGACATGGTGGCGGTGGCGCGGCGTTTCGGCGAATTCGAGCTGCCGCCGGTCACCGCGGAAAAAGTGGCGCACCACGTCGAACATCCGGAAATCACCGTGGTCTCGAACGTCCGCGTCGATGGCGCGCCGATCGGCGAACTGGGCGACGGCGAAGTGATCTGGCACAGCGACTATTCCTTCCGCCGCGTGATTGCCGGCATGCGCATGCTGCACGCGCTGGAAGTGCCGCCGGAAGGCGCAGGCGCGAATACCGAGTTCCGCAACATGTACGCCGCCTGGGACAGTCTTCCGGAGCCGCTGAAAAAACGCGTGCTCGGCGCCACCATCAAACACGACACCGCCTACGACACCAACCGCAGGCTGCGCCACGGCGCGGTCGCCGTCGACGATCCGCGGCTGGGCGACGGCCCCGACCATCCGGTCGTGTCGACGCACCCCGACAGCGGCTGCAACAGCCTGTTCCTCGGCCGCCGCCCGCGCCATGTCGTCAACGGCTGCACGCTTGAGGAATCCGAAGCCCTGCTCGACACCCTGTGGGCGCATGCGACGCAGCCGCAGTTCGGCTATACCCATATCTGGCGCGAGGGCGATACCGTGCTCTGGGACAACCGCTGCACGATCCACCGCCGCGGCGCCTTCAATCCCGCGGCAAGGCGTGTGATGCATGCCACCCAGGTCAGGGGCCACCAGCCCTTCGAAGCCCCGGATGCCGCGGCAAGGCCGCCGCATCCGCGCGGACAGCTGCAACACTGAACACCTACAGGAACATGCAACGATGAAAGCAACGATACTCCACGGCGGCAGCGACCTGCGTTACGAAACCGTGCCCGATCCGGTGCCGGGCCCGCGCGACGCCGTGGTGCGGGTGCATGCCTGCTCGATCTGCGGCTCGGACCTGCATGCCTTCCACGGCAAACACCCGCGGCTGACCTTCCCGCGCATCCTCGGACACGAATTCGCCGGCGAAATCGTCGCGCTGGGCAGGGAAATGCGCGGCTTCCAGGTCGGCCAGCGCGTCTGCTGCGACATCGACTTCGCCTGCGGCGGATGCGGCCCCTGCCGCGCCGGTCGCGGCAACATCTGCGAGAAGCTGCGCACCATGGGTTTCGACCGCGACGGCGCCTACGCCGAATACGCGCTGGTGCCCGACTTCAACCTGCACCCGCTGCCCGACAGCGTCAGCTACGACCAGGCGTCCGCGGTGCAGGTGCTGGGCATCAGTTACCACGCGGTGGCGCATCGCGTGCTGCCGAAACCGGGAGAAAAAATCGCCGTCATCGGCGCCGGGCCGATCGGCCTCGGCGCGGCGCTGATCGCACAGCTTGCCGGCGCCGAAGTCACGATCACCGACATCCTCGACTACCGGCTGGCCAAGGCGCTCGAGCTGGGCATCGCCGGCTCGATCAACGCCCGCGACACCGACATGCGTGCCCGCGCGCTGGAACTGACCGGCGGCGCCGGCTTCGACAAGGTGATCGAATGCGTCGGCGGCCTGCAGGAGCGCACGGTCACCGATGCCGTCAGCATGGTCAAGCGCGGCGGCCAGGTCACCGTGGTCGGCACCTTCCCCGAGAACAAGGCAACGATCCCGATCGCCTACATCAAGGACCGCGAAATCGACCTCAACTTCTCGCGCGGCAATTTCCAGGCCTTCAAGCCCTGCCTCGAACTCGTCGGCAGCGGCAAGATCGATCCCGAACGCTACATCAGCCACCGCTTTCCGCTGACCCGCGCCGAGGATGCGCTGAAACTGCTCGAGGCGCGCAACGTCGAGGCGCACAAGATCGTGCTGCATCCGCAGGAAGCCGGATAAACGCAGGAACAGACGGACCAACGGGCCGCAACCCGCCGCCCAGAGCGGGCACGGACCACACACCAGGGAGGAGCATCATGCACAACAGGCAATCCGTGGTCGCCGGCATTTTCTGCGCGCTGCTGGCGTGGAATGGCGCGGCACAGGCGCAGGCGAAATATCCCGTAAAACCGGTCCGCGTGCTGATTCCCTTCCCGGCCGCCGGCGCATCCGACACCATCGGCCGCTCACTTGCCGACCAGCTGGCCACCCAGCTCGGCCAGCCGGTGGTTGTCGACAACCGGCCGGGCGCCGCCGGCCGCCTCGCCACCGAAATGCTGGTGCGCGCCGAACCCGACGGCTACACGCTGCTGGTCGGCGGCGTCGGCCCGCTGGCGATCAGCCCGGCAATCTACAAAAAACTCCCTTACGACGTGATGCGCGACTTCACCGCGATCACCATGGCGGCGGAGCTGATCAACGTGATGGTCGTCAATCCCAGCATCGGCGGCGCCGGCGGCGTCCCGCAGTTCATCGGCTGGGCGAAACAGCAGCAGGGCAAGGTGCGTTACGGCAGCTCGGGCCCCGGGCAGCTGGACCACCTCGCCGGCGAGTTTTTCCAGAAACTGGCGGGCGTGACGATGACCCATGTGCCGTACAAGGGCGGCGGTCCGGCGCTGGTCGACCTGATATCGGGGGACATCCAGGTAATGTTCGCGACCTATGTCACCGCGGTGCCGCATATCCAGGGCAAACGCCTGCGCGCACTCGCCGTCGCCACCGCCAAACGCCAGCCGCTGCTGCCCGACCTGCCGGCGATCGGCGAGTCGGTCCCGGGTTTCGGCGTCAGCAACTGGAACGGCATCTTTGCGCCGGCGAAAACGCCGCGTGCGGTCAGCGAGCGCCTGTTCGCCGAGGTCAACAAGGCGATGCTCGCGCCGGACGGCAGCAGCTCCAGTGCCGAATTCGTGCAGTTCATCCGCGAAGACATCGAGCGCTGGAAAAAAATCACCCGCGACGCCGGCATCGCGCTGGAGTGAGCACCCCGCCGCGCCGGCGGGGGTTCAGGCGAGGATCTGGCTGACCTGCTCCTGGCGCAGCAGCTCGTAGACGAAGGCCTCGAGTTCGGGGCCCAGCGCGTCGCGCACCGAGATCATGCCCACCGGACGGCCATCCTCGGTCACCGGCAGGTGGCGGAAGCGGCCTTCATGCATGAACCCCAGCGCATGGGCGAAGGAGCGTTCGGGCGTGATCGTGCGCGGGTTGCGGGTCATCACCTCGGCCAGCGGAGTGACGCCGCCGTCGAGTCCCGCGGCCAGCACGCGGAACAGCGCATCGCGCTCGGTGAACATGCCGACCAGTTTTCCGTCGTCGACCACCATCATCGCGCCGACATTGCGCTGCTTCATCAATCCTGCCGCCTCGGCCACGGTCATCGTCGATGGCGCCGTCAGCAGATCCTGTCCCTGGATGATTTCGCGAATCGTACGTTCAGCCATGATTGTGCTCCAGTCCGCAGATTGACGGCCCGCGCCTGCGCGGCGCGGCACCGTTTTGATGCTAAACCCCGTGCCGCGGCCGGTCAAACCGCGGCACGGCCCTCGCGCATGAAGACCGGCAGGTCCATCGCCGGCGGCCGACAGCCCGGCACCTGGTAGATCATCTCGGCAACATAACCGCGGTGATAACTGGTGTGCGTCACCACGTGCAGCAGGATTTCGCCGCGGGTCATCGCGCCGCGGTTGCCGCCGATCAGCACGTAATCGACGGTTTCCGCCAGCGAGGCATCGGTCTGCGCATCGCTCCAGGCCTCGTACCAGGCATCAACTTCCTGCTGCATCCGCCGCAATCCCGCGAGCGGCGGATGCTCCTTCGTGTTGCGCGCCTCGTAGCCGTGGTCGCGGCCTTCGAGGTGCGCCTGCCAGATGCGGTCGATGACATGGATGTCCGCGGTTTTTCCGCCTCCCCCGCCGGCAGGGCGGCAACCGCGTCGAACATCACCCGGTTCGACCAGCTGTTGTAGCGGGCCAGCATGCGCGCCGTATCGACCGTCACCATCCGGTTCCCCCCGGTCAATCGCCGGTGAGTTTCGCGTCCTGCACCACCTTGGTCCATTTCGCGATTTCGGATTTGACGTGTTCGGCGAACTGCTCGGGCGTCGACTGCTCGACCGTGATGCCCTGGTCCTCCAGCCGTTTTCTCAGCGGTCCGGACAGCACTTTCGCGCCGTCGGCATGCAGCTTGGCCAATATCGGCTGCGGCACCTTCGACTGGGTGCACAGGCCGTACCAGCCGGTGACGTCATAACCCGGGACGCCGGACTCGGCAAAGGTCGGCACGTCGGGCAGCTGCGCATTGCGCACCGCGGAAGTCACCGCCAGCGCGCGCACCCGCCCGGCCTTCACCGCGGCCAGCGGCGCGCCGGCGAGATTGCCCACCGAGGATTCCATGTGTCCGCTGATCGCGTCGGCCAGCGCCGCGGCGGCGCCCTTGTACGGCACGTGCACGATGTTGATGCCGGTCATGGTCTTGAACAGCTCGATCGACAGGTGGGGCGAAGCGCCGACGCCGGAGGATCCGAAGTTGAGCTTGCCGGGATTTTTCTTCGCGTAGCTGATGTACTGCTGCAGCGTCCGGATCGGCATCGACGGATGCACCATGAAGATGTTGGGCACGCCGCCGATCTTGATCGGGAAGGCGAAATCACCGATCGGGTCATAGGTCAGCCGCTTCGCAAAACGCGCCGGCGTGATGGCATGCGAACCGATGTTGCACAGGACCATCGTGTAGCCGTCGGGCGGCGATTTGGCGGTCGCCTCGGTGGCGATGTTGCCCGCCGCGCCCGGGCGGTTCTCGACGATCACCGTGCTGCCCCACAGTTCACCCAGTGCCTGAGCCATCATGCGCGCCGTGGTATCGACACCGCCGCCGGGACTGTAACCGACCATGATGCGCACCGGCTTGCCGCCGGGATAGTTCTGCGCCGATACCGGGGCCGCCGCCAGCGCGATGCCGGCAAGGAAGATGCATGCAATGTTCTTCATCAGCTGATTTCTCCTCAAAAAGACCATGGGCACGGGGCCTTTTGTTCTTGGATGATTGCCCGGGCCCCGCGGGCAATCCTGTTCCTGCGGTGACTGGCCGGCCGCCGCCGGTCAGTCTATTTTTGCGCCGGCACGCCTGATCACCTCGCCCCAGCGTTCGCGATCGCTGCGCACCAGTTTCCAGAATTCTTCCGGCGTGCCGGGATGGGGTTCCGAACCCAGCGCCAGAATCCGGCGCGAGCCTTCGGGCGAAGTGATCGCCTTGTTGACCATCGCATTGAGCACCTTGATCGCCGCGCGCGGCGTTTTCACCGGCGCCACCACGCCATGCCAGACCGTGACCACGTAATCCGGCACACCGGCTTCCACCACGGTCGGAATGTCCGGGAACAGCGGCGAACGTTTCGGGCCGGTCACCGCCAGCCCGCGCACACGGCCGGCCTTGACATGCGGCGTCGCCGAGTTGAGGCCTTCCATCATCAGCTGCACCTGCCCGCCCATCAGGTCGACCAGCGCCGCCGCGCCACCCTTGTACGGCACATGCACGACATTGATGCCGGTCATCGATTTGAACAGCTCGAAGCCGATGTGACCGGGAGATCCGTTGCTCGAAGAGGCATTGAACAGCTTCCCGGGATTCTTTTTGGCGTAGACGATCACGTCCTGCAGGTTCATGAACGGCGTCTTCTGCCCCGCGAGGATGACCTGGTGGCCGGTGACGGTCTGCGCAACCGGCCCGAGGTCGCGCACCGCGTTGACCGGCGGCTTCGCCATCAGGTGTGGCGCGATGGCCAGCGCGCCGATCGGCGCATAGGCGATCGTGTAACCGTCGGCCGGCGCCTGCACGGTCAGTTCCAGCCCCAGCTGCAGCGCGCCGCCGGGACGGTTGTCGACGACGATCTGCTGGCCGATCTCGCGCGCGAGTTCGGTGGCAACGATGCGCGCCACATTGTCGGTGGAACTGCCGATGGCCTGCGGCACGATCATGCGGATCGGCCGTTCCGGCCAGGCCGCCGCCGCGGGCAGGGCCTGCAGCATGACGGCTGCGCAGACTGCAGCGCATGTTGTTGTGCTTGCGCGCAGGGGCGAGCCCGGCACGATGCTGCCCGATGTGTTGCGCATGTCACCTCCTCCAAGATGAAGGTGGCATTGTGGCCCATGACCCCGCCCCGGTGGGAGACTTCGTCGCAGAGATTTGCAGGATGCCCGGAAAAATTCACGGCCACTGCGCCGCTGAAAATTAAACCGCATGAAATCAATTACATATGGAGCGCCATGCCGCAGGGCATCCGGTTGCATCGCAGCATGGGCCGCCACCGTGGCGCCCAATTTGGCCCTGCGCCAGAATGTGCGCCGCACGGCGGAGCCGCCGTCGATTCACTCAGGGGGAAACACATGAAGGCAGGCACGCAGCAGCAGAAGAACAAGGCAGCAATCCTCGCATCGTTGCCGATGCGATCGGGCGAAGATCCGTTCATCGTCGGCATCGGCGGCTTTTACCGCCGCTGGTTCAACCTGATCGACGACATGCAGTTGCTGATCGACACCGTCGCCAAAATCAAGAGCACCGAGGACGAAGACTGGGTGCCGGTATGGAGCGCGGTTGGCGCCGAATACGAAAAGAAGGGTGATGCCCTGCTGTCGCGCAAGGACAAAACCGGTGCCCGCCAGGCCTATGTGCAGGCCAAGACCTATTACAGCCTCGCGCGTTTCCCGGCGCCGTACTGGTCGGGTTCTTCCATCTGCCCGCCCGACATGAGTCCGATCAAGGCGCAGTCGTACGAGGACTACCTGCGCTGTTATCGAAAATCGGCGGCATTGCTGCCCGACAGGCCGGAAGTCATCACCGTCACCAAGAACGGCATGAAGGCCACCGGTTACCTGCGCCTGCCGAAGGGCGCGTCGAAATCGAACAAGGTGCCGGCGGTGCTGGTGATGTGCGGCGCCGACATGTACAAGGAAGACCGCGAAAAATATGCCGAAGGCGCAATCGGCGAAGGCATGGCCGCGCTGGTGGTCGACGCGCCGGGCACCGGCGAAACCACTTTCCCGCATGCGCCGGAATCCATCGTCGCCTGGCAGGCCGCGCTCGACGCGCTGCAGAAACATCCCGCAATCGACGGCAGCCGCCTTGGCGCCTTCGGCGTCAGCCGCGGCGGCCTGTGGGTGATCCGCCTCGCCGCCCACGACGCGCGCATCAAGGGTGTCATCTCCTGCGCGCCCGGCGGCGCCGGCTACTGGGGCACGCCTGAAGAACGGGCCGAATGGCGCGAAGCCGCAAAGGAACGCGCGCGCACCAACTGGTTCGGCCCGCGCGGCACCCGCCCGCCGCTGAAGGACATTACCGAAGAAGAACAGCGCAAGGAATTCCTGCGCTGGTCGCTGAAGGACCAGGGCCTGCTCGACAAGCTGACGATGCCGATGTACCTGGTCAACGGCAAGATCGACCACCTGACTCCGATCGGCAATCTGTACATGCTGCTCGAATCGGGTCCGGCCGACGGCCGCGTGGCGCGGGTCTACGCCGACGATGGCCACATCGCGGCAAAAAACGAACGGACCTGGGCACCGGCGGCTTGGGCGTGGTTGCGGGGGGTGTTGGCCAAGGGAATCAAACCGAAGGCGGATTCGAAAAAGGCTGCGTCGAAGAAACCCGCGAAAAGGAAAGCGGCGGTTAAAAAAGTCGAGAGGAAAAAAGCCGCGAAGAAGAAATAACGCTGCGGTTACCCAAGAAAACGGCGCATCATTTTCGATGCGCCGTTTTCCTTTCCCCAATCCCGTAGGGCGGATAAGCCGCAACGCGGCGCCATCCGCCGAATGAAACCCTCACTCACCCCCACGCTCCCCAAACATCCCCTCCACCTCACCCCCACCACCCCAATCCCCCGGATAAACCCCCGCCCGCACCAACCGGTGAAACGACGAATACGGCCAATCCGCCACCCGCGTCACCCACCCATGCCTCACCGGATTGAAATGGACGTAATCCATGTGCGCCGCATAGTCGCGCTCGTCACGAATCGTGTGCTCCCAGAACCGCCGCTGCCAGATGCCGCGTTCATGCCGGGCTCGGCGCACTTCGGACAAGGATTCGGTCTCCGGCAGGGCTTTTGAAAAAGCCTTCTTGATCGCCCGCCAGCGACCGGAGTAATCGGTATCACCCGGCGGCAGCGTCCACAGGCAATGCAGATGGTCCGGCAGCACCACCCAGGCGTCGATGCGGAACGGTTGATGATCACGAACATTGCGCACCGCCGCGCGCAAAACCTCGATGTGCTCGATCAGCAGCCGGCGCCGGCGGTCGAGCAGGTTGACGGTGAAGAAGTAAGTGCCGCCGGGGACGCGGTTGCGGCGGTAGTCCGGCATGGGCTGGATCGTTCGCGGGTTGCGATTTCCCCGTAACGCCCTGCTGGAGTGAGAGGATAACGTGGTGGCATGCGGCGGATGGCGCCGCGTTGCGGCTTATCCGCCCTACACGCGCTACGATGTTTCGCCACACAACCCCGGCAACACCGCCCCGATCGGCATCCGCACCACCGCATCCGCCACTTCATCAAACTGCGTCGGCTGCGCGTTGACGATCACCAGCCGCGCGCCGGCGTCGAGCGCTTTCGGCACTGCGGCCGCCACCGGATAGACCTGCAGCGTCGAGCCTATCGCCACGAAAAGATCGGCTTCGCCGGCGACGCGCATCGCGCGGTCGATCACTTCGGGGATCAGCTGCTGACCGAAGGAGATGGTGTCGCTTTTCAGCAGGCCCTCGCATTCGAGACACTGCGGGTCTTCCTCGCCGGCGCGCACTCGGGCCAGCGTGTCTTGCATCGGGCCGCGCCAGCCGCAGGAGAGGCAGATCACCCGGTGCAGCGTGCCGTGCACTTCGATGACCTTCTCCGCGGAGACGCCGGCGCGTTGCTGCAGGCCGTCGATGTTCTGGGTGATCAGCGCGTGCAGTTTGCCGCGGCGCTCGAGTTCCGCGAGCGCGCGGTGGCCGGCGTTGGGTTCGGCGGTCCAGGCCGGGTGCGCGAGCCGCGACTGCCAGGACAGGCGCCGCACTTCGGGATCGGCGACGTAGTAGCGGATGTCCGACATCTGCTCCGCCTTCGGGTTGAGTGTCCACACGCCCTGCGGTCCGCGGAAATCGGGAATGCCGGAGTCGGTGGAAATGCCGGCGCCGGTCATGACGACGATGCGTTCGGCGGCGTCGATCCAGCCGCGAATCACTGAAAGTTCACGGATTCCGTCCATGCCCGCCATGATGCCCGGCGGGACTGCGCCGGGCCAGTCAGGCACCTGAAACGCCTTCCGGAACCCGCCGCCGTGAACTTCCGCACGGATTTGCCGTTATCCCGGCACCGGTGGTGCGCGCGGCACCGCCCCGAGGTCGTTCGCATCAATTTAACTTGCGCAAAACTTGAGTAAATAACAGCTATTGCGTCGCAACAAACACCCTGCGCTGTGCTCTAATAAGTGCCGTAACGTAATGAAACATATCGTTCATTTTGGAACGATAGGGTATTGCGAAGCGTTAGAAAAATTTGACCGGGAGATTAACCATGAACAAACAGAGCTCATCCATAAGCAACCTTCTTGACCAGCTGCCGCTGACCGCCAGCCAGCGTGTGCGCGCCGAAGCCAACATGCGCCAGAGCGAATTCCTGGTGGAACTGATGATGAGCGCCTTCCGCGCCATCAAGTCCGCCGCGGGCGTCCTGCGCAGCGAAACCAAGGCCAAGCCGGCCCAGCGCCTCGGCACCGCCGGCTGACCGGCCCGCAGCGCCCGCGGGAATTCCGGGCGCTGCATGACCGGCAGACGGTCAGTATCGGCTGCGCCTGAAATAAAAACCGGCGCAGCCTGACGGCACACAAGCGCGCCCCGGCGGGATCGCCGGAAAAATCCGCAATATGGTCAGCACCATATTGCGCCGGAGCGGCCGCTATAATCGGCGGGCCGCCATGCCCCTCGTCCTGATTCTCGCCCTCTGCAGCATCACCTTCATCACGATGAAGGGCAGCCGCGTCCTGATGACGCTGTACGCCGTCGACCTGGGCGCCGGCCCCTTTGAAACCGGCATCCTGTTTGCGCTATATGGACTCTTCCCCTTCCTGCTGGCGATCGCTGCCGGCCGCATCGCCGACCGTTTCGACAACCGGCTGCTGATGTACTGGGGGCTGGGCAGCTACACCGTCAGCCTGATCCTGCCGTTTTTCTTTCCCTCGCTGGGGATCCTGTTCATCGTCGCGCCGCTGTGGGGCCTGACCAGCATGTTGTGGGTGGTCGCCACCCAGAACCTGGTCGGCGTGTTGTCCAGTGCCGACACCCGCACCCGCAACTTCAGTTTCTACAGCCTTGGCGAATCCACCGGCTCGGTGCTGGGCCCGGTCATTGTCGGGCTGTCGATCGACACGCTGTCGCACCAGTCCGCTTTCCTGATCATGGCGGCGATTCCGGCACTCTGCGGCCTCGCGGTGGTGCTGAAACGCCACACCATCCCCGGCACGGCGGCGGCACCCGCCGGCGGCGGGCCGCAGGCGCCGCGCAACATGAAGGACATGCTGGCGCTGCCGGCGATGCGCAATGCGCTGCTGTCGAACGCGGCGGTGATGACCGGCCTCGACCTGTTCAACCTCTACATGCCGATCTACGGCCACAGCCTGGGATTCTCGGCCACCGCCATCGGCCTGATCATGGGTGCCTTCGGCGCCGCGGCCTTCATCACCCGGCTGGCGATCCCGCCGATCAGTCGCCGTTACGGCGAACGCGCGATGCTCGCCGGCGCGCTGCTGCTGTCCGCCGCTGCGTTCATGACTTTTCCGCTGACCACCAGCGCATTGCTGCTGGCCGCGGCGGCCTTCGTGCTCGGGCTCGGACTCGGCTGCGGCCAGCCGCTGTCGATGATCCTCGCCTTCAACGCCGGGCCGCCCGGCCGCTCCGCCGAGGCGATTTCGATGCGGCTCGCCGTCAGCTACGGCGCCCATGTCGTGGTGCCGCCGGTGTTCGGCATCATCGGCGCCGCAGTCGGCGGCGTGGCGCCCATTTTCTGGACCTGCGCGGTGATCATGGGTGGCGGCTCGTGGATCAACCGCAGCAGCGCACGCCGCAACACATCCACCGCAGAGGAGAAATAGGAATGGCCAGCTACCCCGAACTCAGGAACCGCGTTGCGCTGATCACCGGCGCGGCGCAGGGCATAGGCGCCGAAACCGCGCGCCTGTTTGCCGCCCAGGGCTGCAAGGTCGCGGTGGTCGACATCGACGCCGACAACGGCAACAAGGTCGCCACCGCCATCACGCAGAACGGCGGCACGGCGCAGGCCTTCCGCACCGACATCACCGACGCCGCTTCGGTCGAAGCCTGCATCGCCGGCATTGCGCAGGCCTACGGCGGCCTCGACATCGTCATCAACTGCGCCGGCGGTTACGGCCGGCTGGCCACGGTCGAGGACATGCCGATCGACGAATGGGATCGCACGGTGGCGCTCAACCTGCGCAGCGTGTTCCTGATCTGCAAGCTGGCGATCCCGCTGCTGAAAAAATCGAAGGCGGGCCGCATCATCAACGTGTCGTCGATTTCGGGACGCACGGTGCATGCCGCCTCGTCGCCGGCCTATGGTGCGGCCAAGGCCGGCGTGACCCAGCTGACGCGTTTCCTCGCCTTCCAACTGGGCCCGGACAACATCACCGCCAACGCGATCGCGCCGGTCACCACGCTGACGGCACGCGTCGCCGCGCTGCGCACCGAAGCGGACATCGAACGCATCGCGTCCCAGGTGCCGCTGCGCCGGCTGGCCGTGCCGGAAGACCACGCGCAGGCGATGCTGTTCCTCGCCTCCGATGCCGCGGCCTACATCAACGGCGTGGTGCTCGACGTCAATGGCGGCCGGGTGATGATGTAGGCCTCAGAAACCGAACAGTCCTTTCAGCGCTTTCACGCCTTCCTGCACCGCATCGGCGGGCTTCGCGCCCTGTGATGCGCCGCCACCCTCCTGCGGCGCCGCGGCGCCTTCGCCGCCACTGCTGCGGGAAGCGCGCCCTGCGGCGCCCGCTCCCTCTTCACCCAGCAGCGCCGAAGCCGTCGACTTCAGCCGCACCTTGACCGCCCAATCCGGATTCCACGGTGTTTTCGGATCCTGCGGCCGTGGCGGATGGGCGAAATTGGCTTCTTCGCCATAGGCAATGAAACGCAGGAAGGCAGATGGCGCTGCTGCGACGAACTGCGACGGCACCGTGCATTCGGTGACCGACGGCGCCAGCACGACTTTCTCGCGCACCAGCCGTGCCACCTCGGACGGCGGCAGCCAGGTCATCAGCAGTTCACCGAATTCACGGCTGCTGCTGGAACTCCAGAACACGACGTCTTCGCTGCCATCCCTGCTGCCCATCGCGGTGGCGAAGTAACCCTGGGCATTGGCGACATTGTTCCACGAGAGGTTGACGCCGCCGCCGCTGCGACGCTGCGCAAGGTTCACCGGCTCCATGAAATCGTATTTTTCCGACAGCGTGAAACGGATGTCCGGCGAGTAGTTGCCTTTGACCATGTGTTCGCCGCGCAGGCTGCCGTCGGCGGCCACGCGCGTGCTGTCACGCGGGTTGGGCCAGTCGCCGTAGGTTTTGCTGCGCGACTGCGAGGGGCCGCGCTGGACGTTGATGCGCCGGCCGAACAGGCCCGGCGGGACCTGGCCCTGGGCCATTTTCGCGAAGTCGACGATATAGGGCTGGCCGGATCCGGCCTGTTCGCCGCAACCCCAGAAAATCAGCAGGCGGCCGCGCGGCTTCTCGAAATTCTCGGGCATGCCATCCTCGCGCGGTTCGGCGCGCGGCGCGCGTTGCGGGGTTTCCAGCGGCAGGCTCGCACCCATGTTGAGTCCGGGCGGAATTTCGTGCGCCGCCGCCGGCGTGCCGCCGGCGCTGCGCTGGGAACCGAGTTCGAGCCGCATGCTGCGGCTGGAATTCCCGCCCCCCATGCCCCCGCCCATCATCATGCGGCCGATGTCCATCATCGAGGGCGCGGCTCCGGACCCGCCCATCGGCAGGCCGGATGCGGTATCGATGCTCATCCAGTAGCTGGCAATCGGCGGATTGACCTTCTGCTGGGCCAGCGCAGGCGTCATGCAGGCGGCGGCAAACACGGCGGTTATGCAGATTGTGCTCTTGTTCATGGCGGTTCCCTGAAGTTGGTCGCGCGCCAGTCTACGCCGGCGCGCGGAAGAATTCATGACATGCTACGCTGCGCGCGATTCACAGGAAAAACAAGGGAGGAGTTGACAATGTTGCGCCTGATATTGACGGCGGCGCTGGCCGCCGGCTGCGCCGCTTCCGCTGTCGCACAGAATTTCCCGAATCGCGCCGTACGCATCCTGATCCCCTTCACGGTGGGCAGCGCCGCCGACGTCATTGCCCGGGCGATGGAGCCCGCCATGCGCGAGCGCCTGGGCCAGCCGCTGGTTGTCGACAACCGCGCCGGTGCCGGCGGCAACATCGCCGCCGAGCTGACCGCCAAGAGTCCGCCCGACGGCTACACGATTTTCCTCGGCACCATCGGCACCCAGGCCATCAACTACAGCCTGTATTCAAAGCTCAACTACCATCCGCTGAACAGCTTCAGCATGATCGCGCGCGTCGGCGACAGCCCCAATGTGCTGGTGCTGAACCCGAGCGTGCCGGCAAAATCGGTGAAGGAACTGATCGCGCTGGCCAAATCCAAACCCGGCGTGCTCAACTACAGCACTTCGGGCGCGGGCACCTCGGTGCACCTGTCGGCGGAACTGTTCAACAGCATGGCCGGCGTGAAGACCGTGCATGTGCCCTTCAAGGGCGCCTCCGAAGCGCTGACCGCGCTGATCTCCGGCCAGACCGACCTCCAGTTCGCCAGCGTGTCCTCGGCGATACCGTTCATCAAGGCCGGACGGCTGCGCGGTCTGGGCGTGACCTCGCCGGCGCGCATCCCTTCCCTGCCCGAGGTGCCGACCATCGCCGAAGCCGGACTGCCCGGTTATGCCGCGGTAGCCTGGTACGGCATCGTGGGTCCGGCAGGAATTCCGGCGCCTATCATTGCAACCCTGAGCAAGGCGGCACTCGATTCGCTGGCCCAGCCCGATGTCATCAAGCGCCTCAATGCTTCCGGCGTCGACGTCAATCCCGGCGGCCCCGAGGATTTCCGCAAGCTGATCGAAACGGAAATTCCGAAGTGGGCAAAAGTGGTCAAGGATTCGGGCGCCCGGGCTGACTGAGCACAGGCCGGCCACGAACGCTTGACACCGTCATTCCGGCGCAAGCCGGAATGACGGGCAAATCAGCCGATCCTGACGACGATCTTGCCCACCATGCCGCTGGTATCCATGCGTTCCTTCGCGGCGGGCAGCTCGTCGAAGGAGTACACCTTGTCCACCAGCGGCACGATGCGGCCATCAACCAGCGCCGGCAGCACATCGCGCTTGAAACCGGCCGCGGCCTCGGCCTTGCCCGCGGCAGGCAGGTGGGCATTGGACACGCCGAAGATCTCCAGCCGCCAGGCATGCACGGCACTGAGGTCGATTTCCGCCTTGAACACGTTGTCGACATAACCCACGGTCGCCAGCCGTCCGCGGAAACCCAGGGTGCGCAGGCACTCGGCAAACACCGAACCGCCAACGCCGTTGATTACCAGGTCAACACCCTTGCCGCCGGTCAGCTCGCGCACCTGCGCGGCAAAATCAGGTTTGCGCGTGGCAATCCCGACATCGAGACCGACAGCCTTCAGCTGGTCAAGTTTCTGCTGCGAGCCGGAAGTGCCGATGGCACGCGCTCCGATCAGTTTTGCGAGATGGATGCTGGCAACGCCGGCGCCGGAGGACGCGCCCATGATCAGCATGGTCTCGCCCTTCTGCAGTTTGCCGAACTGGTAAATCATTTCCCAGGCCGTGATGTAGCTCACCGGCACCGCGGCCGCCTGCTCCCAGGACAGGCGCTCCGGCTTGATCATGATCTGCGTCGCATCCATCAGCGCGTATTCGGCGAAACCGCCGCGCACACGGCCGAACACCGCGTCACCCGCCCTGACGCCGGTCACGCCTGCACCGATGGCATGGACAATGCCCGAGGCCTCGTTGCCGCCGAGTTTCTCCGGGCCGCCGTGCACCACGCCGCCGACGAACATCTCGCCGCGGTTGAGTGCCGAGGCCTGCACCTTGATCACGATCTCGCCGGCCTTGGGCTCAGGCTGCGGCACGTCGCGGTATTCAAGGGTGTTCTTGTGATCCTTGGTGACGATCCAGCAGGATTTCATAAAATATCCAATATAATCAATCACTTACAATAACAACGGCGGCCGCGGCCGCCGTTGCACGATGCTGCGGCAGAGCGCAGAGTTTACTGCGCGCTGGTCTCGCGCACGATCGGGCCCCAGCGCTGCAATTCCTTCTGGATGAACTGGGTCGCACGTTCCGGCGAAGAGTTGGTCACCGGCTCGGCGCCGGCCTTGCGCAGGAAATCCTGCATCTCGGCATTCGCCAGCACTTTCTGGTTGGCCTGATGCAGCACGTCGATCACCGGCTTCGGCGTGCCCGGCGCGAGGAAAATCGCGTTGAAGGCCTGCACCACCAGGTCCGGCATGCCGGCCTCAGCGGCGGTGGGCACGTCAGGCACCGCCTTCAGCCGCTCCTCGGAGCAGATGGCCAGCATGCGCAGCCGCCCCTGCTTGTGGTACTCGAGCGGCGCCGGGCTGATCGTCGGCGTGTACATCGGGATATGACCGGCGATGAGGTCGGTCAGGCCGGGGCCCGCACCCTTGTACGGCACGTGCACGATGTTGAGGTCGCCGTTGAGTTTCTTGAACAGCTCTCCGGTGAGATGGGTGATGCTGCCGGTGCCGGCGGAGCCGAAGGACAGCTTGCCCGGGTTGCGTTTCGCGAAGGCGATCAGTTCCTTCAGGTTCTTCACCGGCAACGAGGGATGCACTGCGACGCCGGTGGGCACCAGCGTGATGATGCCCAAGGCGGTGAAATCCTTCAGCGGGTCGTAACCGAGCTTCGGGTTGCCGAGGGGGCTCAGCACATGGGTGGTGGTGTTGGCGATCAGCAGCGTGTAGCCGTCGGGTTTCGAGCGCGCGACTTCCGAGGCGCCGATTGCACCCGAGGCGCCGGCGCGGTTCTCGACGATCACGTTCTGCCCCAGCGCCTTCGACAGATCCTGCGCCCAGCGCCGGCCGATGATGTCATTGACGCCGCCGGGCGCAAAAGGCACCACCAGGCGCAGCGTGCGCTCGGGAAATTTGCCCTGGGCATGCACGGCCACGGGCGCGAACTGCGCGACAACCAGCGCCAGCACGGCAAGGCCTCCGGAAAAAAGGGTGCGTGCAATCATTGCTGTTCTCCTCGATTCTGTTTTGATTTGCCACGGAACGGCGGAGAAATCCGCCAGAGCGGGTTTCATGCTAATTGTTATCCGGCACAGCCGCAACCCGCGGCACTCAGCGCGCGCACGCGTTCAGAAGCGTTCAAAACTCAATCAGGCGCGTAATTCCACTCGCGCCATCCGCCCAGCAGCGGAAAATAAAGCCCCAGCCTGATGCGCCGTTCACCGCCGGCGCGAAGCATCCGCGCATAACGCTCGAGCTGGCCGCGGTATCGTTCGCGTTCGTTGTCGAGGAAGGCTTCGACATCGGCGCCCTCGTGCACGCTGGTCTTGTAATCAATGATCCAGCGCACGCCCCCGGCATCGACGAAACTGCGGTCGATCACGATGCTGGCGAGCTGGCCGCCACTGACACCGGTCAGGCGCCATTCCGAGCGCGCCTGTTCCTGCCGGCCGAGTATCCAGCGGCCCCGCTCGTCGGCAACGCAGTTGACCAGCGCCCGTGTCGCCCGCGCGGCCGCGCCTTCGATCTCTCCGTCGCCCACACCCTTGGCCGCAAGCGCAGTGCGTATCGCCGGCATCAGCGACTCGATGCGGCGCTCGTCCCAACCCGCCGCACCATCCTCGGCAATGCGCTGCAGCCAGCGATGCACCACCGTGCCGACATGGCGGGCGGTCTCGCCGGCCCAGGAAAACTCCAGCGCATCCTGCGCGCGCACAGAATCCGCCGGCGCATCCCATTGCACTGCCGCCGGCGCTGCCGGCAGCACCCAGCCGGCAGGCAAGCGGTGCAGCGCCTGGTCGATGGCCGCGGCGCCCGCCGGCAAGGCTTCCTGCGGCCGGTGATCGCGTGCCGCAGCTTCGAATGCCGGAGCCACGACCGGCCACAGCTTCCCGAGCAGGGACTGGGAGGACGGCGAAGCGATGACTGTCGCGCCTTCATCGTCAAGCTTCGCCTTGACGTTGCCGAACAGGTGCAGGCGCTGCCGGGCACGGGTCGCCGCAACGTAGAGCAGGCGACCGTCCTCGAGATGCTGCTTGTGCGCATGAAGGCGCCTGATCCAGTCGTAGATCGGATCGCTGTCCTCTTCCGAGGCGTGGATCGGTGCCAGCAGCAGCGCTTCGCCGCCCTCGGCCCCGGGCTGCTCCGCCCACAGGAACAGTTTCTTGTCGTCGCCGCGCGGCGCGCGTGCAAGTCCCGGCAGGATCACCACGTCGAACTCGAGGCCCTTCGACTTGTGGATGGTCATGATCTGCAGGCCATCGCCGGCCGCCGGATCGGGAGCCGCATAAAGATTGTCGAGCCCCTGCTCGAAAGCCCCGCGGTCCGGCAATTCACCGGCATCCTCGTGTCTGTCGAGGTAACGGAAATAGGTTTCGGCATCTTCAAGGGCTGATGCGCTGTCGACGCAGGCAGGTCCCCCGAGCGCATACCAGGCGCCCGCCACCTGCTCGCGCAGCGGTTTGCGCGCGCGATGTCCGATGCATTCCGCGAGCACCCCGCGCACCCGCAGCACACGCCCGCGGCCATCCGCGGAAAGATTGGCGATGCGGGCGTCATCACACAACGCATCCCACAGGGCTGCCGGCTTCGTATCGGCAGCGAGCACATGCAGGTCCGCCAGCGTCAGCCCGCACCAGGGCGCGCGCAGCACCGCAAGCCAGGCCACCCGGTCGGCGGGATGCGCCAGCGCGCGCGTCAGCGCAAGCAGATCCTGCACCACCGGACGCTGGCCCAGCGGTTCGATGTCGATGGCGCGGAAACGCAACCCGGCCGCCTTCAGCTGCGGAACGATGTGCCGCAGATGGCCGCGGCTGCGCACCAGTATTGCCACCGAGACAGCGGGATTGTCCCGGCGCGCATCCGCCACGAGGCCGGCCACGCGCCGCGCCTCTTCCAGGCCATCATCACCGACCAGGGAATGAACGGTGACCGCCGCACCCTGAAGCGCCTCACGCACTGCAGTCGATGCCGTATACGGCACGGCGCCCGAAGCAATGTCTTCGACCCCCGACATGACCTGCACGAATGCGGCATTGACCCAGTCGACGATGCCGGCCTGCGAACGGAAATTCGAGGCCAGCGACACCGGATGCAGGGTGATGCCGCCGATGCCTTCCCTGCGCGCACGCAGGAAAAGACCGACCTCGGCCTCGCGAAAACGGTAGATCGACTGCATCGGATCGCCGACGGCAAACAGCGTGCGGCCGTCGCCGTCACTCCAGCCGGCCATCAGGCGGGCCACCAGCTCGTTCTGGCTGATCGAGGTGTCCTGAAACTCGTCGATCAGCAGGTGGCGGATGCGGTAATCAAGCGCCAGCGCAAGATCGGTGGGTTCTTCTTCGCCGCCCAGCGCCCGCAACGCGCCCTGCGCGACCTCGGTGAAATCGACCTGGCGCCGCGACTGGAACACCAGCTTGAGCTGTGCCACGGCATAGTGCAGCAGGCGCAGGATCGCGCCCAGCGCCTGCCACTGGCCATCGCTGTACCGCTCCGGCGGCAGGCGGCGCATGTCGTCCAGGGCTTCACGCGCGCCGGAACCCGCATCCAGTTGCGCGAACAGTGCCAGTGCGCGCTCCTTCCAAGGCTGACCCTCCTTGCCTGCGGGAAACCCCTCATTTTTCGTCAGCTTTGAACGCCACTCTGCTTTTTCCTTCAGCAGAAACGCGTTGGCCAGGATTTCCCAGCCATCGTTATCCGGAACAAACGGCCCCTGCCCGAGATTGCCGAACACGTAATCCGCCACGGCCTGCAGTTCGGCACCCGCGGCCGCAGGCAACACCGCATGCAGCCGCTGCAGCGCCCCCAGGCGCGCATGCCGCAACGCGGATTCCAGTGTTTCCCGGTCGGGACTTTGCGCGCGGCGTATCCACTGGTCGCGCCGCGCCAGCATGTCCGCCAGCAGGCCCTCGACGCGCGACACGTCGTTGTCGAGGTGCGCCAGCAGGCTTTCAACGTCGTCGGCCACCGCCGCGTCCTCTTCGACCAGCGCGAGCGTGGCCCGTGCCGCTTCAAGGTAAAGCTGCGATGCGTCCTCGACGCTGTCAGGCTGCGCGCCGAATCTCGACAGCAGCGGCATCTGTCGCGTCAGTCCCGCGCACAACGCATCGATGGTCTGGATGCGCAGCCGCGATGGGTTTTCAGAAAGCTGCCAGCCCAGTGCCCGGTCGCGGCGCAGCGCTGCCCCGGCGAGTTCCAGAGTCAGTGCTTCGTGCGGTGATTCCGGTTCGCGACCCGACTCTGCATCGTTCAGCGCCTGCAGCACCCGTTCACGCATTTCCCCGGCCGCCTTGCGGGTGAAGGTGACGGCAATGATTTCCTCGGCATGGTCAACCGTCGACAGCAGCCTGAGATAACGCTGGATCAGCAGCTCGGTCTTGCCGGAGCCGGCGGGTGCCTGAACGATGAACGAACGTTGCGGGTCCAGCGCTGCACGCCGCCGGGCCTGGTCCGTAACCTGCATCGCCGTCATTCCGCCATCTCCTCGCCGGCCGTATCGGCGCTGCGTTCCCGGATGCGGCAAAACGGCCCGAGGTCACAGTACATGCAGGTCTGCGGCTGGCGTTTGGGATCCACCGTCGCCACGCCGGCGGCGAAGTGGATCGCCAGGCGCTCGAGTTCATCACGCCAGGCGGCCACCAGTTCAGTCCATCCACCATAAGGGACCCGCGCATCCGCAAGCGCCTTGACGCCGGGCAGCAGGTCTTCGTCACGGGCAAGGCCCACATATCCCCGCCTGCCGGCGCGCACCCGGGCAAAAGCCACCGCGAGGGCCTCCGGCTCCGCGGTCACCAGGTAGAGCGGCAACTGCGGCTCTTCCGGCCGTTCGCCGAGCATCTGCCCGGCGGCGGCATTGCCCGTCTTGTAATCGATGATGATGCGGCGTCCGTCGGCGGTTTCGTCGACACGATCAAGCCGCGCCCTGAGCTCCAGTCCGCCGATCTCCATGCTGCGTTTGTCTTCGACGGCAATCACCGCAAAGGGACTGCGCCGGCGATCCTCTTCCAGCCAGGCCCGGGCCAGGGCGACCAGCCGGCGCTTTTCGATTTCCGCAAAACGCCCGGACAGCACGGTCGGCCGGTCGCGCCGGATGCGCTCGACCGCACCTTCGGCCGCCGCGGCGAGCAACTCATCCAGCCGCCTGTCGTCAGCGGCCAGCAGCGTCGCACTGTCGCGCAGTTGCATCCAGGCCTGTGCCAGCACCCGGTGCACCAGCGTGCCGCGCTCTGCGGCATCAAGACCGGAATGCGGTGCGTCCGGCGCCGCCGCATGCAGGCGATGACGGGCAAAGGCCCGGAACGGACAGGCCGCCTGGTCCTTCAGCAATCCGGTGCCGCCGCCGGCCACCGTGTTGCCGATCAACGCCGGCGCGGCATCATCGGCTTCGACCGCCATGACCCGGGCCGCGTGGATTGCCGCGCCAAACTCGGGATAGGTGCCAATGTCCGGCAGCGCCTCCGCCACCGCCACGATCAGCGGGCTGGGCTGCAGTTCCCGGTCACCTTCGTGCAGCGGATGGCTCAGCACGACCTCGGGCGCCGCAGCGCACCAGCGCGCGGTCATGCGTCGCGCGGCAGCCAGCGCAGCATCGGCGGAACCCTGCGGCAAGCCGGCCGCCCGTTGCACCGTGAGCGGCAGGAAGGGATTGGGCCGGCAGGGCGGCGGCCATTGATCATCGCCGAGGCCCATCACCCACAGCGCATCGAAGCTCTGGCCCGACGCTTCCAGCACACCGAGAATCTGGATCGGCAGTTCCGGCGTCTCCGGCTGGAACAGCGTATCGGCCGCCATGCGTCGCAGCCGCGACAGCGCTTCGGCATAAGCCATGCGGGGCACCACGCGGTCCAGCGCGGCGAATGCGGCGACCGTGTCATGCCAGCGCTTCAGCGTCTGGTATTCAACCGAATCGAGCGCCCGCTCGCCGGGAAAGCCGGCAAGCGACAGCGCTTCCGAAATCGCGCGCGCCCAGGCCGAGGGAGCCTGCGCGCCGAACAGGCGGTCCTTGCGGAAACGGCCCAGTGCCTCGAGCAGCCGCAGCAGCCGCGGACAGTCACCGCCATGGCCCGCGGCCATCACGCGCAGCCGTTCGAGTGTGGCCAGGGGCTCGGCGTGCCGGCGCAGCTCGACATCAAGGCCCGCGCGCGCCGTGCGCTCGGTCTCGCCGCCCGCGATGAACGGCGAGCGGATGATGCGGCTCGCGCGTTCGAATTCGATGTCGCGTCCGAGCAGTTGCAACAGTCCAAGCGCGGCATTGACCAGCGCATACGCGGAAAGCGGTTCACCGAGGGACAGGTTGAACGGCAACACGCCGTGGCGCGCGCCGGGCAGCGCGTAGTCCGGCGCCATCGCCGCACTGAACAGGCGCACGATCGCAGCGCGCCGCGCGGCAATATCCGGCACCACGATGCCGATGCGCCTGCAGCCGGTCTCAAGGCGCGAACGCGCCCAGGCTGCAGCCATGCGGATTTCGCCCTCGGCATCCGTGCAGGGCACGCGCAGTACGGCTGCATCGACGTCATCCGGGCCGGACAGCGCGACCATGCAGCCCGCCTCGCGCAATCCGCCCAGGAATTCTTCCTGCTGCGGCGTAAAACTGTCGAAGCCGTAGGCAATGACCTGCTGCGGCAGCGCAAGCTTGCGGCCCGTGATGAGCTGCAATACGTGATCGGCCAGCTCTACGGCGTCGAGTTGGCCGCCGCGGCGCAGGGCACGCTCGTAGCGCGGCGCCCATTCGAGGAATGCCGACACATCCTCGTTCGGCACCGCGTCGCGCAGACCCCGGCGCAGCCGCCATGACACCATCTGCTGCCAGGCCTCGTGCGCAAACTTCGCGGCCTCGGTGACTGCGAGCAGCGATGAACCGGAATCCGAATCGCGCAGCAGCTGCTCCCACAGCGCGCGCGACTGCTCGGGCGCCAGCAGCAGGGATGGCACGGCAGAACCGGCATGTTGTGCCGCATCGGCGGCGCGTTCGATGAACCCGGCGAAGGAAATGATGTCGGGCGTATCCCACAGCGCCAGATCCCGTTCGAGCTGGCGTGCCCCGGACTCCCGCAGCAGCGACTGCGCAAGCCGGCGATTGGGCGTGATGACGCAGACCTGCCCCGCCGGCTCGCGAATCAGCCGTGCAAGGACTTCTTCAAGGGAGATGTTCGGAAATTCCGCGGCGGCAGGCATGGGCAGGAATGATAAACCCGCCGCCGCGAGGGCGCCTTGCGCGCCGGGACTACTTCTCGATCAGCTGTTTCTTGTCCTTGACCTTGGCCCATTCATCTGCGTCCGCGGGCGCGTCCTTTTTCTCGATGATCGGTTTCCAGGTCTTGGCCAGTTCGGCGTTCAGCGCGATGAATTCCTGCTGGTTGTCAGGCACGTCATCCTCGGCAAAAATGGCCTCCACCGGGCATTCAGCCACGCACAGCGTGCAATCGATGCACTCGTCCGGGTCGATGACGAGCATGTTCGGCCCCTCGCGGAAACAGTCCACCGGGCAGACATCGACGCAATCTGAGTATTTGCACTTGATGCAGGACTCGGTCACTACGTAAGTCATGGAAATTCCTGGAATTCTGAAAATGAACGGCGCCACCTTGAAAAGGCGGCAAACGGCCGCATTTTAGCAGATGCTGCGAGGCAATAAGCGGCGCGCGCCGCCGCTTCCCAATGGCCGGGAATTTGGATAGCATGGTGCCATCCATTCTTCGCCGCGGCCCCGTGGCGACCCCATTTTCAATTCAAAAGGCAGGACCCCATGAGTGAGCATATCCATCACGTGACGGATGATTCTTTTGACCCCGAGGTACTGCAGTCCGCGACCCCGGTGCTGGTCGATTACTGGGCGGAATGGTGCGGCCCGTGCAAGATGATCGCGCCGATACTCGACGAGGTTGCCCGGGAGTACTCCGGCAAACTCAAGGTTGCCAAACTCAACATCGACGAAAACCAGGCGACGCCGCCGAAATACGGCATCCGCGGCATTCCGACGCTGATGCTTTTCAAGAACGGGTCGGTCGAGGCCACCAAGGTCGGCGCGCTGTCAAAATCGCAGCTGACCGCGTTTATTGACAGTCATATCTGAACGCTATAACCTTCCGCCAGCGCCTGACCACATAGCCGCTCACGGCACCCAATAAAGAGAGCCCGGCAGGCGCCGGCGAAGTCCCAGCATCCCGGCAACACCCGCTGTCCTTCCCGCTTCACCCCCTCTTAATCCCCGTCTTTTCCCGCGATCAGCGCCCGAAGTCCATGCACCTATCCGATCTGAAAAATCTGCACGTCGGCGAACTCGTCGACATGGCCGTCAAGAATGAAATCGACGGCGCCAACCGGCTGCGCAAGCAGGAACTGATTTTCGCGCTGCTCAAGAACCAGGCGAAAAAAGGGGAATCGATCTACGGCGGCGGCACGCTGGAAGTGCTGCCTGACGGTTTCGGCTTTCTGCGCTCTCCCGACACTTCGTACTTGGCGGGCACCGACGACATCTATGTTTCACCCTCCCAGATCCGCCGCTTCAATCTCCACACCGGCGACACCATCGAAGGCGAAATCCGCACGCCGAAGGAAGGCGAACGCTACTTCGCGCTGGTCAAGGTCGACAAGGTCAATGACGACTCGCCCGAGAACTCGAAGCACAAGATCCTGTTCGAGAACCTGACGCCGTACCATCCGACCGAACACCTCAAGCTTGAACGCGACATCAAGGCCGAGGAAAATTTCACCGGCCGCATCATCGACATCATCGCCCCCATCGGCAAGGGTCAGCGCGGCCTGATCGTGTCGCCGCCCAAGGCCGGCAAGACCGTGCTGATGCAGCACATTGCCCATGCCATCACCGCAAACCATCCCGAAGTCGTGCTGATCGTGCTGCTGATCGACGAACGGCCGGAGGAGGTGACCGAGATGCAGCGTTCGGTCAAGGGCGAAGTGCTGTCCTCGACTTTCGACGAGCCGGCCAGCCGGCATGTGCAGGTTGCCGAAATGGTGATCGAGAAGGCCAAACGCCTGGTTGAACACAAGAAGGACGTGGTGATCCTGCTCGACTCGATCACCCGCCTCGCCCGCGCCTACAACACCGTCGTGCCGGCATCCGGCAAGGTGCTGACCGGCGGCGTCGATGCCAACGCGCTGCAGCGCCCGAAGCGTTTCTTCGGCGCCGCGCGCAATGTCGAGGAGGGCGGCAGCCTGACCATCCTCGCCACCGCGCTGATCGACACCGGATCACGCATGGATGACGTGATCTACGAGGAATTCAAGGGCACCGGCAACATGGAAATCCATCTTGACCGCCGGATGTACGAAAAGCGCATTTTCCCGGCGATCAACGTCAACCGCTCCGGCACCCGCCGCGAGGAACTGCTGGTGCCGAAGGACGTACTGCAGAAAATCTGGGTGCTGCGCAAACTGCTGTACCCGATGGACGAACTCGAAGCCACCGAGTTCCTGCTCGACAAGGTGCGCGCCACCAAGAGCAACGCGGACTTCTTCGACTCGATGCGTCGCGGCTGACGCCGGCCGTCATTCCGCCCTGCCCGTTCCATCAAGACCGGCCACAGGCGGCACAACAGCCCCCGGGACAAGCCAGAACGGAATTTTGTAGCCTTGCCGGCTGTTAGCATGGCCTGACAACCGTACACCGGCCGCAGGACGCCCCCCCTCGGGGCTGCCGACGGCCCGGCCAGGAAGGAGCCCGAAATGACCCGATACCTTCTGCCAGCGCTCTTGCTGCTCGCCGGATGTGCACAACTGCCGCCACCACCGGGGGACGCCGAAGCCAAGCGTTTTGACGCCGTTGCCGACAGGGCAGTCATCTATGTCGTCCGGCACCCCCTGGACCGCCGTTTTGTCGCCCCGATACAGCTGAACGAACAGATGCTGGGGTCCACCTACGCCGGCACCTACATGCGCCTGGTGGTGCCCGGCGGCAGATACCTGATCAGCGGCTACGCGGTGGACATCGGACAGATCCGCCTGGACACGACTCCGGGACAAATCTACTTCGTCAGCCAGAGCACCTGGGGGTTTGATTCACTGCAAGGCTCCATCTTCCAGCGGGTCGACGCCGCAACCGGACAATCGATGGTACTCAGCGGGACCTTGACCAGCGAATACGTCCGCTGAGTTGCAGCTCTTGCCCTTGGCAGTCGAATCAACGATAATTACGGGTTTCCCGCTTCGTTCGGGCACTCAGTTCAGGATATCGCGATGAAAGCCGATGCACACCCGGAATACCGTGAAATTTCAATCACTTGCAGCTGCGGCAACAAGTGGCAGACGCGCTCGACCATGGGCAAGATCCGTTCTACACCGGCAAACAGAAGACGCTGGATACCGCCGGTCGCATCGAGAAATTCAACCAGAAATACGGCAAAAAGACGCCGGCCAGCCCCAAGGCCCCCGCAGCCTGATGTCGTTGATATGATTCAAACAAGGGCAGCCTCGCGGCTGCCCTTGTTTTTTGTAATGCGGTTTTGCAGACTGCATCCCCCAGAATAAAAAATCAGGAGCCTCCATGAAATCGTTTCGCATCGCCGTGATCCCGGGAGACGGCATCGGCAAGGAAGTCATGCCCGAAGGCCTGCGTGTGCTCGAAGCCGTGGGACGCAAATTCGATATCCGGTTCAAGTTCGATGAGCTCGACTGGAGCTGTGATTACCACGCCAAACACGGCCGCATGATGCCGGAAGACGGCCTCCAGCAGCTGGAAAAACACGACGCGGTGTATTTCGGCGCAGTGGGCTGGCCGGCCATGCTGCCCGACCACGTGTCGTTGTGGGGACTGCTGATCCCTTTCCGCCGCGGCTACGACCAGTACGTCAACCTGCGCCCGGTGCGCCTGATGCCCGGCATGAAATGCCCGCTTGCCGACCGCAAGCCCGGTGACATCGACTTCTGGGTGGTGCGCGAGAACAGCGAAGGTGAATACTCATCGGTGGGCGGACGCATGTTCGGCGGCACCGACCGCGAATTCGTGACCCAGCAGGCCATTTTTTCCCGCCAGGGCGTCGACCGCATCCTCAAGTTCGCCTACGAACTCGCGAAAAAACGCCCGAAGAAACACCTGACCTCGGCGACGAAGTCCAACGGCATCTCGATCTCGATGCCCTACTGGGACGAGCGCGTGAAGGAAATGGCGGCGAAGTATCCGGACGTGAAAACCGACCAGTACCACATCGACATCCTGACCGCGCACTTCGTGATGCACCC
>LNFM01003956.1_pt1 | contig 28097 bp, 26 predicted proteins | sample 596031 | NCBI WGS metagenome assembly LNFM01 (sample SAMN04254537, study PRJNA301005) | activated carbon metagenome | isolation source: dual media filters at the Ann Arbor, Michigan drinking water treatment plant | place: USA: Ann Arbor
TCAATTGCCTGTAGGAGCGAATTTATTCGCGATAATCCTTGAGCGCGCTGAAAGCGTCGCGGCTAAAGCCCCTCCCACGGGGCGCGCGTTTCGATGGTTTTCGATGGTTCCCACGCTTTGCGTGGTAACCCCGCTGTGGACGCTCTGCGTCCGCTGTTGCGAGACGCGGAGCGTCTCTGGATGCATGTCCACGCGGACGATTCGACGCCTCGATGTGGAAACGATCAATTGCCTGTAGGAGCGAATTTATTCGCGATAATCCTTGAGCGCGCTGAAAGCGTCGCGGCTAAAGCCCCTCCCACGCGACAGTGGAACGCCGCCCGGGCACTCCCACACCGACCCTACCGCATAAACCCTTCCATCAGATCGGCCAAACGCTCGGCCAGGCGCCGTCGCCAGCGGGGGCTGCGTGGGTCGGCGAGGACGCGGTCTTCATAGGCGAAGCTGCGGATGATGGCGTTGTAGCCCAGCCAGCGCAGCGGCTCGGGTTCCCAGCGCGCCAGTTGGTCGAGGCCGCCGTCACGGGCGACCCAGGGTTGGGCGGTGAGGGCGGTTTCGCGGTCCAGGATCAGGTCCGCCAGGGTGCGTCCGCCGAGGTTGCTGGCGCCTACGCCTTCGCCGCCATAGCCGCCGGCCAGGGCGATGCCATTGCGCCGGTCGCGCAGCATGTGTGGGCGAAAGCGCCGCGCCACGGCGAGGTTGCCGCCCCAGGCGTGGGTCAGGCGCACCTTGCGCAGCTGCGGGAAGAGTTCGCCGAACAGGTAGCGGCGCAGCTCGCGCTCGGCTTCGTTGAGGTTGAAGTCCTGGCGCAGGCGGCCGCCGAAGCGATAACCGCCACGAGCGCCAAAGACCAAGCGATCATCGGCGCTGCGCTGGCCGTAGGTGACCTGGCGGCTGGCCTCGCTGAAGGCTTCACCACGGGCCAGGCCAATCTCCGCCCAGGTACTGGCGGGCAGCGGCTCGGTGGCGACGATCAGGCTCTGCACCGGCAATTGATTGCGGCCCAGGGGCGGCAGGCTGGCGGCGTAACCTTCCACCGCCGGCACAATCCAGTCGGCACGCACCTGACCCTGGGTGGTACGCAGCACGCCGGGTTGCCAGTCGAGCACTGCGCTTTGCTCATACAGCGTCACGCCCAGACGCTCGACCGCCTGCGCCAGCCCCCGGACCAGGCGCGCCGGTTGCAGGGTGGCGCAGTGCGGCGAGTAGAGCGCGCCGTAGGGCGAGGCGACCCGTAACTGTTGGTTGAGCGCCGGGGTGTCGAGCCAGCGGTAGTCGTCTTCGCCTAAACCTTCGCTGCGCAGGTGTTGCAGGTGGGCGAGCAGTCGCTCGCGTTGTTCGGGGTAGCGGGCGGCGCAATAGAGCACGCCGCCTTTGCGGTAGTCGCAGGCGATGCGTTCGCGTTCGAGCACCTGGGCGACTTCGTCGGGGATGCCGTGCAGCAGGTCGTAGCTGGCGCGTCGTTCGGACGGCGAGAGTGGGGCGAGCAGGCGGTCCTCGCCGAGCAGGTTGCCCATCAGCCAGCCGCCATTGCGCCCGGAGGCGCCGTAGCCGGCCACCTCGGCCTCCAGGATCACCACACGCAGGTGCGGCGCCTGGCGCTTGAGGTAGTAGGCGGTCCACAGGCCGGTGTAGCCGGCGCCGATGATCGCCACGTCAGCCTCGATCTCGCTGCCCAGCGCCGGGCGCGGGGTTAGCGGTTCGTCGAGTTGCTGCATCCACAGGCTGACGCTGTTCCAGGCTTGCATGGGCGCGCTCCGGGTGACGCGGTGGTTCAGCCGATGGTGATGGTCGGCAGTTCGGCCAGTTCGACGGTCAGGGCTTTGCGCGGGGCGATGATTTCTGCCTCGCCGTCGACCACCATTTCGTCGCGCTGGTTGAACACCTGGGTGGCCACACGCACGCGAAACTTGGGCAGTTTTTCGAGAATTTCCAGGCGCACGGTGAGGGTGTCACCGAGTTTCACCGGGGCGGTGAAACGCATGCTCTGGCCAACATAGATGGTGCCCGGGCCGGGCAGCTCACAGGCCACGGCAGCGCTGATCAGCGCACCGCTGAACATGCCGTGGGCGATGCGCTCTTTGAACATGCTGGTGGCGGCGTATTCGGCATCCAGATGCACCGGGTTGCGGTCGCCGGACACTTCGGCGAACAGCTGAATGTCACGCTCGCCGACGGTACGGGTGTAACGGGCAGTCTGGCCAACTTCGAGGGCTTCGTAGGGGGTATTGCTGCTTTGCGTCATTGTGCAGGTCCTTGGGGGGTGGGTTGCGCTGGTGCGGGCAGAATCTGCTCCAGCCAGGCGATCAGGTCGGCCGTGACGGCGTCCCGGTTGAGTTCGTTGAACAGTTCGTGGCGGGCCTCGGGGTACACCCGTAAATCAGTGCGGGTGTGCCCGGCGCTGCGCAGGGCATCTGCCAGGTGTCGCAGGCGTACGCCCTGGCTGACCGGGTCGCAATCGCCGCCGATGATCAACAACGGCAGCGCCTGGTCGATCTGCGCCAGGCTCTCCACAGGGGTGATCTGTTGCAGGCCGGCGAGCAGGTCCAGCCACAGTTGGTTGGTGCAGCGTGCGCCGCACAGCGGGTCGGCGATGTAGCGGTCGACCTCGCTCGCGTCGCGGCTGAGCCAGTCGTAGGCAGTGCGCACCGGGGCGAAGGCGCGGTTGAACGAGCCGAACGACAGCCAGGCAAGCAGGGCGCTGCGCCCCAGCGGCCCCTGGCGCCAGCTTTCCAGGCGCGCGACCAGCCGGGCGACACGGTACAGCGCGCGCGGTTGGTAGTTGGAGCCGCTGAGGATGGCGCCCTGCACACTGCAGCTGTGCTGCATCAGGTAGGCGGTGGCGATGTAGCTGCCCATGCTGTGGCCGAGGAGGATGATCGGCAGCTGCGGGTGGGTCTGGCGGATATGGTGGTTGAGCCCGGCCAGGTCATCGACCACCCGTGCCCAGCCGTCGCGGTCGGCGAAGTGACCAAGCACGCTGCGTTCGCCCGTCAGGCCATGGCCGCGCTGGTCCTGGGCGTACACGGCGAAGCCGGCTGCCACCAGGGCTTCGGCCAGGCGAGCATAGCGCCCGGCGTGCTCGGCCATGCCATGGGCCAGCATCAGCACCGCGCGCGGCGGCGCCTCGCCCTGCCAGTGGCGTACGTACAGCGCGGTGCCATCGGGGCGGTCCAGCCAGAACGTAGCGGGGAGCATGGCAGATCCTTGAGCCGGCGAAAGTGCCGCATTGTAGGGCTTGGCGAGGCGGTTTTCCCAGTGGGGCGCGTAGTTCGTGATTCACGCGATCAATGACGCCACTGCGACTATTTGCGCTGTGGGCCAGAGCTGTTAAGTTCGGGCCAGCCCTGCCGCGCTTGAAACCCTGGGAGATGGTATGTGCCGCGTTGCGGTCCTCTGCCAGGTGTTTCGGGCCCGGCCTGTTTGCGCGGGCCCATCCATTCAGGGGAAGAGGAATAAAAATAATGCAGCCCGATTTCTGGAGTGACAAACGCCCGGCCGGCGTGCCGGACAACATCGACCTGAGCACGTATAAGTCGGTGATCGAGGTCTTCGAGCGTTCGTGCAAGAAATTCGCCGACCGCCCGGCATTCAGCAACCTGGGCGTGACCTTGAGCTACGCCGAACTGGATCGCCTGTCGGCCGCCTTTGCCGGCTACCTGCAAAAGAACACCGACCTCAAGCCTGGCGACCGCATCGCCGTGCAGATGCCCAACGTGCTGCAGTACCCCATTGCGGTGTTCGGCGCCATGCGTGCCGGGCTGATCGTGGTCAACACCAACCCGCTGTACACCGCCCGCGAGATGCGCCATCAGTTCAAGGACGCCGGCGTGCGCGCGCTGGTGTACCTGAACATGTTCGGCAAGCTGGTGCAGGACGTGCTGCCGGACACAGAGATCGACTACCTGATCGAAGCCAGGATGGGCGACATGCTGCCCAGCCTCAAAGGCTGGCTGGTCAATACGGTGGTGAAAAAGGTCAAAAAGATGGTGCCCGACTACCACCTGCCGCAGGCGGTGTCGTTCAAGGGCACGCTCAAGCAGGGCCAGGGCTTCAAGCGCGTCACGGCGAGCCACGACGACATTGCCGTGCTGCAGTACACCGGTGGCACCACCGGTGTGGCCAAGGGCGCGATGCTCACCCACGGTAATCTGGTGGCCAATATGCTGCAGGTTGACGCCTGTCTGTCCCAGCTCGGCGAAGACGGCACGCCGCTGATGAAGCAGGGCCAGGAGATCATGATCGCGCCGCTGCCGCTGTACCACATCTATGCATTCACCGCGAACTGCATGTGCATGATGGTCAACGGCAACCACAACGTGCTCATCACCAACCCGCGTGACATCCCCGGCTTTATCAAGGAGCTGGGCAAGTGGCAGTTTTCCGCGCTGCTGGGCCTCAACACCCTGTTCGTCGCGCTGATGGACCACCCCGACTTCAAGAACCTGGACTTCTCCCACCTCAAGGTCACCAACTCTGGCGGCACGGCGCTGGTCAAGGCCACCGCAGAGCGTTGGCAGGCGATGACCGGTTGCACAGTGGTGGAAGGCTACGGCCTGACCGAAACCTCACCGGTGGCCAGCACCAACCCCTATGGCGACAAGGCGCGCCTGGGCACGGTGGGCATTCCGGTGCCGGGCACGGCGTTCAAGATCATCGATGACGAGGGCACTGAACTGGCACTGGGTGAGCGCGGCGAGCTGTGCATCAAAGGCCCGCAGGTGATGAAGGGCTACTGGAACCGCGAAGAGGCGACCGCCGAAGTGCTCGACGCCGAGGGCTGGTTCAAGACCGGCGATATCGCGGTGATCGACCCGGATGGTTTTGTGCGCATCGTCGACCGCAAGAAGGACATGATCATCGTCTCGGGCTTCAACGTGTACCCCAACGAGATCGAGGATGTGGTCATGGCGCACCCGAAGGTGGCGAGCTGCGCGGCCATCGGTGTGCCGGACGAGAAATCCGGCGAAGCGGTCAAGCTGTTCGTGGTCGCCCGCGACGGCGGCGTGACGGCCGACGAGCTGAAGGCCTACTGCAAGGAGAATTTTACCGGCTACAAGGTGCCCAAGCACATCGTCTTCCGCGATTCGCTGCCGATGACCCCGGTGGGCAAGATCCTGCGTCGCGAGCTGCGCGACATCGCCTGACGCGCCGCGCAGGCAAGGATTCACAGCTCTTTCTCCCTCCCGCCCCAAAAGTGACCGATAGTTAAATATCGGTCACTTTATTGACCGGCAAGGCCATGTTTGGTGCTGGTCGCTCCCTGGCAAAGCTGCTACTCTCGGCCCGTTTTCGCGCTGTCGCGTGCGCGAAAAAGATGAGCAAACATACAACAAACAACCGCTTCAGGCGGTGAAGATCAGCAGTTGCTTAGGAGTGGGCTTGCATGGCCGAAAATTTCTGGAAGGACAAATATCCCGTCGGGATTGCTGCCGAGATCGACCCCGATCAGTACCCCAATATTCAGGCGGTACTCAAACAGTCCTGCCAACGCTTCGCCGATAAGCCTGCTTTCAGCAACCTCGGCAAGACCCTCACTTACGGTGACCTGTACAAGCTTTCGGGGCAATTTGCCGCCTACCTGCAGCAGTACACCGACCTGCAGCCGGGTGATCGCATCGCCGTGCAGCTGCCCAACGTGCTGCAGTACCCGGTGGTGGTCTTTGGTGCCATGCGCGCCGGCCTGGTCGTGGTCAACACCAACCCGCTGTACACCGCGCGGGAAATGGAACACCAGTTCAATGACTCCGGCGCCAAAGCACTGGTCAGCCTGGCCAACATGGCGCACCTGGCTGAGCAAGTGGTGCCCAAAACCGGCATCAAGACGGTCATCATCACCGAAGTCGGTGACATGCTGTCGCCGGTCAAGCGCCTGCTGGTCAACACCGTCGTCAAACATGTGAAGAAGATGGTGCCGGCGTACAACCTGCCGCAAGCCGTCAAACTCACCACGGCGCTGGCCCAGGGCCGTGGCCATGCCGTACGCGAAGCCAGCCCGGTAAACGGGGACGTTGCAGTGCTGCAATACACCGGCGGCACCACCGGTGTGGCCAAGGGCGCGATGCTGACGCACCGCAACCTGATCGCCAACATGCTGCAGGCCCGCGCGATGATGGCCTCCAACATGAACGAAGGCGCCGAAACCGTGATCGCGCCGCTGCCGCTCTATCACATCTATGCGTTCACCTTTCATTGCATGGCAATGATGCTGATCGGTAACCACAACGTGCTGATCAGCAACCCACGCGACCTGCCGGCGATGATGAAGGACCTGCGCGCCTACCGCTTCAGCGGTTTCGTCGGGCTCAATACCCTGTTTGTTGCCCTGTGCAACAACGCCGAGTTCCAGAAGCTCGACTTCTCGGCGTTGAAGATCACCCTGTCCGGTGGCATGGCCCTGCAACTGGCCACGGCCGAGCGCTGGAAGCAGGTGACCGGTTGCGCCATTTGCGAAGGCTACGGCCTGACCGAAACCAGCCCGGTGGCGTCGGTCAACCCGGTGCAGAACAACCAGATCGGCACCATCGGTATCCCGGTGCCCTCGACCCTGTTCAAGGTGATCGACGATGCCGGCACCGAACTGCCCCTGGGCCAGGTCGGCGAGCTGTGCATCAAAGGCCCGCAGGTGATGAAGGGCTACTGGCAGCGCCAGGACGCCACCGATGAAGTCATCGACGCTGACGGCTGGTTCAAGAGCGGTGACATTGCGGTGATTCAGGACGATGGCTACATGCGCATCGTCGACCGCAAGAAAGACATGATTCTGGTGTCCGGCTTCAACGTCTACCCGAACGAGCTGGAAGACGTGCTGGTAACCCTGCCTGGCGTGCTGCAATGCGCGGCCATCGGCGTGCCGGACGAGCGCTCCGGTGAAGCGATCAAGATCTTCGTGGTCGCCAAGCCCGGCGTGACCCTGACCAAGGAGCAGGTCATGGAGCACATGCGCGCCAACGTCACCGGCTACAAGGTGCCCAAGGCCGTGGAGTTCCGCGACACGCTGCCGACCACCAACGTGGGCAAAATCCTGCGCCGCGAGCTGCGCGACGAAGAACTGAAAAAGCTGGCCAAGGCCTGAATCGAACCGCTCACACAGGCTGTGCCTGAGTGAGCGTTGTGTTTGCTGCAGGTTATGTGGTCTCGGTGATCCCACGTCGGAGTCTGCACAGGTTGCTGTGTAAGCGATCGACAGGAATTGCCTGCCGTAGGGTGTGCCGTGCGCACCAGTGGTGGTTGCAGACTCTTGGTGCGCGCGGCGCACCCTACGTTGCTACATAGCCCCACAAAACCCCGCCTCGGCGGGGTTTTGTGTTTTATGCGCGGCTGCTCAGAGTTTCAGACGGCCAACCGCCTGATTGAGGTTGGCGGCCAGTTGCACCAGCTCGGCGCTGGTGCCGGCAGAGATCAGAGTTTGTTGCACCGTCTGCTCGGTGACATCGCGGATGCCGATCACCGAGCGGGTCATTTCCTCGGCGACCTGGCTCTGCTGTTCCGCCGCCACGGCAATCTGGATGTTGCTCTGGCGCATCTGTGCCACGGCTTGGGCGATATGCCCCAAGGCCGTGGCGGCGTCCTGTGCTTGCTGCACACACTGGTCAGCCCGCAGCGAGCTGTCGTGCATAAACTGCACGGCGTCGCGGCTGCTGCTCTGCAGGGTGGTGATCATCTGGGTGATCGAGTCGGTGGAGGTCTGCACCCGGCGCGCCAGGTTGCGCACCTCGTCGGCCACCACCGCGAAGCCGCGCCCCATTTCACCGGCGCGGGCCGCTTCAATCGCCGCATTCAGGGCCAGCAGGTTGGTCTGCTCGGCGATGCCATGAATCACGCTGACCATGCTGCCGATGGTCTGGCTGTCCTCGGCCAGGCGCTGAATGCGTTCGGCGGTGTGCTGCACATCACGGGACAGGCCGGCAATCGCCTGGCCGGTGCGCTCCACGGCCTCAAGGCCCGCGCCGCTGAGGCGGTCGGCTTCGGTCGATTGGTCGCGCGTGGCCGCTGCGTGTTCGGCGATGTGAAAGACCGTGGCCGACATCTCGTTGATCGCCGTGGCCGTCTGATCCGTCTCGCTCTGCTGGCCGAGCATGCCGCTGCGTACCTGGGCCATACCGCTGGCCAGGCGTTGAGCGCCTTCATCCAGATGCGCCGCCGCTTCGGCGACGGTGCTGACCACCCGCTGGTAGCCGGCCTGCATGGCGTTGAAGGCGCCCGCCATCTGGCCCACTTCATCCTCACTGTCGCAGGCTGCGCGAGCCGACAGGTCGCCACTGTGGGCGGCGCGCAGCATCTCGTCCTTGAGGCTGTTGAGGTGGCTGAGGATAAAACGGATAAGCAGCTGCGACGCGGCCATCAGCAACAGCATCAACAGGCTGACCGTCATAGCGTAGGTGCCTGCACGGTCTTTAAACACCTGCCACAGGCTGGGTGCGGTCACCGCTATCGCCAAGTCGCGGCCATCGGCGTGGGTGCGGCGCCAGACCCCCAGCAACGCTGCGTCACCCCACAGGGCCTGGCCGTCAGCGGCGAGCCAACCTTGGTCTCCACGCAGCGATGGCGGCAGGCTCGCCAGGGCACGGGCGCCAGCGGCCAGTTGTGCTTCGCTGGCGGCGGGCAGGGCGGCGGTGGTCGGCCAGTTGATCAGGATGTCGAGCTGCGCGCGGGCCTGCTCACGCATGACCTGGGCGCGGGCTTGCTGTTCCAGGTGCATGGCGAACAGCACCAGCAGCAGGGTGGTGAACAGCGCGACCAGGTTGACGGCCCAGAACTTGTATTTCAGCGAGAGGTTGCGGATCCAGCGGCCCATGGCGATTTATTACCGTCGAGTAATGGCATTCAGCCATAGCCTGCCAGGCTGCTCAGGGCGCGTATTGATACGGATCAAGGCCGCTGTGCATCCGCACAATCCTTGTGTCTATCGGCTGGCATGATGGATGGCGATTCACGCGACGAACGCTGCTGGCGCTGTTACGCCGGTGTGGCCATAGTCGCTGCATCCGCGCCAGCGGCGCCAGACCACAAGAATAACGAGGCCGGCCATGAGCAAGACCCTTCACCACCGTGCGTGCCACCTGTGCGAGGCCATTTGCGGCCTGAGCATCGAGACTGAGACCCAGGCCGACGGCCAGGTGGCGATCCGCTCGATCAAGGGCGATGCCCAGGACACCTTCAGCCGGGGCCATATCTGCCCCAAGGCCGTGGCCCTGCAGGACATCCAGAACGACCCCGACCGCCTGCGCCAGCCCATGCAGCGGGTGGGTGAGCAGTGGTCGCCGATCAGCTGGCAGGCGGCCTTCGACCTGGTCGCTGAGCGCTTCGCGGCCATTCAGGAGAAGCATGGACAGAACGCCGTGGCGGTCTATCAGGGCAACCCCAGCGTGCACAATTACGGCTTGATGACCCACAGCAACTACTTCCTCGGCCTGCTGAAAACCCGTAATCGGTTCTCGGCCACCTCGGTCGATCAGTTGCCCCATCACCTGACCAGCCATTTGATGTACGGCCATGGCCTGCTGATCCCGATCCCCGATATCGATCACACCGACTTTATGCTGATCCTGGGCGGCAACCCGCTGGCCTCCAACGGCAGCATCATGACCGTACCGGATGTGGAAAAACGCCTGAAAGCGATCCAGGCCCGCGGCGGCAAGCTGGTGGTGGTCGACCCGCGGCGCAGCGAAACCGCAGCCATTGCCGATCAGCACCTGTTTATCCGCCCAGGGCAGGATGCGGCGCTGCTGTTCGGCCTGCTTAACACCCTGTTCGAAGAGAACCTGACCCGCACCAGCCACCTGACCATCGAAGGGCTGGACGAAGTGCGTACCGCCATCGCCGGCTTTACCGCCGAAGCCATGGCTGCGCGCTGCGGTGTGCCAGCCGTCAGCATCCGTCAGTTGGCTCGCGATTTTGCCGCGGCCGACAAGGCCGTGTGCTACGGGCGCATGGGTGTCTCCACCCAGGCCTTCGGCACCCTGTGCCAGTGGCTGGTGCAGTTGATCAACCTGGTCAGCGGCAACCTCGACCGGGTCGGCGGGGTGCTCTGCACCAGCCCGGCGGTGGACCTGGTGGCAAGCACCTCGGGCGGGCACTTCAACCGCTGGCAGAGCCGCGTGTCGGATCTGCCTGAGTACGGCGGCGAGCTGCCGGTTTCGGCTCTGGCTGAGGAAATGCTCAGCGAAGGCGAGGGGCAGATTCGTGGGTTGATCACGGTGGCGGGTAACCCGGTGCTGTCCACCCCCAATGGCCGGCAGCTGGACAGGGCCCTCGATGGCCTGGACTTTATGGTCAGCCTGGATTTCTACATCAACGAAACCACCCGCCATGCTGACCTGATCCTGCCGCCGACCGCGCCGCTGGAGCACGATCACTACGACACCACCTTCAATGTGTTCGCCGTGCGCAACGTCACCCGCTTCAATGAGGCGGTGCTGGCGCGGCCCGAAGGTGCGTTGCATGACTGGGAGATCTTTGTGGGCCTGGCCCAGGCCTTTGCTGCGCGCACCGGGGCGACCCTCAAGCCGACGCTGGCGCCGGAGCAGATGATCGACCTCGGCCTGCGTCACGGCGCTTATGGCGACGCCTCTGCACACAAGCTGTCGCTGGCGATGCTGCGTGAACACCCGCACGGCGTTGACCTGGGGGCGTTGCGGCCAAATCTGGCCGAGCGCCTGAAAACGGCCAATCAGGCGGTTCAGGCTGCACCGGCATTGTTGCTCGGTGACCTCGCCCGCTTCGCCGCGCAGCCTGTGCCAGGCACCGACGAGCTGCTGCTGATCGGTCGCCGGCATGTGCGCAGCAACAACTCCTGGATGCACAACTACCACCGTCTGGTGAAGGGCAAGCCGCGTCATCAGTTGTTGATGAACCCGAACGACCTGGCGCGCCTTGGCCTCAGCGATGGGCAGCGGGTGCAGGTGCAGTCCCGCATCGGGCAGATCGAAGTCGAGGTGGCCGGCAGTGACGAGATGATGCCGGGCGTGGTCAGCCTGCCTCACGGTTGGGGCCATGGCCGCGAGGGCGTACAGATGGGCATTGCCCAGGCCCAACCCGGTGCCAGCGCCAATGACCTGACCGATGAGCGTCAGCTCGATGCGCTGTCTGGCAACGCCGCGCTCAACGGTGTGCCGGTGCAGGTGCGCGCGGCCTGAGGTGGTGGACGTGTTCGGCGTTGATTGCGGGCGGTATGGCCGCCAACCGCACGGCGACACGCCCAGCCTGACACGGCAAGGCCGAGCATTGCGCTCGGCTTTTCGCTACAATGCCGCCACCGTGCCGACCCAAGCGTCGGGAAAGACCAGCCCTGAGGTGCCCAATGGATATCATCGAAACCATCAAAGAGCAGATCGCCAACAATACCGTTCTGCTGTACATGAAAGGCTCGCCGAATGCGCCGCAGTGCGGCTTCTCCTCCAAGGCTGCACAAGTGGTGATGGCCTGTGGCGAGAAGTTCGCTTACGTCGACATCCTGCAGAACCCGGAAATCCGCGCCAACCTGCCCAAGTACGCCAACTGGCCAACCTTCCCGCAGCTGTGGGTCGGTGGCGAACTGGTCGGCGGCAGCGACATCATGGTCGAGATGTTCGACAACGGTGAGCTGCAAACCCTGATCAAGACCGCGACCCAGAAGACCGACGCCTGATCCTGCGGCCCCCGGGCCGTAACAGCGTTAGCCAAACCCGCCTGCGGGTGCCCTGAACTCAGGTTCACGGTACTGTCGGCGGGTTTTTTATGCGTTATCGCACGCTCGTAGGGTGCGCCGTGCGCACCGCCTTGAGCTAAATGCGCACAACGCAAAACGGGCGCCTAGGCGCCCGTTCTGGTTAAACGTGGACGGTTATTCGTCCATCTGCGACTGCAGGTAGTTCTGCAGGCCGATCTTCTCGATCAGGCTCAGCTGGGTTTCCAGCCAGTCGATGTGCTCTTCTTCAGAGCAGAGGATGTCTTCGAGCAGTTCGCGGCTGGCGTAGTCGCCGATGCTCTCGCAATACGCAATGGCTGCTTTCAGGTCGATGTGCGCCTTGTGCTCGATCTTCAGGTCGCATTCGAGCATTTCCTTGGTGTTTTCACCGATCAGGATCTTACCCAGGTCCTGCAGGTTAGGCAGACCTTCAAGGAACAGGATGCGCTTGATCAGTTTATCGGCGTGCTTCATCTCATCGATGGACTCGTGATACTCGTGCTCGCCGAGTTTCTTCAAGCCCCAGTCTTCGTACATGCGCGCGTGCAGGAAGTACTGGTTGATGGCGACCAGCTCGTTACCGAGGATCTTGTTCAGATGCTGGATGACTTTCTTGTCGCCTTTCATGGATGTACCTGCCCTGCGGAAAAATGTTGAGCCCGAGTGTGGGCCGGCCTGTGCGCGCTGTCAAACCTAAGTGTTTGAAATTTAAGTGAAAATAAATATGAATACGAGTGGTTGCGTTCTGCGATTGAGCGCTAAGCGCTTGAATTTTCGGCATAAAAAAGCCGGGCTCAGGGCCCGGCTTGATTAAAACGATGAATCAGGCGGCGACGAACGTAGCAGGGTAGGCGAGCGCGCTCTGGCTGTTCTGCACATCGCTCAGGGTTTCACGTACCACTTGCTTGGCCAGGCAGGCGCATTTGCCACATTGGCTGGCAACACCCAGGGCCTGACGTACGTCACGGTAGCTGCAGCAACCTTCATAGATGGCTTCGCGGATCTGGCCGTCGGTAACACCTTCGCATAGGCAGACGTACATAAGGTATCTCGTCGCAAAGAAATGACTGATGCGAAAGATACTAATGTTAATGAGAATGCGTGTCAAAGACAGAATCAGCTTTTTACCGTTCCATCGTCTTGGGGAGACGAATGGTCAAGCTGACTGCACGAAACGCGCGCTGGACACCGTAGCTGAGGGCCGGTGTCCAGCATGCTGAGCGGCTCGGTCAGTCGCCGAATTCCATCCAGCCGCCCATCTCTTTCCAGCGATTGACGATGCCGCAGAACAGCTCGGCAGTCTTCTCGGTGTCGTAGCGCGCAGAATGCGCTTCACGACCGTCGAATTCGATGCCGGCGGCCTGACAGGCTTTGGCCAGTACGGTCTGGCCATAAGCGAGACCGGCAAGGGTCGCGGTATCGAAGCTGGAGAAGGGGTGGAAGGGGTTACGTTTGATGTCGCAGCGCGCTGCGGCAGCGTTGAGGAAGCCCAGGTCGAAACTGCTGTTGTGGCCTACCAGAATGGCGCGCTTGCAGCCGTTGGACTTCAGGGATTTACGCAGGCCGCGGAAGATTTCCGTTAGCGCGTGCTCCTCGCTGACGGCCATGCGCAGCGGATGGTCGAGCTTGATGCCGGTGAACTCCAGCGCAGCTTGTTCGATGTTGGCGCCGACGAACGGTTCGACACGGAAGAAGTGGGTGTGATCAGGGTAGAGAAAGCCTTCTTCATCCATGGCCACTGTGGTCGCGGCAATTTCCAGCAGGGCATCGGTGGCGCTGTTGAAACCACCGGTCTCGACATCCACGACCACCGGCAGGTAGCCACGAAAGCGTGCTGCCATGGGGTGGCGCGAGCCGTTGCCGGAGCCGCTGGGTTCGTGTTCGTCGTCCAGATAGTCTTCGCTCACGCGCGATCCTCCAGCAGGCGCCAGCGCAGTGTTTCACCGGCGCGCAGCGGGGTTACGGTGTGCTCGCCGAGCGGCAGGCTTGTCGGGGCTGTCCAGTCTTCACGGACCAGGGTGATGCTGTCACTGTTGCGCGGCATGCCATAGAAGTCGGGGCCATTGAGGCTGGCGAAGGCTTCCAGTTTGTCCAGAGCGTTACGCTGCTCGAAGGCTTCGGCATACAGCTCGATCGCCGCATAGGCGCTGTAGCATCCGGCGCAGCCGCAGGCCGCTTCCTTGGCATGGGTGGCATGGGGCGCGGAGTCGGTGCCCAGGAAGAACTTGGCGTTGCCGCTGGTGGCTGCATCCAGCAACGCGCTCTGGTGCGTGTTGCGCTTGAGGATGGGCAGGCAATAGAAGTGCGGGCGTATACCGCCCACCAGCATGTGGTTGCGGTTGTAGAGCAGGTGGTGAGCCGTGATGGTGGCGCCGACATTGGCCGGTGCGCTTTGCACGAACTCCACGGCATCACGGGTGGTGATGTGCTCGAAGACCACGCGCAGGGTCGGGTAGCGTTCGACGACGCGCTTGAGGTGCTCGTCGATAAACACCTTTTCACGGTCGAATACGTCGATTTCGGCGCGGGTGACTTCGCCGTGCACCAGCAGCAGCATGCCGACGTCGGCCATGGCCTCCAGGGCCGGCGCGATCTTGTCGATACTGGTAACGCCGGAGTCGGAGTTGGTGGTGGCGCCTGCCGGGTAGAGCTTGGCCGCATGCACGAAGCCCGACGCCTTGGCCGCGCGGATGTCCTGTGCACTGGTGTTGTCGGTCAGGTAGAGCACCATCAGTGGCTCGAAGCGGCTCCCCGCGGGGCGCGCCGCGAGGATACGCTGGCGGTAGGCGTCGGCCTCTTCGGCGTTGCGTACCGGCGGCACCAGGTTAGGCATGATGATGGCACGGCCAAAGGTGCGGGCTACATCGGCGACCGTATGCGGCAGCATGGCTCCGTCGCGCAGGTGGATGTGCCAGTCGTCGGGACGCAGCAGGGTGATACGGTCGGTCATGGAAGCTTCCAGGCGGGTCAAACGTGCCGGGAATGCTACCGGAAAAGCCCCCTCAGGGCACGCCGCAGATTCAACGTCCAAGGCCCTGCGAGGCCTGCCGCTCAAGTTTTCGACGTGTGCACCGATACTCCTTGGGAAGCCCGTTTTTCCCTGTGGAGCTCGCCGTGCGCCAGCCATTGTTTGTCCTCTCCAGCCTGTTCATCGGCTTGTCGCTGTGTGGCGCCGCCTCGGCCATCAGTTTTCAGACGCGCCTGGAGCAAGTTCAGTGGAGCGTTGCGGGCGACCAGTTCGAATGCCGGTTGACCCAGGCCGTGACTGATTTCGGCGCAGGCGAGTTTGTACGCCGGGCCGGCGAGCAGGCGACCTTCCGTTTGCAGGCGCGTGAGCAATGGATGGGGGCCGGCTCAGCAACGTTGCTGGCAGCTGCGGCGCCCTGGCAGCCCGGACGCGGCGACATCAATCTGGGTGCGGTGGCGGTTTCACCCGGTGAGGTGCCGCTTAACAGTAACCAGGAGCAGGCCGGTCGTCTGCTGACCGGTTTGCTTGAAGGCCGCAGCCCGGTGGTGCGTCATCGCACGCTGCGCGGTGGCGATCCGCTTGAGGTGCGCCTCTTGCCGGTGCGCTTTCGTAAAGCCTATGAGGATTACCTGGCCTGCACGGCCAAGCTGTTGCCCGTCAACTTCGACCAGGTGCGGCGCAGCCAAGTTGGCTTCCCTGGCGGCGGTGTGGACCTCGACCCGATGGCCCAGGCCAAGCTCGAGATTATTCTGAGCTTTCTCAAGGCGGACCCCAGCGTCAATCGTATTCAGTTGGACGGGCATGCCGATAACAGCGGCAACCGCCTGACCAACCGTGACCTGTCGCGGCGCCGCGCCATTGCGGTGATGGAGTACCTCAAGGCCAACGGCGTGCCGGAAGAGCAAATCACCATGCGCTTTCACGGCGAGCGCTACCCGTTGGTGCCCAACAACAACGAGGCCAATCGCGCGAAGAACCGCCGTGTGTCGATCAGCCTTGATCGTGCACCGATCAGCGCACCAGCCGAAGCTCCTGCCGCACCTGCGCCCGCTGCTGCCGAGGCGACCTCCTGAGACGGCGCTGCTGCCGGTAATCTGTCGCCTGGTGATCCGCAGCTGTCGCGCCTCTGTAAATCATCGGCCAGGGTCAGTAGAATCACGGGTTTTCCGAACAACCCTGGAGTTGATGGCATGGCCGACGTAAACAAGGTAGTCCTGGCGTATTCCGGTGGCCTGGACACTTCAGTGATCCTGAAGTGGCTGCAAGACACCTATAACTGTGAAGTGGTGACTTTCACCGCCGACCTCGGCCAGGGCGAAGAAGTCGAGCCAGCTCGCGCCAAGGCCACGGCCATGGGCGTCAAGGAAATCTACATCGACGACCTGCGCGAAGAGTTTGTGCGTGATTTCGTCTACCCGATGTTCCGCGCCAACACCGTCTACGAAGGCGAGTACCTGCTGGGCACCTCCATTGCCCGCCCGCTGATCGCCAAGCGCCTGATCGAAATCGCCAACGAGACCGGCGCTGATGCCATCTCCCACGGCGCGACCGGCAAAGGTAACGACCAGGTGCGTTTCGAGCTCGGCGCCTATGCCCTCAAGCCCGGCGTGAAAGTGATTGCCCCGTGGCGTGAGTGGGACCTGCTGTCGCGCGAGAAGCTGATGGACTACGCCGAGAAGCATGCGATCCCGATCGAGCGCCACGGCAAGAAGAAGTCGCCGTACTCCATGGATGCCAACCTGCTGCACATCTCCTATGAGGGCGGCGTGCTGGAAGACACCTGGACCGAGCACGAAGAAGACATGTGGAAGTGGACGGTCTCCCCTGAGGCAGCGCCGGACGCCGCGACCTACATCGAGCTGACGTACCGCAATGGCGATATCGTTGCCATCGACGGCAAGGACATGAGCCCGGCCACCGTGCTGGCTGAGCTGAACCGCATCGGCGGCGAGAACGGCATCGGCCGTCTGGACATCGTTGAGAACCGCTTTGTCGGCATGAAGTCCCGTGGCTGCTACGAGACCCCCGGCGGCACCATCATGCTCAAGGCCCACCGCGCCATTGAGTCAATCACCCTGGACCGCGAAGTCGCTCACCTGAAAGACGAGCTGATGCCCAAGTACGCCAGCCTGATCTACAACGGTTTCTGGTGGAGCCCGGAGCGTCTGATGCTGCAACAGATGATCGACGCCTCCCAGGCAAATGTGAACGGTGTGGTACGCCTGAAGCTGTACAAGGGCAACGTCATCGTCACCGGCCGCAAGTCCGACGATTCGTTGTTCGACGCCAACATCGCGACCTTCGAAGAAGACGGCGGTGCTTACAATCAGCAGGACGCCGGGGGCTTTATTAAGCTCAACGCCCTGCGCATGCGCATTGCCGCTGGCAAAGGCCGCAAGATGCTGTAAAGCGCCACACGCGCCCAGCAACACCCACAAACCCCGGCCATGTGCCGGGGTTTGTGTTTATCCACAATAAGGTTTTGTGCCACACGCCAAAAGCACCTGCGGTAGTGAGTAGGCGCTGATCCGGTGGCGTCGTTGAATAGCCTGCGCAGTGCGCCTCTATCAGGGTAACCAAGCGTCCAGGAAACGTACTCAATGGAACGGTTGGTCAACTTCAAAGATTTGCAGGCTTTGCCGATGCGCAGCCCCCGGGTGGGCATCGCTGCTCCGCAAGCCCGGCTTTTTTGCTTGTACCAATAACGGCTCATGCATCGATCGTTGTTTGAAGCTTGCATGCGTTAAATGTTGAGCACCAGGCTGTTACGGACCCACCAACGTTTTGTGCGTCAAGTAACGTGTCAAGGCGTGAGTCATGCCCCGACACGTACTGATGATGCGGATCTTTGGCCGGGCTTGCGGGCAGCCGTGACTCAATAGGCAGCAGGGGCTCGTGTCGCCACGCCTGCCTCAATGCCTCGTACGACCGGTGGTTAGCGTTATCACGCTGATTTCCGTGGATAAGTTGTAAGGCTAATACCGCGATAACTGCGCGCCCTTCGTCGCCGCGTACACCGCTTTCCGCTGACTGTAGCGCTTCAGCAAGGCGGCGCTAACCGCTTGTTCCTGCACTGCGGATTGACCTGCAGCAGCGGCAGGTAATACCCCGCGCACCGCGCCTCGTCGTAGCTCTTGCGATCAGTTAACAAGCAGCCTGGATGTGCTCATTAGGGCCCTGACTCAGCGCGTTACGTGTTGTAACCCTCTGCTCCATCTTGGGGACTTACGCCCCATTTTATCGCGCTGATTGCTCATGGTCTGCGGTCCTGCGTAGCAAGCTAAAAGACAAATTCTTTTTAAAACAGTTTCTTAGAAGGGCTTTTAATCTTCTGGCATGCCCTCTGCATTCTCTTTGGATAATTGGATACAAAAATCCAAAGGAGTTTTTTGATGCGAATAGTCCCTGCACATACCGGTCAGCAACCGATGACCGCTGAGGAAGAAGCCTATGGCTATCTGCTCGATGCCATCTGCAAAGGTCAGTACCGCAAAGGTGATCGCTTAATCGCCGATGACATCGCCGGTGAAGTCGGCATGAGCCGTATGCCGGTGCGCGAAGCGTTTCGCAGGCTGGCGGCAGAGGGGTTGATAACCCTACGACCCAACCGAGGCGCCATCGTCAGTGGCCTGAATATCGATGAAATGCATGAGGTCTTCGAGATGCGCAGTGCGCTCGAAGGGCTGGCGATCCGGGTCGCGGTCGGAAAAATCACCGCTCGACACCTGAGCATGCTTGAGCGCCTGTTGGATGACATGGATGACTTTCGCGACGACAGCGCCGAATGGGTCAGCCGCCACCGGGCTTTCCATGAATACCTCTGCAGCCTGAGCGGGCGCCCGCGGCTGATGCGCCAGATCACCGCGTTGTACTCGGTGATTGAGCCGCATATGCGCCTCTGGCTCCAGCATGTGGACAAGCCTCTCAGCGCCCGCCAAGAGCATTCGGTCATCCTCGACGCCTTGCGCAATGGCGATCCTGAGCAGGCCGAGCGTGTGGTCCGTGAACATATTGAAAGCACCGTTCCTGAACTGGTGCGCTTTCTGGAAACGGGCGTCTGACCCGTCTGTTTGCCCTTTAGCAATTCAAATACTGCCAGTCCCTGATCGCAACCGGAGTGTCGTCATGTTCCACTACAGAAAAACGCTCGGCGCCTTTGTACTTGCTCTAACCGTTCCCGCAGTGTTTGCAGCGCCTGTGCTGCCCGAGCGTCTGCAGGACGCCGCAAAGCTGACCTACTGCTCGGGCATGGACTCACCACCGCTGGTATTTTTCGATGCCACCCAAAAACCAACCGGGTTGACGGTCGATCTTGGCACTGCGCTGGCCGAGCATCTGGGTAACAAGCAGGTGACCTGGCGCGTCATTCCGTTCTCCGGATTGTTGCCTGCGCTGCTGGCGGGTCAGTGCGACATGATTGCCGATCAGCTGTTCGACAAACCTGAACGGCGTGAAGTGATCGACATCGTCAATTACATGTACTCCAGCCAGTCAGTGGTGGTGCCCAAGGGCAACCCCAAAGGCGTGAAGGCACTGGCTGATCTCTCGGGTTTGAAGGTGGCCGTGCTCAACGGCTCGACGATCAGAACGCTGCTCGAGGAAGAAAATAAGAAGCTCGCCGAGGCTGGCAAGCCGCCCATGAAGCTGGTGGCCTATAACACCGACACAGACGCCTTCCAAGCGCTGCGTATCGGTCAGGCCGATGCCTATGGCACCACGGTGGAGACCGCCGGTTATTACCAAAGCATGGCACCTGATCTGTTTCAGGAGGCCGTCCCGGCGTTTAGTCGGATTCTGACCGGTTTTGGTATTCGCAAGGACGATGCCCAGTTGAGCGCTGCCGTTACACAGGCCCTGCAGTCGATGCGTGAAGACGGCAGCTATCTGGCGTTGCTGCACAAGTGGCATGTCGAAAGCGACAAGCTGGATTGAGGGCTGAGCAGTGAATTTCAATTGGGATATTTTCTGGCAGTACCTGCTGCAGCCCAGCGACGTCTACCTGTACGGCTTATGGCTGACCTGCGTGATCAGCGTGTCGGCCATGGTCCTTGGGTGCGCCCTGGGGCTGACGGCGGCGTTGATGCGATTGTCGAGTAACCCCTTGCTGCAGTATCCCGTGCGCTTCTACGTATGGCTGATGCGAGGTACACCGCTGCTGGTGCAGATCGTATTCCTCTATACCGCTCTGGCCGCGGGCGGCATCTTCCGTTTCGAGGATATCGATCTGGGCTGGTTTGTCCTGCCAGGCAATATCCAGGCGGCAATCATTGCTTTGGCCCTTAATGAGGGCGCGTACATGGCTGAGATCATCCGCGCCGGTATTGGCGCGGTTGACAAGGGCCAGTACGAAGCATCCCGCTCACTGGGCATGACCTTTGGCAAGCTGATGCGCCGCATTGTCCTGCCACAAGCGTTCCGGGTGATCGTGCCGCCGATTGGTAATGAGTTCAACGTGATGCTCAAGAACACCACACTCGTGAGTGTGATCGGTGTGCAGGAGCTGCTGCTAAGCACTCAGATGGTGACCTCGGCGACGTTCCGGGTGTTCGAGCTGTACCTGGTCGTGGCGATTTACTTTCTGCTTCTGACCACCCTGTGGGGGTTCTTTCAGCGTTGGTTGGAAGTGCGCTTTAGTCAGTCAACGCCTTCTGCCGGCAGCCGGATGTTTGGTTGGCAGGCCATGAAGCTGTTGAGAGGGCGTTGAAATGACATCTTTGAATGATGAATTTGTTATTGAAGCGTCAGGTATCCACAAGTCGTTTGGCGAGCTGCAGATTCTCAAAGGCATCTCATTGCAGGTACGGCGGGGTGAGGTGGTGGTACTGATCGGCGCATCCGGTTCCGGCAAAACCACTTTCATTCGCTGCATCAACCTGCTCGAAGACATCCAGGCCGGGCGCATCCGCGTCAATGGTCGCGCGATGGGTTATCGCGAGCGCCCTGATGGAAGCCTGGTTCGTGACACCGAGCGCAATATCGCCCGACAACGGCGCGATATCGGCATGGTCTTCCAGCGCTTCAACCTGTTCCCCCACATGACCGTGTTGGAAAACATCATCGAAGCGCCAATTCAGGTGCTGGGTGTGAGTCGCACCGCTGCACTGGAGGATGCCAGGCGTTTGCTGGGGCGCGTCGGCTTAACCGACAAGGCCGATCACTACCCCGCGCAGCTCTCCGGTGGGCAACAGCAGCGCGTTGCCATCGCCCGGGCGCTGGCGATGAAACCGCAGGCGATGTTGTTCGACGAGCCCACCAGTGCCCTGGATCCGGAGACCGTGGGTGAAGTTCTGCAGGTGATGAAAGAACTGGCCGATGAGGGGATGACCATGGTTGTGGTGACCCATGAAATGGGCTTTGCCCGTGAGGTTGCTGACCGTGTGGTGGTTCTTGATCAAGGCGAGTTGATCGAACAAGGGCCGCCGGAACAGATTTTCAGCCAGCCACAACATCCGCGTACACGTGCTTTCCTCAGTCGCGTGCTCTGAGCAGCGCGCAGGTTTTTATTTTGGGTGCCTGTCCATGTTCGATTTTTCTGCTCATCAATACCCCTATGCGTCACAGCGTCAGGCAGTTTTTGCCCGGCGTGGAATGGTTGCCACCTCACAACCGCTGGCGGCTGAAGTAGGGATCAGCATGCTGCGCCGTGGTGGTAACGCTATCGACGCGGCCATTGCGACCGCGGCCGCATTGACGGTGGTGGAGCCGACAGGGTGCGGTATCGGTGGCGATGCCTTTGCACTGGTCTGGGTCAAGGGTCGTCTGTACGGGTTGGATGGCAGCGGCCATGCGCCTGCACAGCTGAGTCGCGAGGCAGTCGAGTCTGCAGGGCACGAAAAAATGCCGATTTACGGATGGACGCCGGTAACGGTTCCAGGGTGCCCCTCGGCCTGGGCAGAGTTGTCCGCGCGGTTTGGTCGCCTGCCGTTTGCCGAGCTTCTACAGCCGGCGGTCGAGTTGGCGCGCGAGGGTTTTCCGGTATCGCCGGTGGTCGCTCACCAGTGGCAGATCGCGCTGCAGGAGTTCACGCCGCATCGTAGCCCTGCCTTGGAGGCCTGGTTCGAAACCTATCTGATCGATGGCCGTGCGCCCAAGGCGGGTGAGTTGTTTCGCAATCCAGCCCAGGCACAGACCTTGGCTGAGCTTGCAGCCAGCAATTGTGAGAGTTTCTATCGCGGTGCCCTGGCCGATCGTCTGGAGGCGTATGCCTTGGCGACTGGCGGCTACCTGCGCGGGATGGATCTGAGTGGCTACCGGGCGAGCTGGGTTGAGCCGATCAGCGTCAACTATCGAGGGGTGGATGTCTGGGAGATTCCACCGAGTGGCCAGGGACTGATCGCCCTGATGACCCTCAAGATGCTGGAAGGCTTTGAGTTCGACCAGCGCGACAGTGCGCAGACCTGGCACCGGCAGCTTGAGGCCATGAAGCTGGCGTATGCCGATGGCTTTCAACACGTCACCGATCCTGCGCACATGCGCGTACCCGTAGAGGCGCTGCTCAGTCCCGCCTATCTTGAACAGCGGCGTGCATTGATTGGCGACACAGCCCGGGAACCGCAATACGGCGATCCTCAAGCCAGCGGCACGGTTTACCTGGCAACAGCGGATAACGAGGGCAATATGGTTTCGTTTATCCAAAGCAACTACCACGGTTTTGGCTCTGGTGTGGTGCTGCCAGACAGCGGTATTGCCCTGCAAAATCGGGGCGCGGAGTTTCGGCTCGACCAGGGGCATGTCAACAGCCTTGAACCGGGTAAAAAGACCTTTCACACGATCATTCCAGGCTTCCTCAGTCGTGGTGATACGCCACTGGGCCCGTTTGGCGTGATGGGCGGCTACATGCAGCCTCAGGGTCATGTGCAGATGGTCATGAACCTGGTCGACTTTGGCCTCAACCCTCAGGCGGCGCTGGATGCTCCGCGCTGGCAGTGGCTCGGAGGCCAGCAAGTGGGCATCGAACAGACAGCTTCGCGTGACCTGGCAATGGCCTTGTCCCGCCGTGGTCATGCCGTGCAGATTGCCCATGACCTCACCGACTACGGGCGAGGGCAGATCATTCTTCGCGATCCGCACAGCGGCGTGCTCTGTGGCGGTTGCGAGCCCCGCGCTGATTCTCATATCGCAGTTTGCTAGGAGAGGGGCCATGCAATCCAAGGTTCTGGGCCAAGCAGGCCTCACGATCTCCCCGGTTGTTCTAGGCGGCAATGTATTCGGTTGGACGATCGACGAGCGCACCTCGCTAGCGGTGCTGAGCGCCGCCTTCGAGGCGGGTATCACCACCATCGACACGGCGGATATGTATTCCGTTTGGGTAGACGGACATCGCGGGGGCGAGTCGGAGCGAGTGATTGGTGCCTGGATCGCGCGCAATCGCAGTCTGCGAGACCGGCTCACGTTATTCACCAAAGTAGGTGCAGACATAGGCGAGGGTACAGGCGGCTTGTCCCGCGCCTGGATAACTAAGGCCGTTGAGGATTCGCTGCGCAGACTGAATACCGATTACATCGATCTGTACTTTTCCCATTTCCCCGACACGCAAACACTCCACGAAGAGACCCTGAGCGCTTATCAAACATTGATTAGCGCGGGCAAGGTCAGGGCGATCGGGGCGTCCAATTACAGCCTGGAACAACTGCAAGCCGCGCATGCCTGTGAGCGCGAGGGGTTGCCCCGCTACGACGTGCTGCAGCTGGAGTACAACCTGCATGATCGTGCCGATTATGAGCAGAGCATCCGGGGCTTTGCCTTGAATAATCAGGTCGGTGTGGTCAGCTACTTCAGCTTGGCGTCCGGTTTTCTCACGGGTAAGTACCGCGATGTCGCAGATATTCAGGGGCACCCGCGTGCTGAAGATCTGCAGCGTTACTTCACCCCACGCGGGCAGCGGATCCTGGCTGCTCTGCTGAGCGTTGCCCAACAGCGCGCAGTCAGCCAAGCCAGCGTTGCCCTGGCCTGGTTGAGACACCAGCCCGGCATCAGTGCGCCTATCGCAAGCGTTACCAGCACTGCGCAATTGCCCATGCTGGTGGAGGCGGCTGATCTTGTGTTGAGTGCGGATGAGTTGGCGTTGTTGAATACGGCCAGCATTTAGCCGAGTCAGTCGTCTTCTGCTTTTGGCGAGCGCTTATTGCACCCAACAGAAAGGCTGTATCCCAACAGGCTGTTGCAAGGTTGATGAGCCATACGTATGCGCGAACTAGGCGCCTAGTCTTTATTCGCGATTACGCCGAGATTATCGCGAATAAAGCGGAGCGGCGCCCGTTCGCTCCTGCAGGGGGCAGCAGCCAACTGGGACATCGCCAACAAAAAAGCCCCGACTAGGTCACCTGGGCGGGGCTTTTTTGTTGCCGAGTGGCTTCAAATATCGAAGTCGTATTCGGCCAGTTGTTTGTGCAAACGACGTTCTTCGAGGAAGTTGTCGATGATGCGGCGCTTGGTCAGGTTGGTTTTTGCCACTTCGACCGGTGTTTCGCCATCTTCCGCATCGTCGGCGACGAAGTCGTCTTCGAGTTCAAGGTTCTCTTTGCCGGTGCTCATTGCATTCACTCCAGGCTACGGGGGCGATTGCGCACCTTATATAGGCAATTACCGGGCGGGTAAAAAAGATTTTTTCAATCGATACCTATGAGAAAACCTCTGATGCTCAATCGTCTGAGGTTTTCTCGCGGTACTCGCACAGGTCTTCGATGCGACAGCTGCCGCAGCGCGGCTTGCGCGCCACACAGACATAGCGGCCGTGGAGGATCAGCCAGTGGTGCGCGTCGAGCAGGTAGTCCTTGGGGACGAACTTGACCAGCTTCTTCTCCACCTCCATGACGTTCTTGCCAGGGGCGATGCGCGTGCGGTTGCTGACACGAAAGATGTGCGTATCCACCGCCATGGCTGGTTGCCGAAAGGCGGTGTTGAGCACCACGTTGGCAGTCTTGCGGCCTACGCCGGGTAAGGCTTCGAGGTCTTCGCGATTATCCGGCACTTGGCTGCCGTGTTTCTCGATCAGCAGGCGGCAGGCTTCGATGACGTTCTTCGCCTTGCTGTTGTACAAGCCGATGGTCTTGATATACGCAGACAGGCCTTCGACACCCAGGGCGTAGATGGCCTCCGGGGTATTGGCCACCGGGAACAGCTTGGCGGTGGCCTTGTTGACGCTGACGTCGGTGGCCTGGGCCGACAGCGTCACCGCCACCAGGAGCTCGAACGGCGTGCTGTAGGCCAGCTCAGTCTTGGGCTCAGGGTTGTCTTCGTGCAGGCGGCGGAAGATTTCCAGGCGTTTGGCGGCGTTCATTCAATTACTCCGGTCACCCGTACCCGACGGCTTTGCGCGGGTGCTTCGGGGGCAGCAGCCTTGGCGCGTTCGGCCAGCGCCTGGTCGATGCGGTTCTTGCCGGCGATCAGCAGGCCGAGCACGATAAAGGCGCCAGGCGGCAGGATCGCCAGCAAAAAGCCTTTGTAGTCGTCGACCAGGGTCAGTTGCCAGTCATTGGCGATGGGGCCGAACAGCAGGTGCATATTGGCCAGCACTGCGCCAGTGCCCAGCAGTTCGCGCGCGGCGCCGATCAGCACCAGCACCAGACCGAAGCCGATGCCCATCATCAGGCCGTCGTAGGCAGCGCGTGCCGGATCGTGCTTGGCGGCAAAGCCGTCGGCGCGGCCAAGGATCACGCAGTTGGTGGTGATCAGCGGGATGAAAATACCAAGAATCTGGTACAGCTCATACGTGAAGGCCTGCATCAGCAACTCGATGCAGGTGGTCAGGGCAGCGATGATCATCACGAACGCCGGCAGGCGCACCGCCGTATTGACCACCCCACGCACCAGCGAGACGGCGGTGTTGGAACAGATCAGCACCACGGCGCTGGCCAGGGCCAGGCCAAGGGCGTTGACCGTGGAGTTGCTCACGCCCAGCAGTGGGCAGAGGCCGAGCAGTTGCACAAGGGCCGGGTTGTTCTTCCACAGGCCATTGAGGGTGATGTCGCGGTAACGGGTCATGGCTGCGTCTCCGGCAAGCCGAGGAGGCTGGCGCGATGGGCCTGGAAGTACAGCAGGGCATTGTGCACCGCCTTGACCACGGCGCGCGGGGTGATAGTGGCACCGGCAAACTGGTCGAAGTCGCCGCGGTCCTTTTTCACCGCCCAGCCCGATTCATCGGGGTTGCTCAGCGACTTGCCTGAGAAGCTGTGAATCCAGGCACTTTTCGCCAGTTCGATCTTGTCGCCTAAACCAGGGGTTTCGCGGTGATTGAGCACGCGCACGCCGGCGATCTGGCCGTCCGCGCGGATGCCCACCAGCAGCTCGATGGCGCCGCTGTAGCCATCCGGCGCGGTGACCTGGAGGATCACTGCGCTGGGCTGGCCATCCTGATACGCACGGTACGCCGGCTGAGCGCCACGCCCACCAAGCAGCGGGTCCTGCAGGCTCATGCGGGTGTCGAGCAGGTCGTTGTCGTAGCTTCCCGCTGGCAAAATCTCGCCCAGGGCGCGCACTTGGGCGGCGCGGGCGGCGGCCTCGATGCGGCCTGCGGTGGCTTGCTGGATCAGCGTGACCCCGCCGACCGTGACCACGGCAAACAGGCCGAGGACCAGGGCGTTTTTCAGCATTGAGCGGCTGATTTCCGGCAGCATATTCAGTCCCCCACCTTGAAGCCGTTCGTGGGCTTGCGGTGCCCGTAGGTGCGCGGGCGCGTGTAGTAGTCGATGGTCGGCGCCGCCAGGTTCATCAGCAGCACGGCGAAGGCGACGCCATCGGGGTAGCCGCCCCAGGCGCGTATGACATAGGCCAGGATACCGACGCCCGCGCCGAAGATCAGCCGGCCGCGGTTGCTGGTGGCGCCGCTGACCGGGTCAGTGACGATAAAGAAGGCGCCGAGCATGGTCGCACCGGTGAGCAGGTGAAACACGGGCGAGCCGTTGGAGTCCGAGCCGCTGCCGTTCCAGAACACCAGGCTCATGACGAACAGCGCGGCAAGCATGCCGACAGGCGCGTGCCAAGTGAACAGGCGCTTGTGCAGCAGGTACAGGCCGCCGGCGAGAAACGCCAGGTTGACGGCCTCGCTGCCGGCGCCGCCGAGGTAGCCAAAGGCTGGGCTGGCGGCGTGCAGCTCGTCGATGGTCAGGCTCTTGTTGATCTTCAGGGCATCCAGCGCCGTGGCCTGCGCCCAGCCATCGGGCAGGGTGGCGACGCCAAGGATATGCCACAGCCCTTCGACCACGCCGATGCTGTGCGGCGCCGGCCAACTGGTCATCTCCAGGGGGAAGGAGATCAGCACCACCACATAGCCGAGCATCGCCGGGTTGAACGGGTTCTGCCCCAGGCCGCCATAGAGCTGCTTGCCGAAGCCGATGGCGAAGCCGCAGGCGATAAGGGTCAGCCACCAGGGCGAGTAGGGCGGCAGCGCCAGCGCCAGGAGCACGGCGGTGAGCAGGGCGCTGCCGTCCTTGAGAAAGAACAGTACGGGTCGCTTGCGCGCCGCCAGCATGGCTGCCTCGAAGCCCAGGGCGCAGACGCTGGCCCATACCAAGTTGAACAGGGTGCCGGCACCAAATAGCCAGGTCAGGGCAAAAATGCCCGGAAGCGTGGCCAGCAGCACCTGCAGCATGACGCGCTGGGTACGGTTGTGGCCCGTGGCATGGGGCGATGTGATGCGGGGCAGGGCCATTGACGCTCCGGTTGTTGCTGTCGCGGCGCCTTTGCGCGGCGCGGTGTCTAGTTCATTCCCCGGAATGCCTCCGGGCTGTGGCGCTTCTTGTTAGATGCCGGCGTGCTGGCAGTCAGTGTCTGGTTGGAGAGCCCCATCGCCGGCAAGCCGGCTCCTACTGTCCGTGACGCCACTTACGGTCTGCATACGGGTAGGCTGTTATGGGGTTCCCGTCGTGGCCTGCGCCTGGTGTTCGGCTAATTTGTGTTCGGCGTCGGCGAGCCGGGTGCGCGCCTGTTCGAGTGCGTCGGCGGGGGCGTTTTCGTCACGCTCCAGCTTGCGCAGGTCGGCGCGGGCAAAGGCGACTTCGGTTTTCAGGGCTTTCAGTGTGTCGTCCACGCCTGGTTGCTCGCGACGTACCAGCTCCGGTGCCGGTTTACCTGAGGCCGCTTCAGCAGCGTGCAGCGCCTGCTCGGCACTCGCAAGGGCATCGCGCAGCGGCTGCAGGCTGGCCTCGTCGGCAGCGGTTTTTTCGGCTTTCTTCAGCTCGGCGCGTTTCATCGCCAGCTCGATCTTGGCCTTTTTCAGTGCCTCGTCACCGGCGGGCTTGGCGGCAGCAGTGGATGCTTGCTCTCGCAGGCTGGCGAGGATTTTCTCGGCCCCTTCCAGTTGCTGGCGCAGGCTCGCCAGCTCGGTTTGCTGGTCGGCGTCGGGGGTTTCGAGTTTTTCCAGCTTGCGCAGCTGGGCCTTGAGCATGGCGGCGTCGATCTTGGCCTTTTTCAGCGCGTCGTCACCTGCCGGCTTGGCGGCGGCAGCAGGGGCTTGCTCTTGCA
>LNFM01003959.1_pt1 | contig 28095 bp, 25 predicted proteins | sample 596031 | NCBI WGS metagenome assembly LNFM01 (sample SAMN04254537, study PRJNA301005) | activated carbon metagenome | isolation source: dual media filters at the Ann Arbor, Michigan drinking water treatment plant | place: USA: Ann Arbor
TCGCGACGAATTAGCCGGGCAGACGGGCCGCATGTTTCGGACGACGAAACGGCTGCAAGCTGCCATGTCGAACCGCTCGACCGGGAGAAAGACCCCGACCTTCGCCTTTCTCCTCCCATCTTCATGCCGTTTCTGTCGCCATTTCGATCGCATCCACGACTCCACGACCCATATCGTCGAAGAGGCGCGCGCTCACGAATTCATCGGGATCAGCGCCCGTCGCCGTGCAATGTGTGGCTGCACGATCAAGGAAAACCCCGACAGCCCCTCACGGTCTGGAGGAGGGTTGCCACGCTTACGGTCTTGCAGTGGTGTCCCCATCGCCTCCTCCACCTGAGGCGGCTCGCACATCCGCTTCGGCATGTGGCCGAACAGCGACAAGGGCTAGAACCGGCTCGTGAGCCGAATGGCAGCTTTCTCAGTTTTCCGGCCAGAGAGGACAGTGCGCACCCCGCAACTGCCGCGGATAACAATCTCCTCGACTTGCGGGTGTGATGGGCGTCAACCAGCTAAACTTGGATGGGGAGCGGATTGGCGGGTTCGGGCGAGATACGATAAGCTTGCAAAATGCGCTGCTGGAAGAAAGGGACGCACAGCCCTTTCTGCCTAGGTTTGTCTAGCCATGAACGAGATGTCACCATCCCCCCAACCCGGCACCGCCGGGTCCGCAGAGGAAGGCCTCGCAATTTCCGCGCGTGGCCTCGCCAAGTCATTCGGCACCGTCAGAGCCGTCGACGGCATCGATCTCGACGTGCCGCGAGGCATGATCTTTGCGATCCTCGGTCCGAACGGAGCTGGGAAAACGACGCTCATGCGGATGCTGGCGACGCTATCGCAGCCCGACGAGGGTTCGGCGACCATCATGGGGCACGATCTGGTTTCGGCACCACATTCGGTGCGCGGCACGATCGCCATGACGGGACAGTTCGCCTCCCTGGACGAGGACCTCACGGGCCGTGAAAATCTCGTGCTCCTGTCGCGGCTTTGGGGCTTTCGAGGCCGAGAGGCGAAGAACCGATCCGATGAGCTGCTGGCGGCTTTCGGGCTTTCGGATGCCGCTGGCAAGCAGGTCAAGGACTACTCCGGTGGCATGCGCCGTCGGCTGGACATCGCGGCGTCGCTGATCGTGACGCCGGGCGTACTGTTCCTCGACGAGCCGACCACCGGTCTCGATCCGAACGCGCGAAAGGATGTGTGGAACATGATCCGCGGCCTCGCCGGCTCCGGCGTGACCATCCTGCTGACAACGCAGTATCTGGAGGAAGCCGACCAGCTTGCCGCCCGCATTGCGGTGATCGATCATGGCCGCAAGATTGCCGAGGGGACGAGCCGCGAGTTGAAGGCCGCGACCGGCTCCGGCTTCCTGCATGTCGCCCTCGCCGATCCGGACCGCAGGGACGAGGCGACTCACCTGCTCGAGACATTGCTCGGCCAGACCGTCAGCCGCAGTGCGGAGGGTGCGGAGCTCCATGTGATGGCGGGCACAGCGCGGGCTGCGAACGAGGCGCTGGCCGCCCTCGTCGCCGCCGGGATCGAACTCGCCGACTTCTCGATGGGCCAGCCGAGCCTGGAGCAGGTTTTCTTCGCGCTGACGGGCAAGCCGCGGCCGCTTGCGGAGTCGCAGGAGACAACGGGAGTGAGGACATGACAGAGGCCACGTCGCTCCGGCAGCTGCGGCGCGTGGCGCGTCCCCCGGCGCCGTCCGCCCTTTCGAACGCGCTCGTCTTCGGGTGGCGCGCGGTCCTGAAGTTCAAGCACGTGCCCGAACAGCTGTTCGACCTCGTGATGACGCCGATCATGTTCACGCTGCTGTTCACCTATGTGTTCGGTGGCGCACTGGCGGGCTCACCGGCCGAATACCTGCAGTTCTTTCTGCCGGGCATCCTGGTGCAGACCGTCATGTTCAACGCCGTCTATTCGGGGATGGGCCTCTCGACAGACCTCGGCAAGGGCCTCTTCGACCGCTTCCGCTCGTTGCCGATCTGGTCGCTCGCGCCGTTCGCGGGGCTGATGGTGGGCGACATACTGCGCCACCTGATCGCGGCCACGATCATCCTGACGATCGGGTTGATCCTCGGCTATCGACCGGAGGCGGGCGTGCTCGGGGTGCTGGCGGCCTTCGTGATGCTGATCGCGATCGGCTTCGGCATGGGTTGGGTCTTCATCGTGCTCGGCCTGCTGATCCGCACGCCGACCACGGTGATGACGCTCGGCTTCACCTTCCTGTTTCCACTGGTCTTCGCGTCCAACATCATGGTCGATCCCGGCACGATGCCGGGCTGGCTGCAGGCCTTCGTCGAGATCAACCCGGTCTCGCTGATGACCACGGCTTTGCGAGGCCTGATGGGTGGCGGCGCCAGCGCGACCGACGTGCTGCTCGCCCTCATCGCGCCTGTGGCGCTGACAGCGGTGCTGGCACCGACGACGCTGTGGCTCTATCTGAGGCGCTGACGCCAACGCATCGGTACAGGAGCCATGATGGTCGCGGCGCGGCCGTTCGACTATCTTTATGCGGAACTGCCGACGATCGCCCGCGATCCGGCGAAAGCAAAGCAGCTGATGGCGGACGCCGGACAGGACAGGTTCGAACACGACCTGACGCCCGGCCAGAGCCAGACCATGCAACCAAAGCCCCTGCACAGTCACACGCAGTCATCACCCGTACCAGGGCGCTAATCTGACAAGGGTAGATCTTCCAGAATTGCCGTGATGATGGCGCGAGCGACAGGAAACTCCGATCGAGGCAAGCCGCCACCCGTCGTCTCATCGTTCAACAACACCGCGAGCGCACGCGCCGTGTCGATTCCTTCGACGGTTTCGCCAGCCAGTTCGGTCGCCATGATCTGCGATGCACGACGCCCCATGCCGAGGCCATGGCCAAGCCTACTGTTGCGTCCGCCGCCGACCGTAACCTGAAGATCGCCGATGCCCGCCAGATCGAATGCAGTGTCACGGCGTCCGCCAAGCCGCTCGCACAGCACCGCCATTTCGCGGCAGGCTTGATTGAAGGTGGCCGCGGTTGGGTTCTTGGTGGCCGTGTTGCGCACCGTATCGGGATAGCGCGTCTGCATGGCGCTGACGCCGATGGCAAAGAAGTTCTTGAGGGCCGCACAGGCCTCCACGCCAGTGACGTCGTCTGTCACCGATAGTCGGTAGTATCCGGTCCGCATCGCCCCGGCAAAGCGTTCGGCTGCCGTCACGTCCGAGCATGCATAGACGCAGTCTGTCGGCCAGCGGTTGGCGAGTTCGCGTGCGATACACGGTCCGCCTATGCCGATGAAGGAGGTCATGCGGGGGATCAGGGGCGGCACGGACTGCGCATAGGTTCGAAGCCCCGCGCCATCGCCGACAAGCCCTTTGGTGACGAAGGCGACCGGCCGCGGCGCCGTCATCAGCCTGTCGATCTGCGCGGCCGCCCAATCGATGCCGGGACTGCTGACGCCGATGACGACAAAATCGGCCTCCTCGATATGCTCGGAGCGGAGCGCGTCGAATTGCATCGGCCGTACCGTCCCGGGCAACGGCGCATCGAGTTTGGGGTGGATGCCGCCCGGCCGCTGCAGCGCGGCCACGATGTCGCCGTCGAGCGGCGTACCGACAAGACGTACCTGGTTGCCATTGTCGGCAGCAGGCACCGCCAGCGCGCTGCCCATGACCCCTGCCCCGAGGATCAGGATCGTTGCCACTGTCTAGAGCCTCCCTGCGGTCGCACCAGCCCGCGGACGAGGACGGGCGACGTTGTCGCGCTCGTGCGGCACGGCTTCTGCGTCGGGCTGGCGGGTGTGTGTCCGGCTTTCAGCGGTGATGTCTGTGCATCTGGGCATGGGACCCTGCAACCAGAATCGTAGTCTGGCTTCCGTTCGTCTCGGTCTCATCGCATCGCATCCATAACGTCTGGGGCACTGGCGAGGCAGGACAAGGCGCTCGCCCTGTTGGAAGTCTAGACTCGTCTTTCAGTGACGGCATCGAAGACGTGAACCTTCGCCGGCGCGACCTGAAAACTGACCGCGTCTCCTTCACGGAAAAGCACCGATCGATCGACGATTGCGACGAATTCGCCACCAGCAGCGCGGGTGCAGAGCTGGACGTCGTGGCCCAGCCGCTCGACCAGTTCGGCCGTGGTCTTGATCGGACCGTCGGGTGCGATCTCGACGTCAGTGGGCCGAACACCGCAAATCACTTTCTGACCGGGTTTTGCCGCAGTCGATGCGGGGAGTGGCAGACGGCCGTTGGCGGTCTCCACGGCGGGCAAGCCATCGGCAGAGATGACCATTCCCTCCATGAAGTTGATCGCCGAAGAACCGATGAAGTCTGCCACGTATTTGCTGGCCGGCGTGTCGTAGACGGCATCCGGAGAGCCGATCTGCTCGATCTTGCCGGCACGCATGACGACCACGATGTCCGCCATGGTCATCGCCTCTATCTGATCATGCGTGACGTAGATGGTCGTCGTCTTCAGCCGGTTGTGGAGCTGGCGTATTTCCGTGCGCATGTGAGCGCGAAGCTTGGCATCGAGATTGGACAAGGGTTCGTCGAACAGAAAGACGGAGGGCTCTCGCACCATGGCGCGGCCCATGGCGACGCGTTGGCGCTGTCCGCCGGAGAGCTCCTTCGGATACCGTCCGAGATAGGGCGTGAGGTTCAGGATCTCGGCCGCGCGCTCGACCTTGGCCTTGATCTCGGCGGCCGGCAGTTTTGCCACTTCCAGGCTGAAGGCGATGTTGTCGTAGACCTTCATCGTGGGATAGAGCGCATAGTTCTGGAAGACCATGGCGATGTCGCGGTCGCGAGGGTGCTTGTCGTTGACCCTCTTGCCGCCGATGAAGAGATCGCCCTCACTGACGGATTCCAGCCCGGCTGTCATGCGCAGCAGGGTCGTCTTCCCGCAGCCGGAAGGGCCGAGCAGCACCGCGAACTGGTGGTCTTCGATCGAAAAGGACACGTCGCGCATGATCTGCACCGCGCCGAACGACTTGCCGATCCCCTTGTATTCAACCGTCGCCATGAACCGGACCCCGCACTGATGCTTCTTGGTGGACGCGGCCCGGCACTAGTATTTCTGCCGGGTCGGCGTGATGACGATTTCCTGCACGATCGCCCTTTGCGGCAACTGGTAGGCGTCCAGGACAAGCTTCGCCACGACGTCGGCCGAGATGCCGCCGCCTATCGCATGCTTGTTGGCCTTGTAGGCGGCCAGCGTGTTGGGGTCGTTCACATGGTCGAGCACTTCCGTATCGATGATGCCGGGCGACAGCACGATGACGCGCACGTCGTGCGGTGCGAGATACTCTCGAAAGCTCTCCGAAACGGCATGCACGAAGAACTTCGTTCCGCAGTAGACGGTGTGGTCCGGATAGACCTTCCTGCCGGCGATCGAACTCATCATCATCAGCGTGCCGTGCCTGCGCGCGATCATGCCCGCCATCACCGCGTGGACGCTGTTCATCACCCCCTTGGTGTTGATGTCGATCATCTCGTCCCACTCTTCGGGTGGCTGACTGGCGATGTCGCCCAGCCGCGCGATCCCGGCATTGGCGAACATCATGTCGACCGGCCCGAACAGCGCCTCCGCATCGGTCACCGCTTCCGCGATCGCCTCGCGGTCGCGTACGTCGACCTTGCGAAGAACCGCGTTGGGAAGGCCAAGCGCCTCGAGGCGATCGAGGCGCCGGGCCATCAGCAGGACCGGGTGGCCGACCGCCGAGAATGCGCGCGCCGTCGCTTCTCCTATTCCGGAACTCGCACCGGTGATGGCGACGAGCGGCTTGTCAATCATGGGCTACCTCCCTGGCGGTTGGGTGCCGGGGCGGCTCGCGCCGCCCCGGCACCTGTTGATCAACCCTTCATGACGGCTTCGACCTGGCTCGCGATGTCGTCCATCGCTTCCTTGGCCGAGCCATAGCTGCCCGCAAAGTACTTGCCGAGCCCGACGGGGATGGTGTCGTTGGAGATCTGCGCCCATTCCGGCAGATCGGGCTCGGAGCCCATGTGGTTGGCGATCGTCTCGCGCACCACCGGCAGATGCCGCGTCGTGCCGGCGCCGACCCTGGCGTTGGCCTTGACGCGCGGATCGTCATAGACGCTGGCGCGGGTGGGACCGGTACCACCGCCGAGCGACGTGATGAGTGCCTGCGTGTCGGCACTGGTTGCCCACTGCATGAACACCCAGGCCGCGTCCGGGTTCTTGGAGTACCTGGAGACGGCCAGCGACGAACCGCCCTGGTGACCGACGCCGGGAATTTCGCCGAAGCCGGTCTGCTCGACAGTGCGCAGCGAGAACGCCTTTGGCGGAACCGCGACCTCGCACAAGCCCGAGATCTTGGTCTGCGTCGGGTCGTCGAAATAGGGGAAGAACTCGCCCCACGACAGCATCGACGCTGCCACGCCCTGTGCGACAGACTGCCCCTGACCGTCCCATGTCCAGCCGTCGACTCCGGGCGGCATGGTCTTCTTCAGATTGGTCCAGTACTCCATCGCGGCAAGACCCTGCTCGTCGTTGCCGACGAACTTCTTGTCGGCGTTGAAGATCGAGCCACCGTGACCCCACAGCCATGCCGTCCAGTCGCATTCCAGGCTGTAGTGGCCCGACTTCATCTGGCCGGTCGTTCCGAAGACGTTCGGGCCCATCTCCTCGGTGATGGCCTTGGACTGCATGTAGAGTTCGTCGAGGGTGGCCGGGGCCTTGAAGCCCATCTTGTCGTAGATGTCCTTGCGGTAGATCATGATGAAGATTGGAATGTCGTAAGGCACGCCCACCCAACGGTCCTCGTACTTCGAGATGCCGTCAACGAGCGCCGGCAGGAAGTCGTCGATGTTGTAGTTCGGCATCGCCAGGTCGGCCTTGGCCTGGATCTGTTCACGCGGGTCGAATACGTCCTGGCTGAAGGATGCAGCCCAGCTCTGGTCGATATAGTAGAGATCGTAGGTGCCGAGCGAAGAGGCAACGTCGAGCGTCATCTTCTGAAGCACCTGCTCGAGCGGCAGGACCTCGATCTCGACCTTGATGCCGCTGGCGTCCTCGAAATACTTCTTGAGAAACGAGTTGAGCGCATTCGACGGCGGAGTGGATTCCGTTGCGAGTTTGATGGTCGTTCCCGCAAAGGGCTTGCCGACGTCAGAGACCCATTTCATCACCTCCGCCGACGGCTGGGCCGCTTCCTGCGCGGCAGCCGACGGTACGAAGTTGAACGGTCCGCGGTGCATGCCCAGGCCCAGCGCGCCGGCGCCGAGGCCAAGCTTGCCGGCAAGTCGCAGGAAATCGCGACGTCCCATCTCTCCCTTGACGAAACGGTCGGTAATCGAAGCAAGGTGCGCCTTGCGTAGACTGTCTTTCATGTCACTTCCTCCCAAGTGCGGACGACACCATTGCCGTCCGTAGTCCAACGACCCGTCTGTTCCCGCTATTGCTTGAGCGACCCCATGGTAAGCCCGCGCACAAGATGGCGCTGAACGAGAAGGATGACGATGAAGGCCGGGACGATGGCTGCTGCGCCGAGCGCGGCCATGTTGCCCCAGGCGGTGCCGATCGACGTCACGAAGGTCGACGAAACGACGGGCACGGTCTTCAAACTGGTCTGGGTGAGCGTCAGGACGAACAGGAACTCCGTCCACGAGAAGATGAAGCAGAGAACGGCCGTGGCTGCGATTCCGCCCTTGGCCATCGGCAGGACGATGCGCCGGAAGATCACCCAGCGCGACGCACCGTCGACCAGCGCGCTTTCGTCGATCTCGGCTGGAATGTCGTCGAAGAAGCTCTTCAGCAGCAGCACCGCGAGCGGCAGGTTCATCAGCCCGTGGATCAGGATGATGCCCGTATAGGTGTCGAGCAGGCTGAACTGCTTGAAGATGAAGAACATCGGGATGGCGACGGCGACCGGCGGCATCATGCGCGTCGACAGCACCCAGGAGACGAAATGGTGCCGGCCGCGGAAGTTCATGCGGGACAGACAGTAGGCGGCCAGCGTCGCCACCACGATCGCCAGGATCGTCGAGAAGGTGGCGACGATGATGGAATCGAGCAGCCGTGGCGCCATGTAGAAATTGCCGCCGCCCGGCGTGACGACGTCCGGGTCGCCGAGGCCGAAGCCGAGCGAGATGCCGAACACCTGTTCGAAATTGCGCACGGTCGGCGTGAAGGAGAAGATGATTGGCGGCCAGTTGAAGATATCCTTCGCATTGCGAAAGGCTACCGACGTCCAGAAGTAGATCGGGAAGAAGAAGAGACCGACGACGACCCAGCCGGCGATCGTGCGGATCGCGCGCTGACCGGACGTCTGATGCGGGAGAACGTCAGCCATGGCTACCACCTCACCTTGAATATCTTGATGAAGATGTTCGCCATGACGATGACGATGACGAGGCTGACGAGGCTCAGCGTTGCGCCATAGCCCCACTTGGTGAAGCTGAAGGTCTGCTGCCAGGCGTAGTAGCTGAGCGAATAGGTGGCCGTGCCAGGGCCGCCGGACGTCATGGTGAAGACGTAGTCGAAGACCCGGAACAGATCGATGCCGCGCAGCAGAACCGCCACGGCGATGACGCGCGACATCATCGGCAGCGTAAGCCGCCGGAATGTTTGCCAGGCGCTGGCGCCGTCGATCATCGCCGCCTCGTAGGGCTCCGAGGGCAGCGAACGCAGGCCGGCCAGGAAGATCAGGACCATGAAGGGCGTCCATTGCCAGATCTCGGCAAGCAGGACGCCAGCCAGTGCGGTTGCCGAACTGGCGAGGATGGGCGACGTCATGGGAAGGATGCCGAGCGAATCCAGCACATAGGTGATCACGCCGAACTGCGGGTCCTGCAGCAGCAGGAACATCATGCCTGCAATGGCAGGGGGAATGACCAGCGTCATCGACAGGATGGCGCGCAGCGCACCGAAACCGGGCAGTTCGGCGTCGAGCAGCAGGGCGATCGCCATGCCGAGCGTCAGCTCGATTGCAAGAGCGATGGCGAAGTACACGAAGGTGACGCCGAGTGATCCCCAGAAGCGACCGTCTTCCCACAACTGTGTCCAGTTCTGGAAACCGACGTACTGAAGCGTCCGCTTGCGGGGTACGAATTCGTGGAAGGACAGCCAGATGTTGTAGATCAGGGGATAGATCGTGAAGACGAGCAGGAAGGCGACCAGCGGAAACAGCCACGGCAGCGGAGAATCCGAAATCACGATGCGGTTGATCCGCGCAACGGCCATTGACTGCACCTCCCTCCCCGATCGGGGCATGTCCGGGACGGGGCGAACCACCGACCCTTGTTCCTTGCGCCTATACCGCCAGGCGCCGATTCGCCTTTTCCTCGCTCAGCGACCGGTTCCTCATCCAGTCGTCGAGCGCCTCGATCTGCTGGCGCGACAGGCGCAGGCCCGCCTTCGTGCGCCGCCACACCACATCTTCAGCGGTGCGCGCATATTCCCAGTCCATGAGATGGATCACTTCGGCCTCGCTGAGGCCTGCACCAAAATCGCGCCCGAGATCCGCCGCCGAACGCGCGGCACCCAGGATGCCGAACGCCTCGGTACCGTAGTGGCGTACCAGCCGACGCGCGGCGCGTTCGTCCAGAAACGAATAGTCTTCGCGCAAGCGCCGGACCAGGATCGCCGGACCGCCTTCGGGCAGATCGCCTCCCGGCAGCGTCTTCGTCGATGTCCAGCCGGCATGGGCCGCAAAGCGGGGCATGCAGCAAGCCAGCTGCGCAAGGGCGTCTTCCGCCAGACGACGGTAGGTCGTGATCTTGCCGCCGAAAATGGTGAGCAACGGCGCATCTCCCTGCGGCGCGTCCAGCGCCAGCTGATAGTCGCGCGTCGTCGACTTGGCGTCCACGGCTCCGTCGTCGTAAAGCGCGCGCACGCCCGAATAGGTCCAGACGACATCTTCGGGCGCAACCGGCCGGCGGAAATTGTCCGATGCGGCGCGGCACAGATAGGCAATCTCGGAGGACGATGCGCAGGCGTCTTCGGGCGCGCCATCCTGATCGACGTCAGTCGTCCCGATCAGCGTGAAGTCGTCCTCGTAGGGAATGGCGAAAACGATTCGACCGTCCGGGTTCTGAAAGATGTAGCAACGGTCGTGGTCGTAGAGTTTCGGCACGACGATATGCGAGCCCCTGACGAGGCGCTGCCTGCCGCTGCTCTCCACATCGAGGCCTGACGTCACGATGCCGGCCCAGGGTCCGGCGGCGTTGACCAGGCTAAGGGCGCGGATCGTCCAGCGCGCGCCCGTCGCGACATCCTCTACGGTGACGATCCACAGTCCTGCCTCGCGGTTCGCCGACAGCCATCGCGTGCGCGGATTGATGGATGCGCCCTTCGCTTCAGCGTCGCGCGCGTTCAGCACCACCAGGCGATTGTCCTGCACCCAGCAGTCCGAGTACTCGAACCCGAGCGCCGACATGCCGCGCAGCGGTTCGCCGGCGCCGTCCTTGCGCAAGCGGAGCGTGCGCGTCGCCGGCAACAGCTTTCGGCCGCCGAGATGATCGTAGATCAGGAGACCGAGCCGCAGAAGCCAGGCCGGGCGCATGCCCTTGCGGTGCGGCAGCACGAAGCGCAACGGCCAGATGATATGCGGTGCGATTGCCCAGAGTTTCTCGCGCTCGATGAGCGCGTGGCGCACGAGGCTGAAGTCATAGTGCTCCAGGTAGCGCAGGCCACCATGGATCAGCTTGGTCGATGCCGAAGATGTCGCGCCGCCGATGTCGCCCATCTCGCACAGAAAGACCGAGAGGCCGCGCCCGGCCGCATCGCGCGCGATGCCGCACCCGTTCACACCGCCGCCCACGATCGCAATGTCGTAGGTCTGGCTCATGCCGCTCCCCGCTGCGCCATACGCGACTGGAGAATGCGTTCGGCGACTTCGACGAAGCCTTCGCCGCCCTTGTTCCTGGTCACGAAGGCAGGCTGCGCGTCGATCGTGTCTTTGAACGCCATGACATTGGCCACGCCGCAGGCATTGGGGAAGAAGCCGAACATCGGCGCGTCATTGGGGCTGTCGCCGACGAAGACGATGCGGTCGCGCTCTTCGTCGATGTCGATGCCGAGAATGTCGGCTGCATAACGCCGCGTGGTGGTCAGCTTGTCGTACGCTCCGAACCAGCCATTGACGTGGATGGATGAGATCTTGGCCACCGCGCCCGCGGATTCGAAGATCTCCCGGATGCGCTGCACATCGGCCATGGGCAAGGACGGTACGTCCTCGCAGAAGTCGATGGCGAGATCGGCTTCGCGGTAGAGCTGGTCGGAGGCGACGGCGCAGCCGGGGACCTCGGCCAGGATCCGCGTCGACAAGGCGGCAAGCCGGCTGCGGTCCTCGGCACGACGCTTCGCGTCTACCGCAAAGACGCGACGCATGCGCCTGGCCTCGCGATCATAGGAAAAATAGAAGGCGCCGTTCTCTCCGACAACGCCCTCGACCGGCCACATGCGGGCGATCATGTCGCACCAGCCCGCAGGCCGCCCCGTGATGGGTGCAACCGCGATGCCGGCTTTCGCCAGATTCTCGAGCGCGCCATAGGCACAGGCCGGCAGGATGCCTTCGTTCGTCAACGTATCGTCGATATCGGCGAACACCACCGCGATCCGCGCTGCGGTTTCGGCCGGCATGTCGACGAGAGGACGCATCGGCGTCAGACCTCCCCGGCAGCAAAGTCCTCAAGCAGGCCGCTGTCGGCGGCGAGATCGAGGAAGGAGAAGCGATTGCGCATTTCCCGGCAGTGAATGACCGCCTCGCGATAGAAGTCGACGGGAAGACCGAGGTCCCGCGACGTCAGCGGGCCCCCGGCATCCGCAAGCAGACGGGTCATTTCGTCGACAGGGATGATGAAGGCGGCCAGCTCCTCGCGCAGAGCCGGCCACAGGGCCACAAGTTTCTCGTTAAGAGCTTCGGCTTCTGCCGCGTTGAACCGCTTTGGGGCAATCTCTGCAAAGCACTGGTCGGCGGCCTGCCTGCCCATGCGTCGGGCCATGTCCCGCGGGTCTATCCGGGTCTCACGGATTTTCGGCGGTCCGTCGGCCAGCATCGCCTGCTGAAGGCGCGCGATGGTCAGGGTTGCCACCCCGACCTGCTGGCCGTGCAGCGTACCGGGATGGCGGCTGCCGGCGAAGCAGTCGATGTAGTGCGATATCTGGTGCTCGCCCATCGAGCCGTGGTTCGACATGCCCGTAAAGGACACACCCAGGCCGCAGAGCGTCAGCACGCGATGCAGGTAGCCATGCGCGGTGATGTCGCCGGCCGGCAGAAGGGCCGCACGCGCGTTGAGTTCGTGCTCGTCCTTCTCCTGCAGCGTATAGGGCAGCGTGGAGTAACGGGTACCGAACAGGCGGTGCGACATCCACCAGTCGACCTGCGCTACCGAACGTACCAGGCAATCGGCGAAACCGGCAGCGGCAAGGTGGCTCGGGGCAGCGGCCGACACGCCGATATCGACGAAGAAACCTGCAGGAGCATGCGACGGCAGCGAGACCTTCAGGCCGCTCTCCAAGGTCATCGAGGCCGTGGTCGAGGTGTAGCCGTTCATCGACGCGGCGGTGGCGAACACGCAGTAGCGGCGTCCGTCGAGACCCGTCACATACTTGCACAGGTCGTTGATCGTACCCGAGCCGACGGCGACGACCGCTTCCGCCTTTTCCAGGTCCTTGGCAAGCCGCGTCGCGGTGGACACGTCGGCATGCGGGTGATCGAGAATCACAGTTTCGACCGGGCCAAGCGCCTGCAGCGCCTTGGCGACGCGGGCGCCCATCGCATCGTAAGTCGCGGCGTCGGCCACCACGGTGAACCGCTCGCCAAGCCTCAGACCGCGGACGAAATCGGCTTCCCGGCCCTCGATGCTGTCGTCGATCACAATGGATTCATAAGGGACCCTGGCGATCTTTCCAGTCTCGGGATTCGTCCAGCGGCCGCCGACGACATCGCCGATCAGTTCCGACCAGTCGATGCCCGATTTCGGCAGCGCGTCGATTGCAGCACCCAAGTCCATCCGCGTTCCTCGAAGCCTGGCGGACAAATGAAAGTACGGGTTGGCACTTGTCAATACATCTGTCAGTCACAATTGACAAAATTCGAGGCATGTCCGAAGACTGCGCCATGAAGCACGATCCCGTATCAAACAGGTTCTTGCCGGTCGTGGCCGATCAGATGTCCCGGCTGCCGACCGAGTTCGATGACGCTGTGGTATGGGCGGCATGGCTCTACTACGCCGATGAGATGACCCAGAGCGAGATCGCCAAGAAGCTCGGCGTGTCGCGCGCCACCATCGTGAACTATCTGCAGGAAGCCCGCGAGCGCGGCATCGTGACGATCAGCATCAGCCGGGAGGCTGTCGGGCGCACCACGCTGGCGCGTCGTCTGAAGGAGCGCTTCGGCCTTGACGGTGCCTTCGTCATTCCGACCGGGCCTGAAGCGGCCCTGGTGTCGCGGCTCGGCGATGCCGGCGCACGGGTGCTGGCCGACATGATCCGCCGCGGAGACACGATTGGGGTTGCCTGGGGGAGAACCGTTCTGGCAGTGGCCGACACCATCACCCTGCCCGGCAAGCTCGACGAACTGACCGTCGTGCAGGTGTCCGGTAGTTCGACCGGAAGCCCCGATTTCTCGCCGGAACTGTGCACCTCGGTGCTGTCGCGCAGGATCGCGGCGCGCTGCGTCAACCTTTTGGCGCCGGCGGTCCTGTCGACGCCGGCACTGAAGCGCCAGCTGCTTGCAGAACCCGTCCTGTTGAAGCAGTTCGAGCTGATCCACTCGGTCAACCTCATCCTGTTCGGCGTCGGTGACCTGGGGAACGGCAGTACGGTGCGGGAAGCCAACATCGCGACACAGAGGGAGATGGACGACTATGTCGCTCATGGCGCCGTGGGCGTGATCATCGGGCGCTTCATCGACGCCGACGGACGGTCGATGTCGGGCGAACTCGACGACCGCATCGTCGGCATCGAACTGGAAGAGCTGACGCGCGTGCCGAGCCGCTTGTGCGTAGCCGGCGGCAGATCGAAGATCGCCGCGATCACGGCGACGCTGCGGGGCGGTTACGCCACCCACCTCATCACGGATGCAGCGACCGCCGAAGCGCTCACGAACTAACACAACGTCGCTGTCTCAGGAGGAGAGCATGGCTGCTGACGCCCGTTACGTGATTGGGATCGACTCGTCGACGCAATCCGTCAAGGCGATCGCATGGACGCAAGACGGCACGCCCGCCGCAGAGGGCCGTGCGCCGCTGGAAATCATGCAGCCCCAGCCGCTCCATGCCGAGCAGGACGCCGAAAGCTGGTGGACAGCCACCTGCGCGGCGCTGCGCGCCGTCACCGCGGCCATCGATCCCGCCGCGATCGACGGCATTGCCATCTCCAACCAGCGCGAGACGATGGTGCTGGTGGACGCGAGAGGCAAGCCCATGGCGCCGGCGACGCTTTGGCTCGACAGCCGGGCCCAGGAAATGACGGAAGTGCTGGGGGCGCGCTTCGGCAAGCCCAAGCTGCACGCCATTTCTGGCAAGCCCGTCGACGTCATCGCCTGTCTCTATCGCATCGCCTGGATGCGCCAGAAGACCCCGGAACTGCTCGACGGCGCTAGCCTGATCCTCGACGTCAACGGGTTCCTCACACAGCGCCTGACAGGCACGGCGTCGGCGACATGGACGAGTGCCGATCCTTTCGGCATCTTCGACATCCAGGAGAAGCGGTGGTCGCAACCGCTGCTCGACTTCCTGCAGATCGGTGCCGACAAGCTGCCGCGGGTTCTGCGTCCCGGCGAGTCTGGCGGCGTCGTTACCGCGCATGCCGCCGCCGATACCGGGCTCCTGCCGGGAACGCCTGTCTATGCCGCGGGCGGCGATGGCCACTGCGCGGCGCTTGGCGTGAACGCCGTGAAGCCCGGTACCGTCTATCTCAATCTCGGCACGGCCGTCGTAAGCGGCGTGTGGTCTGAAAAGCCCGCACTCAGCCGTTTCTGGAGGACGCTCATTTCGCCGACCGGAGACGGCTATCTGCTGGAATCATGTCAGCGGTCAGGCACGTTTTTTCTGAAATGGTTTCTCGACACGATGACGGAAGCGCGCAGCGACCCAAAGACGTTTGCCCGGCTGGACAAGGCTGCCAGCGACATCCCGGTTGGTTCCGACGGCGTGTCCGTCTCTCCCTACCTGCTCGGCTGCATGGACCCCCACTGGGATCACACGGCGCGCGCGACCTTTACGGGCATGGGACCGGAACACACGCTGGCGCATCTCTACCGCGCTTCCCTCGAGGCGATTACGCTCGAATTCACCCGTACCTTGCCGGCAATGCGGGAACAGGGCCAGGCAACCGACAGGATTCTCGCCATCGGCGGCGGCGCAGGCAATCCCGTCTGGCTCCGCATGATCGCGGACGCGTCCTCGCTTCCGGTGATCCGCAGTCTCTCGGACGAGGCGTCCTCGCTGGGCGCAGGGATTTCTGCTGCCGTCGGCAGCGGCTGGTATCCGGATTTCGCGACCGCAGCCGATTCCATGACGCGGATTGCCGGCACGATCGAACCCGATCTCGCCAACGTTGCTGCCTGGGAAGCGCTCTCCAAGCGGCAGGGAAAGGTCTATGAGGCCAGCAAGGCGGTCAAGGAGAGCGGCCCATGGCCAATATCCGCCTGAGCGGCGTGGACGCGTTCTACGGAGTGCTGCAAATGCTGCTCGATCTCGAACTGGCGGATGGCGAGTTCGTCGCGAATGGCCGGACACGGTGGTCGGATGGAGCAACGGCATGACGCGGGATTCCGAGCTTGTCGCGGCCGCTGTAGCCCGCTCCGCCACGGTTGCCGAGGTGGCGGTCGGATCGGGCGTGCTGGCCTCGGCCGGGCAGCTCTACCGGAAACATTTCGGCGCCGGCGGTGCATGCCTCATTGCGGACGAGAACACCTTCGCCGCCGCGGGGCATGACGCCCTGGCGTCGCTCTCGGCGGCCGGGATATCGGTGCGCACGCATGTCTTGTCCGCCATTCCGCGCCCCAAGCCGGCCGTCACACAGGCAGATGCCCTGCAGGCGGTGCTGGCCATCGACGCGGCGACGCCGGTGGCCGTCGGCTCGGGGGTGATAAACGATCTGGTCAAGCATGCTGCCTTTCAGCTTGATCGGCCCTATCTGTGCATCGCCACGGCGGCGTCGATGGACGGCTACACGTCCGCCGGTTCGCCCCTTTCGGATCAGGGTTTCAAGAAGACCATCACATGCCGCCCCGCACGGGTGGTGATCGGCGATCTCGATGTGATCGCCGCCGCGCCGCCGCAGATGATGGGCTGGGGCTATGGCGACCTCGCCGGCAAGGTGCCTGCCGGCGGCGACTGGATCATTGCCGACGCTCTGGGGGTCGAACCGATCGACAACGTGGCATGGCCGATGGTCCAGGACGGACTTTCCGGCTGGTTGGCACAGCCGGAGAGCATCGCCGCCGGCGATCCAGCGGCCGTAGCAGGGCTCTTCACCGGCCTGACGCTGGTCGGACTGGCGATGGAAGCGCATGGCTCTTCTCGCCCCGCTTCTGGCGCCGACCACCAGATTGCTCATCTTTGGGAGATGGAGGGTCTTTCGGTGGCCGGCGAAAAGGTCAGCCACGGCGCCTGCGTGGCGGTCGGCTGCGCCGCCGTTCTGGCGCTCTATGACTGGCTGCTGACGCAGGACTTTTCGCAGGTCTGCGCCGATGCGGTCGACATGGGCATCAAGGAAGCTCGCATCCGCGCGGCCTTCGGTCCGGGCGAGATCGCCGAACGATCCATCGACGAGACGCGGGCCAAGCACCTGACTCGCGAGGCGCATGCCGCGAGGCTGGCTCGGATACGCGGGGAATGGCCGGACCTTTCCCGGCGTCTGCGCGCAAGGCTGATGACCGCTCCCGACATGCACAGGCGGCTTGCCGCGGCCGGCGCGCCCGCCATGGCTGCCGACATCGGTGTCAGCCGGGCGCATCTGCGGCGCACTCTGGCCAATGCGGTCTATCTGCGCAGCCGCTACACGCTGCTGGACCTCCTTTACGAGACGGGCCTGCTGGCGCGGGCGATCGACGCGACATTCCCCGCCGAGGAAACCCGAGAGGAGGACAGGTCGTGACCCGCTCCTGCAAACTGATGGAACAGGCCGTGACCGACGTGAAGCTGGCTGCGGCCGGCTTTGTTGGGCAGGCCCTGGCGCCGCACGTCGGCGACCCGGTGGCGGCGCGGCGCATCGGGGTCCATGGCGTCGGACGCGCGTGGCGCATGATGCCGGCGCAGACGATGGCGGACCGCCAGATCCCGGTCGCAGCGGCGGTGCTGCCTATCCGATGGCTGCTCGACGTCGCGCGGTTCCTCGTCATTGAAAGCATGATCCCGATGCCGCGCGACCGTCTGGGGGCGTCTCCCGACGAAGCGCGTTTGCGGCACACCAATCTGGAGTAGACACATGTCACACTGGCACGAACGTTTTTCACTGGCCGGACGCAAGGCCATGGTCACCGGTGCGTCGAAGGGGATCGGCGCTGAAATCTGTGCCGTCTTTGCCGATGCCGGCGCCGACATCGTCGCGGTGGCGCGCGATGCCGATGGTCTTGCCGAGACAGCGGGCGTGGTCCAGGCGGCGGGACGCCGGTGCCTGACGATCCATGCCGACCTCGCGACGGTCGAAGGCCCGAGGCAGGCAGCGCGAGAGGCGCAGGAGCAGTGGGGAACCATCGACATCCTCGTCAACAACGCGGCCGTTGCCCGGACCGGCCCGGCCAGTACCTTTTCGGTGTCCGACTGGGACGAGACGATGGCCGTCAATCTGCGGGCGCCGTTCCTTCTGGCGCAGGCGCTGGCGGAAAGGATGATCGCGCAACGGTGGGGAAAGATCATCAATGTCTCCAGCCAGACCGGCGTGATCGCGCTGGATGACCACGCGGCCTATGCGAGTTCGAAAGGTGGCCTCAATGCACTGACGAAGTCGCTCTGCGCGGAATGGGCGCGCCACAACATCCAGGTCAACGCGATCTGCCCCACCGTCGTCCTGACGCCGATGGGCGTGCGGGTCTGGGGCGAGGAGTCGAAGGGCCGGCCGATGCTGGAGAAAACCCCCGCGCGGCGCTTTGGTGAGCCGGTGGAGATCGCCGATATGGCGCTCTACCTGGCGTCGCCGGCTTCAGGTCTGGTGAACGGCGCGATCATGATGATCGAGGGCGGCTACACCAGCCTTTGAGGCCTACGGCAAACAATTTTGGCGGTTATGGACCGGCATGCAGCCATATCCCTCCGGCGCCATTCCTGCCCGTCAGCCGCCCGTTCAACATCGCAAGTTCAGGAGAAGTGGAGGAGTCCCTCCCCAAGCTCGTATTCGATCAGCAAGCGGGCAAGCGCGATCGCATCGGCACGGGTTCCGCGTCTTCGGCGGCATCCCGGAGCGCGGCACGCCAAGGCTGAAGTCGACGGGGCGGTGACCTGCACGAACACGATAAGGGTCATGACTTTGCCGTTCCAAAGGCGCTGCGATGCCTCCGGCGGCGCAAGCACCTCGCGGATGCGACGGGGGCCAAAAGCCATTGATTGAAGGCTTTCACCATTATCCTTCGGCTTGGCGAATGGGGCCGGCACGGCGTGGGCGTAGAAGCAGGCGACGAGAAGCTGGTGCAGAAACGGCCCCGCTTTCGCGGGGCCGTCCCTACTTAGTGGACGACGGCTATTTCTTGAGATTGCCCCAGTTTCGGGCGTCGTCGACATTGGACTTGTCGATGACATAGGGCTTGGTCTGCATGTTGTTGTCGTATTCCTTGCCCTCGAAGTAGGCGATGACCTGCTCGAGGATGCCGCCGCCGCCCATGGCATAGGGATCCTGCGCCACGGTGGCGTCCTGGGTGCCCTCGCGGATGCGATCGAGCGCCAGCGGCGTGCCGTCGAGGCCGATGACCGTGACGTGGCCGGGTTCGCCGGCGGGCACGAGCTTGCCAATCTGGCGCAGGGCAGAGACGATGCCACGCACCATCTCGTCATTGTGGCTGAAGACGCCGACGATGTTGGGGTCCTGGGTGAAGGCATCGAGCACCATCTTATTGGCGTTGTCCGCCTCCCACTCGGTATTGAGCGAGCGCACCTCGATGTTGGGATAGCTTGCCGCCATCCGTTCCGTGAAGCCCTTGTGCCGGGCCTGTGCCTGAGCCGAACCGATCGAGCCCCGCGTTTCCAGAACGACGCCCTTGTCGCCAACCATCTTGGCCAATGCGTCGGCGCCCATGGCTCCGCCCGCCTCGTTGTCGAAGTCGACGAAACCGAGGTATTTGCCCTCCGGCGGGGCGTTCTCCATGATAAACACCGGAATGTTGGCCTCGTTGGCCCGCTTGACGCCCGCCACCAGCAAGGTCGCGTCGATCGGGTTGATGATGATCGCGTCAGGCTGCTTGGTGACGGCGTCGAGTGCCTGAGTAACCTGATTGTTGGGATCGCCCTTGCCGTCGATCACGTTGAGCACGATTCCGGCCTCTTCGGCGCGCTTCTTCATGCCCTCGACCATCGCGACCTGGTATTCGTATTGTAGGCCGAAGGTGATGTATTGAACGGTCTTACCTTTGGCATCCCCCTCTGCGCTGAATGCCGTGATGGGTGCCAGCGCAGAAATGCCGACTATGGCAGCGACAGTCCCTGCAAGCATCCTCCGGCGCGTCAGTGTTTCCAGTCTCATTTTTTCCTCCTTGTGCTTTTTTCTGTTCCCGCGTGATCCTGGTGGCGAAGCCTGCGGGCCGGCGTTCGATGGGTGATGTGGGTGACGAGAGGAGGCGATCGCACGCCTGCCCGCTACTCTCGCGCGGTGCGCCCCTGTGCCTTCTCGCGACGGATGAGCATGGTGCGCTTGCGCAGGCCCGTCTCGACAATTGAGCGGCGATAGACGTCGAGCGCAGCCGCGGCGGCAATCACGGCACCGCTGACGATGTAGTCGTAGTTTGGTGGCACGTTGAGCAGGTTGACGGCGTTCTGCACGAGTCCGAGCAGGATGACGCCGAGAAGCACGCCGGTTATCTTTCCCTCCCCGCCGAACAGGCTCACGCCGCCGATCACCACTGCGGAGATGACGACGAGCTCGTAACCGAAGCCGGCCGTCGCTGCGCCGGCCTCCAGGCGGGCGGTGATCATCAGGCCACCAAGTGCCGCCGCCGCACCGGAAATGACGTAGGCCAACAGAATGACCCGGTTGGTCTGGATGCCTGCCAGCCTCGCCGCGACCGGGTTGCCTCCCGTGGCGAAGATCTCGCGCCCGAACCGGGTGCGGGTGAGCACAATGTGTGCAACGAGCGCGACAAACGCAGTGAAGATGATCACGAAGGGGATGCCGAAGATGCGCAGCGACTGGATGTCGATATAGATCGAGGGCACCGGCGCGATGTTGCGTCCGTCCGAAATGAGATAGGCGACGCCACGCGTGACGCTCATCATCGCCAAGGTTGCGATCAAAGCAGGGATCCGCAGTTTCGTGACGGCGAGACCGTTGAGCAGCCCGATGAATGCGCCGACGCCGAGCGCCAACAGCGCCGCTATGACCACCGGCAGCCCGAGCTGAGTTGCGAGCACCACCCCCAGCACTGAAGAGAGCGCCAGCACCGCGCCAACCGACAGGTCGATACCGGCAACCAGGATGACGAACGCCTGACCGATCGCCACCACGGCAACGATGGTCGAGGAGAACAACAGGTTCTCGATGTTGATGCGGGTGAAGAAGACCGGCGAGGCGAAGCTCAGCATCACGCCCCCGACAAGGATGACGATGAACAGGCCGAGCCCCTGCACCAAGTCGAGCAGCCGCGAGCTCTCCTGCACGGGCGCGGCTGGTGTGGGCTCTGATTTCGTTCCGTCTGACATCGGTTTGGTCCTTCAACCAGTGGTGGCCAAGGCGATCACCGCCTCCGGAGTGAGATTCGATCGGTCGAGCTCGCCGACGATGCGGCCCGAGCGCATGACGAGGACGCGGTCGCTGAGCGACACCACTTCGGGCATTTCGGAGCTGATCAGCAGGATCGCCGTGCCGAGTGTGGCTAGCCGAATGACAAGCTCGCTGATCTCGGCTTTGGCGCCGATGTCGATGCCCTTGGTGGGCTCGTCTAGGATGAGCAGCTTAGGCTGGCGCGCCAACCAGCGGCCGAGCACGACCTTCTGCTGGTTGCCTCCCGACAGCGTCGAGATGGGGACGCTGGTCGATGCCATCTTGACCGCGACGGAGCGGGTAGCGGTGTTTACTGCGTCCTCCTCGAGGCGCCTGGACAGGAACCCGGTCGGCGCGATGCGGTCGAGAACGGCAAGTGTCGCATTGGTCGATACGCTGAGATTCGTGACCAGCGCCTGGTGGCGCCTGTCCTCCGGCACCAGGCCGATGCCTGCGCGGATCGCGGCGCGCGGGCTACCGGAGGGCACCTTCTGTCCGGCCACCTCGACGCTGCCACTTTCGTAGGGGTCGGCGCCGAAGATGCAGCTCGCCAGCTCCGTGCGACCGGCGCCCACAAGGCCGGCGAGCGTCACGATCTCACCGGCGCGCACTTCGAAGGAGATGTCGTCGACCACACCGACCCGTGTGAGGTTACGGACTTTCAGCACAGTGTCGCCGAGCGGCCGCGGCGGCGCGGTGACATGGGCGACATCGCGCCCGACCATCATCCGGATGACGCCATCGGCATCGAGCGTGTCAGCGGGCTGAGTGCCGACAAGACGGCCGTCACGCAGCACCGTGACACGATCGGCGACGCGGAAGACCTCCTCGAGCCAATGTGAGACGAAGACGATGCCCATGCCCTGGGCCTTGAGCTCGTCGACGACGCGGAAGAGCTGTTGGATCTCGCGGCCGGACAGCGACGTCGTCGGCTCATCCATGATCAGCACGCGGGAGTTCTCAGATATCGCGCGTGCGATCTCGACCAGCTGTCCCTCGGCAGGCGACAGGCGGTGCGCCAGCATGTTTGGCGAGAGCGACGGCGCTACCCGGGCGATCGCCTGCTGCGCACGGCGATACTGCTCGCGGCGCGATATCAGGCCGTAGCGGGACGGCCAGTGACCGAGCATGATGTTCTCGGCCACCGTCATGTTGGGGACGAGGTGGCTATCCTGGTGGATTGTCGCGACGCGGGCGCGATGAGCCGCTGCCGGCGTCGCCTCCATCCGGCTGCCGTCGACCCGAACCTCGCCGCCGTCAGGTTCATAGTTTCCCGACATGATCTTTATCAGCGTTGATTTTCCGGCGCCGTTCTCGCCGACCAGCGCGTTCACCTCGCCGGCTCGCACCTCAAAGGTAACCTCGTCGAGCGCAATGACTCCCGGAAACGTCTTCGAGACGTTGTCGGCAATCAGCAGGATCTCACCATGCCTGGGCGCCGGCGGTGCAGCGGACGGAGCGGCGTTCACGAACGTGTGCCCCTGCCGCCGGCCTCGGTGTCGTTGGCGCTGGCCTTTGGCGTTCCGTCGACCAGCGACTTCACATAGACATACGCGTCGCGGGCGATACGATCCGGCTCGACGGCGCGGCGGTCGAAGCCGATCTCCATGGTGAGATAGCCGTCGAAGCCTTGTCCGGCCAGAGCCGCAACGAGACCGCGATAGTCTGCGCGCCCGGCATCACTGGGCGCCGCGCGGTTGGCATCGGCGAGGTGGACGTGGCGCAGATCCTCGCCCATGCGATGCACGTAGTCGGTGGCAACCTCGTTGCGGTAGATGGTGTGATAGGTGTCGAACATCAGCCCGATATTGCCGGCGCCGACCTCGCGCTTCATGCGCATGGCGTCGTCACAGGAGTCCACAAGATTGCTGTCGGCCGAGGTGGGTTCGATGATCACCGATATTTCGCGTGTGGCGGCATGCTCGGCGAGCGTGGCAAGAGCCGACCGGCTCCACTCCCAGGCCTGCTCGCGGTCGGTGCCGAATATTTGCCAGCCGGCGACGTAAAGGACCTGTTTGCCGCCAAGATCGGCGCAGAGGTCGATGACCTTGCGATACTGGTCGATCGTGTTGGCGCGCTCCGCGTCGAGTGGCGAGGCGGCGTTGAAACCCGGACCGCCGCCGGGCGCCGGCAGCATGCTTGCCAAGGCGAGCCCGTTGGCGTCGAGGCAGGCCTTTATGTCGCGTCGTTGCCTTGCATCCAGATAGTCGGGATAGGCATGCGGGCTGGCCGCGCCGATCTCGATGCCGTCATAGCCGATGCGGGCGATGCGTTCGATTGTGTCAATCAGCGGATAGGACGGGACCCAGACCGGAAAGCTGGAATAGACCCAGGTATTGAATGCCAGTTTCACGTGTTCCTCCCTGTTTTCCTGGACCGACACCCCGCGAGGCTCATAACTCTCGGGCGAGTTCGAATGCCTCCAGGATGGTGCTCTGGATGAGCCGCGGCACGACGCAGTCGCCGACACGCTCGACGCGGATACCGGCGAAGTCCGGCGAATCCTTCAGCTTGAGGTAGAGATCCTCGCGGGACCGCCTGCCGATCACCGGGACAACCCAGTCGACCCCCTCGATGGTTTCCTCATCGCCCGGCATGAGGATGTATTTTGCCCAGCCTATGGCGTCGGCGGCACTGAAGACGGCAGAGACGCGGACCTTGCCGGGTTCAATCGCAACGACTTGCGTGGCGGTGCGCATGGCGATGCCCTTGATGGCGGCCCGGCGGTAGAAGAGCGTGCGATTTCCCGACTCGATGTCCTCGCCGACAAGCGTATGGCCGGCAATGATCGTCACCCGGCAACCATTGTCCGCGAGGAACTCGGCGGTGCCGGCGGCTTCCCAATGACCATTGTTGTCGATCACCACGACATGGCCCGACAGGCGTGTCTCGCCGGACAGAACCTGGTCCGAAGACACGACATTGTCGCCGTCGAGCCCAGGGATATCCGGCAGAACCTGGCGTCCAAGATGCCTCGACAGGACAGAGTCGGCATCCGCCGCGTTGGGCAGGTTGGGATCCGACCCCGTGGCGACGACGACGACATCGGGATCGCAGGCCTTGATGTTGTCGGGCGTCGCCGACTCGCCAATCCGAATGGTCACGGCGTGCTCGCGCACGGCTGCCTCGAGATAGGAGGTCACTTCGCCGATCGCGGCATGCTCCGGCTGTTCCGCCGCCAGGTTGACGAGGCCGCCGAGCCGCCTCGCCCGCTCGAAGACGATCACCTCGTGGCCCCTGCGTGAGGCAATCTCCGCTGTCTTCAGCCCGGCCGGACCGCCGCCGGCAACGACCACGCGCAGCCGCTTGGGCGCGACGGCGACGAAGCGCTCGCTGTGCGTAGCCTCGCGGCCGGCGCTCGGATTGTGGACGCAGCGCACACCCTTTTCCTGGCCGACCTGATAGATGCAGGCGTCGTTGCACGAGATGCACATGCGCACGAGGTCGCCACGGCCGGCCTTCAGCTTGTTTGCCGTCTCCGGGTCCGCGATCAGCTGCCGAGCCATGCCGACGAGGTCAGCCTCGCCGTCGCGAACGAGGGCTTCGCCTGCCTGTGGCGTGATCCGGCCGAAGGCCACGACGGGCAATATGGTTGCGGCCTTCAGCGCCGCGTTGATCCTGCGGAAGTCGTCCCGGGCAACGGCTGCCGGCGGAATCTCCATCCAGTAACTGGAGAATGAGCCGGCGTCGGAATTGAAGTAGTCCACAGTGCCGGTGCTCTCCAGCGCGGCCGCCATCTCAAGCCCGTATTCGGTGTCATAGCCGAAAGGGGTGAATTCGTTCACGCATAGCCGAACACCCAGCGGCGCGTCGCCGATAGCGTCGCGGACAGCAGCCAGCACCTCGCGGGAAAGCCGCATGCGGTTCTGGAAGCTGCCGCCATAGGCATCCGTGCGATGATTGAAGAAGGGCGAGGCGAACGACCGCAGCAGCCCGTCATGAGCGATCTTGATCTCGATGCCGTCGAGGCCGGCGTCGATCAGGTTCCTGGCGCTCCGCGCAAAGCCATCGATCACCGCACGGATATCTTCGTCGTCCATCGCCTTGGTCGAATGGTGGCTCGACGGCTCAGGCATCTGGGTCGGCGCCCACATGATATGCGGTGGGTGCTCCAGCGACGTGTGGCCGCCATGCGTCAGCTGGCCAAAAATCTTGGCGCCGTGCACGTGAACCACGTCCGCTATCCTGGCCAGCCCCGGCACAACGGCAGGGTCCCAGGCGTTGATGAAGCGGCGAGACATCTTGCCGGTCGGATGCACCGCCTGGCTTTCCATGATGATGAGGCCGACGCCCCCACGTGCCCGCTCCTCATGATAGGCGCAAAGATCGTCTGACGGCATGCCGTCGAGGTGGCCCAGCGCGGTGAAGTGCGGCTGGAACACCAAGCGATTGCGCAGAGCGACGCCACGGATGGCGAAGTGGCTGAGCAGATGCGGATAGTGAGCGGTGTCGGCTTTCATTTGATCATCCGCATGGCATAAGGCGGCACGTAAACGATTACGTAAACGATTACTTTTTTCCCGTCAACAGTCGGTCTTCGCACCATTTGGCCAGTGCGGCTCCTCGGCGCCTTGCGATGGCGCGGATCGAGAATCTACGGATGGGATCCGATAGACTGGGAACAGGCTGCTATTCGGGGGCGCGATCGGTGTTCGCGCCCCCTTCGCTCACCTATCCTGAAACAGCCTTGAGCGTGACGATTCCCGAACGATGAGGGAGGTCTCCAGAAGCTGGTGGACGGGAGGGCCGTTGCGCGTCTTGTCGATGCGGGACATCAGGAGCCGCGCCGCCGCCTGCCCCATCTCGATGCTTGGCTGGGCCATTGCGGTAATGCGCGGCCGAAATGCGTCCGCCCATAGGAAGTCGTCAAAACCGGCAATGCCGATGTCCTCCGGGCAGCGCAGGCCGCGGTCGTTGATGGCGCGCAGCATGCCGAGCGTCATGAAGTTGTTGGTGCAAAACACCGCATCGGGAAGCGGGTCAAGATCGAGAAGCCGGCCGCCCCCTATTTGGGCCGACACGATGTCGGAGGCGCACTGGATCACGAGCTCGGACGGCGTCGCCAGGCCAGCGGCCGCCATCGCATGCTCGTAGCCGCGCACGCGATCGCCGATCGAATTGGCCTGCAGCGTCGCTTTCAGCACGGCTATGCGCCGATGCCCCTGCTCGATCAGGTGCCGGGTCGTCTCGGCGGCAGCGCCGAAATTGTCGACCTCGACAGACTCGACATCGATGCCGGGTAGCGAGCGGTCGACGAAGACCAGGGGAAACGACTGCTCGATGAGCGACTGGAAGTAGTCCTGATTGTCGCCGGCGGGCGCTACGATGAGGCCATCGACGCGCTTTTCCATCAGCACGTCAAGGTAGGCACGTTCCTTTGCCGGATCCTCCTCGGTATTGCAGAGCATGACGTTCACGCGGTTGGGCAGGTTGTGAACCACATGGTCGATGCCTTTCACCAGGTCTGAAAAGAACGGATTGGTGATGTCCGATATGATCGCTCCGATGGTTCCGGTCTCGCTTCGCCGCAGGCTGCGGGCAATACCGTCACGGCGGTAGTTCAGCTCGATGATGGCCGCGAGCACCCGGGCCTTTGTGGCTTCAGCAACAAAGCGCGAGCCATTGACGACATGCGACACTGTTGCCACCGAGACGCCCGCACGACTCGCCACGTCACGTATGTTTGCCATCCCGCGTATTTCCCTTGAAGCCCCGTATAGCTAGGCTCCAGCTGACCTGCTTGTCTAATCTCTTGACGTAATCGTTTAACTCGTTCAATCAGGGGGTTCAACCATGCTTTGGACAAAGCGTTAGAAACCCGGAACGTCCAACCATGCAGAATCATGTGCAAATCGGCGTGATGGGCGCCGCCGGAATAGCCAGGACGGCGGTTGTTCCTGCAATCTCCAGATCCCGCAACGCCAGGGCCGTTGCGGTCGCGACGCGAGATCCGGAGGCAGCTTCCGGCTGGGCCCGGCAGGCAGGCATCGCGCGGGTGCACGGCTCGTATGAGGAACTGCTGGCCGATCCCGATGTCGAAGCGGTCTACATCCCGTTGCCGAACTCCGAACACGCGAGATGGACGATCGCCGCCGCTCGGGCCGGCAAGGCGATCCTTTGTGAGAAGCCGCTGGCGATGAGTGCTGCTGAGGCCGAGGCCGTGGTGCGGGCCTGCGCCGAGCACGACGCGCTTCTGATGGAAGGCTTCATGTATCGCTTCCATCCCCAGCATGCCCGTGTGCGCGACATCATCGCGTCGGGGGAAATTGGCGAGGTGGTCGAGGTTCACGCTCACCTTTCGGTCGATCTGATGAGTCCGGCCGACCCCGCAAACGTGCGCTTCCACAAGCGCCTCGGCGGCGGGGCGCTCCTCGACATGGGCTGCTACGTCGTCCACATCGCTCGCAGCCTCTTCGCTGAAGAGCCGTTGAACGCTCTGGGGCGCTGGTCCATCGACGAACAATACGGAGTCGACGTGGCGGCCGCCGCCGTACTGGAATTTTCGGCGGGGCGTTCGGCCATGGTGAGCTGCTCCTTCATGGGCAACGCTCAGGGCTTCTACCGGGTGATCGGGCGGCGGGGCCAGATCGATGTGCCTCGCGGAATCATTCCGGGCCTCGGATCGCGCCTGTCCGAGACGCTGGTAATAGTCGCCGACGAGAACGGACGCCGGCGCGAGCATGAGCTACCGGCGGTTGACCAATACCAGCTGATGATCGAGGCTTTCGCGGACGGCGTTCGCGGGGACTTGTCGGCCGTTCCGCCGATTGAGGATTCGGTGAACAACATGCGGGTGCTCGATGCGATCGCCCGGTCGGCAAGTTCCAACTCCGTTGCCTCGCTTGAGAGCTGAGGAGATTCCATCGGTCAGGCACTATTGGGGATCGTCAGGCTTGCGAGCGGCAAGACGATCGATCGAAAAAGGTGGCGAGGAGGCGGCCAAGATATTCGGGGCGAATGCAACCGATTGGCAGCAGCCGCGGCGTTAACTGAGGCTTTCGCTCGCGTCTCGTCATAGAGACCGCTGCCATGCGCCTCGAACGGCAAAGAGTCGGTCTTCGCGGCCGAGAGATACGAATCGGCCCCGCGTTCCCGGTTCACGTCATGCACAGGCTAGCCAATCCGCCGTCGCGCCAGTGGTTCACTGCGTCCTGACGGCGACGCTTGATGCGCCGCGGGTGACGCCGTCGGCGGTCTTGAAGCGCAGGAAGAGGCGGTTGTTGGCGGGGTCGAAG
>LNFM01003960.1_pt1 | contig 28092 bp, 24 predicted proteins | sample 596031 | NCBI WGS metagenome assembly LNFM01 (sample SAMN04254537, study PRJNA301005) | activated carbon metagenome | isolation source: dual media filters at the Ann Arbor, Michigan drinking water treatment plant | place: USA: Ann Arbor
TGAACCTGCCGCTGATCGGCATGTGGGTGCAGCTGCTGAAGGTGCCCTACCGCATGCTGTTCCCGGCGATCCTGCTGTTCATGTGCATCGGTACCTACAGCCTGAACAACAGCATCCAGGATCCGCTGCTGATGGCGTTCTTCGGCATCATCGGCTACTCGTTCATGAAGTTCGGCTGCGAGCCGGCCCCGATGCTGCTGGGCTTCATCCTCGGGCCGCTGATGGAAGAGAACCTGCGCCGGGCGCTGCTGATCTCGCGGGGCGACCCGACGGTGTTCTTCTCGCGTCCGATCAGCCTGACCTTCCTTGTGCTGGCCTTTGCATCGCTGCTGATCGTCGTCCTTCCGGCGGTACGGAAGAAACGCGACGAGGCCTTCCAGGGCGACGAGTAGCGCGGTCCCCTGTACGGAAAGAACCCGGAGCCCGAAAGGCCTCCGGGTTTTTTCTTGCCTGTCGTCCCTGCGGCCTTTCGATCCGGCGCGCATGCGGCGACAATGGCGTCCTCGAGAAAGACAGCGCCTCAGGAGGAACAACATGAATGCATCGACACGCCGCGCCGGGCACCGGCGCAACGCAGCGCTGGCCGGCGCCGGCCTGTGTGCCGTGCTCGTCCTTGGCGCCATGCCGGTGTCGGCGCAGCCGGCCGCGTCCTCGCCTGCAAGGGCTGCTGCTGCTGGCGCCGATGCAAAGGCCTGGCCGACACGCCCGCTGCGCATGATCGTCGCGTCCGCACCCGGCGGGCCGTCCGACCTCATCGCCCGGCTGGTCGGCCCCCAGCTCACCGATGCGTCGGGGCAGCCGGTGGTGATCGACCACCGCTCCGGCGCGAACGGCATGATCGCGGGCGAACTGACCGCGAAGTCCGAGCCGGACGGGCACACCTTCCTGCTCGCCAATGCCGGCTTCGTGATCAACAGCGTGCTCTATTCGAAGGTGCCCTACGACCCGATCCGCGAGTTCGCGCCGATCTCGCTCGCGGTCTCGGTGCCGAACATCCTCGTGGTGCATCCGGGCGTGGCGGCGAAGTCGGTCGCCGACCTGGTCGCGCTGGCGAGGGCGAAGCCCGGGACGATCGCGGTTGCCTCGGCCGGAAGCGGCAGTTCGGGGCATCTCGCGCTGGCACTGTTCCAGCAACTGTCGGGCACCGAGATGATCCACGTGCCGTTCAAGGGGGGCGGCCCGGCGCTGGCCGACGTGATGGGCGGGCAGACCCAGGCGATCTTCAGCATCTCGGTCACCTCGTACCCGATCATCAAGGCGGGCCGGGTACGCCCGCTCGCGGTCACCAGCCTGAAGCGGCTGGCGGCCTTCCCCGACCTGCCGACGGTCTCGGAGTCGGGCTTCAAGGGCTATGAAGTCACCGGCTGGTTCGGCTTCGTCGCGCCGGTGAAGACGCCGCCCGGCGTCGTGCAGCGGCTGAACGCGGCGGTCGTGCAGTCGGTGCGCATGCCCGAACTGCAGGAGCGGCTGGGCAACCAGGGTGCCGAACTGATCGGCAGCACGCCGGAGGCCTTCGGCGCGTACCTGAAGAGCGAACAGGCAAAATGGGCGAAGGTGATCCGCCAGGCGGGCATCAAGGCGGATTAGGCCCGATACATCGGTCAAGGAGAACGAGCGTGGCAAGAGCAAAGGGCATACGGCAGGTCGCATGGCACGACTGTCCCGGGGGCGGCCAGGTGGTGGTCGAACGCGGTTTCGCGTACATCGGCCACATGCGCAACCCGCATGGCACGTCGATCATCGACGTGCGCGACCCGCGCCATCCGAAGCTGGTCGCCGAGGTGAAGATGCCGCCGGCGACGCACTCGCACAAGGTGCGCGTCGGCAACGGCATCATGATCAGCAACCGCGAGACGCTGTCGAGCCGGGCCGTGCGCGACGAGAAGCTGCCCGAAGGCTACCGCGGCGGCGTCAGCATCCACGACATCAGCGATCCGGCGAAGCCGAAGCACATCGTCGACTGGAACTGCACCCATGTGCCCGACGGCGGGCCGGCCAGCGGCGTGCACCGCTTCGACTTCGACGGCCGCTATGCCTACCTGTCGCCGACCATGGACGGTTATGTCGGCAACATCATGGTGGTGCTCGACCTGATCGATCCGGCGAAGCCGGTCGAGGTCGGCCGCTGGTGGGTGCCGGGCCAGTGGGCCGCGGGCGGCGAGACGCCGACCTGGGACGGTTGGGCACACCGCATCCATCATTCGCTGCGCTACGGAAACCGGCTCTATACCAGCCTGTGGCATGGCGGATTCGCGATCCTGGATGTCGACGACCTGTCGAAGCCGACCTTCATCTCCGGGCTCGACTGGAGCCCGCCGTTCCCGTGGCCGACGCACAGCGCGGTCAAGGTGCCGTTCAAGATCGACGGCCGCGACCTGCTGCTCGTGTCCGACGAGGACGTGGCCCGCATGCCGGGCTGTCCGCCCTATCCTGCGGCCTTCGTGTGGATGGTCGACGTCACCGACGAGAAGCATCCGGTGCAGTTCTCCAGCTTCCAGCTCGACGACATGCCGCCCGGAGAGCAGCCGCAGATGACCGGCTGCCACCAGCCGGTCGAGAAGATCACCGGCACCGAAGTGCCGTGCACCTGGTTCGCCAACGGCCTGCGCATCATCGACATCTCGCGGCCGCATGCGCTGAAGGAGGCCGCCTACTTCGTGCCCGATCCGGCGCCGGGCGTCGACCGCATCAGCTCGAACGACATCTATGTCGACGAGCGCGGGCTGATGTTCCTGATCGACCGGGTGCGCGGGCTGCACATCCTGGAGCGCACCTGACCGGTTCAACCTTCGCGGTTGCGCATCCAGTCGGCCGTGTTGAAGAACGCCTGCAGCAGGCGTTCCATCAGCGCGTCCTCGACGCCGGAATCGAGCATCGCCCGGCCCATGCAGACCAGCCACTGGTCGCGCTCGGGCGAGGCGATCGCATATGGCAGGTGGCGCGCCCTGAGCATAGGGTGGCCGTGCTTCTCGACGTAGTACTGCGGGCCGCCGAGCCAGCCACAGAGGAACAGGAACAGCTTCTCGCGCGAGCCGGAAAGGTCTTCCGGATGCATCTTGCGGATGGCGAAGAAGTCCGGTTCTGCATCCATCAGGTCGTAGAAGCGGTCGACGATGCGCCGGACCACCGCCTCGCCGCCGAGCAGGTCGTAGGCGGTGGGCTGTCCGTCGCCGGGCGGGTCGGTGTCGGTGCTGGCATTGCTGGCCACGTTGATCGCTGCCTGGATCGGGTTGCGGAACGCTTATTATCGCCGCTGGCGCACCCGTAGGAGAGTCCCGATGAAGTACCGCAGGCTGGGCCGAAGCGGCCTCCATGTTTCCGCGTTGTGCCTCGGCGCGATGAACTTCGGCGAACAGACCGACGCGGCGACCGCCACCCGCATCTTCGATTCCGCCCGAGAGGCGGGCGTGAACTTCATCGACACCGCCGACAGCTACTCCGGTGGCGAATCCGAGCGCATCGTCGGCCGGCTGGTCGGCAGCCGACGCGACGACTTCGTGCTGGCCACCAAGTTCGGCAACGCCTGGGGCAGCGACCCCAACCGGCGCGGACTTTCGCGCAAGTGGATCATGCAGGCGATCGACGACAGCCTCGGCCGGCTGAAGACCGACTATGTCGACATCTGGTACCTGCACCGCGACGACCCCGACACGCCGCAGGAAGAGACCATCCTCGCGCTGGGCGACGTGATCCGCGCCGGCAAGGTGCGCTACATCGGCCTGTCGAACCTGTCGGTGTGGCGCATGCTGCGCTTCATCAACCTGTGCGAGAAGCTCGGCGTGCCGCGTCCGGTGGTCTGTTCGCCGTACTACAACGCGATGAACCGGATGGCCGAGGTCGAACTGATCCCCGCCTGCGTCGATGCCGGCCTGGGTCTCGTGCCGTACAGCCCGATCGCGCGCGGCGTGCTGTCCGGCCGCTATGCGCCGGGCCAGCCGGTACCGGCCGACTCGCGGGTCGGGCGCAACGACTCACGCATCATGCAGACCGAGTACCGGCCGGAGTCGGTCGAGATCGCGCAGCATGTCGTCGCCCATGCCCGGGCGCGCGGCATCAACGCGGCGCAGTTCGCGGTGAACTGGGTGCTGGCCAATCGCCACGTGTCGTCGGTGCTGGCCGGTCCGCGCACGCTCGCGCACTGGGACGACTACCTGGCCGCGCTCGAGTACCGCTGGACGCCCGAGGACGAGGCGCTGATCGACCGGCACGTGAAGCCCGGCCATCCGTCGACCCCCGGCTTCACCGATCCGAAGTTCCCGGTGGAAGGCCGGCGCGTCGCCGATCAGAGGTAGAGCACGGCGGGGAACACCGCCACCGCCAGCACCAGCACCAGCCATTCCAGGTTGTGGCGGGCGAGCCATCCGGTGAAATGCAGCACCAGCACGATGATCGCGACGACGTAGAAGAGGGCGAAGGCCATGGCGTGAAGCGGTCCGCGTGGGGATGGCTGGCAGGCCGCCGATCGCATGCAGCGCCTGCCTTCAGGTGTGTCGATTGTTGCACCACCTTGCTGGAATGTCGAATCGGGGGACACGAGCCGCGCAAGGTGTCCCTTCCCCTCGATCGGATATCGCGCCGATTCAGCGCCGATCCCGCAGGCGAATCAGGACACGATCCGGAAGTTCGTGAACTGCCACGGATCGCTGCGATCGAGCACCTCCGGATACAGCTCGCCCCGGTGTGCCAGCGGCGTCCAGTCGGTGAAGGTGCCGCCGAGCCTGCCCAGGTAGGGCCGCGCGATCTCCATCAGCAGCTGGTCGTCCAGGTGGTCGGGTTCGACGATGCCCAGCGCCGGATTGCGTATCGCCCAGATGATCGCGCCGACGAAACCGATGTTCACCTGCATGCCGGTCGCGTTGTTGTAGGGCGCGAGCTTGCGCGCTTCCTCCACCGACAGCTGCGATCCGTACCAGTACGCGCCGCGTTCGTGCCCGCAGAGCAGCACGCCGAGTTCGTCCACGCCCCCCGTGAGTTCGTCGCGCAGCAGCCGGTGCGACGGCTGGAACCGGTAGCTGCGCTCGACGAACTGCTCGAGCGACGCGACGGCATCGTCGCAGGGGTGGTATGCGTAGTAGCAGGTGGGCCGGTAGCGAACCGTGTCGCCTTCCCTCAGCGTGAGGTAGTCGGCGATGGAATGCGCCTCGCCATGCGAGATCAGGTAGCCATGGAACGGGCCTGCCTGGGGCGCCCACGACCGGACCCGCGTGGTGCAGCCGGTGCGGTCGAGGAAGATGCTGCTGCCGCAGCCGAAGTCGAAGCGTCGGGCGTCGTGTGGAAGATGCGTTTCGTGCGTGCCCCATCCCATCTCGGCCGGTTGCAGCGATTCCCCTGCCAGCGCTTCGGACGACCAGGTGTTGCAGAACTCTTCAGGCCGCTTGCGCCGGTCGGTGGTCTGGTGGTCCCGTTCCGAAACCTGGATGACCTTGATGCCCAGGCGGTGGGCGAGCGCCGCCCAGCCATCGCCTGCCGAAGGCCGTGCCGCCAGGGCGATGCCGCTCGCGGAGGCGAGCTCCAGCAACGCCTGCTTGACGAAGTGCGAAACGAGTCCCGGGTTCGCGCCATGCATCACCACCGCGGTGGGTGCCTGCGGGTCGTCGCCGCGCAGCGACAGCGCGTGTTCGCGATGCGCATAGTTCGTGCGATGCTCGACGCCGATCGTGGTGTCGGTGTGTCCGCCGATCCACGGTTCGATGCATGCGTCGAGGTAGAGCACGCCCTGGCGCTGGCACCACTCGATCGAATCGACGGAACCGACGTCGATCGAGGCATTGACCAGGAAATCGCCACGTCCGAGGTGGCGCGCGTACACCGCGCGGTAGTTCTGCCGGGTGACGGGCTCGTTGATGAATCGGACGCCGAGGCTCTCGGCGATCTCTCGACCGCTTTCGTCTGCCGTGACGATGGTGATCTGCTCGGGGGCGATTTCCACATGTCGCATCAACAAGGGAAGCGATCCCTGTCCGATGCTGCCGAAGCCCACGATCAGCATGCGGCCCTTGAATGCCGCGTACCGGACGTATTCGCTCATTTCACTCCGTTGGTGAGTGCTGCATTGATCGATGTTGCCCGGCACGCGCCGCGGGGCTCATGCCGTACGAACGGGGTGTCGACCCTTGGACCTTGGCGGAACCGGGCCGGAACGCGTATTTTACGGAATTGGCAGGCTGTTTTCGCGTTTTTGCGCGCATCCGCCATTTCAACGGTTGCCAACCCCATGCTGGTCTTCGCCCATCGCGGTCATCACGTCGTCTTTCCCGAGAACACGCTGCAGGCGTTCGACGCCGCGGTGCGCCTGGGCACGGACGGCATCGAGACCGATGTCCGCCTGTCCCGCGACGGCGTTCCCGTGCTGTTCCACGACGAAGAGATCCGCGGCCGGCCGATCGCCGACCTGACCCGGCAGGACATCGCGCGCATCGCGGGGCACGAGGTGCCGACGCTGAGCGAGGCGCTGCTGCGTTTCCCGACGCCGATCTGGAACATCGAGGTCAAGGCACCGGCGGCCATCGGGGCCGTGCTGCAGGCGATGTCCGCGTTCGCCACGACGCGCCGGATGATCATCACCTCGTTCCACCACGAACTGGCCGTGCGCTGCGCGCGGGTGTCATCCGTACCGGCCGGCCTGCTGCTTGCCCATGCGCCCTCCGACCTGCAGGGCATGCTCGCTTCGCATGCCGACAGCCCGCGGGTGCGCACCCTCGTCTGGGACCAGCGCGTGCTCACGCCGACGCTGCTGGGGCAGGCGCGCGCGGCGCGCTGGTGGAACTTCGTCTACGGGGTGGACGATCCCGATTCGATGCGCCTGCTTGCGAAGTACGGGGTCGATGCGGTGATCACCGATCGCGCCGACCTGGTGCCCGCGGAACTGCGCCGTGCGCCGGCGCCAGCGCCGGCCGTGCCTTCGCCACCGCCGGCCAGCGCTCCCGGTGGTGCCGGCGATCCTGGCGTGGCCGATCCCGCCGGTGCGCCGGCGCGCCGGACGGATCCGGCCGCGATGCTGCGCGAATCGATCGCGTCCTGGTCGGACGACAGTTGAGCATGAGCCGGTACATTCTCGCCCTCGACCAGGGCACGACGAGTTCGCGTGCGCTGGTGGTGGCCGAGGATGGCACCGTGGTCGCCAGCGCGCAGCGCGAGATCGGGCAGCACTACCCGCAGCCGGGCTGGGTCGAACACGACGCCGACGAGATCTGGGCCACCCAGCTCGCCACCGCCACCGAAGCACTGGCGCGCGCGGGCGTCGCGCCGCACCGCGTCGCCGGACTCGGGATCACGAACCAGCGCGAGACGGTCGTGCTCTGGGACCGTGCCACCGGCCGGCCGCTCGCGCCGGCCATCGTCTGGCAGGACCGGCGCACCAGCGAACGCTGCGCGCAACTGCGCGCGGCGGGGGTCGAAGCCAGGGTACGCGCGCTGACCGGGCTGGTGCTCGATCCGTACTTCTCGGCGACCAAGCTGGCATGGCTGCTCGACCACCTGCCCGGCGCGCGGGCCCGCGCGGCCGCGGGCGAGCTCGCCTGCGGCACCGTGGACAGCTGGCTCGCATGGAAGCTTACCCGCGGCGCGCTGCATGTCACCGATGCGGGCAATGCGTCGCGCACGCAGCTGTTCGACCTGCAGGCCGGCGACTGGAGCGACGAACTGTGCGCGCTGTTCGACGTGCCGCGTGCGTTGCTGCCCTCGGTGGTCGACTCGAGCGGGGTGGTCGGCCATTGTGCGGCCGACCTCCTCGGTGCGGCGATACCGATCGCCGGCATCGCCGGCGACCAGCAGGCGGCGTTGTTCGGCCAGCGCTGCACCCGCGCGGGCATGGCGAAGAACACCTATGGCACCGGTTGCTTCATGCTGATGCATACCGGCGATGCGCCGGTGGCCTCGACGCACCGCCTGCTCTCGACGCTCGCCTGGCGCCGGGCCGGCCACAGCGAGTTCGCGCTCGAGGGCTCCGTGTTCGTTGCCGGTGCGGTCGTGCAATGGCTGCGCGACGAACTGGGCGTGATCCGCCAGTCGCGCGACGTGGAGGCACTGGCTGCCAGCGTCGACGATGCCGGCGGGGTCGTGTTCGTCCCGGCGTTCACCGGCCTCGGCGCGCCTTACTGGGATGCGGATGCGCGTGGCGCCATCCTCGGCCTGACGCGGGGGACCGGCGCCGCGCATATCGCCCGGGCGGCGATCGAATCGATCGCCTTCCAGAGTGCCGAGCTGCTGCAGGCGATGCAGGCCGATGCCGGCGTGCCGCTGACCGAACTGCGCGTGGACGGCGGGGCGACCGCCAACGACGTGCTGATGCAGTTCCAGGCCGACCTGCTCGGCGTGCCTGTGCTGCGCCCTGCGTTCACCGAATGCACGGCCATGGGGGCTGCACTGCTGGCCGGACTGGGTGCCGGTGTCTGGCCGGATGCGGCAGCGATCGATGCCCGCTGGAAGCTCGACCGTCGATTCGAGCCGAAGATGTCGCGCGACGAGGCTGGCGACCGCATCGCCCGCTGGAAGCGCGCGCTGTCCCGGGTGCACGGCAGCCTCTGATCGCAGGAAAAACTGCGCCAGATTAGTCCTTTCGGACTATATGTCTGCCAAAAGGCATCTTGCGCGCCCGATGGCGGACGTCTAACGTCTGACAACTGCCCGGTTGGCAGCATGCCGAATCAGCCATTCAACCATCGACTGGCGGATTCATCCGCCAGTGTGAGCTTCAGGGGGAACACAAAATGAAGAATCTTCGGAAACTCGTATGCGCCGCGAGCGCGGCCGTACTGCTGGGTGCCGCGTCGTTCGCCAATGCGGCAGCGGTTTCATTGCAACTCGTGCTGGCGATCGATGTGTCGGGCAGTGTCGACAGCCAGGAGTTCGCGCTGCAGCGGAACGGTTACGTGCAGGCATTCCAGTCGGCAGCCGTGCAGAACGCGATCGCCGCAACGCCCGGCGGGTCGATCGCCGCGACTTTCGTCCAGTGGTCGAGCGGCAATGAGCAGCAGCAGTCGGTCGGCTGGACGCTGATCAACAGCGCGGCGTCGGCCAATGCGTTCGCGGCCTCGATCTTCGCCGCTCCGCGGGCTTTTGACGGACTGACTGCAATCGGCTCGGCGATCAACTACTCGGCCGGTCTGTTCGACAACGGCTTCACGAGCACGCGCAAGGTGATCGATGTCTCCGGTGACGGCGAAAACAACGACGGGGCCAGCCTTGCAACGGCCCGAGCCAATGCCATCGCAGCCGGCATCACCATCAACGGCCTGCCGATCGGCAACAACAGTCTTGCAACGTACTACCAGAACAACGTGATCGGCGGGACCGGCGCCTTCCTCGAGCCGGCTTCGAACTTCGCCGATTTCGCCGATGCCATCGGACGCAAGCTCGAGCGCGAGATCATCAACACCACGGTGGTCCCGGTTCCGGCAGCGCTTCCGCTGCTGGCCTCCGGCCTGCTCGCGTTCGGCTGGATCGCCCGCCGTCGCAAGGCCTGAGTTCAGCCTCCGGCATCGCACTGCCGGATGTCTGCCAGGAAGCCCCGGGGCGTGAGTCCCGGGGCTTTTTGTCGTCTGTCATCGGAACGCCGTCAGGATCCGTGCTGGTGCGACTTTGCAACGGTTTCTTCAGTTTACGTGCGAGGATTCGAGCGGAAGTACATGAAACAATTGCAATAGCATGGGAATCGTGCCCAGAATGGACGCCTCATCACCGGGGCAGGGCATGGAACCCTGCCGTATCGATGGCCCGTATCGCCGTGTTCAACCAGAAAGGTGGCGTCGGCAAGACGACGACCGCCCTCAACCTGGCGGCAGCCCTTGCCCGCAAGGGGGCGCGGCCATTGCTGATCGACCTCGACCCGCAGGCGCATGTGTCAGGCATCTGCCGGGCCAGCGTGCCCGGTGCACTCGATTCGGTATATGGTTTCTTCGCATCGTCGCGTTCGCTGCGCGACCTGGTCCGCAGCAGCGACGCGGTGGGCGAGATCATCCCGGCGCATCTCGAACTGTCGAAGGTCGACACCCAGTTCGGCAAGGGGCCCAATGCGCTGAACCGCCTCAATGCCGGCATCGTTCGCGAGCGCCTGAACACGGAACGGCCGGTGGTGATGGACTGCTCGCCGATGCTGGGCGTGCTGTCGCTCAATGCGATCTTCGCCAGCGACCGCGTGCTGATCCCGATCTCGGCCGACTACCTGGCGGTGCAGGGCGTGCTGCAGGTGGAGCGCACGCTGCGCGCGCTGGAGCACGTGCTCAAGCGCCGCGTGGCGCGCCGGTACGTGGTGACCCGCTTCGACGTGCGGCGGCGCATGTCCACGCAGATCTACGACGACCTGGCCAGCCGCTATGGCGACGAAGTGTGCCGGGTGCGCATCGCCGAAAGCGTCAGCGTCGCGGAAAGCCCTGCGCGCAGCCAGGACGTGTTCACGCACGCGCCCGGCAGCCGCGGCGCACGGGATTACGCGGAACTGGCGGACGAACTGGAGTCGTCGGGCTTCCTGTCCTGATCCGTGCCGCCTGCAGGCGATGATGGCGGCTGCTGCACGGGCGGGTCGGTCGGTTCGCGCGAGATCAGCGAGATCAGCGACTCGAAGCTCATGGCGTCCTCGCGGCCGTCGGGCACGCCGCTCTGGCAGTCGAGCACGGTGCAACCGATGTACATCTGCATCAGCTTGCGGTCGGCGTCTTCCCGGTCGCGGGCCTGCAGGTTCACCGCTTCGACCACGAGGCCGTTGCGGGTACGCACGCGGAAGGTGAACCGGGTCATCGGGTCAGTTGCCCACTTCGATGTTCTGCAACGTGCCGCCGAGGCTGAAGTTCGAGCGCACTGCCGTGCCGTTGCCGGTGGACAGCTGGGCATTGATGCGGCCGGTCAGCCGGCCATCCGCGTTGATGTCCGCGGCGCCGGTGGCGGTCATCGGCCCCGACGTGAGGCGCATCTGGCGCAGGGAGTATCCGGCCCCGGCAACCCCGAACACGCCGGTCCATTCGTCGAACACCGTGCGGCCGCCGCGGTTCGTCGAATCGCGCAACAGCCGGACCAGGTCGATGCCGCCCAGCCACCCGCGACGGACGGTGAACGACGTCGATACCTGTGGTGCGTCGAGCAGCCTGCGCAGCGTCGGTGACTGCATGGAAAACTTCATGTTGCCATCCATCAGGCCAGTGGCGGTGGCATCAACGGTCATCACCGGCAGCAGCCTTGCGATGTCCAGCCGGCGCAGCAGGAACTCGCCGGAGGCCGTGGCATTGGGCGATCCGCTGCCCCAGCCGATGGTGAACGATCCCTGGGCCTTGCCGCCGTACAGGTCGGCGTCCACCTCGGTCGCGGACACGCCCTCGCGCGTGGCGGTGCCGTTGACCTTGAGCTGGTCGATGGTTGCCTTGCTGTCGGACAGCGGTTGCCAGTTGGTCGCGGTCATCCGGAAAGCCACCTCGCCGGCCGCGGGGGTGATGTCGATCGCGACCCTCCGGCTGTAGGTCAGGACGTTGGCACGGCTGAACGAACCGTCGCTGTTCCAGACCACCTCGACCTCCGCGGCCGGAATCTCGACGTTGGGGACGTTCAGGCGCAGGTTGCGGATGCCGATGCGCTCGAAGCCGAGCGTCTGCTTCCCGCCCATGCCGACCATGTCGGGCAGCCTCGGGATGAACTCCTGGGCCACGGTCACGGTTTCGAGCTGCACCGACTTGAAGGTGATCGGACCCCAGAACAGCGAGAACGCGGTCGGCACCGCATGCACGGTGGCGATCGTCGCGCCGCCGGCACTCGATCCGATCGTCACCTCGGACAGCCGGATGTTCGGGCGCGGGATCAGCGAGGCATGCATCGACTTCACCACGACGGGCTGGCCGAGCGCGTCGCTCATGGCCTTCTCGACCCGGCTCAGGTAGAAGTTGAAGGGCAGGATCTCGAACAGGCCGACGATCGCCGCCACCAGCAGCGCGGCGCCACCGGTATAGAGCTTCCACCGCGATTCCGGCGGCTCTTCTGCCCGTGCCTTCGCACGCGCGAGGGCCTGGGCCTCGGCCTCCGCCAGCTTGCGCTGGCGCTCCCGCTCGCGCTCGAACTTCTCGCGTTCGGTGCGGGCGCGGCTCGCGATCTCTGCGGCCTCGCGCGCGCGGCGCTTGGTTTCCTCTTCGGCCAGCATGCGCCGCTGCTCTTCTTCCTTGGCGCGCTTCTCCTCGAGTTTCAGGATGTCGGCCATCTGCTGCCGGGCGAAGTCTTCGGCCCGCTCGCGGGCTTCGGCTTCGCGGATGGCGCGTATCTCTTCTTCCGGGCTGCGGGTGCTGGCCGCACCATTCGCATCCGTGCCGGATCGGCCGGTGCCGGTCGATTGCTCGGCATCGACCTTGGCCATCTGCTCTTCGAGTTCGCGGGTGAAACGTTCCTGCTGGAGCCGGGACTGCGCCTCGGCGTCTGCCCTTGCCTCGCGCGCGGCCCTGTCCAGCGTATCGGGATCGACCACCGTCGCTGCAACAGCCGACGGGGACGGCGCTGGCGGCGGCGCCACCCGGGGCGGTGGGAGGTTGTCGCGCGTGGCCGCGGCCGGCATCGGTGCAGGCGTGTCGGAGTCGGACGCACCGAACAGCGTGGCCGCCGACAGCATTTCCTCGAAGCCGCCCGGGGTCGCCGCTGCGGCCGGGGGGAGTGCCGCCGCTGCGCCTGGCTGCGCGGCGCGCGCGGTCGGCTGCAGGCCTGCCAGGGGCTGGGCGCTGCTTTCGGCCTGAGCACGCACCTCGGCTTCGCGCCGCGCCGCGCCGGCAGCCTGGGCATCCTCGCGTGCCTGTCGTTCAGCCGCGGTCAGTGCTTCGATCTGTGATTTCAAATGGGCCTCGGTCTTTTCGCGGGTTTCGCGTTCGGTGGAGGACAGGGCGCGCATCCGCGCTTCGGCCTCCTGCCGCAGCAGGCGTTCGGCTTCCATCAGGGCCTGCGCCTGTTCGCGCGCGCGCCGTTCTGCGTCGGCCTGCTCGCGCGCCCTGCGTTCGACTTCCTCGCGGGCGCTACGCTCGGTCGCGACCATCGCTTCGGCCTGCTCGCGTGCGCGCCGCTCGGCCTGTGCCTCGTCGCGCGCCGCCTTCTCGGCCAGTGCCCGCTCGGTTGCTTCGGCGCGCAGGCGCGCCTCCATCGCGAGCGTGTCGCGTTCGCGGGCGCCGGCTTCCTGCTGTGCACGTGCTTCCGCGCTTTCCTTGGCTTCGACCTGGGCTGCGGCATTCGCTTCAGCCTGTTCGCGCAGCATGCGCTCGCTCTCTGCCCGCTGCTCGGCCGCCTCCCGCGCGCGGCGTTCCGTCTCGGCCAGTGCCAGCGCCTCCGATCGCGCCTGCTCGGCGACCTGCTCGCGCGCGCGGCGCTCTTCGGCAGCGATCCGTTCGGCCTGCTCTCGTGCGGTCCGTTCGGCCTGCGCCCGTGCTTCCGCATCCTCGCGCGCCCTGCGCTCCTGTTCGGCCAGCGCAACCGCTTCGGCGCGGGCCGCCGCGGCCGCTGCCTCGCGTGCGCTGCGCTCCTGTTCGGCGCGCTGCTCCGCCTCGAGGCGCGCCTTGCGTTCCTTCTCGGCGATGGCCAGGGCTTCCTGGCGCGCGGCTTCGGCGGCGGCTTCGTGTGCCTTGCGCGCCTGGTCTGCGCGTGCCTCGGCTTCCTCGCGTGCCTTGCGCTCGGCCAGCGCACGCGCCTCGGCTTCCTCGCGTGCCTTGCGCTCGGTCATCGCGAGCGCCTGGGCTTCGGCCTGCGCCTTCTCTTCGGCCTGCTGGCGTGCCCGGCGTTCGAGTTCGGTGGCGGCCTCGGCCTCTTCGCGCGCCTTGCGCTCGGCCTCGACGCGCGCCTCGATCACTTCGCGCGCGCGGCGCTCGCTCTCGGCCAGCGCGACCGCTTCGGCGTGGGCCCGCTCGGAGGCCTTTTCCCGCTCGCGGCGTTCGGCCTCGATCTTCGCTTCGGCGTCCTCGCGCGCCTGCCGCTCGGCCGCCGCCCGGGCCTCCGCCTCGGCGCGTGCCTTGCGTTCGCTCTCTGCCTGCGCGAGGGCTTCGGCACGCTCGGAGGCGACCGCCTCGTCTCGTGCCTTCGCTTCGGCGGCTGCCTTCTGCTGGCGCTCGGCGTCCAGCCGGGCAAGCGCGGCCATCTTGTGCTTCAGCTCGGCTTCCATCCGCCGCACGGCTGCCAGGCGGCTGGCCGCTTCGGCCTCCGCCTTGCGCACCGCTTCGGCGCGCGCCTGTGCCTCGGCCTCGGCGCGTGCCAGCGTATCGGCGCGGGCGCGCGCCTCGGTCTCTGCGCGGTCCAGCGCACCCTGGCGCGCATTGATCTCGCCGTCGGACTGGGTGCGCGCGACCTTCTCTGCCTTCAGCCGTGCGAGCGCCGCTGCATTGGCCTTCGCGTCGGCATCGGCCCGCGCCTTGGCCTCGGTCTCTGCGCGGACGCGGGCTTCGGCCTGCATCTTCGCCTTGCGCTCGGCCTCGACCCGCCGGCGCGCGTCTTCCTCGGCCTGCTTCACGTGTTCGGCTTCGACCCGCAGCTTGTCCAGCACCTCGGGCGAGGTGAAGTCGAGGTCGAGCGGATCCTCGGACTTCACCTGCTCGGCGAGGATCAGGCCACGCTCGACCAGTTCCGCGAGCACGGCGCCAAGCGCCGGGTCTTCCATGTCTGCAATCCTGCGCAGCTCGGGCGCGGTCGTCTGCGCGCCGATCAGTCCGTACACCTTCAGCACGACCGCGTTCAGGATGCCGGGCACCGGCCGCGCACTGCCGTTGCGCCGCAGGATCGTGGCGTCGCCGAGCAGGGCGACCCCGCCCTGGGTCACTGCGGGGCCGGGCGCTGCAGGGGGCGCGTTCTTCGGGGTCGTCATCGTCGCCGTCAGTCCGCCGAGCCGTCGGCCGCGAAGCCTTCGCGGTAGCGCAGCACGCGCTCGACATAATGGTCGGCGTTGTCGCCCAGGTGCGCGATCTCTTCCGGGGTGAGTTCGCGCACGACCCGCCCGGGCGTGCCCAGGATCAGCACGCCATCGGGATAGGTCTTGCCTTCCGGGATCAGCGTACCCGCGCCGACGAGGCAGTTGCGCCCGATCACGGCGCGGTTCATCACCACGCTGCGGATGCCGATCAGGCTGCAGTCGCCGACCGTACATCCGTGCAGCATGACCATGTGGCCGACGCTGACCCGGCGTCCGAGCGTGAGCTGGATGCCGGCGTCGGTGTGCAGCACGCAGCCGTCCTGGACGTTGGACGCTTCGCCGATGGTGATCAGGTCGCTGTCGCCGCGCACGATGGACCCGAACCAGATCGACGACTGGTTCCGGAGGACGACGCTGCCCACCACCGTGGCATTTGCGGCGACGAAGGCGTTGCCTTCCAGCGTTACGCGGCGATCACCCAGGCGATAGATCATTCACACCATCCGACGTCGGTCAGGCATCGGCGTCCGCGGTTCGTCCGGCGCGGACCGGCAGGCCCGCCCCGGCCCGCCGGGAGGCTGCCTGGACGCAAGGATAACCCGAGGCGCGCCCCGCCGACCGTGGCTAATCGCACGGCGGCAGTGCGACCGACGGCCTCCGGGGCTCGCCTGCGGGCCGGCGGAAAGGCCGGCCCGCGCGGTTGAACCCCCACCACGCCTGCCTGCGGCGTGGCAGGTGCCCCGTCAGCGCGCCACCGGCACCCCGACCACCGCCGCCGGCGCCGCGACCGCCTGGATCGCGGCCGGCGCCTCGGCCTTCGCCGCAGGCTGTGTCACCGGCAGCAGCGGCACGATCAGCAGCGCCACGATGTTGATGATCTTGATCAGCGGATTGACCGCCGGACCGGCCGTGTCCTTGTAAGGATCGCCGACCGTGTCACCGGTCACCGCCGCCTTGTGGGCATCCGACCCCTTGCCGCCATGGTTGCCCTCCTCGATGTACTTCTTGGCATTGTCCCAGGCACCGCCACCGGTGGTCATCGAGATCGCGACGAACAGCCCGGTGACGATGCAGCCCATCAGCAGGCCGCCGAGCGCGATCGGGCCGAGCAGGAAGCCGACGGCGATCGGGATCAGCACCGGCAGCAGCGAAGGCACCATCATCTCCTTGATCGCCGCCTTGGTAAGCATGTCGACCGCGCGCGAATAGTCGGGCTTGGCCGTGCCTTCCATGATCCCCGGGATCTCCTTGAACTGGCGCCGCACCTCGACCACCACCGAACTGGCCGACCGGCCGACGGCCTCCATCGCCATCGCGCCGAACAGGAACGGGATCAGGCCGCCGATGAACAGCCCGATGATCACCATCGGGTCGGACAGGCTGAAGGCGAAGGTCACGCCGGGGTTGGTGATCTCGAGCTTGTGCGTGTAGTCGGCGAACAGCACCAGCGCCGCGAGGCCGGCCGAACCGATCGCGTAGCCCTTGGTCACCGCCTTCGTGGTGTTGCCCACCGCGTCCAGCGGATCGGTGATCGCCCGCACCGAGGCCGGCATCTCGGACATCTCGGCGATGCCGCCCGCGTTGTCGGTGATCGGGCCGTAGGCGTCCAGCGCGACGATCACGCCGGTCATCGACAGCATGGCCGTGGCCGAGATCGCGATGCCGTACAGCCCGCCCAGCGCGTAGGCACCCCAGATCGCGAGGCAGACCGCCAGCACCGGTGCCGCGGTCGACTTCATCGAGATGCCGATGCCGGCGATGATGTTGGTCGCATGGCCGGTGGTGCAGGCCTGCGCCACGTGGCGCACCGGCGCGTACTCGGTGGCGGTGTAGTACTCGGTGATCACCACCATCGCCGCGGTCAGTGCCAGTCCGATGAGCGCGCAGAAGAACAGCGGCAGCGCGCCGCCCGAGGCACCCGACATCATCGACATGGTGATCGGGTAGAAGGCGACCGCCGACAGCGCACCGGCCACGATCACGCCCTTGTAGAGCGCGTTCATGATCTTGCCGCCCGGCGAGGCCTTGACGAAGAAGCAGCCGATGATCGAGGCGATGATCGACGCGCCGCCCAGCACCAGCGGGTAGAGCACCGCGTTCGGGCCGAGGTCGGCGGCGAACATCGCGCCGACCAGCATCGTGGCGATCACGGTCACCGCGTAGGTCTCGAACAGGTCGGCGGCCATGCCGGCGCAGTCGCCGACGTTGTCGCCGACGTTGTCGGCGATCACCGCCGGGTTGCGCGGGTCATCCTCGGGGATGCCGGCCTCCACCTTGCCCACGAGGTCGGCGCCGACGTCCGCCCCCTTGGTGAAGATGCCGCCGCCGAGGCGGGCGAAGATCGAGATCAGCGAGCTGCCGAAGGCCAGCCCGATCATCGCGTTGAGCACCGTGGTGTTCACGTCGTAGCCCATGCCGACCAGGATCGCGAAGTAGCCGGCGACCGAAAGCAGGCCGAGCCCGACGACCAGCATGCCGGTGATCGCCCCGCCGCGGAACGCCACGGCCAGCGCCTCGTCGAGGCCGGTCCGGGCGGCCTCGGCGGTGCGGATGTTCGCGCGCACCGAGACGTTCATGCCGATGTAGCCGGCCGCGCCCGAGAACACCGCGCCGACCAGGAAGCCGAAGGCGGTCAGCCATGACAGCACGAAGCCGATCAGCACGAACAGCACGGCGCCGACGGCAGCGATCGTCGTGTACTGCCGGTTCAGGTAGGCGGCGGCACCTGCCTGGACCGCCGCGGCGATCTCCCGCATTCGATCGTTGCCAGTCGGCTGCCTGAGGATCCACTGGGTCGACACGACCCCGTAGATGATCGCGGCGAGCGAACATGCCAATGCAAACCACAATGGTGCGGCCATCTGGAACTCCCCCTCGTCTGTTCTCGGTTCGAACTGCCTGAAACAACGTGTGTCGCGTGCCTGGTGCAGCGGTGATGCAAACGATGATTCCGACGATGAATCCGACGACTGCCGTCCCGCGCTCGATCAGGCTTCGAACGGCGCGAGCTTCTTCTTGATGGAGATGTTCTTGAGGCGCACGTAGGCGGGCAGCCCGTTGCTGAACTTCAGGCCCGCCTCGCCGCGGATGAGCGGCTGCAGGTATGTGCGCGCGCGCGCGGTGATGCCGAAACCGTCGCGGCTGATGAAGCCGCGGGGCAGCATGTGCTCCCGGTTCGCCACCCGGGCCAGCGGCACTTCGCCCAGTTTCCAGCGGTATGGCCGGTCGGAGATGCGCTCGATCGAGATCATCACCCCCGACGCGCCGCGCAGCGCAGCCTGCACTGCCGCGCGGCCGACGGCGTAGGCCTGCTCCACGTCCGTCTTCGACGCGATGTGCCGGGCGGCACGCTGCAGGTAGTCAGCCAGCGCGAAGTGGTGCTTGTGGCCGAGCCGGTCGCTCACCCTGCGGGCGATCAGTTCGCCCGCACCCCCCAGCTGGGCATTGCCGAACGAGTCGCGCAGGCCCGACTCGGACAGGAACTTCCCGCCTGCATCGCGCAGGCCTTCGGACACGCCGATGCAACAGTAGCCGCGGGTCTTCACGAGATGGTCGACCCGCGCGATGAAGCGCGCTTCGTCGAACGGCACCTCGGGGAACAGCAGCACGAGCGGGATCGGATGGTCCTCGTCGTCGGCCATGCCGATGGCCGCGGTGATCCAGCCGGCGTGGCGGCCCATCACCTCGAACACGAACACCCGGGTCGAGTTGCTGGCCATCGAGGCGACGTCGAAGGCCGCCTCGCGCATCGAGGTCGCGACATACTTGGCCACCGATCCGAAGCCGGGGCAGTTGTCGGTGCCTGCGAGGTCGTTGTCGATCGTCTTGGGCACCTGCACGCAGGACAGCGGGTAGCCCATCGCCGACGACACCTGCGCCATCTTCAGGCAGGTGTCCGCCGAATCGTTGCCGCCGTTGTAGAAGAAGTAGCGGATGTCGTGCGCGCGGAACACGTCGACCAGCCGCGTGTACTGCGCCCGGTGCTCGTCGATGCCCTTGAGCTTGTAGCGGCAGGAGCCGAAGGCACCGCCGGGCGTGCGGATCAGCGCGCGGATCGCCGACGCACTTTCGCGGCTGGTGTCGATCAGGTCTTCGTTCAGCGCGCCGATGATGCCGTCGCGCCCGGCGAAGACCTTGCCGATCTTCGCCGGATGCCGGCGCGCGGTTTCGATCACGCCCGCAGCCGAGGCGTTGATGACTGCGGTCACGCCCCCGGACTGGGCGTAGAAGGCGTTAGCCGGCATTGCCCTCGCCGGTGCCCATCGCCGCGAGCAGTCGGCGGCCGATCTCGTCGACGGCACCGACGCCGGCGATGCAGGCGTAACGGGGCGCGCCGGCTTCGCCGGTCTTCGACCAGCCGAGGTAGTAGTCGACCAGCGGGCGGGTCTGGCGCTGGTATACGTCGAGCCGGTTGCGGACGGTCTCTTCCCGGTCGTCGTCGCGCTGGATGAGCGGCTCGCCGGTGATGTCGTCCTTGCCCGCCGTCTTCGGCGGTGCGTAGGTCTCGTGGTAGGTACGTCCCGAGGCGGGATGCACGCGGCGCCCGCTGACCCGGGTGATGATCTCGGCATCGTCCACGGCGATCTCGAGCACGTGGTCGATCGCGACGCCGGCCGCGCGCATCGCGTCGGCCTGGGGGATCGTGCGCGGGAACCCGTCGAACAGGTAACCCGCCCTGCAGTCGTCGGCAGTCAGGCGATCCTTCACGAGGCCGATGATGATCTCGTCGGACACCAGTTCGCCCGCGTCCATCACCTTCTTCGCCGCGAGCCCCAGCGGCGTGCCGGCCTTGACGGCGGCGCGCAGCATGTCGCCGGTGGAGATCTGGGGGATGTGGAAGCGGTCGCGCAGGAACGCGGCCTGGGTTCCCTTGCCAGCCCCCGGGGGCCCTAACAGGAGTATGCGCATGGTCGAAAAACACTCCTCCGGTGTTGAGCCCGGCCGGAGCTACTCCTCTGGTCGTTGCCCGGGCAGCGCCGCGGGCGGTGGTACCGATGGGTGGACGTATCCGCGCGCATTCGTGTTCCCCGCCAGGCGCCGAGCCCGGGGAAATCCTCGCTGCGCGTGCAACCGACTGCCCGGATCACCCTGCAGGGCGCGCCTGAATCGTCCACTTCTAGGGGTGAAACCGTGGATTCGCCATCGATTATACGCAACGGCCCCGGCTGCGGCGAGTCCGCGCCGGACGGGTGCCCGCGCGTCCGCCCGCTTGCCGCCGGTCAGCCGTCGTTGCCTGCGGCCAGGGCTTCGCGCACCCGTGCCAGGTCGGCCGGCGTATCCACGCCCGCCGCCGGGATGCCCTCGGTGGCCTCGACCACGATCGGCTCGCCATGCCACAGCGCACGCAGCTGCTCGAGCGATTCGAACTGCTCGATCGGTGCGGGCGGCAGCGCGGACAGCCTGCGCAGCGCGGCGGCGCGGTAGGCGTACAGGCCGACATGGCGGAAGACCGGCAGGCCCGGCGGGAGCGGCAGGTGCGCAGCGCCGGCATCGGTCGCGGGCGCGATCGCCGGCGCCGCCCCGGCAAAGGCGTCGCGTGCGTACGGGATCGGGGCCCGGCTGAAGTACAGGGCGAAGCCCCGCCGGTCGAGCACCACCTTGACCACGTTCGGATCGAACATCTCGCGCAGCGAGTGCAGTGCATGGCAGGCGGTGGCGATGGAGGCGCCCGGCGTGGCGTGCAGGCGGCGCGCGACGGCGGCGATCAGCGCCGGGTCGATCAGCGGTTCGTCGCCCTGCACGTTCACCACGATGGTGTCGTCGCTCCATCCGCGCTGCCGGGACAGCTCCGCGATGCGATCGGTGCCGGACGGATGATCGCTTCGGGTGAGCGCGGCCTGGATGCCGTGTGCCGTGGCGGCGGCGACGATGGACGCATCGTCGGTGGCGATCCAGACCTCGCGCGCGCCGCTGGCGGCCGCACGTTCGGCGACCCGGACCACCATCGGCCGGCCGCCGAGGTCGGCCAGCGGCTTCGCCGGCAGGCGGGTGGACGCCAGCCTGGCCGGAATGGCGGCGACGAAGCCGGTCACCCGCGGCGCAACGCGTCGAGTTCGTCGGACGAGAGCTTGCGGGCTTCGTCCTCGAGCATGATCGGAATGCCGTCCCGGATCGGGTAGGCGAGGCCCGCGCCCTGCGACAGCAGTTCCTGCCTGCCGCGATCGTAGGTGAGGCTTCCCTTGGTGACCGGGCAGACCAGGATTTCCAGCAGTTTCGCGTCCATGTTCAGCTTTCGGCGGGGGGCGAGGCGAGGGCCAGCGTATCAGGCCCGGCGTTCGAGGCAGCGCACGAGGTGTTCGCCGAAGGCGGCATCGACCTGTGCCTCGACGGCAAGCACCCAATGATGGGCGGCACCGAACCGGATGCATTTTACGGCATCCTTCTCGGTGAGGATCACCGGCTCACCGCCGAAGTCGAGGTCTGCCGCTTCGAACCGGTGATGGTCCGGGAACGGGTGCTCGACGAAGGTCAGGCCGAGCGAGGACAGCAGGCTGAAGAAGCGGTCGGGATAGCCGATTCCCGCGACCGCGTGCAAGCGCTGTCCGCGCAGGGCATCGGGGGTTGCGATGATCGCAGGATCGTCCAGCCGGTAGACGCGCGACGCCGCGATGCGCATCTCGAACTGCGCGGCCCGTGGCACCGGCGCGTCGACCGACTCGGCGCCATTGACGACGAGTGCGTCCACCGCCGCCAGCCGGCGCACCGGTTCGCGCAGCGGGCCGGACGGCAGCATGTGGCCGTTGCCGAAGCCGAGGCCTGCGTCGACCACGGCGACCTCCACCTCGCGCGCAAGGCGGTAATGCTGCAGGCCGTCGTCGGCGATCAGCACATCCACCTCGGGATGCTCGCGCAGCAGCGCGCGGGCGGCGAACACCCGGTCCACCCCGATCCACACCGGTGCCGGGGTGCGCCGCGCGATCAGCACCGGCTCGTCGCCGACGCGCAGCGGATCGCTGTGCGGGCCGACCGGCTCGCTGACCCGCTCGTCGCTCGCGCTGCCGCCATAGCCTCGGCTGACCACGCCCGGGTGCCAGCCCCGGGTGGCCAGGTACAGCACCAGCCATATGGTCAACGGCGTCTTGCCGGTGCCGCCGACCGTGACGTTGCCGACCACGATCACCGGCACGCCCACCGCATGGCGTTTCGCCCAGCCGGCGCGGAAGGCCGTGCGGCGCAGTTCGACCGCCAGCCGGAACAGCCAGGAGACCGGCAGCAGCAACGCGCTGCGCACACTCAGCCGGGCCCAGTGGCGGTCTGTGTCGAAGCGCGGCATGGGGTGTCGGCGCGCGGGACGGTGGGCCGGGTGCCGCTCAGCGCGCGCCGGAGCCCTGGGTGGTGAACGTGATCTGCGGATAGCCTGCCAGCCGCGCCGCTTCCATCACGTTGACCACCGCCTGGTGGGTGGCGGCGGCATCGGCGCTGATCACGATCACCGGGTCCTTCGCCTCGCCCCCGGCCTTGCGCAGCGCCTGGCTGAACTGGTCGGGGTTGCCGAACACGACGGGTTCCCGGTTCACCAGGTAGCGTCCGGTGGCGTCGATCGCCACGCTGATCTGCTGCGGCCGTTCCGGCGGAACCTCGGCGGATGCCTGGGGCAGGTTGATCTGCAGCTCGGAAAACCGGGAGAACGTCGTCGAGGTCGCCAGGAAGATGAGGATCACCAGGAACACGTCGATCATCGGGACGAGGTTGATCTCCGGCTCGTCCCGTGGCCGGCCGCGGCGGAAGTTCATCGCGCGCCCCGCCGATATCCGGCCCGGGTGGCAGCACCCGACCGGCGGTCAGGCAAGGCGTTCTCCGTGAACGACCTCGACCAGCTTCACCGCCTGCAGTTCCATGTCGACGATGTAGCTGTCCACCTTCGCCCGATAGTGCCGGTAGGCGACCATGCTGGGGATGGCGACGATCAGGCCGAACGCCGTGTTGTACAGGGCGATCGAAATGCCCAGCGCCAGCTGGGCCGGCGTGCCCGAGGCGGACTGGGCACCGAAGATCTCGATCATGCCGATCACGGTGCCGAACAGGCCGAGCAGCGGGGCCATCCCGGCAATCGTGCCAAGCGTGGTCAGGTAGCGCTCGAGCTGGAGCGCGACGCCGCGCCCGGTTTCCTCGATGGCCTCCTTCATGATCTCGCGCGGGCTCTTCACGTTGCGCAGTCCGGCGGCCAGCACCTCGCCGAGCGGCGAGTGGACCGAGACGCGATCGACCATTTCGGCCGACGCACCGTTCTGCCGGTATTCGGCCACCACCTTGGGCAGCAGGTCAGCGGGGGCGACCAGCGTGCGGCGCAGCGACCAGCCGCGTTCGCCGATGATGGCAAGGGCAATGACAGAGGCGAGGATCAGCGGCCAGATCGGCCAGCCGGCACCTTCGATGATCGCAAGCACGGATGGGGTCGGGGTCTCGGTTGGGGAGCGGTCCGACTCTATCCACCAGCGCGGTGGAGGGCAAGCAAAAGCCTGCATCGACCGCCATGGCCGATGCTAAACGCCTGCCGCAGTGGGGATTTTTCCATTTTCCACACGATCTGTGGATAAGTTTGTGAATAGAGTGCCGGAACAGGCCGCAAACCGTTGTCCAGCCGTGGGCGGGATCGGGATGCTGATTTTTTGAGCAGCTTGTAAGGCACGGAAAATCAATGGGTTACGGAAATCCTGCCAGGCAGGCAACGGAATCGTGAGGGCTGGCGCCCGGCGCGCCGGACCTTGTGGAGAAGTTGCGGCACGCGCACGATTTCTTGCGGTCTGCAAGCCCGTTTCTTCGCGCCAGCCCGCGTGGTTTCGTGATTTTTGCCCGATTTGCTGGGATGGCGCGATGCATCAGCCGTCGAGGCCGCGCCAACGCTAGAATCTCCGGATGCGCGAACTTTCCCCCCGTTCCGAAATCCTGACCGTGGCGGAACTGAATCGGGCCGCGCGCGAGGCGATCGAGCAGGCATTGCCGTCGACCTGGGTGGCCGGCGAGATCTCGAACTTCCGGCGCTACGATTCCGGGCACTGCTACTTCGTCCTGAAGGATGCACAGGCCCAGGTGCGCTGCGTGATGTTCCGTCACCGCGCATCCCTGCTCGGCTGGCAGCCGTCCGACGGCAGCGAGGTCGAACTGCGCGGCGTGCCCTCGCTATACGAGGCGCGCGGCGATTTCCAGCTCAATGTCGAGACGATGCGCCGCGCCGGCCGCGGCGCGCTGTTCGCGGCGTTCGAGAAGCTGAAGGCCATGCTGTCTGCCGAGGGGCTGTTCGACCCGGCGCGCAAGCGGCCGCTGCCCGCCTTTCCGCGCACCATCGGCATCGTCACCTCGACCTCGGCCGCTGCGCTGCGCGACATGCTGACCACGCTGCGCCGGCGGGCACCCGGCCTGCGCGTGATCGTCTATCCCACGCTGGTGCAGGGCGAGGGCGCTGGCCGCCAGGTCGCGCGCGCGATCGCGACCGCAGGCGAACGCGCGGAATGCGAGGTGCTGATCGTCGGGCGCGGGGGCGGCAGCATCGAGGACCTCTGGTCGTTCAACGAGGAAGCCGTGGCGCGGGCGATCGCGGCGAGTCCGATCCCCACCGTGAGCGCGGTCGGCCACGAAACCGATTTCACCATCGCCGACTTCGTGGCCGACGTGCGTGCAGCCACGCCGACCGCGGCGGCGGTGCTGGTCGCGCCGGATGCCGCCCGGCTGCAGGAGCAGTTGCGGTCACTGTCCCGGGCGATCGGCCGCGCCCAGTGGCGGCTGCTCGAGCAGCGCATGCAGACGCTCGACCAGTTGTCGCGCCGGCTCACCCATCCGGGCGCGCGTGCGCGCGACCAGGGCGTCGCGCTGGGCCACCTGCAGCGCCGCCTGGCCCAGGCGCAGGCACGGGCCCTCGACGCCGGGGTCGGCCGGCTGGCGCGCGCGGCCGCGAGGCTGGACCGGATGCGCCCGGACGTACCCGCGAAACAGGCCGAGATCGCGCGGCTCGCCGCGCGGCTGTCGCGTGCCGGGAGCCGGCGGATCGAGCGCGATCATTCTCGCCTCGAGGCCTTGCGCGCGAGCCTGGCGCACCTCAACCCGGAAGCGGTGCTCGAACGCGGCTACAGCATCACCCGTGTCGCGGGTGGCGGGCTGCTGCGCGATGCACGCGACACGGCACCGGGAACGACGCTCGAAACCACCCTCGCGCGCGGGACCGTGCGCTCCACGGTCGGCTGAGGCGCCCGGGCCTCAGCTCGCCAGCATGCCCGCGTAGAAGTCGAGCACCGGGCCCAGCGGGTCGTCGGCGAGGCAGTCGAACGACGCCACCTCCGGCATCGAGCGCAGCCAGGTGAGCTGGCGCTTGGCCAGCTGGCGGGTGGCGGCGATGCCGGTGCTGCGGAGCTGCGCGAGCGACGTGCGCCCGTCGAGGTAGGCCCAGGCCTGGCGGTAGCCGACGCAGCGCATCGACGGCAGGTCTGGATCGAGCGCGTAGGCCTCCCGCAGCCTGCGCAGTTCGCCGATCAGGCCGAGCTCGAGCATCTCGTCGAACCGCCCCTCGATGCGCTGGTGCAGCACGCTGCGGTCGGAGGGCACCAGCGCCGCCTGGATCAGGCGGTAGGGCAATGGATGCGGCGGGCGTTCGCGCAGCAGCTTCGACATCGGCTCGCCGGTCAGGTAGTACACCTCGAGCGCGCGCTGGATGCGCTGGGCATCGTTCGGGTCCAGGCGGGCTGCGGTGTCCGGGTCGCAGCGCGAAAGCTCTTCGTGGAGGGCGGGCCAGCCGCTGTCGGCCGCCATCGCGTCGATCACGCGCCGGGTGTCGGGATCGGCCCGTGGCAGGTCGGCGATGCCCGAGGCGAGTGCCTTGAGGTACAGCATCGTGCCCCCGGTCAGCAGCGGCAGGTTGCCGCGGGCGGTGATCGCAGCCATCGCGGCCAGCGCATCGTCGATGAACCGCGCGGCACTGTAGCGCTCCGTCGGGTCGAGCAGGTCGACCAGGTGGTGCGGCACGCGGGCGAGCGTGGCGGCGTCCGGCTTGGCGGTGCCGATGTCCATGCCCCGGTAGACGAGCGCCGAGTCGACGCTCACGATCTCGCACGGCAGGCAGCGGCAGAGCTCGACCGCGACACGGCTCTTGCCGCTCGCGGTCGGGCCGGTCAGCACCAGGGCCGGGGGCAGGTCCCGGACGCCGTGCGCGTCGGTCATCAGCGTCCGCGCAGGAACATCCGGTCGAGGTCGGCCAGTGTCACCTGGCACCACGTCGGGCGTCCGTGGTTGCACTGGCCGGAGCGTTCGGTCGCTTCCATCTCGCGCAGCAGTGCGTCCATCTCCGGCAGCGTCAGCACGCGGTTGGCGCGCACCGCGGCGTGGCAGGCCATCGTCGACAGCAACTGCTCGCGGCGGGCGTTGACGGTATCCACCTCGCCCGCCTCGTGCAGTTCCGCCAGCACCGAGCGCGCGAGCTCCACCGGGTCGGCACGCTCCAGCGTGGCCGGGACCGCACGTACCGCGATGGCCGCCTGCGACAGGACCGCGAGGTCGAAGCCCAGCCGCTCGAGCGTGTCGCCGTGCTCGCCGACCGCGGCGATGTCGAGCGCGGAGGCGGCGAAGGAGGCGGGCAGCAGCAGCGGCTGGCGCGGGACCGCACCGGCATCGACGGTCTGCTTCAGGCGTTCGAACACGATGCGCTCGTGCGCTGCATGCATGTCGACCACGATCAGTCCGTGTGCGTTCTGCGCCAGCACGTAGATGCCCGCGAGCTGGCCGACCGCGAAGCCCAGCGGGGGCGTCCCTGCGTCTTCCCCGGGGGCCGGGGTGCCGCCAGCGGCCGCCCGGCCGAACAGCGCGTCGTAGAGCGCGGCCGGTTCCGAGGCGCGCAGGCCCAGCGGCGACTGCGCCGGGGCTGGCCGGTCACGGGTGTCGCGTCCCCAGCCCGCGGGGGCCTTCCAGGCGCGCGAAGCGGCGCCGTCGAACGCAGCAGCGCCGACGTCGGCCGCTGCGGCGGGGAGCTGCGCCAGCGTGCCGCCGGTGCTGCCCGCGCGCGTGCCCGCCAGGGCCTTCTCGAGCGCATGCAGCACGAACTGGTGGACTGCCTGTGCCTCCCGGAAGCGCACCTCGCTCTTGGTCGGGTGGACGTTCACGTCGACCGCGCGCGGATCGATGTCCAGGTACAGCGCGAACGCGGGATGTCGCTGGTGGTGCAGCACGTCGCGGTAGGCGGCGCGCACCGCATGCGAGAGCAGCTTGTCGCGCACGAAACGGCCGTTGACGAACAGGTACTGCGCGTCGCGCGACGCGCGCGAGTACGCCGGCTGTGCGATCGCGCCGCTCAGCGACAGTTGCGCCGTGCGCTCCTCGATCGGGATCGCCGCGTCCGCGAAGTCGCTGCCGAGCAGCGCCACGATGCGTTCGGCTCGGCCCTGGGGCGCCAGCCGGAGCATCGGCTTGCCGTTGTGCGTCAGGCGGAAGCCGACCCCGGGATGGGCCAGCGCGATGCGGTGCACCGCCTCCTCGCAATGCGCGTATTCGGTCTGCTCGGACTTCAGGAAACGCTTGCGGGCCGGCGTGTTGAAGAACAGGTCGAGCGCCTCGATGCGCGTACCCGGTGCGATCGCTGCCGGGCCGACCTGGGCGCCTGCGTCGCTGCCCGCCCCGGTCGCGCCCATGTGCCCGATGCGCCAGCCGTGGCGTGCATCCGCCGTGCGGCTGGCGAGCGTCAGGTCGGCCACCGACGCGATCGAGGCGAGCGCCTCGCCGCGGAACCCCAGGCTGGCGACCGATTCGAGGTCTTCGAGGACGGCGATCTTGCTGGTGGCGTGCCTGGTCAGCGCGAGCGCCAGGTCGTCCTTCTCGATGCCGTGGCCGTTGTCGATCACGGCGATCCGGCGGGTGCCGCCGGCGTCGAGTTCGATCGCCAGTTCGGTGGCACCGGCGTCGATGGCGTTCTCGAGCAGTTCCTTCAGCGCCGACGCCGGCCGCTCGATGACTTCTCCGGCGGCGATCTGGCTGATCAGGAGATCGGGCAGCGCGTGGATGCGTACCGCGGGTCGTCCCGCTGGATCCGTTGGGGCCATGGGAGCGGATTATAGGGGCGGTGAGGGTGCATCCGCGGCGCGGCGGCGCCGCGTTCAGCGAGGAAGGTCTCGCCTGCGCGCCGGTTTTGCATATAATCGCAGGCTTTTTGGCCGGGATCGGCCACCACCACCACTTCCGGCTGGCGTGGAGCCTCGTGTGAACAGGGACCTCTCGAAATGAAGATCGGCATTCCCACTGAAGTTCGACCCGGCGAGACGCGGGTCGCGGCG
>LNFM01006620.1_pt1 | contig 28083 bp, 30 predicted proteins | sample 596031 | NCBI WGS metagenome assembly LNFM01 (sample SAMN04254537, study PRJNA301005) | activated carbon metagenome | isolation source: dual media filters at the Ann Arbor, Michigan drinking water treatment plant | place: USA: Ann Arbor
CACCCGTGCGCTTCATGACAGAAAGCGTCGGCAATCTCGGTGCCATCATGTCCTTCCCGGAGAACAAGGTGCTGTTCCGCTCAGACACCAACGAACCTTTATCGGTCGTCGGTCAACGCTATCAGGTTGTGCAACCCCGTGAAATTTTGTCGTTCTATCGTGACTTGACTGAAATCTCCGGATTCGAGCTGGAGACGGCTGGTGTCTTAAAAGGTGGTCGTAAGATCTGGGCACTAGCACGCACAGGACAATCTTCCACCATCAAGGGCAACGATGTGACGAATGGCTATGTTTTGCTAGCCACGGCTTGCGACGGCACGCTGGCGACCACTGCCCAGTTCACATCGATTCGCGTCGTGTGCAACAACACGCTGGCAGTAGCACTATCCGGGAGCAATGGAGCCGTCAAAGTCCCGCACAGCACATCCTTCGATCCACAGGCAGTCAAACAGCAGTTAGGTATCTCAGTCTCCAACTGGGATATTTTTATGTACAGGATGAAAGGCTTAAGTGAACGAAAGGTCAAATCAAAAGAAGTACAGGACTACTACCTCCGTGTCTTTACCGACCAAAGTAAAACTGCCTCCGGCAACACCAACGAACGCGCCATGACGAAAGCCATGGCGATGTTCGATGGACATGGCAAAGGGGCAGAACTGGCTTCTTCCAAGGGAACGGCATTGGGCCTGCTGAATTCAGTGACCGAGTTTATCGATCATGAACGACGTGCGCGCAGTACTGATCATCGATTGGAGTCGGCTTGGTTCGGCCAGGGGTCGCATATAAAACTGAGCGCACTAGAGCAGGCATTGCTGATGATTGCCTGACAATCGTTCCGTTCATCCGTTGTCCCTGCCTGTTTAGTCGCCTCTAATTATCCGTATCACCCCCCCTTGCCCGACTGCGCTTAACCCGCAGCCGGGTTTTTTATTTGAGGAGTTATTTCATGAATCAACCTGCGATTGCACCTAAAAGGAAACCGCCAGCATTACGGCTGGTATCAACAAAGGAATTGAGCCGTGACCATTGGCTTGCAGTGCGTAAAGGCGGCATAGGCAGTAGCGATGCCGCTGCCGCTGTTGGCCTGAATCCGTACCAGTCCCAGTTAGAGCTGTGGATGATAAAAACGGGGCGGGATGACGGTTTGCCTAAAGTTGATCCGAACGATGAAACCAGTCCGATGTATTGGGGCACGCTGCTGGAACCGATAGTGGCAGCACACTACACCCGTCGTACCGGCAACCGAGTCAGGAAGAGCAACTCAGTCCTGCAGCATCCTGATCCAGACAAGACATGGATGCTGGCCAATATCGATCGTGAAGTGGTCGGCACACCTGACGTCCAGATTCTTGAATGCAAAACCGCTGGGGAATTCGGTGCGCCGTTGTGGCGGGACGGTGTGCCGGATTACATACAACTGCAAGTTCAGCACCAGCTGGGTGTCACTGGCAAGACAGCAGCGGATGTCTGCGTGCTGGTGTGTGGCCAGGAAGTTCGAATAAGCAGAATTGAACGTGACGATGTGCTCATCGCGGGACTCATCGAGCTCGAACGCCGCTTCTGGCAATACGTAGAGTCCGATACGCCACCACCGGCAGATGGTTCTGATTCGGCGGATACCGCATTGCGCTGTCTGTACCCAAAGGATGCAGGTCAACGCCTTGATCTGACAGACGACCGTGATGCGAATAGTCAGCGATGGGAAGCTCAATTAAAACAAACGATTCAGCAACGCATGGGTGATGCCAGCACGGCAGTGTTCAAGACAGGCAGCGTAAGTTGGAAACGGTCGAAAGACAGCCAGGCCATAGATATGGATGCACTACTACTGGATCAACCTGATCTTCCTACCCGCTATTCCGTAACCAAGCCTGGCAGTCGCCGCTTTCTCATCTCAACGTAATTCACCTATCCCTGCAACGCCACTCTCCATCCGCCGCAATAAGGTCGGATGGCTTTTATGCCGCCCAGTCTCTTGTTGAGGCTGGGCTTTTTAACTTAAGGAAAAGCAGATGATCAAAGGTCTCGCTATTACCCCCCCCGTCATCGGACGGATCTCCATCGGCAAGGTCGTGGAGAAGAACGGCAAACGTCTCCCAGAAAAGGATGATCAGCTAACTATTACTTCCCAGATACAGAACCGTGATGGCTGGGTCAATCATCCCTTAGACGAAGCGCTGCGCAAGGCATCTGGCAGCGACAAGCTGCGTTCGATTCCAATTCGCTTTCTGTTCAATGAACCGGATTTGAATTTTCGCGCTGAGTACAACATGTTCGATAGTCGAAGCGGTCGGCCACTGTGTGTCGGCAACGGTGAGACGTGCAAGCGTTACACAGCTACAGGCATGCAGTCACTGCCCTGCCCTTCACCAGATGGCTGCGAGCTTGCCAAAGGCGGAGCTTGCAAACCGTATGGCCGACTGAACGTGATGATTGGTGATGCAGAAGAAATGGGAACGTTCATTTCAGCTATTACCAGGCTGCGTCCGGCAACCTGCTGGCATGCCTGCCTCTGGAGCTGCGATTGCGCGGCAAAAGTACGACGCTCAGCCACCGCGCTGCCATTTACTACGTGGACATCACTGTCAGGGAAGGATTGACGATAGAAGATGCGTTTGCACAAGCCAGACAACTTAATGAGCGTCGTCAATCTGGTGGCTATGAGCAAGCTGCATTGGATGTGGTCGCTCGCGAGGGACTAAGCAACGGTGCGTTTGAAGATTCGGAAGAAGAAAGGCCAGAGATTGTTGAAGAGTTTTTTACTGAAACCAATATGGGCACTGGGAACAGCTCAACTAAAAAACATAAGGAAGAGAAAGTCGGACTGCGTGAAAAACTCAATGCAAAGGTAGCGAACGTTGAGGCCTAATTACTCAGCGCTTACGGGCGCAACATTTCCCAAAGCTGTTCACCAACTGCATCTGCCAGCTTCTCCAGATTATCTATAGAGATGTTGCGCTCGCCGCGCTCAACCTGCCCAATATAGGTCCTATGCAATCCGGCTTTTTCAGCTAACGCTTCCTGCGAAATACCTAATGCTTCCCGTGCGAAACGCAGCCTTGAGCCGTATTTCTGCCTGAGAGATACATCATCGGAGTGTTTGAAGTGTTTGGAATCTTTGGTCATAACAGGCCAAAGATTGCTTTTTAGATGACTTTAGGTCTACAGAGTTTGAGTAGCAATGTTAATATATTTCCCTCAGGAATCTTTGGCTGAGCAATGAATGAATTTTCAATTTTGACAAGGAGATTTAAAAATGAGCACCGAAATGAAATGTCCCGAATGTAAAGGAAAAGGCCAGATCCCGTGTCCGCTCGAATACGGTGATAGCGACCATCCCACCAGTTGTCCAGTCTGTGCCGGCAACAGTCGTGCGCGCGTACCCTGCCCTGAATGCGAAGGCAGCGGCAAGGTCGATGCATATTGATCTAACTTGATTCAGGGGGAGTGAACATGGATTTCTTCAAGATCGATAAAGCCAAGGCAGCGGCCAAAGTGGCCGGTATTGCTGTCGCCAATACGGCCATTTTTGCCGGCAAGGCGGCAGTTGCCATTGGTGATCAAGCCATAGAACAAAAGAAACGCCTGGAAGAAGAACAGAAGCGACGGCAAAAATAAGCCTAAGCATACGGCGGGTTTTACCCGCCGTTTTTCCGATGCCTCTCCTACCAAAAAACCAGGTGCACGGCATCGGACACAGCTTGATGCTGAAGCCGTATGCCTTGCTCCGACTCACCTATAAAGAACAAAACCATGATGAATGTGAATTGGACGAACGCCCTGCGCGTCGTCGGTAGTGTATTTGTGCTTGCCGCCTTGGCAGCTTGCGGCCAGGACAAAATATTAGATCAACGCCATGCCGAAGTCGTCAACGGCAAGATTTACGAAGAAGGTGCGAATGAGCCCTTCGACGGCAAGCTGACCAACGTCAGTGGATTGAGTACGCCCGTACTCAATCGCATCGTCAGTCAATTAAAGACGGCTGCACATTTGGGACTGGGCAAGCATTTAGAGCATCCCTTGCAGCGCTACTTCTGTGATGTCGATATCAAAGGTGGACTATTTGACGGCAAGGCTATTTGCCGGCTTCCCCAAAGTGAGATCGTCATGAGCGAAATCACCTACGTAAAAGGAACGACAGAAGGACCCGCCGCACTGTATGTGCCGCGCAAATCCGATGTGTTAGTGGCTGCCACATTCAAGGATGGGGAATTGGATGACAAGCTGGAAGTCTCCAACCCTGACAACGGCAAGCTGGTATTGCGCCAAGAATGGAAGGTCGGCGTCCTGCACGGGAAGCTTATGCAATACCTGCCAGACGGTTCCCATCTGATCTATACCAGCGAAACGACTGATGGCGTGAAGGATGGAGTCGAAGAGTCATTTGACCATCAAACCGGCAAGCGCAATGGTCGTGTTGAGTGGCGTGCCGGCAAGCCGCATGGTGATGTCCAGCAATGGGGGGGCGATGGTCAATTGGTCAAGGATCAAGTCTACAAAGACGGCGTCTTGATGGAGGACCGTCTGCAAGCTACCCCGCCAGCAGTTGCGGAGTTGAATACCGACACCTGTGTCGATCAATGGACGGCTGCGCATCGCAAGGAGGTAGGTCCCGATGCACCGATCGCATTCGATCAGTTGGATGAGTGGAGCGAGTGGTGCAAGGCTGGCAAGGCACCGCATTGATCCATCTCGTCACTTCCCTTTGCAGCAATTCATTTCATTACTTTATAAGGATGCACCATGAGCATGGTTTTTTGTCGCGGTTGCGGTAAGGACATACACGACAGTGCTGTTACTTGCCCGCATTGCGGCGCACCGCAATTATCTTCCCACTCACCATCCAAGATGCACTGGATGCCCATCGTTGCCATTATTTTTGCTGTGCTGGCTTTTCTGGCATGCCTGGATGTTGATCAGTACGACAAGGATCAATTGGTGGGTACGGCCATCCTGGGCGTTGCTGGCGCAGTCTTCGCCGGTTGGACTGACATTTTCTGTCCTCGCATTATTGGTGCTGCTTGGCACTGTCTCTTAATCACTATTAACCAACCTAGCTCACTGAAAGAAATCATGACTGCATCTAACACTCCGTCAAACAACGCCTACTCGTCTTACGATCAGATCCCTTGGTTCAGAAAGCGCTGGTTTGCAATCATCAGTATTCTGGTATTCATCCCTGCATTCCTGGTCATTGCCTTTACCGGCGATGTGTACTTTGAGAGGAAGGGAGAAATCAAAACCATACCTAGTTATAGCAAGTTTCTAGTGTTAGGATTCTTTGTGCTGGCAATCATTTTGCAGATGGCGTAATCACTTCTAATGTAGTTAGGAATTTAAGAGGCCGCTGCATGCGGTCTTTTTTTTTGCCGCCCGGCCTATTCATACGAATACGGGGTGGCCTGTATTTTTACTTGAGATATTTTTTTGCCTTCGAATGAATATTCTCATCAAAGTAATGAGTGTCTACTCCATGCCGTTGCTCAACTAGCAAATGATCGTTATACCTATCGCAGTAAAAAAATATCGCATGCCCCCATCATCTGTTCAACGCTGGAGAGCAGTTGATCACTCGGCCTAAGCTATCTCTCTCCCTCACTTCAGGTAATGAAGCATAGCTTCAATAGCAAGCTTGAGAGACGACATCTAAAAAGATGATTGAGTACATGCCAGGCAGAATAGCCTGGCGTTTCGGAACTGATCTAAGTCATTGTCAAATTAGAATTCACTCCAAGGCTGTGTTGCATTCCGTGCAATTCAACACTGAACCCATAACCCGGCACAAATCAGTAATCGACATGTTAATTACCAAACCATACCGATCTCTTTTTAATTGCGAAAACAACAACTAATTTACTACGAGGCGCGCATGCTAGAAGAAGAGCGGCAGGGCATGCTCCATTAGATGGAAATGTTTTAGCACTGGCAGGAATTCTCCCCGCGGACCATCTAATAGGCCATCGGAGCAATAAGTGCCGGATCTCAAAGGAAACATGAGGAGCAGTATTTCAAGACCTACAGACAAAATAATTTTAAGCGAGTCTTAAATTTTATATGCGATTCATGCGACTAGTCGCATGAATCGCATTAACTTTTCTAACGTTACTAAAATTTTTTTTTATTATTATTATTATTTTAATGTTTATAAAAACATTAAAAATTAATGTGTGTCAGAGAATCGGTGCGACGATATTAATCAATTTGCACTAAATACTGCGGAAATCAGATTCTGAGTATTTGGCTGCTATCGATATGCAAGTTCTTGCAAACGCAGCGTTAATGCAAGACCCCGAGACTCAGAAATTGAGTTTGATTTACTCAATTTACGAAGTATTTTCAACAAAAAAACGGAAGTAACGCTAGGCTACTTCCGTTTAAAGAATTAACAAATGCAGCTTTAAATTATAAGAGGGGGGCGTTTCCACTTTTGGTAACAAAATGAATTGTATTCAGATTAATGTATCGTTTGCGTTTTTGATCAACGCTGATAGTTATACGATTCAACATGCATAGATAATCGACTGCAGCGTCAAATCGCTGGCTTGGTCGAATAGGACCGTTTTTCAGAACGTCATTCTTCGGCGCGATCGAAAAATTATTACGGTAATAGTGTGACTCAAGATAGTGTTCAAGCGTCTGGGCATCGATTTGAACCTGGGGCACAACATTCTGCGGAGAAAATATGCGTTTGAACTGATGTAGGTGCCATTCCACAATATCCAATGCTCTCCTCAGAGTATCACTTGAAATTCTTCCTTCCTGCTTTGAAAACCAGTGAAGCAGAGCCGCGACACGCGCCACAATCTCCATCGCCTTTGATGCAAAATCTTGAATGTCTTTTAAGTACTCCCATGGCGCTTGCATAGACTCCGTTCTGTTCGCCATGTTAATCCACTCCACTCTCGCCTCTTCGGAAAATTCTACAACTATTCGTTTAAATGGCCCCGTCTCAATCTGACGGCCGTACTCGTTGAGCAATTCGGTTACACGCGCATGAAACGGTGGCAGGTACTCCCACACTGGATCGACAAATGACATTAATCGCTTACCCTGTGTTGAGGTCGGCCACCCAATGAGATACCTTGCCCAATGACCAGAGCCGCGCGCCATCTCGCCATGACGATCGAGAAACAATTGAAGCACAGATTGCTGCACCATAAACCCAATCGTCACACGAGGATTTCTGGCAATGATACTTTCGCCATTAGCACGGTCAAATGCCAAAAAGCGCGCACCATCCCACCCCTTATTGCGCAGGCCGGTTTGATTCATCGCACCGCCTTTCAAAATCACTTCACCCTCATCGCTCATGAATGCGATTGTCTCGCCGTTACCTTGCAGCGCATCCATAATGGCTCGCTCCGTTGCATTGTGCCGAATGATGCGACGGAGCCTAGGTTTAATAGGTGTCCTCTCAGCGTGTGCTGATAATTGCTGACGTAGCTCTTCTACGCATTCACCCTTCTGCGTCAGTTTTGTAATCTGGCGGCAAATGCCCGCGTTAACTGCCTTCCAATAACGAAACTCGATGTGGTATTCAGCGATATCTGATTCATATTTTGTTGCTTGTGACTCGTCGTAGGAATAAATTGGCGCTGAAACGATGCTATCAACCGCTGTCTTGCGCTCCCCGGATTCAGCAACCACCATAAAGTTCAGCGAAGTTGGCTGTATCTGGCCCGTCGGCAGGCGTACATCAATCAAGCCTTGGCATGAAACTGAGAGAGCAGTAAGAAATGCCACACCAACCAGAGCATCCGGTGCTTGTATGTTTTGGTGCACTTCGCGGGCGGCATTCTGTACGATCAGATGAAAAGCACTAAGAGGGTATGGTGGTGGACTTTGCGTATTCATTTGTTGTTCTTGTTTCTAAAAAAAGGACGCGCCGTCACCCTCAAGTTGTCGGAGCAGATGAGTACAGAATGAGAAACTAATATTTCTGGTCGAATCGCATAAAAAGTCTGCACTACATGAAAGCTTTTATAGTTTTTGAGCATTTATTATTTTTTGATTACAACGGCAAAGATCATTTTACTAGCGCGCAATTCGATTTCGTCTCATCTTAAACGTGCTCTGATCCGGAGGGTACATATCCGAAATGGATAAAAAAAATGTAAAAAATAGGGGTGTATGGGTAGCACGACTTGGATTTATATTTTCGTGATTACATGCGTTATATCGTCGTGTGGTTGAGATTTCGTTTTCACGCTTGGATATTAAGGACTCTCTCTTGCCATTCTAGGGGCAAGAGAGTCCTTTTAATTTCTCAGCAAATGTATTTACTCCGGCATCTTCAGTGGCTTGGCGAACTAGCTAACTGCAAAATAAGACGAGCAGGTACAGTTCTGAACATAAAAATGCTGAGCTGCCTCATTTTGAGCCAATCGAAATTTTGATATGAATTATTTTACTTCATGAATTTTTCTAGAAAATATGGCAATTACTGCCATCCCTAGTGGTGCCAAATCCTAAGTATAGAATTTGCGAATACCGTCAACATGAAGTAAAAGTCACCTGACTTGTATTTAAAGGCAGCTTAGGACGTTTGATCAACTGATGCCTTATCAAATCTCACGATAAACGTGCTCCCCGCCTCAGGCTGCGACTCAATCGCTAGCACAGCACCATGCCGCAGCAGCACATGTTTGACAATCGCCAAGCCCAGGCCAGTCCCTTGTGTTTCGCGGGAACGACTCTTGTCGACACGGTAAAAGCGCTCTGTCAGACGCGCAATATGTTCGGCACGAATACCGATACCACTATCTTTGACTGAAAACTGTGGGCCAGCTTCGGTGTTTTTCCATTTGATGTCGATACGACCACCCGCCGGCGTGTAGCGTACCGCGTTGGAGACGAGATTGCTGAAGGCACTGCGTAATTCATCGGTGCTGCCTTCAATATCCGGGCCATCAATCGTCAAGGAAATCTCATGACGGCCGCCGGATAAGGCGTCTGCTTCCTGCTTGATCTGATCCAGCAAGTTATGAATATTGACATGCTCGGGGCGCACCGGGTAGTCGATGGATTCCAGTCTGGTCAGCGTCAGCATGTCTTCGACCAGATTTTGCATGCGCTGGCCCTGCTCTATCATCAGCTTCAGATGCGACATGCGTATGGTCTGGTCCAGATCGGGTTGAGTCTGGGCGATTTCCAGGAAACCATTGATCACGGTCAGCGGCGTGCGCAATTCGTGTGAGGCATTGGCAATGAAGTCGCGGCGCATCATTTCGATACGATCGTTTTCCGTCGCATCATGCGTCACCAGAATCTGGCGACGATTTTCGAATGGAATGATGTTCGTAACGACCGAGGATGATGTAGTCGATAAAGTCCGGACTGCGTATCAGATTGGTGACGCGCATGCCTTTATCGCGACTGTTGTTGAGGCCCAGATGGCGCTCTGCGGCAGGATTGCACCACTCCAGGAAGAGCACGTCATCCATGATGACGACACCATCCGGCAACAGGCTCATCGCCTGGCGGAAGCGCGCCAGCCATTCTGTCAGTTCAGTACGGTTGCGCTCATCATCACGACGCAGGCGATACAGGCGCGAAAAAATATCGGTCCATGCCCCCCATCCATCCGGCAGCTTTTCGCTATCGGGATGATCAAGCCAGGCGCTTAACAGGTAGAGATATTTGAGCTGGATGAGGATCAGTGCGATCAGGCATATCAAGCCCACAGACAAGCCGATGATCGGACCGAAGAAATACCAGCAAATGCCGGATGCGATAAGAATAAAGGATAACCGCAGCGTGGCGGGTATCCAGAACAGCAACTGAGGATTCATAGACGGCGTGCTTGCGCTTATTTTTCTGAGAGCATATAGCCTACACTACGCACCGTTTTGATCAAGCTTTCCGCATCTTTCAATGCTTTGCGCAGACGCAAAACGTGGACATCCACAGTACGTTCTTCGATCACGACATGATCGCCCCATACCTTATCCAGCAACTGACTGCGTGAAAATACACGGTCCGGATGGGCGAGGAAAAATTTCAGCAACTTGAATTCAGCATGGCCGATCTCGATCTTTTCATCGTTCATGCTGACGCTGCAGCTAATGGGATCAAGACTGATGTTCCCGGCTGTCATCAAGGTTTGAGAATGCTCAGGCGTCTTGCGGCGCAACAATGCATTGATACGCGCGGTCAGCTCTCGTGGTGAAAAAGGCTTGGTGACATAGTCGTCGGCACCGTTATCCAGGCCGGCAATCTTGTCTTCTTCCATGCTTTTTGCAGTCAGCATGATGACCGGTAGTTCGTTGAACTGCCGGTCGGCACGTATCCGTGACAACAGACGCAAGCCGCTTTGATCCGGCAACATCCAGTCCAGCAAAATCAGTTGCGGCAGGCGTTGCTGGATAAAATCCCATGCTTCGCCGGCAGTTTGTACCGCAGCGACATTCCAGCCTGCGCCTTTCAATGTGAACGTCACCAATTCGATAATCGGTGGTTCGTCCTCAACAATCAGTATCGTCGGTTTTTCAGCAGCCATATATTAGTTGGTCGTACGATCTTCCAGTTGTGTTGCTGCATAGTCGGTATGACGGATGTCTTTGCCTTCGACGATGTAGATCACGTATTCAGCAATGTTCTTTGCGTGGTCGCCGATACGTTCGATCGCCTTGGCAACCCACAGGGTATCCAGCGCACCGGAAATGGTACGCGGATCTTCCATCATGAAGGTAATCAAGGTACGCATAATCGAGCGAAATTCGAAATCGACCACTTCATCCTGCGCGATCAATTTGATTGCCTGTTTGCCGTCGAGACGGGCAAAAGCATCCAATGCGTCATGCAGCATATTGCTGGCGCTGATCGACATCACACGTATGGTTTCGTAATGATTGATCGTGGTAACACCGCGTTCGGTAATGCTTTTTGCTGCACGTGCGATCTTCGTGGATTCGTCACCGATACGTTCCAGATCGGTAATGACCTTGATAGTGGCCATCACGGTACGCAAGTCGTTCGCAGCAGGCTGGCGTTTAACGATCAGGTGGCTGCAGGCATCATCCAGCGACACTTCCAGATTGTTGACGTTGTCATCTGCCTTGATGATTTGCTCGGCTTGCGCGATATTGCCGGTTCTAAAACAGGAAAGTGCATCTTGAAACTGGCTTTCGACAAGACCGCCCATCGCCAATACCTTGGAACGGATGGTTTCCAGATCCATGTCGTATTGCTTGGAAGAGTGTTCGCCTGTCATCAGGTTTCTCCTAATTGGAATATAAACTGCGTTCTATTAAATGGTCACGTGCCATGCATCTGATATGCAGTCGCACATTGCTTTTTTAGTTCTTCTACTGTTTTATATACGGATCGATCAGCCGAAACGACCGGTGATGTAATCTTGCGTATCTTTCTTGTTCGGGTTCATGAAGATCTGATCGGTTTCACCGAATTCGACCAACTCACCCAGATACATGTACGCGGTGTAATCCGAGCAACGTGCCGCTTGCTGCATATTATGCGTAACGATCGCGATCGTGTAGTCGCCCTTCAATTCGCTGATCAATTCTTCGATCTTCGCAGTCGAAATCGGATCCAGCGCAGAAGTTGGCTCGTCCAGCAAGAGCACGTCCGGCTTCACTGCTACACCGCGTGCGATGCACAGACGCTGCTGCTGACCGCCAGACAAACTCAGACCACTTTTGTGGAGCTTGTCTTTGACTTCGGTCCACAGCGCCGCCTTGTTCAGCGCCCATTCGACGCGTTCATCCATCTCGCCTTTAGGCAGGTTTTCATACAGACGCACGCCGAAGGCGATGTTGTCATAGACCGTCATCGGAAAAGGTGTCGGCTTCTGGAACACCATGCCGACCTTCGCACGCAACATATTGACGTCCTGACCTGGCTCGAGAATGTTCTTGCCGTGGTACATGATCTCGCCTTCAGCGCGTTGACCCGGGTAGAGGTCATACATGCGGTTGAAGGTGCGCAGCAGCGTTGATTTGCCACAGCCGGACGGACCAATGAAGGCCGTAACTTTTTTATCTTCAATGCTCAAATTGATATTTTTCAGGCCTTGAAACGAGCCGTAATAAAAATTGAGGTTTCTGATATCCAGCGTTTTTTTGCCGGTGGTATTCAAAGACGTTTGAGTAGTCATAGCGTTCGCTTTGGAAAAATCAGTTATTAATCTTTTGATTGAACAAGGTACGTGATGCAATGTTCAATGCCAGTACGCTGAAGGTAATCAGCAATGCGCCACCCCATGCGAGTGAGCGCCAGTTGTCGTAAGGACTCATCGCGAATTGATAGATCACGACCGGCAAGTTGGCCATAGGTGCGTTCATGTTCGCGCTATAGAACTGGTTGTTCAATGCAGTGAACAGCAACGGTGCGGTTTCGCCGGAGATACGAGCGACTGCCAGCAACACACCGGTAATGACACCAGCCTTGACTGCACGCAAACGCACGAAGGTAGCGACACGCCAGCGCGGTGCACCGAGCGCAAAAGCAGCTTCACGCAGACTGGTCGGTACCAGGTTGAGCATATTGTCAGTCGTACGCACTACCACCGGAATCGCAATCAACGAGATCGCAAAGCTACCGGCCCAGCCGGAGAAATGCTTTACGTTTGCCACATAAATTGCGTAGATGAACAAGCCAATCACGATCGAAGGTGCCGACAACATGATGTCGGTAACAAAGCGTGTGATCTTGGCGAACCAGCTGACTTCGCCATATTCCGCCAAGTAAATGCCGGCCAGAATACCAATCGGTGTACTGATGAAGACCGCCGCGCCAACCATCAGCAAACTGCCGACAATCGCATTCATCAAACCGCCACCTTCACTACCTGGTGCCGGGGTCGTCTCCGTAAAAATTGCCCAGTTGATGGCGCCCACGCCTTTAACTACCAGCGTGAACAGAATCCACATCAGGAAAAACAAACCGATGGTCATCGCGATAAAAGACAAAACGATGCCGATGCGATGAACCAACAGGCGTTTCCGATAGACAGGATTCAACGTCTCTTTTACGTTGTCTGCTTTTAGAGTCGTACTCATTTCGCGCCTTCCTTGCGGGACATACCCATCAACATGATTTTTGCGGCAGCCAGAACAATGAAGGTGATCACGAACAGGATCAGGCCGAGTGCAAACAGCGACGATACGTGCAATACCGATTCCGCTTCGGCAAATTCATTGGCCAGTGTCGACGCGATACTGTTACCTGCGGCGAACAGCGACCACGATAATTTGTGCGCATTGCCGATGACGAAGGTAATCGCCATGGTTTCACCAAGTGCACGCCCCAAACCCAGCATCACGCCGCCGACCACGCCGATGCGCGTGTACGGCAGTACCACCTTGCGGACAACTTCCCACTTGGTGCAACCGAGTGCGTAAGCAGATTCTTTTAATACCGGCGGCACGATCTCGAACACGTCACGCATCACCGATGCGATGAATGGAATGATCATGATGGCGAGGATGATGCCGGCAGCCAGGATACCGATACCCATTTGCGGACCAGTAAACAAATTGCCAATGACCGGCAGATGCCCAAGCGTGGAAGCCAGTGCAGGCTGAATGTAATCGGAAAACAATGGTGCAAATACAAACAGGCCCCACATGCCGTAGATGATGCTGGGCACACCTGCCAGCAACTCAACCGCCGTACCCAATGGGCGCTTCAGCCATGCCGGGCAAATCTCTGTGAGGAATAGTGCAATGCCGAAGCTGATCGGGAAAGCGATCAGCAAGGCGATAAACGAGGTAAGCAAGGTGCCGACGATTGCAATCGCCGCTCCGTATTGATCGTTGACTGGATCCCACTCAACGCTAGTAACAAAAGGTAATCCGAATTCTTTTAAAGCAGGCCATGCACCGATCATCAAGGATGCGATGATGCCGAGTAAAACGAACAAAACGCTCAACGCAAAGATGAACGTGATCTTATGAAAAAGGAAATCCTGGAAACGCTGCTTGCGCATCGTCGCCATCAGCGCACTGCTGAAGACGTTACCATCACTTTTTTCTTTATTATCAACAGTCATCGCGTGTGCAGAAATAGTATTAAGACTTGTGTTCATAATATTTGGTAGTTAAGTAGAACCCCCGTCCACCAGCAGCGCTGGTTGACGGGGGTTCCGTGTAACATTAAACAGCAATTGAATCAGCGACTATTCCAGTAACTGAATCAGCGCTTACCAAACAGCCTTGCCGGAAGCATCTTTCAAATTCGCTTTCCACGCATCTTGAACCAGCTTGATCACCGCAGGTGGCATTGCAACGTAATCCAACTCAGTAGCCATTGCGCCGCCGTTTTTGTAGGACCAGTCAAAGAACTTCAACACTTCTTTTGCACGCTCAGCCGATGCTTGCGATTTGTGCATCAAAATGAACGATGCACCAGTGATAGGCCAGCTGGCTTTGCCAGGCTGGTTGGTCAGCACAACTTCCATGCCTGGTGTTTTCGCCCAGTCTGCACCTGCAGCAGCTGCCTTGAAGGTTTCGTCGTCAGGTTGCACGAATTGACCGTCACGGTTTTTCACTTGGGTGTGCGACATTTTGTTCTTTTTAGCGTATGCATATTCAACATAGCCGATCGAACCCTTGATACGTTGTACGTTCGCTGCAACGCCTTCGTTACCCTTGCCGCCTACGCCTGCTGGCCATTTCACTGCAGTGCCTGCACCAACAGTTGCTTTGAAGTCTGCATTGGTTTTCGACAGGAAATCAGTCCACAGGAATGTGGTGCCCGATCCGTCCGAACGGTGAACAACGGTAATGTCTTGATCAGGCAATTTCGCGCCTGGATTCAACGCAGTAAGTTGCGCGTCATTCCACTTGACGACTTTACCCAGGTAGATAGCAGCCAACACGTCAGGCGTCATTTTCAATTGACCTGGGGTGATGCCTTCCAGATTAACGATAGGTACGACGCCACCCATGATTGCCGGGAACTGGATCAAGCCTTCGGATTCCAGATCTGCAAATTTCAAAGGCATGTCAGATGCGCCAAAATCAACGGTTTTTGCCTTGATTTGCTTGATACCACCGCCGGAGCCGATGGATTGATAATTCAAGCCACTGCCGGTTGCTGCTTTATAAGCTTCGGCCCATTTGGCATAAATTGGGTATGGGAAGGTTGCACCGGCACCTGTGATGTCGGCTGCCACTGCGGAAGAAAACGCCATTGCTGCACCTGCAGCAACTACAGCGGTTTTTACAAATTGATTCAATCGCATATCTGCTCCTTAGGGGTTATCTAAATAAGACAGTGCGGACTTTAGCGGACAATTATGACAGGTTTATGACTTCTGAAAAATGATGTCATAAACTTGATCAAACGCAAAAAAGACTGTCATTAAGTTGTCATAATGAAGCCCTACACTCTGCGGAATTACCAATGGCCAAAGTCAAGAAAATGCACAAGAAAGCTGCTGCAGAAGCCGTCTCCACCCCTATCCCGCCTAAAAGTGCAATCTATTTGAACAGGGAGTTATCGCAGCTGGCATTTAACCGCCGTGTCCTGGCGCAAGCAGAAAATCCAGCCGTACCTTTGCTGGAACGCCTGAAGTACTTGTGCATCGTCAGTAATAATCTGGATGAGTTGTTTGAGGTCAGGATTGCCAGCCTGCTGGCGAACAACCATGTAGATGGCGAATTCGTCGAGCAGCCCACTCTTTCCGCCGCACTGGCCATCGCCGGGGCCGAATGTCATCAAATCGTCGAACGCCAATATCGCGTATTAAATGAAGATGTGCTGCCGCAACTAGCCAAACAGGGCATCCATTTATTACGCGATCAGGACCGTAACGACGCGCAACGGGCGTGGGTCAAATCCTATTTCGATCGCGAAGTTCGCCCTTTGCTGACACCGATCGGGCTCGATCCCGCGCATCCGTTCCCGCAAGTCGTCAACAAGAGCTTGAATTTCATTGTTGAATTGTCCGGTAAGGATGCCTTCGGTCGCGGTACAGCCATCGCGATCCTGAAAGCACCGCGCGTCTTGCCGCGCGTCATACAGTTGCCGCCGGAATTATCGAAGAACGGCATTTCCTTCTGCCTGCTGTCATCCGTCATCCACGCGCACATCAACGACCTGTTCACAGGCCGCGAAGTATTGGCCTATTCACAATTCCGCGTGACCCGTAACAGCGATTTGTGGGTGGATGAGGAAGAGGTCAAGAATCTGCGCCAGGCGCTGCAGGGCGAATTGCAAAGCCGTAATTTCGGCGTGGCCGTGCGCCTGGAAGTCGCGAAAAACTGCCCGCCGCATTTGTCGCAGTTCTTGCTTGAGCAATTTTCCATCGACAAGAACCGCCTGTATGCGGTGGATGGCCCGGTCAATATGGTGCGTCTGTCAGAGTTGATCGACCATGTCACCAAGCCTGAGTTGCGCTTTCCACCCTATTCGCCCATGTATCCGGCCAAGCTGTCGAATGCGGACCTGTTCGGCATCATAGGCAAACACGATGTGCTGCTGCATCACCCGTTCCAGTCATTTCAGCCTGTGCTCGATTTCATCCGTAGTGCGGCACATGATCCTGATGTGGTGGCGATCAAGCAGACGATTTACCGCACCGGCATGAACTCCGACTTGATGGAATCGCTGATCCAGGCAGCCTTGCGCGGCAAGGAAGTCACCGTCGTCGTGGAATTGATGGCGCGCTTTGATGAAGAAGCAAATATCAACTGGGCAGATCGCCTGGAACGTGCGGGCGCACAAGTCGTTTATGGTGTGGTCGGCTTGAAGACGCATGCCAAGCTGGCACTGGTGATACGCCGCGAAGAAGGCGCGCTGCGCTATTACGCGCATCTGGGCACCGGCAATTATCACCCCAGCACCACCAAGTTTTATACCGACTTCGGCGTGCTGACGGCCAATCCGGCCATCGCTACCGAGGTCAATGAAGTCTTCATTCATTTGACCAGCCTGACCAAGCCGAAAACGCTGCATCATCTGTGGCTGGCACCATTTGCCTTGCAAAAGGAATTCATCAAAGCGATCCGCAACGAAGCGAAAATTGCCAAGGCCGGCAGGCCTGGCCGCATCATTGCAAAGATGAATGCCTTGCTGGATGAGTCGGTGATTCGTGCGCTGTATGCAGCGTCAGCCGATGGCGTGAAGATCGACCTGATCGTGCGCGGTGCGTGCGCATTGCGGCCAGGCGTTCCCGGGCTGTCTGAAAACATACGGGTACGCTCCATCGTCGGTCGCTTCCTCGAACACAGTCGTATCTATTACTTCCGCAACGATCTGGCGCATGACATTTATCTGTCTAGCGCAGACTGGATGAACCGCAATCTGTTTCGCCGCATTGAAGTGGCATTCCCGGTTCTGGATCCGATCCTGAAAAAACGCGTAATTGCAGAAGGCTTGAATCCCTACCTCAAGGACAATATGAATTCCTGGGAGCTGGATTCAAACGGCGTCTACCAAAAACGCAAGCCACGTGGCAAATCCACCGCGTTCAGCGCACAACAGCATTTGATGCAAGTTCTAGGCACCCCTGTGGAGTGACAATATGGAATTGATCTTGTGGCGGCATGCAGAAGCAGAAATGGGAGAGCCCGATGAGGGCCGCGCATTGACGGCAAAAGGCCACAAGCAAGCGTGGAAAATGGCCGAATGGCTGGACCATAACTTACCGAACAGTTGCAAAATCCTGGTCAGCCCGGCCACCCGTAGTGTCCAGACCGCAGAAGCGCTGGGCCGCAAGTTCAAGATCGTCGATGATCTTGCGCCGGATTCCACAGCAGAAAAAATCCTCGCCGCAGCGCATTGGCCGGAAAGCCGTGAACCTGTACTGGTGGTAGGACATCAACCGACCTTGGGCCAGGTCGCGTCGCTCTTGATTGGTGGCGCATCGCAGGACTGGACCATACGCAAGGGGAATGTTGTGTGGATAGTGCAACGCGAACGCGGCGAGATATCCGGCAATTATCTGCGTGCCGTGATGGCACCTGATTTGATCGGAAAATAAGTCGGCAAGTAATCGACGTGTGAAACAAGCACCACACGCATATCCGCGCACGGTGCCTTCTTGCACCCGCACAAGTAAAACCCGGATTGGCCAAACTGCAAACTCCGCTACCGCGCAGATCTATCCGCTGTATACAACTGGCGGGGTCCCATCTTTGAATAATTCCCTAAGTTGTTCCCGCAACTCAGCCGTGTCGACATGCTGGTGTACCGCGACCGCGTGCTGCACAGCAGCGTTCAACAACTCATCTTCCGTATCCGCTGCGATCGCAACCGAACAATGCATGTCGCTGGGAAGCTCGCGACAATCTATATATTTACGCGCCATGATCGACTCCATGTTTCAGTAAATAAAGAAACCATGCGCAACACTCTGCGCCAATCTCAGTATAGGCAAGGCCTACGACAAGTCGATGTATTACCGGATAGAGTATTGGACGACAACAAGGAGAGCCCAAATCATATGGGCAAGAAACGCCGGCTGTGCGCGACTTATGCCAGCGATGAACGCACTACCGGGATATGGCTATTCTTGCGCACAGGATGCAGATGCATCAAGAACTGTTGGGTCGCCGCATTCCACGAATAGCACAACGCATGCTCCCTCACCGTCGAACGCTTGAGATTCAAGGCTTCAAAACACGCGCGCATCAGGTCAGCGTCCAGAATGCCAGACTTGCCGTGCGCCACGACGTCGATCGGCCCTTCGACCGGATAAGCCGCCACCGGCACACCGCATGCCATCGCCTCGATCAATACCAGACCGAAGGTATCGGTACGGCTTGGGAAAACAAATACATCGGCACAGTTGTAATAGGCGGGCAAGGCTTCATGCGACTTGGCACCCAGAAAGCGCACGTCAGGATACTTTTTCTCCAGTTCGTCACGCATGGGACCGTCACCGATGACCCATTTTGCCCCCGGCAATTCCATCTGCAGGAAGGCTTCTATATTTTTTTCAACGGCGACGCGACCAACGTACAGATATAGCGGACGTTTCAACGTCGTTTCTTCACGCGGACCTGGCTTGAAGTAATTGGTATCTACGCCACGGCTCCACTGCACCACGTTCTTGAAGCCGCTTTGCTCCAACGCATCCTGCATGCGCGGTGTCGGCACCATCACCGCTTTGGATGGTTTGTGGAACCACTTAAGCCAGCGATATGTCAGTGCCAGCGGCAAGTGATAGCGCGCACGCAGATATTCCGGAAAACGTGTGTGATAGGCAGTCGTGAAATCCAACCCGCGATTGATGCAATAGCGGCGTGCCGCCAGACCCATAGGACCTTCGGTTGCGATATGTATGCAATCCGCATCGAAGTCATCCAGTGCCGCAGCAACCTTGCCGTAAGGCTTGTAGGCCAGACGGATTTCCGGGTAACTGGGGCAGGAATAAGTCTTCATGTTCTCCGGCGTCACCATCAATACTGCGTGGCCGTTGGCGCGCAATTGCTTGCGCGTAGCCTTCAATGTGTTGACGACACCGTTGACTTGCGGTGCCCAGGCATCCGTTATGATGGCGATACGCATAGCTCTTCTTCCTTTTTGTACTTGGCGTGTTGATGCGGCATCACGATTTCCTGCCATGTGACCAGACGCAATTCGCCGGCATGATCTTCGACCAGTGCCGACAAACTCTCGACCCAGTCACCGTCGTTGCAATATGTGATGCCATCGATTTCGCGGATTTCCGGCTTGTGAATATGGCCGCAAATCACGCCATCCAGACCACGACGCTTGGCTTCCGCAGCCAGTGCATTTTCAAATGAAGAGATGTAGCTGACTGCATTCTTCACCTTCAACTTCAGGTATTGCGACAACGACCAGTAAGGCAAACCGGCACGTGCACGCCAGCTGTTGAGCCACTGATTCCATTTGAGGATCATCGTGTAAAGATTGTCGCCAACGTAAGCCAGCCATTTGGCGCAACAGATCACGCCATCGAAGCGATCACCGTGCAGCACGAGCATACGTTTGCCCTGTGCCGTCGTATGGATCAACTCATCGCGTACACGGATACCACCAAAATCCAGATCGATGAATTGACGTACCGCTTCATCGTGATTGCCGGGAACGAAGATAACTTCGGTGCCCTTCTTGGCTTTTTTCAACACCGTTTGCACGACATTGTTATGCGATTGATCCCAGTACCAGCGACGCTTGAGTTGCCAGCCATCGATAATGTCACCGACCAGATACAAGGTATCCGATTCGGTCCTGCGCAAAAATTCCAGCAGACGTTGCGCCTGGCAACCGGTGGTTCCCAGATGAACGTCTGAAATCCAGATCGTACGGAAGCGAATCGGATCACGCGGTTTTTCACGCTTGGTTTCATGCGCATTACCAGCGTCCGCACTGAGAAAATCTTTCGTCAGAAACTGGTCGCGTGGTTTCATGCTGGCGCGTCCTCTTTGGATTGGTCCTTTGCACCATCCTTGAGATAGTGTCGTGCGTAACGGCTATCGAGTTTGGCCAGAGGCAGCATCATGAACAGATCGGCACTGTGGAAATCAGGATCCCATGCCGGTTCGCCGCATATCCATGCGCCACTGCGCAAATAACCTTTGATCAATGCCGGCATGTCCGGCTTGTGACCGGCTTCGCGCTCCGCTATCGGGAATGGCAAGTGCGGTTTGACGCGATATTCCGCCGGCGCCAGATTGGTTTCCGCAATCGCGTGATACAGCGCGGCTGCATTGTGGCCACCATCGGCCAGACTGATGCTGGCGCAGCCGATCAGGTATTCGCATTTTTCTTTTTGCATGAACGCTGCGATCCCAGCCCACAGCATCATGATGACGGCGCCACTACGATATTTAGGGTGTATGCAGGCACGGCCTGCTTCAGCAATCCGGCCACGCAGATTGTCGAGTCGGCTCAAATCGAATTCTTGTTCGGAGTAAAAACCACCTATCTTGCGCGCAGCTTGCGGGCTCAAAACACGGTAGGTGCCAACCACTTTCAATGTGGTGGAATCACGTACGATCAAGTGATCGCAATACGCGTCGTATTCATCTTTATCGAGGCGTTCTGCGTTTGCCAATGCGGTCAAACCCATCCCCTCGATAAATACCTTGTAACGCAAACGCTGTACTTCTCGCACTTCTTCCGGCGTACTGGCCATACTCAAGGTCAGTCTTGGGGAAGCGGAGGTGGTATCGGCAGAAGCATTCAGTAATCGCATGTGTCGTCCTTTGTATTGTGACGAGCAAAGCGTAACTGCCGATTACTTCAGCAAAATGACAGGAGCATGTCATTTTCGTGACACTACAACACTAGAGGTACGACTCTTGATGCAGCAATAGATGCAGCAATAAAAAAGCCGATGCATAGGCATCGGCTTGATTCGTTACAGACATATCGCTCATGCGGTATGCCGTGCGTACATGTAAAGAATTTACTTGTCGTTTTTAGGACGGCCAGCCTTGATCGGTGCCAATGCAGAAATCACGGCATTCAATTTGCTCAGGTCCAGGGTCTTGATCAATGCAACACCTGCACGCAATAGTTCGCTTTTCTTGACCGATACGCCGGCTTTCAAAAAGGCTTTTTTGACGTCGCTCAAGACCTGATATTCGATCTCAGGCATGGTGAAACTGTCTCTGACGAGCTTGGCTTTTTTGACTTTTTCTTTTGGCAATGCGACCGGCTTGGTTTGCGGCGCTTTTACCAACGGCTTTGCTACTTTGGCTTTAGTGGAAGGCTTAGTTGCTGGCTTCGCTATAGGTTTTTTGACCAAAGGCTTTTTAGCCGCAACTTTCTTGGCAGCCGCTTTCTTTGGCGCAGCTTTCGTTGCTACCTTTTTTACTGCTTTGGCAGCTACTTTTGTTGCTGCCTTGTTGGCGACCGGCTTGGCGACCTTCTTTGCAGCGGTTTTCGGTACTGCTTTCGACGCTGCCTTTTTAGCAGGTGCTGCAGCTTTCTTGGCTACCGCCTTCACTGCAGGCTTCGTCACTTTTTTCGCTACCGCTTTTTTGGCTGGTGCTGCTGTGGTGACTGGCGCTACTGTCGGCTTGACTGCTTCAGCAACTGGGGGTTTTACTGTATTTTCTGTTGACAAGATACGCTCCTTAATTTAAATCGTATAAATAATATATATAGTTTATGCCATTAATGCAAGAAAATTGCTGCTGACGCTCGCCTTGCCGAGCATGCGCAAACACCTGCTTTACATACTCCGGGGCCTGAATCTTTGGGGCGACTCATCCCATTTCATGCGAATTCATGGTGCGGTCATAATTCCCGCGCAGAATTATTGTCTGATCCGACAACCACGACTTTCATTCATGATTTTTAGATTTCTGTGTTCATTCTCCATCGCCTCCGCTGCCCTGATGATGTCCTCTTCTGCGCTCTGTGCGGAAGAAACCAATACCATCGTCATTGGGCAGGCGATTGATCTCTCGAGCCCGAATGCCGCTATCGGTCGCGATTATGTCGCCGGCATCAAAACCTATTTTGATGCGCTGAATTCGGCCGGAGGCATAGCCGGGAAAAAAATACGATATGTCGTGCGTGACGATCAAGCGACGCCATCGGTTGCGGTGAAGGCCGTTACCGAACTGATAGAGCGCGATCAAGTCGATTTTCTGCTGGGTGGCGTAGGAGATAACGTGACGCAGGCGGTATTGAATGCGCCTGCGTTCAAACGCAGCAATCTGGTTTTATTTGCACCGTTGGTCGATGGCGCTGAGTTGCATAACAACCGGATTCTGTTCTGGCGTCCGGGTTACATGAAGGAAGTGCAGCATATTCTTTCGCATTTCGCCCCGCTCGGCATCAAGGATGTAGGTATCGTGTATCAGGACGGTCCCGCTACGCAAGAGGCCTTCCGCAGTCTGTCGCAGGAGTTGCGCGGGCGCGGCTTGAACCTGACCGGCACAGTGCGTCTGGGCAGCAACGAAAAGCTGAATGCGCAAGAAGCCAGTCGACTCGCGGCTACCAAGCCTGGCTTCGTCATCGTGATTGCCGATACCATCGGCACCGCGCTGTTCCTGAAAGAATTCCGCAAATTCGCATCGCAAACCTACGTCGCCGGCACGTCGCTGATCAATCTGGAAACCTTGCGGGAAGTGGCCGGTGCACGCGCTGTTGAATGGACGGTATTTTCGCAAGTCGTGCCAAACCCGAATACCGGCAAGACGCCGATACAACTGGAACATTTGACGATGATGAAGAAATACCGTGACGAGCCGCCGTCTTCATTGACGCTGGAAGGATTTGTGATTGCCAAGGCCTTGACCAAGACTATTCAGCGGGCCAAGCGCTCGACGCGCGCAGCATTACAGGACTTGATGGCACAGGATACGAATATCGAACTGGGTGGCCTGTCAGCCAACTCTTCAGGCAAGAGCAATCACCTCTCCAGTTATGTCGATATAGCGCTGTTCAAGAAGAACGGTTTAATCTTTTAGTTGTAGCGCCACACCGCTATTGATGCGGCTTGAAGCGTATGAAGCGATAGACATAAATCGCAACCACCAGGAATACGACTGCTTTTGAAACAGGTTCCACATAGTGCTCAACCTGATCGTACTGCGATTGCAATACGTAGCCAGTAAGTGTCAGAAAAGCCGTCCATATCAGCGAACCAATAGTCGAATATGCGAGAAACGGCAGCATACGCATGCGGACTATGCCGGCCGGGACGGAAATCAGGGTGCGTATCGCCGGAATCAAACGACCAAAAAACACCGCGGCCGCACCATGTCGCGCAAACCACAACGAAGCAACATCAATATCGCGTGGCGACAATGTGAGCCAGCGACCATGTTTGGCAGCGATACGCTTGAGTCTGTCTTTACCAAATATCGCACCGGCGTAATACCAGGGCAAGGCACCCACCACCGAACCTGCGGTGCCGGCCAGGATCACCAGCACTAGGTTCAAATCGCCACGTGCGGAAACAAATCCGGCCAGCGGCATGATTAATTCGGATGGAATGGGCGGGAACACGTTTTCTGCCAGCATCAGCAAAAAAATACCCAGATAGCCGCTTTGCGACACGATATCGACAATACTGTTAAACAAGACAATCTCCAGAATGGGGTGGGCCGTGGATGCGACCGCGGATTTTCCGATGCACATTGTAATGTGCGAGGAATATGGCTATTCAGAAGGACAAGTACGAAAAAGGTTCACGCAACACCGGCCGATCCACATCATGAGCGTGCTTAGCCAACGTCATGACAACACTCTTCAACCACGGATTTCAGTGTCAGGGATTGAGCTTGATGGAAAAATCAATGCCAATATCACCCCAGCACTCGGTTTCCTTTTCAATCCAGTAAGCCACGGTCGGATGGTCATGTACCCATTCCTTGCGTAACTCCAGTTCAATTTTGTTTTTCATTTTCAGGCGCACATCATTCAGATCGACATCAATACGCGAATGCATGAACATCACTGCCAGTCGCAAGGCCAGTATCGCCTTCGCAAAATCGAGATCGCTGAGGGCATCACCGACTTTGCGCAGATTACCCTTTTGCGCCAGCGCCAGATAACTCATCAAGCGTTGTTCGCGCGTCGTAAAGCCGGACAAGTCTGCATTTTCGATCATGTAGGCGGCATGCTTGTGATAGCCGCTGTGCGACACCGACAAACCTATCTCATGCAGCAATCCGGCCCAGTTCAACAACTTGGCATACGTATCGTCCGTCGGCTTCAACAAGCTGAATAAAGCACTGGCTGTTTGGGCCGCACGATCAGCACGTTTTTCATCTGCATGAAAGCGCTGCATGAAAGCGCGCACCGACTGCTCGCGCCTGTCGCGCTTGGTTGCCCGCAGTTGCAAATCCCACAGCACGCCCATGCGCAGACCGGCTTCAATCGGCTTCATGACCTTGATGCCGAGCTCCTGCATGACGGCAATCAGAATCGCCAGCCCGCCGGTGATACTGGTTGCGCGGTCAGCTTTCATGCCGACCAAATCGATCTTGCCGGCGTGGCCGAATTGAATCAAGCGGCGCTTGAGTGCATCCAGGCTCTTCAAGGACAAGCTGCCATCGCCCAAACCATTCTTGCTGATGGCATCTGCAATTGCACGTATCGTTCCTGACGAGCCGTAGGCAGCTGACCAACGCTCTGAGCGATACATGGGTGCTGCATCTTCAAAACGTGAGCGTGCCGACAGAATCGCGGCATCGAATGTCGCTGCATTGATATGTCCGTCATGGAAAAAAGCCAGCGTTTGCGGCACAGTCCCTATGCTGAACGATTCAACCTGTTCAATTTCCGTCCCCTTGCCCAGAATCAGTTCTGTCGAACCGCCACCAATATCCAGGACCAGGCGACGTTCGCTCAAAGACGGCAAACTGCTGGCAACGCCCATATAAATCAGGCGCCCTTCTTCTTCACCGGAAATGATCTCGATCGGATAACCGATGGCGGCTTCCGCTGCAGGCAAAAATGTGGCGGAATTTCCTGCAATGCGCATCGTGTTGGTTGCCACCACACGCACGGCATTCAATGGATAGGTACTTAATATGGAATTGAAACGCGACAGGCATTCGATCGCGCTCTGCATCGCAGCAGCGGTCAAATTTCCCTTGCTGTCCAAACCCGCGCCCAATCGCACCGGGTCGCGCGCGCTTTTGATGATGCGAATGTTCTCGCCATCATGTCGCCCTATATGCAACCTGAAACTATTGGAACCCAGATCTACTGCAGCAAACATTCCATCTCCTCGATCACCTGCCTGTAACTCTTGTTTGCATCACTTGTTTGTGCATGCTGCGGATAATACTTCACGCTTGGGCGCGAATCGTAGCAACGCGTAAAAAGTGCGTGAAGATAAGCCCGCATTATTACGCCGTCATGACAAATCGGGCGTGCGACCAAATTGCGCTACCGCGCGCTGCATAAAGTGCGCCCAATGCTTCGCAATAAAAAATTGCGCATAAATGCGCAAATTGTTTATACCATTTAAAAATGCGTCATGCCAAGCAGTCTTCGCTGTTGGCATGACTAATTTTTATCCGGCTTCGTGCTTGCTTGGTTTTTGCTTATTGATTGACTGATTCAGCCGAATTTTCTGACTGCATCCAGCGCCAGTCCGGCACCGATACTGCCAAACAGATCGCCCTCAACGCGGCGCGCGTTCGGCAACAGCGAGCCTATCTTTTCACGCAACAATTGCACGCCGCTTGAGCCGCCGGTAAATACCACGGTATCGATCTCATCCGCATCGATGTCTGCGTCACGCAACAAATTGGCAACCGTATTTTCCACCGTTGTCACCATCTTGTAGATCGCCTCGTCGAATTCATCGCGCCGCAAGGTCAGCGTGTGGGCTGGCGACAGCCGCTCCAGTACCAGTTGCGTTTGCAGCTCTGCCGACAGTGCGATCTTGCCCTCTTCTGCTTTCAATGCCAGCCAGTGACCGGAACGGTTTTCAATCAAGTCCAGCAAGCTGTCGAGCTTGTCTTTTTCGCGCGCATCGCGATAGATATCCTTGATCTGCAGCCAGGTCTTTTGCGTATATGCCAAATTGATCGTGTGCCAAGTTGCCAGGTTGAAATAGTAGCTGGACGGCACTTCATTATTATTATTCAAACGGCTGCCGAGTCCGAGCAAAGGCATGATGCTGGTCAGACTCAAGTATTTGTCGAAATCGGTACCGCCGATATGCACACCGCCAGTCGCCAGAATATCGTCGCGCCTATCAACCTTTTTTGCGCGCTCCGGTGACAGGCGCACGATGGAAAAGTCAGAAGTACCGCCGCCAATATCGGCGATCAGTACCAACTCTTCGCGATCGATTTGCGACTCGTAATCGAAGGCCGCAGCAATCGGCTCATATTGAAAATCGATATCCTTGAAGCCGACCGCCTCCGCGATTTCATACAAGGTATCTTCTGCCAGAATATCGGCCTCTTCATCACCGTCGACGAAATACACGGGACGTCCCATGACCACGCTGGTGAATTCGCGGCCGGCCGCTGTTTCCGCGCGGTGCTTCAACTCGCCTATGAATTGGGTAAGCAGGCTGCGGAACGGCAAGGCCTTGCCCATTACCTCAGTCTGATCATCGATCAGACTGGTGCCGAGCAAGCTCTTAAGCGAACGCATCAGGCGGCCTTCATAGCCTTGCAGATAATTGGCGAGCGCGGCGCGCCCGTAATACACCTGCTCTTCATCTGCATTGAAGAAAACGACCGACGGCAATGTTGTTTTGCCATCTTCCAGTTGCAACAGTGCTGAAGTGCCAGGACGGCTCCAGCCTACTGTCGAATTCGACGTCCCAAAATCGACGCCGCACGCGTTTGCCATGAAAAACCTCTGTAAATGAAACGGGCCACGATGATAAGTCATAGACCGCAGGGTGTGTTTATTTTCTCCACTGTAGAAAGAATTCCTCCAGCATATGGCGCAAAAGCCTGACAACTTACAACAGTATGCGATAGCGGCACGCAGGCTGGCTGGTTACCTGTTGCCCCGGAAAGCGCCGATGAGGAATACAATGAAAAACAGCTCCAAATACGCGAAGAGCTGATTCGTCACATACATACTCAATCGTCATCGACAGGAGGCTATATGGTTAACGTCGGATTGCAGGTCCGCCTGGAAGCAAAACCGGGCAAGGAAATGGAGCTGGAGGAATTTTTGCGCGCGCAATTGCCTTACGCCTTGGGCGAACCCGGCACCACAGCATGGTTTGCCATCAAACTGGATGCCAAAACGTTTGGCATCTTTGACGCCTTCCCCGATGAAAATGGCCGCCACGCGCATCTCGAAGGGGAAATCGCCAAAGCATTGGGAACAGTCGCAACCAAGCTGCTGGCACACCCACTCGATATCCAAAAATTTGCGGTACTCGCTGCAAAATTGCCTGGCAGTGGCGAAGTCCCGGATTCTCTCGGTTGAAATTGCAGCCTGATGCGTGCTCCGAAGCAGGACTTCGGAGCAGTATCCAAAAACTTCGAAAAAACGTCGTAAAATATCGGCCTACGGAGGATTTATGAATAGCAGCTGGGGCAGTGAAGACGATATGGAAATCGATGACGAGCTGATGCGCGACGTCGAGCATTTGGTGCCATCAAGACAACGCAATAGCGGCGACATCGGTACGCTGGATTTCTATGACAGGCAGGATCGCATGGCGCGCGAAATCGTCGACAAACCGCGTTAATCACGAGC
>LNFM01003962.1_pt1 | contig 28061 bp, 26 predicted proteins | sample 596031 | NCBI WGS metagenome assembly LNFM01 (sample SAMN04254537, study PRJNA301005) | activated carbon metagenome | isolation source: dual media filters at the Ann Arbor, Michigan drinking water treatment plant | place: USA: Ann Arbor
GGCTGGCGTGGCGTGCTGCTGCGCATGGGCCGCACGCGCGCCGTGCTGTTCATCACCGCGGCGTCGGTCGTGGTGTCGCTGGCGGTCACCTCGCTGCTCGCAATGGCGCTGGACAACACGGCGCACATGATGACCGACCTGCTGGTGGCGACCCTCGTGCCGCTGCTCGTGGCACCGCTGGTCAGCGGCGCCGCCATGGGCCTGCTGATCGAAGTCGAGACGGCGCGTCGTGCCCTGCACGAGGTGGCGATCCGCGACGGCCTGACCAACCTCTACAACCGGCGCTTCTTCGCCGCACGGCTGGAGGCCGAGGTCGATCGCGCGCGGCGTGACGGCACGCCGCTGAGCGTCATCCTGATCGACATCGATCACTTCAAGCGCATCAACGACTCGCTGGGCCATGCCGCCGGCGACGAGGTCCTTCAATGCGTGGCGGACGTTCTGATCGCCGGCGTGCGACCGTACGACCTGTCGGCACGCTTCGGCGGCGAGGAGTTCGTGGCCCTGCTGCCCGGCGCGACGATGGACGAGGGCGTGCACGTCGCCGAACGGATCCGCCGGGCGATCGAGACCTTGTCCATCCCGGTCCTGCGGGACGGGTCGTCGCCGCAGGTCACGGCCAGCATGGGCATCGCCCGCCTCGGGGCCGAGCCGGACACCGCGGACGAACTCCTGCGGCGTGCCGACGAAGCCATGTACGCGGCCAAGGCCGCCGGGCGCAATCGCTGCATCCGTGCACCATACTGACCTGCCCGCGCGGCCGACGGTCGCGCGATCCCGACACACAGCAACCACGACGGAGCAGACCCTGATGGAAACCCCGCGCGCCATCGGCGAAGCTGAGGTTCTGTGGCAACCCACGCCGCAGCAGGTGCACGCCTCCCGCTTGGCGGCCTTCCAGGCCTGGCTGCAGAGCCGCCCGGCGCGGCCCGAAGCGCCGTTGCCGGACTATGCAGCGCTGTGGCAGTGGTCGGTGGCCGACATCGAGTCCTTCTGGGACTCGGTCTGGGACTTCTTCGACCTGCAGGCCGACGGATCGCGGCACCCGGTGCTGGCAGCGAGCACCATGCCCGGGGCCGACTGGTACCCGAACGCACGCCTGAACTACGCCGAGCACGTGTTCCGCAACGCCACGCCGGAGCGACCGGCGTTGATTGCGCGGGGCGAGGGCGAGCCGACGCGCGAGGTCTCGTGGGCCGAGCTGCAGCGCGACACCGCGGCACTGGCGGCACGCCTGCGGCAATGGGGCATCGCGCCCGGCGACCGCGTCGCCTCGTACCTGCCGAACCGCGTCGAGACCGTCGTCGCCTTCCTGGCCTGCGCCAGCCTGGGCGCCGTCTGGTCGAGCTGCGCGCCGGACATGGGCGCCTCGGTGGTGCTCGACCGCCTGCGCCAGATCGAGCCCCGGCTGCTGCTGGCCACCGACAGCACGCACTACAACGGCAAGGTCCAGGACCGCGCCGCAGTGGTCGAGGAACTGCTGCGCGAGCTTCCCAGCGTCCAGACCGTGCTGCATGTCGACGGGCCGCTCGCGGCGCAGCGGCCGGTGCGCTGGCGCGACCGCACGCCGTGGTCGGCGGCCATCGAGAACGAGGCCGAGCCGGTCTACACGCGGCTGCCTTTCGGCCATCCGCTGTGGATCGTCTATTCATCCGGCACCACCGGCATGCCCAAGGCCATGGTGCACGGCCACGGCGGCATCGTGCTGACGCACCTGAAGACACTGGTCCTGCAGCAGGACCTGCGGCCCGGCGACCGCATGCTGTTCCTGGGCAGCACCGGCTGGATCGTGTGGAACCTGCAGCTCGGTGCGCTGCTCACCGGGGCCTCCATCGTGCTGTACGACGGCCACCCGGCCTGGCCCGACCCGCAAGCGCTGTGGCGCTTCATGGGCCAGCACGGCGTCACGCAGTTCGGCTGCGGCGCGGCCTTCCTCATCAACGGCATGAAGGACGGCCTGCGGCCGCGCGACTTCGTGCCGCTGCCGGCGCTGCGGGCGATCTTCTCCACCGGTTCGCCGCTGCCGATCGATGCCTACCGCTGGGTCTATGACGCGGTGAAGCCCGATCTGTGGCTGGCCTCGATCAGCGGCGGCACCGACATCGCCTCGGGCTTCGTGGCCTGCGCGCCGACGCTGCCCGTCACGGCGGGCGAGATCCAGTGCGCCGAACTCGGCGTCGCCGCCTGTGCCTTCGACGAGGCCGGGCAAGCGGTGGTGGGCGAGGTCGGCGAACTCGTGATCACGCGGCCCATGCCCTCGATGCCGCTGTTCTTCTGGGGCGACCCGGACGGCCGGCGCTACCGCGAGAGCTACTTCGAGACCTTCCCGGGCGTCTGGCGCCACGGCGACTGGATCCGCTTCACGCCACGCGGCACGTCGGTGATCTACGGCCGCTCCGACAGCACCATCAACCGCTTCGGCATCCGCATGGGCACGGCCGAGATCTACCGCGTCGTCGAGGCGCTGCCCGAGATCCGCGACAGCCTGGTGATCGACCTCGAGTACCTGGGCCGTCCGTCCTACCTGCCGCTGTTCGTGGTGCTGAAGCCCGGCGGCGTGCTCGACGAAGCGCTGAAGGCCCGCATCGTCCAGCAGATCCGCACCCAGGCTTCGGCGCGGCACGTGCCCGACGAGATCTTCGCCGTCGAGGAGATCCCGCGCACGCTCACCGGCAAGAAGATGGAAGTGCCGGTGCGCAAGCTGCTGCTGGGCATGGCGCGCGACCAGGTGGCCAGTGCCGACGCGATGGCCAACCCGGCCAGCATGGAATTCTTCGTCGAACTCGCGCGACGGCTGAACCCGTCGCCCTGACAGGCGCAGCCCCGCGCGCCGGGCGGGCAAGGCCGCAGACGCGCGACCTCAGCGCCCCCAGCGCAGCACCAGCGGATCGAGCCGTCGCGCGGTTTCGAGCAGGCCTTCGCGCACGACGGAACTCATGGCCGGAAACGGGTGGCGCGGCGCTTCGCAGGCGATCACGCCGCCGGCCTTCATCAGCGCCTTGGCGCTGAGGATGCCGCCCTGGCGGTTCTCGAAGTTGATCAGCGGCAGCCAGCGCGTGTACTCGGCGATGGCGTCGTCGCGCCGACCGGCGGCGTAGGCGTCCATGATGCGGCGGATGCCGTCGGGGTAGCCGCCGCCGGTCATGCTGCCGGTGGCGCCGGCGTCGAGGTCGGGCAACAGGGTGATGGCCTCCTCGCCGTCCCACGGGCCCTCGACGGCCCCGCCACCCAGGGCGATCAGCTCGCGCAGCTTGCCGGCAGCGCCGGCGGTCTCGATCTTGAAGTACTTCACCTGCTCGATCTCGCGCGCCAGGCGGGCCAGGAAGGCCGCGCTCATGGGCGTGCCGGCGATGGGCGCGTCCTGGATCATGATCGGGATGCGGATGGCGTCCGACAGCCGGGCGTAGAACTCCTGGATCAGCGCTTCGCCCACACGCAGCGTGGCGCCGTGGTAGGGCGGCATCACCATCACCATGGCCGCGCCCTGCTCCTGAGCGCGCCGGCTGCGCTCGGCGCAGACACGCGTGCCGAAGTGCGTGGTGGTGACGATCACCGGCACGCGGCCGGCCACGTGCTCGAGGATGCTGCGCGTGAGCAGCTCGCGCTCGTCGTCGGACAGCACGAACTGCTCGGAGAAATTGGCCAGGATGCACAGGCCGTCGGAGCCGGCGTCGATCATGAAGTCGACGCAGCGCTTCTGGCTGGCCAGGTCGAGCTCGCCCTGGTCCGTGAAGGTGGTGGGCACCACCGGAAAGACGCCCCGGTACGGTCGCTGCATGGCGCTCATTCGATGATGTCGAACTGGTCGAGGAACTCGGTCTTCAGCGTCAGGCCCAGGCCTGGCGTGGTGTCGCTGAGCTGCAGGAAGCCGTTTTCGGCCACCGGCTCGCCGTCGAAGATGTAGTAGAAGAGCTCGTTGCCGACCTCGACGTCGAACATCGGGAAGTACTCGCTCATCGGGCAGTTCACGCTGCTCATGGTCAGGTGGTAGTTGTGCATCTGCCCGGCGTGCGGGATCACCGGCACGCTGTAGCTCTCGCACAGCGCGTTGATCTTGTGCGCCATGGTGATGCCGCCCACGCGGTTGGTGTCGTACTGCACCACGCTGACGGCCTTGCGCTCCAGCAGCTGCTTGAAGCCGTAGAGGCTGAACTCGTGCTCGCCGCCCGAGATCGGCACGATGTTCATCTGGTTGAGCTCGGCATAGCCGTCGATGTCGTCGGCGATCACCGGCTCCTCCAGCCAGCGCGGCTGGTACCGGGCCAGCTTGGGCAGCATGCGCTTGGCGTACTCGAGGTTCCAGCCCATGTAGCACTCGAGCATCAGGTCGTTGTCGTAGCCGATGACCTCGCGCACGGCCTCCACGCTCTTGAGGTTCTCGACCACGCCCTTCTGCAGGTGCGCCGGCCCGTAGCCGAAACGCATCTTGAAGGCGGTGAAGCCCTGCTTCAGGTAGGTCTCGGCCTCCTTCTGCATCTCCTTCAGGTCGGTGCGGTAGAGCTTGCTGTAGTAGCAGGGAATCTTCTCCTTGGTACGCCCGCCCAGCAGCTTGAACACCGGCTTGCCGACGCTCTTGCCCAGCAGGTCCCACAGGGCGATGTCGACCGCCGAGATGGCCGCCATGCCCACGCCCTTGCGGCCCCAGGCGTGGGTGGCGCGGTACATGCGCTGGTTCAGGTACTCGTAGTCCCAGGGGTCGTGGCCGATGACCAGCGGCGCCAGGTACTGGTCGACGATCTGCTTGCTGATGCGCGGCGCCAGCGCCACGTTGCCGTAGCCGACCAGACCGGTGTCGGTCTCGACCTCGACCACGGTCCACTGGTGGAAGCGGAAGGTCTTCATGGTCTCGACCGGCGAATACAGCAGGTCCATCGCGTTGGAGCAGAAGTTGCCCTGCGGCGGCACGGTCTTGCCCTTCCACTCGAAGGTGCGGGCGCGCACGTTGGTGATCTTCATCGGTTTCCTCGTTCAGGCGATTCGGCTGGCGGCCATGCGCGCCGCGATGGCGAAGGCATTGGCCATGGCGTCGACGTTGGCGCGGCCCTGGCCGGCGATGTCGTAGGCGGTGCCGTGGGCCGGCGTGGTGATGACGACGGGCAGGCCGCCCTGCACCGTGACGCCCTGGCTGAAACCCATCAGCTTGAGGGCGATCTGCCCCTGGTCGTGGTACATGGTGACGATGGCGTCGAGTTCGCCTTCGCGCGCCCGCAGGAAGATGGTGTCGGGCGAAAACGGCCCCACCACCGGCATCCCCTGCGCGTTGAGCGCGGCCACCGCGGGTTCGATGACCTCGATCTCTTCGCGGCCGCAGGTGCCGCCGTCGCCGTTGTGCGGGTTGAGCCCCGCCACGGCCACGCGCGGCGCGGCGACGCCGCTGGCCTGCAGCGATCGGTAGATCAGCGTGGTGGCGTCCACGATGCGCTGCTTGTCGATGTACTTCGGCACGTCCTTCAGCGGCACGTGCGAGCTGATGCGCGAGGTCCACAGGCCGCGCAGGGTGTTGAACTCGCAGAAGTAGCCGGTCACGCCGAGGTACTCGGCGAAGTGATGCAGTTCGTCCTCGTGCTTCAGGCCGCCCTGCTTCATGGCGTGCTTGTTCAGCGGCGCGAAGCTGATGGCGTCGACCTGCCCGGCGCGGGCCGCGTCCATGCAGCGGTTCAGCACCGCCAGCACCGAGGCACCGCCCGGCGCCTGCGCCTGCCCGCGCTGCACCTGGTCGGGCCGCACGGTGTCCAGCGCCAGGAGGGCCGCTCGCGTGCCGTCGGCCAGGCCGCGCACTTCGGCCAGCGAGGCCACCGGCTGCAAGTCGACGGCGGTGCCAGCGATGCGCTGGCCTTCGTCCCACAGCCAGCGGTCGCCGACCAGCACGACCCGGGCCTGCTGCGTGGTCTGCGGCTGCGCGAGCAGCCGGGCGATCAGTTCGGGGCCGATGCCCGCCGGGTCGCCCAGCGTCAGGGCGACGACGGGCCTTGCTTGTTCGTCCATGCGCACCTCAGTCGAGCTTGATGCCGCGCTTCTTGATGACTTCGGCGTAGCGCTTGTTCTCCGCCACATGGAAGGCGGCGAAGTCGGCCTGGGACATGGGCGCCACTTCGGATCCGACGGCCGCCAGGCGCGCGCGCGTGTCGGGATGCGGCAGCAGCCTGTTCACTTCTTCGTGCACGCGCTGCTGCACGGCCCGGGGTGTCGAAGCCGGCATGTAGACGCCGTACCAGGCGCTCATCTCCACGCCCTGGATGCCGAGTTCGGCCAGCGTCGGCACGTCCGGCAGTTGCGGGTTGCGCCGCGCCGCTGCGACGGCCAGGGCCTTGACCTTGCCGCTCTTGATGTGGCCGACCACCGAGGCCAGCGTGTCGAAGCTCATCTGCACCTGGCCGCCGATCAGGTCGATCAGCGCCGGCGCGCTGCCGCGGTAGGGGATGTGGGTGATGAAGGTGCCGGTGGCTTCCTTGAACAGTTCGGCCGCGATGTGCTGCGTGCTGCCGTTGCCGCTGGAGGCGTAGTTCATGCGGCCGGGCCGCGACTTCGCGAGCTTGACGAGGTCGGCCACGCTGTTGACGCCGAGTTCGTTGTTCACCACGAGCACGTTGGGCACAGCGCCCACGAAGGCCACGGGCACGAGGTCGCGCTCGTTGTCGTAGGCCAGCTTCAGCAGGTGCGGCGCGATGGCATGCGCGGTGGACACGCCCATCACCATCGTGTGGCCGTCGGTGGACTTGGCGGTGACGTCGGCCGCCAGCGTGTTGGACGCTCCCGGACGGTTCTCGACCACCACCGTCTGCCGCAGCGCCGGGCCCAGCTTGTCGGCCACGGCGCGGGCCATCACGTCGGTGCCGCCGCCGGGCGATGCGCCCACCAGCATGCGCAGCGGGCGCGTGGGCCACTCCTGGGCCTGGGCGATGGACAGCGGTGCCAGGGCGGTGCAGCCCAGAAGCACGGTCAGCACGGAACGTCGGGTCGAAGCCTTCATCGGGATGTCTCCTTGTTGATCAACAGAACCACCGCGCGGGCACCATCACCTGCAGCGGGAACAGCACGAAAGGGGAGCGCAACGCCCGGGGTTGCACGACGGCGGCCGGCCGGCAGGCTCGGGTGGCCTGCAGGTGCGGACACCGTACCAGTGAGGGCGTGCAGGCACGTGGCACCAGGGCGGCGGCTCATGGGTTCAGGGCGCCATCACCGCGCGGGTCGTGCGGTGCACGTGTTCGAGGTGGTCGCGGACGGCCTGCACCGCCGCCTCGGGCTTGCGGCTGCGCAAGGCTGCGACGATGCGTTCGTGTTCCGCGACGCTGTGCGCGATCGCGCCCTTGCGCTGCAGGGCGAGGCGGCGGAACTCCAGGCCGTAGCCGTAGAAATCGGACACGACATCGGCCAGCAGGGAATTGCCGCAGGCGCGGTAGAGGATGCCGTGGAACTCCTGGTCGGAGATCTGGAAGCGCACGGGGTCCTGCAGCATGGCGCGCTGTTCCTCGACCAGGGCTTGCAGCCGTGCCAGCTGCGCGGGCTTGATCCGCTTGGCCGACAAACGGATGACCTGAACCTCCACCGCTGCCCGTGCTTCGTTGACTTCGTCGAGAGAGCGGTTCTTCAGCCCGCCCAGCACGCCGACGGACTCGTGAAGCGGCATCGGACCGGGGCCCAGCACCCGGGTTCGCGCGCCCTGGTTCACCTGGATCATCTGGCGCGCCTGCAGCACGCCGATGGCCGCGCGCACCGTCTCGCGCGACACCGCCAGGGTGGCGGCCAGTTCCCGCTCGGAGGGCAGCTCGTCACCCGGACGCAGCAGCCCGGAGTGGATCATGTAGGCGAGCTTGTCGCTGATCTGCTCCTTGACCGTGCGCTTGGCGATGGTGCCCTTGTCGCCGGGGACACGATCGATGAGTTGCATGGGCTTGACGGGTTATGGACTGGAGAGGAAGGTCGCGACCCAAACTGGTCTGCTCATCTTACCAGTGGTCCAGATGACGACGCCATCGGGGCGCATGACGCCTGGGTTTCTGGGGTCGCTCAACGACTTCACACCCACCCTGAGGGGCCCTCGACGACGAAGACACGGCACAGCCGTCCCGGCCGGGCCGCCGCCTCGCGGTCCCCGGGTTCGTCCTGATGGTCGATGTTCACGCATCCGTTAACGTATTCATTAATGAATGCGCCCCTGACCCCTCTCGATGCCGGCGCCCTGCGCTGGCGCGGCGAAGGCCTGCAAAGGCCCGAGTGCGTGATCGCGACGGCCGCGGGCGACCTGTACACCGCCGACTGGCGCGGCGGCGTGGCCCACCTGCGCAGCGACGGCACACAGGGGCTCTATGCCGGCACCCTGCCGGACGGCGCGTCACCGCGGCCGAACGGCATCGCGCTGCTGGCCGACGGCAGCTTCCTGCTGGCCCACCTGGGCGCCGAGGACGGGGGCGTCTGGCGTCTGACGCGTGATGGCGCGGTCGAACCCTGGCTGACCCATCTGCACGGCCAGCCGCTGCCGCCCACCAACTTCGTCTGGCCCGACGGCCACGGCCGCACCTGGGTCACGGTGAGCACGCGGCGCCAGCCCCGGTCGCTGGGCTACCGGCGCGACGGCGGCGACGGCTTCATCGTCTGCGTCACGGCCGCTGGGGCGCGCATCGTGGCCGACGGCCTGGGCTACACCAACGAGGTGGCGCTGCACCCCAGCGGCCGCTGGCTCTACGTCAACGAGACCTTCGCGCGCCGACTGTCCCGCTTCACGGTCGCCGCCGACGGCACGCTGGGGCCGCGGGAGACCGTGGCCTGCTTCGGCCCCGGCACCTTCCCCGACGGCCTGGCCTTCGACGAAGAAGGCGGCGCCTGGGTGGTCAGCATCGTCAGCAACCGCCTCATTCGCGTGGCCCCCGACGGGGAACAGACGCTGTGGCTGGAAGACGCCGACGCCGAACACCTCGCACAGGTGGAAGCCGCCTTCGAGGCCGGCACGATGGACCGCCCGCACCTCGACGGCATCACCAGCCGCGTGCTGCGCAACATCTCCAGCATCGCCTTCTGCGGCCCGGACCGCCGCAGCGCGGTGCTCGGCTGCCTGCTCGGCGACCGCCTCGCCCAGATCCCCATGCCCTGCCCCGGCCTCGCGCCGCCGCACTGGAACCACCCATGAACGCACCAGCACCGGTCGGCGGCTCGATGGTCGACGCCGCGCACGAACAGATCCGCCGTCGCATCCTCGACAACGCCTGGCCGCCCGGCCACCGCATGCTCGAGCAGGAGGTGGCGCTGGCGCTGGGCATGAGCCGCACGCCGGTGCGCGAAGCCCTGGTGCGGCTGCAGGCCGAGGGCCTGGTGGAGGTGGTGCCGCGCCACGGCATGCGCGTGCTGCCGGTCTCGCCCACCGACATGCGCGAGATCTACGAGATCCTCACCGCACTGGAGTGCCTGGCTGCCGAACAACTGGCCCGCCGGCGGCCCAGCGATGACGAGATGCGCCCGCTGGTCGAGGCCACCGACGCGATGGACCGTGCGCTGGCCGTCGACGACCTCGACGCCTGGGCCCGCGCCGACGAGCTCTTCCACGCGCAGCTCGTGGCGCTGGCCGGCAACCGTCTGCTGCAGGCCACGGTGATGAACCACTGGGACCGCGCGCACCGGGCCCGCATGTTCAGCCTGCGCCTGCGGCCCAAACCGGTGAACAGCACGCGCGAGCACCGCGCCCTGGTCGAACGCATCCTGGCCGGTGATGCCGAAGGCGCGGCGCGCGAGAACCGCGCGCACCGCGAGCGCGCCAGCCGCGAGCTGCTGGCGATCTTCGAGCGCTACAAGCTGGCGCAGATGTGAAGGCGGCCGCCATGACGAAGTACGACATCGCGGTGCTGCCGGGCGACGGCATCGGCGTCGAAGTCACCGACGCGGCTCTCGTCGTGCTGCAGGCCGTCGGCCAGCGCATCGGCAGACGCTTCCTGACCACCGTGCACCCGGCCGGCGCCGGCCACTACCGCGACCGGGGCGTCGCGTTGCCCGAGCCGACGCTGGAAGCCTGCCGACGCGCACACGCCATCCTGTTCGGCGCGATGGGCCTGCCCGAGGTGCGCACCGCCGACGGCACCGAGGTGATCCCGCAGCTGGACATCCGCTTCGCGCTCGACCTGTACGCGGGTGTTCGCCCGATACGCACCTGGCCGGGCCTGCCGGTGCCTCTGGCCGACCCACGCGCGGCGCAGATCGACCTGGTGCTCGTGCGCGAGAACACCGAAGGGCTGTTCCACGCCCGCGGCCGCGGCGACGTCAACGCCGAGCGCGCCCGCGACACCATGCAGATCACCCACAGCGGCACCGCACGCGTCTGCGACTTCGCGCTGCAGCTCGCCCGCCAGCGCAAGGCCGCGGGCCGGCGGGGCCACCTCACCAACGTCGACAAGGCCAATGTCTTCGCGTCCATGGCCTTCTGGCGCAGCGTGTTCAAGGAACGCGCGGCGGCCTTCCCCGACGTGAGCACCGAACACGCCTATGTCGATGCGATGGCCTTGAACCTGGTGCTCAAGCCCTGGGACTACGACGTCCTGGTGGCCGAGAACATGTTCGGCGACATCCTGTCGGACCTGATCGCCGCGCTGGTGGGCGGCATGGGCATGGCGCCGTCCGGCGACATCGGCGACCAGCACGCGCTGTTCCAGCCGGCGCACGGCACGGCACCCGACATTGCCGGCCAGGGCATCGCCAACCCGAGCGCGATGCTGCTGTCCACGGCGATGATGCTGGACTGGCTGGCGGTGCGACACGCGGATACCGCACTCGCCGACGGTGCGCGCGCGATCGAGATCGCCCTGCAGCGCGCCTTCGCCGAACGCGCCGTGCTGCCACGCGACTTCGGCGGCGACAGCGGCACGGCGGACATCGTGCGTGCCGTGGTGGAGCGGCTGTGAGCGCGCGCGGCCGCCCCGGCCCGCTCGATCAGCTGCACACCGTGCGGAGGGCTGCCCGGTGACCGCGCACCGGGTGGCCGTCGTGGGCGCAGGCTACTTCGCCGCCTTCCACCTGCAGGCCTGGCGCGAGCTGGGCGCGACGGTGGTCGGCATCGCCGATCTCGAAGGCGCGCGTGCCGAAGATCTGGCGCGGCGCTTCGGTGCCGCGCGCGCCTTCACCGACGTCCAGGCGATGCTGGACACGGCCGGCCCGACGCTGGTCGACGTGGTGCTGCCGCCGCAGGCGCAGGACGGCGTGGTGCGGGCAGCGCTGCAGCGCCGGCTGCCGGTGATCTGCCAGAAGCCCTTCGGCACCGACCTGCGCCAGGCGCGTGCCCTGGCGGCCCTGGCCCAGGCGAGGCAGACGCCGCTGGTGGTGCACGAGAACTTCCGCTTCGCGCCCTGGTTCCGGGAATGCCGCCGGCTCGTCGACGCCGGCCACTTCGGACGCCTGCACGGCATCAGCTTCCGCCTGCGGCCCGGCGACGGCCAGGGGCCGCAGGCCTACATGGACCGCCAGCCCTACTTCCAGCGCATGCCGCAGCTGCTGGTGCGCGAGACCGCCGTGCACTTCGTCGACAGCTTCCGCTTCCTGATGGGCGAGGTGCGCGCGGTGACGGCACGGCTGCGCCGCCTCAACCCGGTGATCGCGGGCGAGGACGCCGGCCTCGTGATCTTCGAGTTCGACGATCAGCGCAGCGGCCTCTTCGACGGCAACCGGCTCAACGAGCACGTCGCCGGCAACCCCCGGCTGACGATGGGCGAGATGTGGCTGGAAGGTGAGGCCGGCGTCATGCGGCTGGACGGCGACGCTCGCCTGTGGTGGAAGCCGCAGGGTCGCCCGGAGAACCAGCATGCCTATGCCCGCGGCGGCGAAGGCGCCTTCGGCGGCGCCGTGACCGCGCTGCAGGCCCATGTGCTGCAGCACCTCGAACACGGCAGCGCGCTGGAAAACGCCGCGGCCGACTACCTGGCCAACCTGCAGGTGCAGGCCGCCATCTACCACTCGAACGCCAGCGGCCGACGTGTCGTGATGGCCGAGTTCCACCCCGACTGAAGATCACGAAGGAGACACACATCATGAAGCGCATCACCCTGATCGCCGCCGCCTGCACGCTGGCCGTCGGCACCGCCGGCGCACAGACCGTGCTCAAGTTCAGCCATACCGACCAGCAGGGCGGCGCGCGCCAGGCCGCCGCCCAGGTGTTCGCCAAGAAGGTGGAGGAGCTCACCCAGGGCCGCTACAAGGTGCAGGTGTTCTGCTGCAGCCAGCTCGGCAACGACCCGAAGAACATCGAGCAGCTCGCGCTCGGCGGCATCGACTTCACGGTGTCGTCCACCGGCAGCTACGCGCCTCACGTGCCGAGCCTGAACCTGACGATGATGCCCTTCCTGGTGGACAGCTACCAGCAGGGCTGGAAGCTCTACGACGAGAGCCAGTGGCTGCAGGCGCAGTTCGCCAAGGCACCGGCCAAGGGCTTCCGCTTCCTGGCGACCTGGGAAGCGGGCTTCCGCAGCATGACCACGCGCGATGCGCTGAATTCGCCCGACGACGCCAAGGGCAGGAAGCTGCGCACCTTCCCCAACGAGATGATGCGGTGGACGCTGGAGTCCATGGGCTTCAGCATCCAGATCATGCCGCTGCCCGAGGTCTACCTGGCGATCCAGCAGGGCGCCGTGAGCGGCCAGGAGAACCCGGTCGACACCATCTTCTCCAACAAGTTCTACGAGGTGGCGCCGCACGTCACGCTCACCAACCACGTCTACAGCCCGATCCCGCTGGCCATCAGCGAGAAGACCTGGCAGAAGCTGTCGCCGGCCGACCGGAAAGCCGTCACCGAAGCCGCGGTGGCCGCCGGCGCCTTCAGCCGCCAGATGATCGCCGGCAACGACGACAACCAGCTCAAGGAGATGGCCGCCAAGGGGGCGAAGATCAATGCCAGGCCCAACGTGGCAGCCTTCCGCACGGCGGTGCAGCCGGTCTACGCCAAGGCGCGCGAGAAGTACGGTGCCGATGTCGACGCGTTCCTGAAGGACGCCGAGGCCGTGCGCAACAGCGTCAAGTAGGCCAGGCGCATGCCCTTGCTGCCTCCGGGCCCCGCCGCGCCGGCGCCCTTGCGCTGGCTCGGCGTCGCCGTCGACTGGGCCATCGTGCTGCTCGGCGCCGCCCTGGTGCTGGTGGTGTTCTGCAACGTCGTGATGCACGCCTTCGCGCTGGACATCGCCTGGACCACCGAGTTCGGCGAACTGGTGACCGTGTGGACCACCTTCCTCGGCGTCGCCGCGGCGGTGCGCCGCAACGCGCACATGGCCGTCACCGAGCTCATCGACCTGGTGCCCGAGCGCGGGGCGCGCCTGGTCGCCGACGCCGTGATCCAACTGCTGGTGGGCGGCGTGCTGGTGCTGCTGGTGTGGAAGGGCGGCGTGGCGGCCGACGCCAGCTGGGGCAGCGTGCTCACCGTGCTGGACTGGCCGATGGCGGTGCAGTACCTGTCGCTGCCGGTGGGCGCGGCGATCGCGCTGGTGTTCGTGGGCTGGGACCTGGTGCAGATCGCCCGCCGGGTGCCGCGACAGCAACGCTACGCGCCGCTGGGCGCCGGCACGGCCTGAGAGCGCGGCACCATGCTCCTCGTCTTCATCATGCTGGTGTTCTTCGGCCTGGCCCTGGCCGGTTTGCCGCTCGTGTGGGCCATCCTGGCCACCACGGTGACCACGATCTGGTCCTTCGGCCTGAGCCACCCGCTGGAAACCATCTTCCTGACCTTCATCGGCGGGGTCGAGCCCTTCATCCTGATCGCGGTGCCCCTGTTCATCGTGGCCGGCGAACTGTTCTCGCGCGGCGGCGTGGGCGAACGCATCATCCGCTTCGCCCGCTCGCTGCTGGGCTTCCTGCCCGGCGGCCTGGGCATCGTCACCGTGGCGTCCTGCCTGCTGTTCGGCGGCGTGTCGGGGTCGGCCATCGCCGGGGCTGCCGCCATCGGCACGGTGATGATCCCGGCGCTGGCCCGGCAGGGCTACTCACCCGCCTTCGCCTCCGCCCTGGTGGCCACCGCGGGCACGCTGGCCATCATCATGCCGCCTTCGATCCCGCTGCTGGTCTTCGGCTACATCGCCGGCGTCTCGGTGCGCGACCTGTTCCTGTCCGGCATCGTGCCGGCGTTGCTCTTCGGCATCGGCCTGATGGGGGTCTGCGTGTGGTACGGCATCTCCACCGGCTGCGACCGCGGCGGCCGTTTCGCGGGCAGCAAGGAGATCCGCGAGTCCTTCTTCGGCGCCGTGCCGGCGTTGCTGATGCCGGTGATCATCCTGGGCGGGATCTGGAGCGGCTACTTCACGCCCACCGAGTCGGCTGCCGTGGCGGTGGTCTACGGGCTGCTGGTGTCGATGCTGTGGTACCGCTCGATCGGCTGGCGCGACCTGCCCGACCTGCTCTATCGCTCCTTCCTGACCAGCGCGGTGGTGATGGTCGTGGTGGGCGCCACGGCGGCGCTGGCCTGGGTCATCACGGTCGAGCAGGTACCGGCCCTGGTGACCGAGTGGACGCGCAGCGTCGCCGACAGCCGCTGGACCTTCCTGCTGCTGGTCAACGTCTTCCTGCTCGTGCTGGGCATCTTCCTGGAGCCCTTGCCCGCCCTCGTGCTGACGGCACCGCTGTTCGTCCCGCTGGCGCCGGTCTACGGTGTCGACCCGGTGCACCTGGGCCTGGTGATGACCTGCAACCTGGCCATCGGCCTGTACACGCCCCCGGTGGGTGGCACGCTGTTCGTGGCCGCGAAGATCGGCGCGGTGGGCATCGGGGCGATCTCGCGCGCCCTGCTGCCCCTGTTCGCGGTGTCGCTGCTGGTGCTGGCGCTGGTGACCTATGTCCAGGCCCTGCCGATGTTCCCGGTGTGGCTGCTGCGCTGACCGCACCGTCCGAGGAAAGGTTCATCCCATGCTGGTCGTCGTCGTCGAGTTCCGCATCAAGCCGCCGCACGTGACGGCCTTCCATCGCGCCATCGCGGACAACGCGCGGCAGTCGCTCGAGACCGAGACAGGCTGTCATCACTTCGATGTCTGCGTCGATCCGGCCGATGCGACGCTGGTCTTCCTGTACGAGCTGTACGACGACGAAGCCGCCTTCCAGGCGCACCTGGCGTCGCAGCACTTCCGGCAGATGGACGCCGCCACGGCAGGCTGGGTCGACCACAAGTCCGTCCGCCGGCTGCAGCGCCTGCCGTCCTGAGAAGTCGACACGGCAGGGTCAGCCCCGAAAGCTCGGGCCGCAAGGCCGCTTCGAGGGACTTCATTGCGAATGCGTCGCATTTGCTTTATGCTGGCGGCGAAGTGCAGATGACCCCGCGGCGAATGTCGGCCCCCGACCACAACACGCGCTCCGAGTCCCCATCGCGCCCCCGATCCCCGAGCCAGCCCGCCGTCGCCAGCCCGCTCAGACCTGACCCCGCCGGGGTCACATGGCTGTTGAACGAGGCTGAACGTGCCCCAGGAACTCCCCCTCCCATGCGAACCCCTGCCGGGGCCGACCGCTGAGCCGGCTGCGGCATCGGCCGATGCGGAAGCGGCCTGATGGATGCCGGCGCATCGGCATGTCATGCCCGGCGCATGGCCCGCTGGCAGCGCATCGGCCTGGGCGTTCGCCTGGCCTACGACCCGCGACGGCCCGAGCTCGTGCGCCTGTGGATCGGCATCGGCATGAAGCTGGCCGACGATGGCGGCGCCCACGAGCTGGCCGTGCTGCAGCGCCTGCTGGCGCTGCTGATGCAGGTCGCCCTCGACGAAGCCCTGCCGTGGTACTGGCGCAATGTGTGCCTCGAGCTGAGCGCTCGGCCGCAAGCCCGCCTCGTCTGGCTGCTGAAACGGCACGACCCGCTGCAGGCCGAGGCCATGGCGGCGGTCGTGGACCTCGCACGCGCCCGGCTCGATGACGTACCCGCTGCTGCCCGCGGCGCCTTGGCCGGCCTGCCCTGACCGACCCGTCCGCGGCCGCCTCGACCGCCGGCTCCCCCATCCACACCCCTCGCGCAGGAGACCCCATGAACCCCTCCACCCGCCCGACCCGACGTCAGTGGTTCGGCCATGCCGCAAGCGTGCTCGCCGTGGCGGGCACGGCCCCGCGGGCAAGGGCCCAAGGCAGCCGGATCCGGCTGGTGATCCCGTTCTCTGCCGGTGCCACGAGCGACCTGCTCGCTCGGCCCGTGATGCAGGCGCTGCAGAAGGAACTCGGTCAGGAGATCGTGATCGAGAACAAGCCCGGCGTGGGTGGCCTGACCGGTGCGGCCGAGGTCGCACGGGCCTCGCCCGACGGGCTGACCCTGGCCTGGGGCACGGTGAGCAACCACGCCATAGCGCCCAGTCTCTACCCCAACCCGCCGTACGACCCGCTGCGCGACTTCACGCCGATCGTGCTGCTGTGCAGCGTGCCGCACGTCGTGATGGTGCACCCGTCGGTGCCGGCCCGGAGCCTGGCTGAACTCGTGGCCCTGCTGCGCCGCGAGCCCGGACGCTGGGACTACGCAAGTTCCGGCAACGGCACCATCTCGCACCTGATCGCCGAGAGCTTCAAGGCCGCGACCGGCACACACAGCGTGCACATCCCCTATCGCAGCAGCGCGCAGGGCCTGCCCGACTTCCTGGCAGGCCGGGTTCACCTGATGTTCGACACCGTGGTCGTGTCGCAAGGCCCCGCCACCGACGGCCGGGCCCGGCCCCTGGCGGTGACCTCAGCCGCGCGCACCGCGCTGTTGCCCGCGGTGCCCACGGTGCGCGAAAGCGGCGTGCCCGAGCTGCGCGGCTTCGAAGCCAGCGGCTGGTTCGGCGTGTACGGCCCGCCCGGCCTGCCCCCGGCGCAGGTGCAGAGATTGAACGCCGCACTGAACAAGGTGATGGCACAGGCCGACCTGAGGCGGACGCTCGAACAGGCCGGCGCCACCGTGCTGGGCGGAACGCCCGAGGCCTTTGCCGAGCACAACCGCAGCGAAGTCAATCGATGGAGCGCGCTGATCCGGCAGCTGAACGTGCGCGCCGAATGACGTGCCGGAGGCGGTTGCCACCAGGGTAAGCACCAGTCATCACCGACCCGCTTGTCACTACACTTATCGTCAGCATACTGATGATAATCCTGCAAGCGCGAAGGAGACCCTGCCATGTCGAGGACCCACCCATCGCAGCCCGTGCTGGTGGCCGGCGGCGGCATCGGCGGCCTGGCCGCGGCCCTGGCCCTGACGCGCCAGGGCCATCACGTCAAGGTGCTGGAGCAGTCACCCCAGCTCGGGGAGATCGGCGCCGGCATCCAGCTCGGCCCGAATGCCTTCGCCGCCTTCGACGCCCTGGGCATCGGCCCCAAGGCCCGCGCCCGCGCCGTCTACACCGACGGGATGGTGATGCACGATGCGCTGGACGAGACCCGGGTCGGACACATCCCCACCGGCGAGGCCTTCCGCACACGCTTCGGCAATCCCTACGCGGTGATCCACCGCGCCGACGTGCACCTGTCGCTGCTGGAAGGCGCACAGGCCTCGGAACGCATCGAGGTGCTGACCTCGAGCTCGGTGCAGCGTGTGGAGCAGGACGGCGACGGCGTCACCGTGCACGATGCCCAGGGCCGCACGCACCGCGGCGTGGCACTGATCGGCGCCGACGGCGTGAAGTCGGCCGTGCGCCGGCAGTACGTGGGTGACGAGGCCCGCGTGTCGGGCCACGTCGTCTACCGTGCGGTGGTCGACAAGAAGGACTTCCCGGCCGACCTGCAGTGGAACGCCGCCAGCATCTGGGTCGGACCGGACTGCCACCTCGTGCACTACCCGCTGCGCGGGGGCGAACAGTACAACGTGGTCGTCACCTTCCACAGCCGCGACAAGGAAGAGTGGAGCGTGCGCGAGGGCAGCCGCGAAGAGGTGCAGAGCTACTTCGAAGGCATCTGCCCGCGCGCGCGCCAGCTGATCGAGCTGCCCCGCGACTGGAAGCGCTGGGCCACCGCCGACCGCGATCCCATCGGCCGCTGGACCTACGGCCGCGCGACACTGCTGGGCGACGCGGCGCACCCGACGCTGCAGTACCTGGCGCAGGGCGCCTGCATGGCGCTGGAAGACGCCGTCACGCTGGGCGAGGCGCTGCGCGTGCATGGCAACCGCTTCGACCAGGCTTTCGAGCTGTACCAGCGCTCGCGCATCGCGCGCACCGCGCGCATCGTGCTGTCGGCTCGCGAGATGGGGCGCATCTTCCACGCCAAGGGCGTGGAGCGGCTGGTGCGCAACGACCTGTGGAAGGGCCGCGCACCCGAACGCTTCTACGATGCGATGGAGTGGTTGTACGGCTGGAAGGTCGAGAACTGCCTGAAGGACTGACCCGCCCCTGCATCGGCTTCGCCACTGCCCCTCGAGCGCGCCAGGCCCGCGGCGCGGCCTTCGCTGATGAACCCCGGAGATGCGCCATGAACGAACTCGGACGACTCGAAGACCTGCCCGCCGCCTACCGTGCGGCACTGACGGCATCCAACCTGGTGCCGCTGTGGCCCAACCTGCGCGGCGTGCTGCCGCCGACGGTACCCACGCGCAGGACACGCCCGACCTGCTGGCCCTATGCGCAGATCCGCCCGCTGCTGCTGCAGGCCGGCGAGCTGACACCCATCGAGAAGGCCGAGCGCCGCGTGCTGGTGCTGGCCAACCCCGGCCACGGGCTGGAGAACATGCAGGCCAGCGCCGCGATGTACCTGGGCATGCAGCTGCTGCTGCCGGGTGAATGGGCCCCGGCGCACCGCCACACGCCGAACGCGGTGCGCCTGATCGTCGAGGGCGAGAGCGCCTACACCACGGTGGGCGGCGAGAAGTGCGTGATGCAGCGCGGCGACCTCATCCTCACGCCCACCGGCCAATGGCACGAGCACGGACACGACGGCGACCAGCCGGTGGTGTGGCTGGACGTGCTGGACCTGCCGCTGGTGTACTACCTCGAGGCCAGCTACCACGTCGACGGGCCGCGCCAGGCCATCAAGCCCGAACGCGGCGACCTGGTCTACGCGCGCGGCGGCATGGTGCCGTCGGTGGACTTCGAACGAGCTACCAAGCCCCACCCGATGCTGCGCTACCCGTGGGTGGAGGCGCGTGCCGCCCTGGTGGCCCTGGCGGGCAACCAGCCCGACCTGCAGAGCGTGCAGATCACCTACACCAACCCCGAGACCGGCGGCGACGCGCAGAACATCCTGGGCTTCTACGCCCAGATGCTGCGGCCGGGCCAGAGCCTGCGACTGCCGGCGCGTTCGCCGGCCATGGTGTTCCATCTCATCGAAGGCGCGGCCGAGGTGCTGATCGACGGGAAGGTCTTCCCCCTGGGCGAGGCCGACACCTGCTGCGCACCCGGCTACACCGCGGTGACGCTGAGCAACCGGTCGGCCAGCGCGCCGAGCTTCTTCTTCATCGCCGACGAGTCACCCCTGCACAGGAAACTCGGCGTGTACGAAAACCGGGGCTGAAGCCCTCGTCCAGGGACATGAGCATGGCCACCACCTACCTCTGGGCGCCGCCGCCGGTGTACTCGCTGCCGGTGCGCGGCAGCAACGAGCGCCTGCCCGTCAACCGCCTGTTCTTCGTCGGCCGCAACTACCACGCGCACGCGCTGGAGATGGGCCGCCCGGTGGACAAGAGCGCCGAGACGCCCTTCTACTTCACCAAGGCGCCGGGCACGCTCGTGCAGTCGGGCGCCACCGTGCCCTACCCGCCCGGCACCCGCAACTACCACTTCGAGATGGAGCTGGTGGTGGCGATCGGCAGGCCCGGCTTCCGCCTTGCGCAGGCCGACGCCTCCGCGCTGATCTTCGGTTATGCCTGCGGACTGGACATGACGCGGCGCGACCTGCAGCTGGCAGCACGCGACAAGGGTCGGCCCTGGGACCTGGGCAAGGACGTCGAACAGTCTTCCGTGGTGTCGGAGGTCGTGCCGATGCCGGGACGGGTCATCGAGCATGCGGCGCTGGAACTCGCCGTCAACGGGCAGACGCGCCAGAAGTCGGATGTCGACAAGCTGATCTGGACCATTCCGGAGCTGATCGCCGACCTGTCGGCGTTCTACCACCTGCAGGCCGGTGACTTGGTCTTCACCGGCACGCCCGAAGGCGTCGGCCCGGTGGTCGCAGGGGAGCGCATCGACGGACACATCGAGGGCGTGGGCAGCATCGTGCTGCATGTCGGCCCGGCCGAGTGAGCGAAAAGGGTACGCGCCCGGCTCGCCATCGGCGCTTGATCTCGAGGATCATGCAGTCGATGGGTGGACCGTCTGGTCGAGGACCCGGTCACCCCGCTGCGGCGCCATGCGACGCCCGACGGCGGGTCGACGCCGGCCCCATGGCGGGCGGGCCCGATGTCCGTCTGGCCAAGGCCCCCGGTGGCCGGCGTGTCGCCCGCGCCGATTCGGCACACCTTGCGCACCGTGAATCACAATCAGCGGCCACGAGATCGGCCGGGTGATCGAGGAGCTTGCACATGATGACGAAGTGGTTGGCACCGCTGGCACTGGCTGCCCTGCTGGCGGGCTGCGCGCAGGCCCCGCTGCAGCCCGGCCCGGCCCAGGTCCAGCTGCCCGTGCTGAAGGGCTGGTTCGACGGCGAGTCGGTGCTGTACCTGACCACCGACGTCTCGCATGCCGACGTCGCGGCGGCCAAGGGCGCCAACTTCGCGCCGCGCCTGGCCGACGCCCTGCCGGGCGGCCCGCCCCAGCCCGGGCGGCGTTCGTCGGTGGACAAGGTCTACGCGGTGACCAACTTCCAGCAGCCGAGCATCTTTGCATCGGCACCGCGGCCCATGGGTCCGGCCAGCGCCGACGCCTCCTACAGCCCTCTGTGGCAGATGGTGAAGGTCACCTGGCAGCCCGGACGCAACCCACGCGAACTGCGCGCCGAGGAGGCGGTACTCGATGCAGCCGAGAAAGGCGATGTGGTGCTGGAACCGACGCCGGTGGTGCTCAACTGCCCGATCATCCAGCGCGCCGGACAAGGAAGCTTGCCGGGGCTGGTGCTGCACCGACCACCGCCTTGAGCGCGTTGGTTGCGGCCCGGCAGAGCCAGCCGACGGCGGCGGCGGCGAATTCATTAGCTATACTAACTATATGGCCACTTGCGACTGCCGCGCCTGACCAACGGCCCCCCCGCGCCCTGCCCCTGGCGAACGGTCATCGGCCATCGGTCATCGACCGGACGATGATCAGGCGGCTCGCGGTCCCGGTCGAGCGGAGCAGCTGAGACATGAACCCCGACACCGCACCCTACCGCCTTGTCGCCTTCGGGCCTTACGAAGCCCGGGTCACGCCGCTGCCCGACGGTGGCTTCAAGCTGCTGGCGCAGCAGCCGCTGGCGCCCTATCCGCAACGCTTCACCGAGCACCTGCTGCGCTGGGCCACGGAACGGCCCGGACACAGCTTCCTGGCCCGCCGCAGCAGCGCCCCCGGTCGCCCCTGGCAGCATCTGGACTACGCCCAGACGCTGCGCCGCGTGCGCTGCCTGGGGCAGGCCCTGCTCGACCTGGGGCTGTCGGCCGAGCGGCCCCTGGTCATCCTGTCAGGCAACGACTTCGAGCACGCGCTGCTGAGCCTGGCGGCGCTGCACGTCGGCGTGGCGGTGGCACCGGTGTCGCCGTCGTACTCGCTGCTCGACCCCGCGGCGGCGCGCGTGGCCCATGCCGTGAAGTTGCTGACGCCGGGGCTGGTCTACGCCGCCGACGGTGACGCCTTCGCGCACGCCATCGCCCAGGCCGTGCCGGCCGACGTGCCGGTGCTGCTGGGCCGCGGCCGCCTGCCGGCCGGCGCGGCGCACCGGGTGCTGGCCTTCGACGCGCTGCAGGCCACCGCCGCCAGCGCAGCGGTGGACGAAGCGCATGCGCGCGTCGGCAGCGACACCGTGGCCAAGTTCCTCTTCACCTCCGGCTCCACCAAGGCGCCCAAGGCGGTGGTCAATACCCACCGCATGCTCTGCGCCAACCAGCAGATGTACGTGCAGTGTTATCCCTTCCTTGAACAGCTGCCGCCGGTGCTGGTGGACTGGCTGCCCTGGCACCACACCGCGGGCGGCAATTCGAACCTGGGCCTGGTGCTGCGCAACGGCGGCACGATGTACATCGACGAGGGCAAGCCCACCACCGACGGCGTGGCCGACACGGTGGCCAACCTGCGCGAAATCTCGCCCACCGCCATCTACACGGTGCCCAAGGGCCTGGAGGTGCTGGTGCAGCACCTGGAGCACGACGAAGCGCTGCGACGCAGCGTCTTCCGCGAACTGCGCCTGGTCTTCGCCGCCGGTGCCGCGATGCCCGATGCCGTCATCCGCAGCTTCGACCGCCTGGCGGTGCAGACCACGGGTTTTCGCGTGCCCATGACGATGGGCCTGGGCATGACGGAGACCGCCCCCTTCGCGGTGTCGCACCACCGCCCGGGATGGCAGGCCGGCGTCATCGGGCTGCCGGCACCGGGGCTGGAGCTCAAGCTGGCGCCGGTGGGCGACAAGCTGGAGGTGCGCTACCGCGGCCCCAGCATCACGCCGGCCTACTGGCGGCAGCCCGAACTGGCCGCGGAGACCTACGACGACGAAGGCTTCCTGTGCAGCGGTGACGCCGCCGTCTTCATCGACGAGGCCGATCGCGCGCGCGGCCTGCGGTTCGACGGCCGCATCGCCGAGGACTTCAAGCTCATCAGCGGCACCTGGGTCAGCGTGAGCGCCATCCGCGCGCGGGCGATGGCTGGTGCCCAGCCGCACGTGCACGACGTGGTGGTCACCGGCGACGGCCGCGACTCGCTGGGCCTGCTCGTCTTCCTGGCCCCCGGCTCGCCGGCGTCCGACCCCGCCGTGCAGGCCTGGGCGCAGGCGTGGCTGGACGCGCTGGCCGCCACCGGCACGGGCAGTTCCAACCGCGTGCTGCGCGCCCTGCTGATGACCGAGCCGCCTTCGGCCGCCCGCGGCGAGCTCACCGACAAGGGCTCGTTGAACCAGCGCATGGTGCTGAAGCACCGCGCCGACCTGGTCCAGGCGCTCTACGCCTCGGACGCAGCCGACCTGAACCACCCCCACGTGCTGCATGCACGCCTGAACAAGGCCTGAACCATGACCGCCGACCGCCTGGCCGACATCGTTGCCATCGACATCCACACCCACGCCACCGTCAGCACGCGCAATGCCTTCGACGAGGTGGCCGACGCCTTCGACAAGGCCATGGCCGCCTACTTCAAGGAGCAGATGCCGCGCCTGACCATCGCGCAGACGGCCGACTTCTACCGCCAGCGCAAGATGATCGCGGTGATCTTCACCGTCGACACCGAGCGCGCCAACGGGCAGGTGCGCATCAGCAACGAAGAGGTGGCCGAAGAAGCGGCAAAGCACGCCGACGTGCTGATTCCCTTCGCCAGCGTCGACCCGCTGCGCGGCAAGATGGGCGCGCGCGAAGTGCGCCGGCTCATCAAGGACCACCACGTGCGCGGCTTCAAGTTCCACCCCTCGGGGCAGGAGTTCTACCCCAACGACCGCGCCTGCCACGCCGTCTACGAGGCCATCGCCGAGGCCGGCCTGCCGGCCATCTTCCACAGCGGCCAGACGGGGCTGGGTGCGGGCATGCGCGGCGGCGGCGGCGTGCGGCTGAAGTACAGCGACCCGATGTTCCTGGACGACGTGGCGGTCGACTTCCCCGACATGCCCATCGTCATCGCCCACCCCAGCTTCCCGTGGCAGGAGAACGCCCTGGCGGTGGCCACCCACAAGCCCAACGTGTGGATCGACCTGTCGGGCTGGAGCCCGAAGTACTTCCCCGAGATCCTCATCAAGTACACCAACGGCCTGCTGAAGAAGAAGATGCTGTTCGGCTCCGACTTCCCGGCACTGACGCCCGAGCGCTGGATCGCCGACGCCGAGAAGTCCGGCATCCGTCCCGAGGTGATGCCGCTGGTGCTGAAGGAAAACGCCATCCGGCTGCTGCGGCTGGACGATGACCCGGTGTTCGGCCGCTATGTCCGTCTGACGCCGCCGGCCGACGGCTGCTGCTGAGCCGCGCAGGGCCCCCGCGCGACATCGGCTCCCGACGCTACAGCTCCAGAATTAGGCGCGGCGTCCGCGCCCGGGCGCAGCAGGGCAGGCACACGTCGTTGGCGGCCTGTTCCTCGGGGGTGAGGTACTGGTCGCGGTGCTCCGGCGTGCCGCCCAGCACGCGCGTGAGGCAGGTGCCGCAGATGCCCTGCTCGCAGGACGTGGGCACGAAGACGCCGGCGTCCGACAGCGCCTGCGTGATGCTGGTGCCCACCGGCACCACCACCACGCGTCCGCTGCTGGCCACCTGCACCTCGAAGGGCCCGTCGCCGGCCGCCGCCGCCACGGGCGCGGCGCCGAAGTACTCGCAGTGCAGCTGGCTTTCGGGCCAGGTCGGCCTGGCTCGCATCACCGGGCCAGACCCAGACGAAGCCGTGGCGTTCGACCACCGGATAGGCGGCGATCGGCGCGAACCCCCGCACGCGCTGGCCGGGCATGGCCACGGTCCTGCCGTCGCAGCCCATCTCCAGGCCGTGGTAGCCGCACACCAGCTTGCCGTCGACCACGCGCCCCAGCGACAGCGGCGCGCCGCGGTGCGGACACCAATCTTCCAGCGCCGTGGCCTGCCCTTCGGGACCGCGAAAGAACACCATCTGCTGGCCGCAGATCTTGCGACCCAGCGGCCTGCCGTCGATGTCGGCCGGCAGCGCGGCGACGTACCAGGTGTCTTTCGGGAACATGCGCGGCGCTCCATGGCAAGGAACCGTTCAGGCGGTCCGGAGGCAGAATGTTAGCCTGGCTTAGTATCTCCGGCAACCACCGCTGCCCCTGGGTGTCATGCCGCGGCGTGCACGACAGTGCGCCGCGACGGGAGGCCAGGTGGCCCTCTTTCCTAGAATCGATGCGATGCGCAACGCCAAGAACGACGCCAAGACTGCCGCCACCGTGACGGCTGCCCCGGGCATTCGCGCGGCTCGGCCTGCACGCAAGGCCGCCCCCAGGCAGCGCCGCGCACCGCCACCGGTCGACCCGCTGGACCACTTCGACCTGCGCCAGGACTCGCTGGGCTACCTGCTGCGGCGCGCACAGGTGCATGCCTACGGTCTGTTCTTCGAGATGCTGGGGCCGCTGGAGCTGTCGCCTGCGCGGCTGACGGCCTTGTCGGTGATTGCCGGCGAAGCCGACATCGACCAGACCATGCTGGCCCGGCGGCTCAACGTGGCAGGGCCCAGCGTGATGAAGCTGATCGACGCGCTGGAAGCGTCGGGCTTCATCCGCCGCACGGCGGTGGCGAGCGACCGCCGCCGCAATTCGCTGACGCTCACCGTCTCGGGACGAGCCATCCTGCAGACGCTGCGCCAGCGCCATGCGGAGTACGAGCAGCGCCTGTCGAGTCCGCTCACGGCCGCCGAGCGCGAGCAGCTCATGTCCCTGCTGCAACGCGTGCTGCCCTGAGTTCGGGCGGTGCAGCGCGCGGCAGGCGCCTCAGCGTCGCCGTCGTCGGGACGGGCTTGCCGGGCCGGGGAACACGTCTTCGCCCACGGGAGCCGACCCCAGATCAGACCTTCAGATTGCGCTCGATGTCGGTGAGCTTGTAGCGGGCCAGGGCCAGGTTGCCGCGCTGGCGGTCAAGCGCCAGGTAGAGGAAGAGCCCCGGGTTTGAGGGGATCAGCCGTATCAGGTGGTACTGGTGCTGCAGCGTGATCAGGATGTCCTCGATGGAGTTGCGCAGGCCCAGCGCCTCGATGGTGCGCAGCTTGGCGCGGACGACCTCGCTGTTGCCTGCCGCCGCCAGTTCGAGGTTCATGCCACCGCCGGCTTGCGCAAGACACATTCCGCTGCGTTGATCGACCAGCGCAACGGCAACGGCGCCCTCGATGCTCATGGCCTGTTCCATCGACTGCTTCAGATTGGATGTCATGGTGGGATCTCCTGAACCGAGTGACTGGGTGAGGGGCAGAGTGCGGGGGGTCCGGCGCAACAGACCGTCGATCTGTTCCAGAAGGATCATCCACAGGGCCTGCGCATCGCTGGTCGGCAGTTGCAGCACCAGCGGCTCGGATGCCGCCGTCATCCGGGTCGTGTGCCGCCGCAGGAAGAACGACTCCATCACTGCGTTGGGTGCCAGCAGGAAGACCGTCTCTTCGGCAGCGGTGGCGGCAAGCACCGGCAGCATGGCCTGCAAGCTCGAGGCAGCACCGGGCCCGACGATGATGTACAGCCCGAGCGGTGCGGGCCCGGTCGTCCGGAGATCGACCGCGGACGCCGGGCGGTGCCAGTCCAGCTTCACATCGCCCGGCAGGCCCGGCATGGGAAGACCCCGCCAGGGACCGCTCGCAGCAGGTTGGGCAACGATGCCGCGGAGCGCCGTCAAGCCCATGCTGGCGGTGAGATCGATGACCCAGACACGCGCGTCTGAGGTCTCCTCGGACGTTTGCACGGAGGACACGGCTCATTTATTGCTGAGCGCCAATGGTAGGCAACTCAGGGTTCCCGGACAAGGCGATGGGTCGTGACGAGCAGGTCGGAACGACCGGCACCACAGGCCTTGCTGCCTGCCGATCAAGATCGCTACAGCGAGATCACTCTGCCGGTCGCCAGAACGGATTGCTCCAGGCGCAGCGGCCCTGGGCATCGACCACCGCCACGCGCATGAAGCCGCCCTTGCCCATGCGGCCTGCGCTCAGCCGGGCCGTGGTCTGGCCGCGGTGCTCGCTCTGGTCAACCCTCGAGCCCTTGCCCAGCAGGTAGACGCCGAACGCAGGCGAACAATCCACCACCACGTCGTCGCCTTCAAGACGGATGTCCTCGATCGAGGGGCCTTGCGTGGAGTAGTAGCGCCCGGCCTTCAGCGCCTGCACCAGCAGTTCAGGGTCGTTGCGCTCGGCCTTCACCATCACCCAGCCGCCGAAGGCGTCGTCGACCAGGAAGTGGGCATCGTCCGTGGCCAGGGCGTTCACGCGGCGGCCTTGCGCCAGCAAGTGGTCCAGCAGGGCCGCCCCGCCACCTCGCGAAGATCGCACAGCCGAGGTGTGGTTGTAGACCTCCACGGCATGCGCCGCATCGATGTCCATCGCGTCGTCGACGCCGAGCGAATACCACTCGGGATGCACGATGGTGACGAAGGCCCCCGAGTCGGCACAGCGCCGGGCCAGTTCCGGCCCGCCTTCGCCCTCGCGCGGCGGTGCGAAGTCCAGAGGCAGGCCGTTGGCCAGCAGGTGCCACTTCTCGCCCAGGCGCGTGGCTGGCACATGAACCTCCGCGCCCAGGATCGTGGTGAAGGTGTCGGTACGGTAAGGCCGCGTGTCGCTGACCGAGAAGCCATAGGCTGGCAGGAAGTGGTCCGACAGGCAGATGAAGTCGTAGCCGGCGTCGCGATAGCGCCGGCAAACCTCCTGCGGCGGCAGTTCGCCGTCAGACAGCGAGCTGTGCGTGTGAAGGTTGCCCTTGAAGAATCGGCCAGGGCCGGCAAAAGGACTGTCGGTCATCGGGTCTCCATCCTGGTTGGGGTCGGCAAACAGCGCTGCACTGGTGATTCTCAGGCCTGCGGCCAAAGCGCCAGCCGATCCCGACCCAGGACTTGTGGATCGCGGCCAGTGCGCTTGAGCACGGTGCTCGGCTGCTGACGGCCGGTTGGCCGACGCTGGACACACGGCATATCCCCTTGCCACATCCCGTCCCGCCAACCGCAGACCAGCGTGACCACGATGGCCGGCCGGATACCGGCCTGCACGGCGATGCCGATGCCCAGCGCGGCGCAGCTTTCAAACAGCCCTCATCGATGTCGACACGATCATGGGCATTCCCTGGGGCACTGCCGACAGGCCCGCCGAAAGCCCACAGACCCACAACTCGGATTGCTCAGGCAAGGCGAGCCGGTCAGTTCCGAGACGACGGCCGAAACATCTCGTGGTGCAAGCCCCAATGCTCGACGGCGGCGACCAGTACGCTGGATTCGCCGTCGTCGACCTGCGCGTCGACTTCTGCAATTTCGACACACAAGCGCAGCAACTTCAGCCGCAGCGCGGGATCCTGGACTTCACCCATCAGGTCCGCCAGCGTGCGCTCGTCCACCGGGCAGGCGTCGGCCCACTTCAACTGGTCGCTGGACAGCAGATCCTCGCAGAAGGTGTCCAGCAGCGCGTGCA
>LNFM01007034.1_pt1 | contig 28059 bp, 36 predicted proteins | sample 596031 | NCBI WGS metagenome assembly LNFM01 (sample SAMN04254537, study PRJNA301005) | activated carbon metagenome | isolation source: dual media filters at the Ann Arbor, Michigan drinking water treatment plant | place: USA: Ann Arbor
CATTGCAGATAAGGACCACAGCGTTCGTGAGCATTTGGCCGAGCAAGATGATTTTCCGGCCGCTGCCGAGTGATGCGTGACACCAGAGCGACCCCAGCTTCTGGGCACAGTTCTCAGGGCAGCAATTGGCGCAACTCGCCCGGACGAGCGACCCACGTTTTTGGCCCATTCCCGACGTTCAGAATGTCTGCTCGCGGGCAGGCTGCCGATGCAGTCGAGTAGCAGAGGGTGACGCTATGAGGATGCTCTGCTCGGCAACAATCAGAGGCCCGTCATTTTGAGCGCAGGCTCCGGCAGTCGTTCCCCTTGGATTTCGATCTTGGATGCATCGACGTCGATTTCGGCCAGATCGGACGGGGAAAGTTCGAGATCGACGGCGCCGAGATTTTCTTCGACCCGGCTCAGCTTGGTGGTGCCGGGGATTGTCACGATCCATGGCTTCTGTGCGAGGAGCCATGCGAGCGCGACCTGCGCCGGCAGTGCGCCCTTGCGGTCGGCCACGGTCTTAATGACGCCGACGAGCGCCATGTTCGCCTTGCGGGCCTCGACGGAGAAGCGCGGCACCGCATTCCGGAAATCCCCGGCTTCGAATTTCGTGTGCTCGTCGATCTTTCCGGTGAGGAAACCCGCGCCGAGGGGGCTGAACGGCACGAAGCCGATCTGAAGCTCTTCCAGGGTCGGCAGGAGCTCGACTTCCGGACCTCGCCAGAACAGCGAGTACTCGCTCTGGACCACCGACACGGGCTGGACGGCATGGGCGCGGCGGATCGTGGCGACGCCGGCCTCCGACAGACCGAAATGCTTGACCTTGCCGGCGGCGATCAGCTCTTTCACCGCGCCCGCGACGTCCTCGATCGGCACCAGCGGATCGACGCGGTGCTGGTAGAAGATGTCGATGCGATCGGTGCCCAGGCGTCTGAGGCAGGCATCGGCGACACGCTTGATGTGCGCCACGACGCTCGCCAGTCTCCTGGTCGATGTCGAAGCCGAACTTGGTGGCGATGACGACCTCGTCACGGATGGGTGCAAGCGCCTCGCCGACCAGTTCTTCATTGGCGAAAGGCCCATAGGCCTCGGCTGTATCGAACAGCGTGACGCCGCGCTGATGCGCTGCGCGGATCAGGTCGATCATCTCCTGCCTGTCTGCCGGTGGACCATAGAGCCCGGTCATGCCCATGCAGCCGAGCCCGAGCGCCGAGACTTCAAGGCCGGACGCCCCGAGTTTGCGTGTGGTCATCATGGTGATCTCCATCAAAATGCGGTGTTCGATGCGGTTATGGCGGGACCGTGACCGCGACAGTCAGGCGGCGCCGAGCCAGTCGGTGACGCGGGACAGCGTCCGGCGTTCCTGGTCCGCCTCGATCGCGAAGGGCGGCGCGCGCCGGGCGCCTTTGGAATGGGACGCCAGCACGGCCATGCTTGTGCCCAGGCCGTAGCCGCCATGAGTGACGAACGGCCGGATCGTCTTGCCGGCCCAGTTATGGGCCTTGAGGAAGGAGCGGATCGCCGGCGGCGCCGTCTGTCCCCAGATCGGGAACCCAAGGAAGACGGTGCGGTAGCGACCGATGTCGAGGGCATCCCCCGCCAAAGCCGGCTCGAAGCCAACCTCCGTCTCACGCCGCGCCTGCTCGACCGTCTGTTCGTAGTCCTCGGGATAGGGCTCGACCGTGCGGATCTCGACGAGGGCTGCGTTGCGCGCGCGCCGGATCTGGCCGGCGATGACGCGCGTGTTGCCGGTCCGGGAGTAGTAGGCGACGAGCGTATCGCTCGCAGGTCCGGACCCTGCGAGCGCCAGGCCGGAGGATGTGACGCTCACAACCGCGGGAAGGACGAGCGGAGCCGCCAGGATCGCCCTGCGTGAAGGGCTGGTGGGTTCGTGGAATGTCGTCATCGGTCCCTCACGATCCGCCGGGTCATTCGATGAGGGGTATCTAACGCCTGCGCGTTGTGTTGATTAGGTGCTGTAGTCGGCAAGGGCCCATAAGGCGGTCTAATCAATGGCGCATCCGAACTTCAACGATCTCGCCGCCTTCGCGATGGTGGCGCGAGAGCGCAGCTTCACCAAAGCCGGTGCCAAGCTCGGCGTGTCGCAATCGGCGCTCAGCCAGACGATCAAGGGACTGGAAGAGCGCCTCAAGCTGCGCCTGCTGACCCGCACGACGCGCAGCGTCGCCCCGACCGAGGCTGGGCTGAGGCTGCTGGAGACGGTCGGGCCGCGCTTCGAGGAGATCGAGGCCGAGATCGCCGCGCTGGGCGAATTGCGCGGCAAGGCGGCGGGCACGATCCGGATCACCGCCGGCGAGCACCCGGCGATCTCGGTGCTGCAGCCGGCGCTCAAGCGGTTCCTGCCGGATCACCCCGACATCAAGGTCGAGATCATCGTCGACTATGGCCTCGTCGACATCGTGGCCGCGGGCTACGATGCCGGCGTGCGCATGGGCGAGCAGGTCGCGAAGGACATGATCGCGGTCCGGATCGGCCCCGAGATGCGCATGGCCGTTGTCGGCTCGCGTGACTACATCGAGCGGCATGGCGTGCCCGCGACGCCGCAGGACCTGACCGCCCATAATTGCATCGCCACCCGGATGCCGACCCATGGCGGACTCTTCGCTTGGGGGCTGGAGAAGGACGGCCACGAGGTCAAGGTTCGCTCGGACGGGCAGCTGGTCTTCAACAACCTCGCCATGCGGCTGAGTTCGGCGCTCGACGGGCTCGGCCTCGCCTATATGCCGGAAGATCATGCCATGCCGCATATTCGAGATTGGTGCGCGCCTTTTCCGGGCTATCACCTCTATTATCCGAGCCGCCGGCACTCGTCGTCCGCGCTGTCGGTGCTGATCGACGCTCTGCGCTACCGGGACTGATGCCGCGTCCAGAAGCGGATCGCCTCAACGATCCAGCCTTCGGCGCTCGTCCCGATGCCAAGGCCGAAACCATGGCCGACGCCGGGATATTCGCGATAGTCGACCTCGGTCCCGAGCCGGCGCAAGGCGGCGACGCGCTGGCGCATCGCCGCGGGCGGGGCGATGCCGTCCTGACCTCCGACGAGCGCGAAGGTCGGCGGCTCGCTAGCCGCGTGGTCGGAATGAGCCGTATAGGCCGTGATGACGGCTGATGGCTTGGGGAGGTCGGGGCCGCCATAGGCCGCGACGCCATGGCTGCCGATGGAGGCCGCCATGCGGGCGCCGGCCGAACTGCCCCAGAGCGAATAGCCGCGCGTGTCCACTCCGAGGGTCTCGGCATTGCGGAAGACGAAGCCGATGCCGGCGGCGAAATCCTGCGTCGCGACGTTGCCGCCCTTGCCGGCGCGATACTTCAGCACGAAGGCGTTCAGCCCTGCGTCGCTGATCGCGGCGGCATAGGGGAAGCCCTCATTTACGGAGCCGACATAGGCAAAGCCGCCGCCGGGCGCGACGATGGCGAAGGGAGCGTTCGGCTTGCCGCGCAGGAAGAACAGCCCGGCATGGGCCTTGGCCGGCTCCGCGCGCCTCTCGGCCTCGGAATAGATCTCGAAGAAGACCTGGCGGCCCTGCTCGGCATCCTCGATCATGCGGTTCAGCGCAGCGACCGTCGAGGGAATGTCGACATGGCTGTGATAGGGCAGCAGTGACCCGATCCTGTCGAGCCTGGCCTGAAGATCGTAGTCCCGGTCGTCCCAAGGCAGGATGCGGCGGGAGAAGCCTGAAAACGCCGGGTGAGAGAGCAGGTCCCCGATCGTGCTGTCGGCCGTCAGGCGACCATGGGGATTGTCCGCGCTCGGACGGTGCTGGGCCATGGCGGGCTGGGCCCCGATCGCGAGAAGCGGCAAAGCGAGGCAGTCCCGCCGGGATGCCAACGGGCCTGGCCGGACGCCATGCTTTCGCCGGTCAGCCATCGCGTTCTATCCTTGCGCAGCCGGCTGCGGACGCTCGGCAGCCGATGTCCTCCGGCTTGTCGACGCCTGGGTTCTCTGGACCAGCTTCAGGCCGTAATAGGTCACGACCACCACCAGCCCGGCGATCGCAGCGCAGTGGGCGAAGAAGCCGGCCACCGATTCCTCGAAGTTCCACCAGTCCAGCGTCATCTGCATGGAGAGCTTGCCGCCGAGGTCAAGGACCGTGCAGCTCCAGACGCCATGCAGCGCGATCGCCAGCGCGGCGATGCGCAGCGCGAGCGTCCGCAGCGCGGACGGTGCCCTGATCCTGAACAGGTTGCGCGCGACGCCCATCAGCATCGGCCAGCGCAGGCCGAGATGGATCGCGACGATGATCAGCACCCAGTAAGCCGCGAGCGTGTGGATCTGGCGCACGGTGAAGCCGCCCCAGGGCGGCAGGTATGGCGACAGCGCGTTCGAGATCAGGATGCTCGTGACCAGCAAGGCGAGCATGGCGCCGAGCAGGATGAAGGTGACGCCGACATTGAAAATGCTGCGCGACTCGCGTCGTGTCTTCGGAATGCCGCCCCACCAGCGCCGGTTGAAGACATTGTGGGCGATGAGCAGCAGGAACATCGCCGTGCCGGCAACCTCATGGACGAGGTTGCCGAGCCACCAATAGGCGAAGCCGAGCAGCAACAGCCCGGCCGTCAGGCCATCGAGCCAGAGCCTTGAGAGGAACAGGCGGTTCACGTCGCGCTTCTCCCGCGCCTATTCGATCGGCGTGCCGTTGAAGCGGGGAATGCGCGAGCCAGTGAAGAGATACTCTGCCCCCGACTGGCTCTGGTGGCAGGACTGGCAGCGGGCGGTGTTCTCGTCCTTGTTAATGGTTTTATCGGGCCAGAACCACTGGAACTGCCAGTCGCCGGTGCGTCGGCGCTCGTCGTAATCAGCGCCCCAGCCCTGGCCCTTCTCCATCACGAAGTACCGGAAGACCTTGCCCTCCCGGTAGTCGACCAGCACGAAATGCGTGCCCGCCGGGATCGGCTGGCGGTTCTTCACCGCCTCGATCGCCGCCGGCGTCGTCATGATGTGCTCGGTGACGTTGCCGCGCTTGACGGTGGTGTAGTGCACCAGCTTGTCGAGCTCGGGGAACGTGGCGCGGGTCGCTTCCGCCTGGACCTGCCAGCCGACCGTGAGGACCGCGGCCATCGACAGGCCCGCGACGGCGAGCGGGAGCTTGGGGATTCTCATGATCGCGTCGCCCCTAGCGTTTGTACTGTTCGTCGGAGACATGCTCCAGCCAGTCCACGGTCTTGCCGTCGAGCGCCTCGGAGATCGCGACATGTGTCATGCCGCTCGTCACTGAGGCGCCATGCCAGTGCTTCACGCCCGGCGGAATCCAGACGGTGTCGCCCGGCTTGATCTCTTGGATCGGTCCTCCCCAGTGCTGCACGAGACCGGCGCCGGCGGTGACGATCAGGGTCTGGCCGAGCGCATGAGTGTGCCAGGCCGTCCGCGCGCCGGGCTCGAAGGTGACGGTGCCGCCGCTGATCCGCGCGGGCGCGCTGCCCTGGAAACGGCCATCGACACGGACCGCGCCGGTGAAGTTCTGCGCTGCGCCCACGCTCGGCGGCTGGGAGCCGGCACGCTGGACCGTGACGGGCTGCGACGTCTGGGCGAGTGCTTCCGCCGCCGGCATCAGGCCTGCGACGACGGCAAGGATCTTGGCTGACATCACGGTTCTCATTTGGGCTTGAAGACGTCGCGGGCGACGTTGATCGCGGCGATGGCGTTGGGCCAGCCGGCATAGAAGGCGAGCTGCGTGATCGCCTCGACGATCTCCTCGAGCGCCATGTGCGAGCGCAGCTGCTCGGGGCGGTTCAGCGCGATCAGGGCCGCGACCGTGATCAGGCTGCGGTCGCGCTTGGCGAGGCCGGGACGCTCCCAGATGTCGCCGAACAGGACGTTGTCGGTCAGCTCGGCCATCTTGGGGGCGACGTCGCCCATGAGCTGCTGGGCGCGCGACGGCGGCTTCGCCGCTGCCGGCTGAGCTGGGGCGGGCGGCTGGGATTGGGCAAGCGCCGGCATGGGGGCTCCAAGCAGCAGGACAGCGACGGCTGCGTTACGGATTGATCGCATGAGAGACTCCTCGGATTTCAGGTCGTGGCCGACAGGTCAGGTGCGACCGGCGACGAGGGTGCGGGCAAAGAACGGAGCCAGCTTGGCCATGGCGACATCGACGTATTGGGGCACCCAATAGGTCTCGATGTGGGTGGCGCCCTCGATCTCGAAGAGCTCCTTGTCCTTGGTGCCGGTGGCCTTCGGGAAGGCGTCCCTGGTCATGTAGAGGCTGTCGGCCTTGCTGCCGGCGATCATCAGGAGGGGCTGGTCGATCAGCTCGATTTGCTCGGTCGCATCCCAGCGCATCAGATCCAGCAGGCTGCTGGTCGTATATTTGAACGTCGAGTTCGGGTGGGCATGCGTCTTCCAGTAGTACTCGTACCCCTGCCGGTACATCTCGAAGGGCAGCTTCGCGATCTGGGCGTCGCTCAGATTGGCGTCGCCTGAGTAGAGTATCGTGCCACCGGCCGCTTCCTGGGCGCGGGCCTGCGAGACCTGGTGCAGGCGCTCCTGAACGGTCTTCAGTTGGGAATCGGCGAAGCCATTGCGGCGGACACGCCCGGAGTTGAACATGCTGAGCGTGGCGATCGACCTGAACCGCTTGTCGACCTTCGCCGCGGCCAGAGAATAGCCACCGCCGCCGCAGATGCCCAGAAGACCGACGCGTCCGGCATCGACGCCTGCGAAGCGGGTGATGAAGTCGGCCATGCCATGGACGTCTTCGGTGCGGAACTGAGGCTTGTCGACGTTGCGGGGCTGGCCACCGCTTCCGCCTTGGTAGGCGGCATCAGCCGTGATCGCGATGTAGCCCTCGCCCGCCAGCCGCTGGGCATAAAGACCGGCGACCTGTTCCTTCACGCCGCCGTTCGGGTGGGCGACGACGATCGCCGGATAGCTCTTGTCCGCGCTGTAGCCTGCCGGGATGTAGACGTTGGCGACGATATCTAGCCCGCCCAGCTTATAGCTCACCGGCTGGATATTGACCTTGCCGGGCTCGTTTTTGGTGATGGCGCCTTCATAAGCGAGGCCGAACCCGTTCTGCTTGTAGTCTGCGGCATTGGCCTTGCGAGCAACGAACCCGGCCGCTGCCGTCACGGCGGCGGCCTTGAGGATGGTTCGGCGGTTCATGGTGATAGCCTTTCAAATCGAGAATCGGGACTGCCGGGCGCGAGGTGGCCAGCGTCAGTCCAGCTTCTTCTCGGCGAGGAATTTCGAGACCAGGTCGGCGATCTCGACATTGTTCAGGTCAGAGAACGGGAAGTGCGTGTTGCCCTTGATGCCGATCTCGGGGAGATGCACGAGGCGCGCGTCGCCGCCATGCTTGTTGACGGCGGCGACCCAGAGCTTGGCCATGGCCAGCCGCACCCGCCAGTTGTCCTGCCCACGTTCCGTCGTCGGCTCGACTGGGAAATTGTCGCCGTAATAGATGACGATCGGAATACGGGTGAGCTTCTGGAAATCCGCCAAAGGCACGGCCTCGGGCGACAGGGTGCCGGCTGCGCTCGGCATGGCCGGGGGCAGCTCGCCTTCCGGGAAGATAAAGCCGCTACCCGGTTCAAACGCCACGATCGCCTTGACGTTCGCGTTCTTGATCGCCGTCAGCCAGCCGGGGCCGCCGCCCTGGGAATGCGTGAACAGGATCGCCGGACCGGTCCTGGCGAACAGCGCCGCCATCGCGTTGGAAATGACGCCGGCATCGTATGGCCCGGTATTCGGCGTCACCGCGCGGAAGAACTGCTCCAGCGTCTCGGGCTTGCGGTCGAACTGGACGCCCTCGAAGTAGTTCGGCCATTTGCCGAGCCGGAACTGATCGAAAAAGAGCTGGTCATAGGGCGTGGGTTCGACCGCCATCCCGACTGTGCTGTTGCCGGCACGCCCGCGGCGCGGCTGGTCGACGAGATAAACCGGGAATCCGCGGCGCAGGAACAGGGTCTGGAAGCCCTCGCGTCCGTCCGAGGTGGTCTCCCAGCTTCGCGCCGACTGAAAGGCGCCATGCAGCATGACGATCGGCAGAGCCTTGGGGCTCCGGGGAACCTGATAAAAGGCGTAGAGGTGATCGCCATGAAGTGACTGCCCTGCAGCAGTGGGCTTGTCGTTATCGTATGTCCCGGGGCTGCGCACCACCGTACCGCCGACGGCGAAGCTGCCCTGATCCTGGATCGCGAGGGGCTCAGCACGACTGGCCGTCTGTGCGACCGCGGGCAAAGAGACCATCATCGCAGCGCCGATCAGCAGCGCTAGTCCTGGAGTGCGGGTGGTGATTTCAGGCATTGGTCCCTCGGTCGCTATAGGCGTCCAAGCAACCTAAGGGCTGGGGCAGTGTTCGATTAGGCGTCCTGATCCACTAGGACCAATTAGCAGATCTAATAAATCGCCCGTTGCGCAGTTCCCACGAACGTCGGGTTTCCGCCACTCGCTCGACGGCGGCTTGTGGCGCATCGTCCCCGCATGGGAGCGGCTAGCGATTTTGGCTGACTGTGTTAAGAAAGTCCGCTTTTCGCCGCCATAAGCTTGCTGACGGAAACGAAAATCCGAACATGTTCTGCAACTTAGCCGCAGTGAAAGGCTTCGAGCGATTCAGGGATCGCTCGAAAATGGTGATGGTGCTGATGGCTCGTGATTTTTCAAAATGCGCAACGATCGCGGTGCGAATACACCCCCTACGCACCCAGGTGGCCCAGGGGCCCCGTCATCGTGCTGACTGACGATCGCGTCGCCCTCATGCATCAGCATAGGCCTGTGACCGAAAGAAACGCCGTTTTCTGAGCCAGCATTGCTTCCAAGCCTTCGATGCCTCATGGCGCGACTTTTCAGCCAGCTCTGCCTCCAGTGTCGGCTTGAGGAGCTTAGCCGCATCGTGGGCTGCCGTGAGCCATGCCTGCTGAACGATTGGCTGGTACTAGGCGGACTAGCGCTTGAGGAACAAGATCCGCGGAACATCGGCGGCGTAGAGCGCCGGCGTAATCTTGGTCTGGCCCTTCCGGTTGTAGAACAGACGCTGTCAATTCAGCCCAGGAAGGCGCGGCTTCGCGCGTTCCTGGGCCTTCCTTAACGCCTCAGTACGGTCGCCGATGCCGTGCTTGACGACCATCTTGACCGGCGGCCGAGCGATGATGGCGTTGACTCTCTGACCCTTGACCGTGATCTGGCCCGAGAAGACGGCCCAGCGCTTCTGTGCGGCACGGCGCTTCTTCCAGGCGAGATCGTACGCGTCCCAAGCCTCGTCGGACATGCCGCGGACGCGCTTGGGCTTCTTGGGCGGCTTCTCATCACGGCGAGCCAGGATGCGTCCAGCTGCGCCGGCAGGCAGGGCGCCGCCCTTCGACCTGATCCCCATCGTCTTCGCGATGTTGACCGTGCTCGGCAGCCAGACATCCTTGCGGGCGAGACCTACGTCGCCAGGCCGGCGCGTGTTGGGGCCATCGCCGAGGATGTATTTCAGGTACGTCGATGCACCGGCAGCACCACCATGGCCGAGCTCATGGTGTCGAGGTTCGCCCCGTCGAGCTTGGAGCGCCGGAAAGAGACGCCCTTCTTCGTGAAAGGGGCGGGCGCTGAAAGAACCCTTGGCAGCTGGCCGGCGAAGACCCTTGACGCGCCCTTAGCGATCCGGTTCAGCGCGTACTGGACGGCGCGAGGAAGGTCTTCGAGCCGTAGGCCTCGAAGCGGGCGCGCATGTCGACGACGCCACGCAGTTCGACGCTTATCGCAACGTCGAGCCGGCCAGTTGATGCGGAAAGGGATTTAGGGGAGCGAGCCATCCAGCCAACATGGCTGGGTCGGCGAGCGAAAACACCCACGCTCTGGCCTTGTCCAGACATGCAAGGGGGCTGAGGATTTGCCCGCCTCAGCCCCAGTGGCACATCGCCGAGCGCGTGGATCAGTTGCTCGGGTGATTAGGAATATACGCCGTCGCCGCGAAAGTCGCAAGCAGCAGGCGATGGGGCCGGGACAGGCGATGGCGGCCGCATACAGAGCCCCGGCCGCAAACGAAATCCAGGCCTTCCCGAAACCCCTTTTCTAGAATCTTTAGATCCCAATCGGACCACCGGATCGAAGTCGAGTGCGGCGATTCCGGAGCGAAGCGGAGGGATCGCCGGGAGCAAGCCCAATGCCTTCAGCCCGAAAGCCCTATAAGAATCTTATATCTATATATAGCAAAAACGTGTAGTTTCCCTATCAAAAAATCATCTCTTAACTGCCTGAAAGATTGACATTTTCCAGGTTCTGGCCATATCATAACAATCTGAAAAATTCCTGTCGAGTTTTGCAAATGAAAATCGCGTCAGTTTTGGCCGGTTCGATGATCCTGGGTGCTGCCGCCACTCTTGTCGATTGGCGGATCGTCCTGACCGCTCTTGGTGAGTATGAGAGGCGTCAAGAGGGTGAGGCGTCGTATGAGTTGATCAGATCCTGGGCGCGCGCGACGATCGACATCGAAGACGTCCATGCTCTCGCCAGCGCCCTCTCACCGACGGTCATTGCTGGCATTGCCAAGAGGATTTCCGGTCACGGGGTCGTCGTCCCGGAGATCTTGGCGACTGCGAATGCGATGTCGGATCTGGCCTCGCCAGGCCCATTCATGGTCACGCTGGATCGCCTCGGGCTGGACATCGCTATCCCGGGCGCGATCGCCTGGATGACAGCTGACGCGAAGATGCATAACGACCTGGTCGAGCTCGATCCGGCAGCACTGAAGTCGTTCAAGAGCAGGTATGGGCTGCTGATGTACCTGCGTGCGCACGCTTGGCGTCACGCCGCCATGCGTGATCGGAAGGCGGGCCGGCTTATGGTCCGGAGGGCATCCACCGGACGCGTGAAGCTCGCGATCTCGCTGTCCGAGCTCGCGGCGGCGATCGGTGGACGCTCCTACATGCGCGACCGCAGCACCTTCGTGCGCACCGTGCTGGGCCCGGCCATTCGCGACCTCAGGGAGGCGGGTATCGAGGTCAAGGTGGCTTGGCCGGAAAAGCGGCAGATCAGCATCACGCTTGCTTTCCCCCAGGACGAAATCAAGGTTCCGGCGAACGTCCGCCGCCCCGGCCAGCTGCCGCGCGTGCCCAAGGATCTGAGGGGTGTCCTGACTGCCATCCAGGCCGGCAAGATGACCATCGATGCCGGCGTCGAGCTGCTCGGTGGTAACCGGCGGCTTGATGTTGACACGGTCGCGAATTTCACGAAGGCGGCGGCCTGATGGATGCTGAGCGCAGGCTCGAATTCGCCGGTCTGATCCGCGCGACGTGGCGGTTGTATTCGATGACGCCGCAGGGTGCCTCGATCCTGGCAGACCACGAGGTGGCACGGGATTCGGCTGACCGGATATTCGAGGCGCTGCTGGATCTGGGTGAGCGGGAGTGGGACCTTGGCGTCCTGAAGGATCTGCGTGTCGACGTTCGGGAGATCCTGACGCTCTGCAAGCTCATCGATATGATCGTTCAAGGATTAAAATATCGGTCCGTGGAAGAATAATACGCGAGGCATTGAGCGTTCAAGGTTCAATAGAATTGGCCTTCCCGATGACAGTTTCTTCGAATCTCGAAGGAATGACAAGGGATGCGGCCGATGTTTTGGCTGAAATGCGCCTTGTCTGATCGTGATATCCTTGGCATCTTCTGATCGAGTCGATCTGGAAGACAACCAGGGTGCACCGGTGACCAAGCGCAAGAAGGCCAAGTACCCGACCGATAACTGGTCTGAACCCGACGGCGCCTGCGGCCCGCATGGCTTCCGTGGGTCGACGGCACTCACCCCGGAACGCGCTGCTGCCCTGAGGGTGGAGGCCGCAGAGATCCTGGCTGGAACCGTGTCCGCCGGATCCATGACCTCGGACATGGCTTCGATCGAGGTCGCACTGCAGGGCATCGTCGACGTCGAGACTATGGACAAGATCGGAGACCTGGTCGTCAGGGCGCCGGCCCAGCAGGTCATCGGCATGCTCGCGCTGGCCAAGCTCATCAAGGAGGGCAGGGCGTGAAGCGCCATATCCTGGCCGCCGTCGCGGCCGCTTCCATCGCGGCCGTCTCGGCTATCGCACTGGCCCGCCCGTCGGCGCCAGAGTTCAAGGCCGTCGGCACGCCCGAGCAGCTCCGCAACGTGCTCGTCGATCTCTGGGCAGCTGACTGCGATCCCTGCGTCGTCCGTGGTCAGGGTTGGTCCGAAGGCGGCTTCGAGGGCATCTTCATGCGCGCCGGCGAGACCCTGCAGAAGCGCGGTCAGCGCCTGGTTGTCGACGGCGATTGCATGTCGATGTGCACGGTCATGGCCGATCGCCTGCGTGCATCTGGATCTGTCTGCCTGACGCCGCGGGCGCAGCTCTGGGTCCATATCGCTACCAACGGCATGACCGATGCACTGCCGGTCTATACCCCCGAGTTCCTGGCCTACCTGATGCGCGACGTTGGTCTGCCGCCATCGAAGACCAATGCCTTCAACAGCGTGTCGCGTGCGGGCCTGGACCGCTTCTTCCCGTCCTGCGAGGCCTAATGAAGCACGTCATCAAGCACATCATTGCCCACAAGATCGAGGCTGCCGTCGACGGGTTCATCGCGACTGCCACGGTCACGATCTGCCGCCTCGAGGAGAACGAGATCGGGGACACCATCCAGGTCCCGGCGCTCGGCTTCGACGTCCATCACAAGGTCGACGATATCCAGGCAGCCGTCGCTGGCGTTCTGAGGATGGCGTGCGCTCAGGCCTGTGAGGCACTCGTCCGCCTGGACGGGCAGGGTGCCGAGAGCAAGATGGCTGCGTGATGGAGACCATCAAGATACTCGTCGAGGCTGTGGATGGCACTCGTCGCACCGAAGACCGTCAGATCATGCCGATCACGCTCTTTATGAGCGGGCGCGCAGAGCTTTTCGCTGTGACGCGAGATCATCAGACCAAGAAGGCCGCACACCTCGTGCACTACCGCAGCGGGTTCGTGATGAGCTCGATTGTCGTGATCAAACGCATGCATGGGCCGCTCGATACTGCCCAGGCTGCGCAGCTCATCATCAACCGACGCATCGAAAAGACCGGCCTCGATGCTGTGCGCAAGATCTTGGCCCAGCTGCCGACCATCAATGAGCTGCCTTCGAGGGCGAAGGCGTGATGGACTGCTTCAGCCTGTCCCCGTGCATGTCGATGTCAGATCTCGACCACGTACCGCGGATCGAACGCTTTGCACTCTCGCGTTTTGTGGATCGGATGCGGATATCCGGCCGGGTTTGAAAAGATCATGGTCTTTCCGATGTTGTACAAGTGATGATTGTGATCATGGCCATGAACCCAAAGCGCGGGCTGGTATTTCTCGATTAGCTCAGACAGGTCTGACGCGTAGCAAGGCGACAGCTCGTCATCACGGTACATCGGGATGATCGACTGCGGATGCGGTGCGTGGTGAGTGACAACCACGGTCGGGCCATCATGAGGAATGGCAAGTTCACCCTCGATAAAAGCCCGATCAGCCTGGTGCAGACCTTGGATATAGTGTGGTCTGACAGTGTCGACCTTACCGCCCAGGTTGACCTTGATCCTCCGGTAGTCGTTCATCTTTCGGAGTGCGATCTTACGGGATGTGATGGCGCGCCGGTGGAGCTCGAAATCCGTCCAGAGAGTGGCGCCGATGATCCGCACGTCATCGATGACGACCGCCTCGGGATCTAGGAAGTGGATCCCGAGCTGCTGGGCCCGCTCCCAGCCGGCCTCGCGAGCGCTCAACAGTTCATCGCCATAGAATTCATGGTTGCCGGCGACGAAGACGATCGGCTTGCCGCCAAGGTTGTCATCGCGCTGTCGAGCCAGCCACTCAATGGAACGCGTGATGGGCTTCCAGATGTCGCCGGCGAAGATGGCAATGTCAAAATCCACATCCTTGGGGCAGTCGAATGGAGCGCCGAACTCGTTGTGGAGGTCGCTCATGATCAAGAATTTCGTCATCAGGCCCTCATTCGCCCTTTAATTGCCGCTGGAGCAGGCTCGCCAGTAGCTCTATGGCTGCCTGCTCTCGATCTGGCGGAGACAGGCGAAAGTATCCATCAAACGTGAGCGCCCACGTCTGAAGCCGATCGAATGCCATGACTTCATAAGTCTGTCGTTCTGCCCCGTTCTCGATGCGCCCGGTCAGCTCGACCCCGCTGAGTTTCCAGTCGACGAGCAGTGGCCTTGAGGCGAGGTGATCGTGATCAGGCTCTCCGCCTGCATGCAGCTTGCGCATTTCACGTTCCAGGAAGCGCTCACTGACCATGATCAGACCCCTCTGCGGGGGCGCCGAGCCGGTAGAAGCGCGATAGCGTGCGAGCCCAGCGTCGGCCTGGGTCCAGCATGTAGACTTGGCTTGAGACGAGGGGGCCGCTTCTGATCGTCGGGTGGCCTAAGACCCGTCCTGAAAGGCGCGTAGACTGATCTGGCACTAGCCGCCACTCCTCTAGCAGGGGCGCCTGAGCGAGCATCTCTTCCGAAGGCGACAGCCCAGCCAGGACGGCGTCGATGTCGTCGCACATAGCTCGTATCCGACGTATGTGCTCGATCCAGTGATCGTACGCGAGAGGGCTGAACTGCATGGAATGAGAGCCTGGTATTTGGATGAATTGGCGTGGACGGTTCAAGGATCGATATGCGAATTTTTGGTGTAATCGACGGACAAGGTGGTTAGTCCTTATTCGCCGGCGATTCGGCAGGAAGAATCGGCATCCCGGTCCTTTGCTTGGTGAATGGATCAGCGGCTGATCCTTGGTGCGAGGCCCATGGACGGACCGGCTTTCAAACTCGCGCTCAAAAGGCTGGGGCACAGCCAATCGAGTTTCGCTCGTCAGTACGATTTATCCGTTCGAACGGTCCAAAACTGGGCGAAAGATGGGGTTCCACCCTTTATTGGGCCCTTTCTTGAGGATTATACGCGCCGGTCCGTTGAGCCGCCGGGCTCGCGGTTTTGGTCGGATCCAAGGGCTGCCACACATGACTGCGAGGCCGCAATCGATCAGCTGCTGCGGGACGTGCTGCTGCGCGCCACACAGGCCGGCTGGCCCAAAGATGTTGTGCTCGCCGCTGCGCTGCGATGGGTGTCAGACCTGGTAGCGACGCGTCGATAGCCCCTACATCGCGTGAAAAACTTAACGGGCGGTTAACCCGCCCGTGATCAGCTGCGCTAGGGCCGCGCAGCTCGATCACAGATGCCCAAACCAAGTGAAACGCGGTTCGCTTGCGCTTGCTCGCCGTGCCGGAATGCCATGCTCGATAACTGGGCATTATCGCGCGTCCGATCCTGAAACGGAGAAAATCCGTCAGCTTCCGCTTGACTTTCAATCGTAACTGACTACGTTACTAGTGTGGCCAAGCCGGTCCACTGGGAGAGTTGCATGCGTATCAAGGTGAGCAACGTCGACGATGAAGAGGCCCGCGACACAGCGATCAGGGCTGCGCTCCTGAAGGTGAATGGGGCGGCGACCTCCTTCACCATCTTCAGGGCCGCTGATGTGGTCGCTCAGGCCCGCGAGGCGCTGAAGCGCATGGAGGGCGATGGCATGACCAGGAAGATGACGGCGAAGGCGCTCATCTGCTACCGCCCCGCGGGTCCGGCCGCGAAGGCTTACCAGTATGGCGCCCAGTCAACGCGCATCACGCTGCGCGTTGCTGCCGACGGAAAGACCGTCCACCTGATCGACGTCGAGAAGGTCAAGGTTTTCCCGCAGCAGAGGGAGGAGAACTGGATCGCCCTGACGGCCGAGAGCCATGCGGCCTGGGTGCGCGGTGTCGCCCAGTCCTACGCCATCCTGAAAGACCCCGTCGTCGCGGCGGCCGCCTGACCTTATCTACTCAGGGGAGTCTTCGGGCTCCCCACCTCACTAGGAGACTTTGACATGCCCGCTTTCACCGTCAACGCCTTCAACGACGACTCATGGCTCGACCTGCTGGTCGATGCCCCCGACCGCGCCGCCGCCGATGCCGCCTTCCAGGCCTACTGCGCGGCCAACGACTATGGCTTCGCGTGCGCAGAGGGCGACGTCACTCTCTACACCGGCCCCGCAGATGCGGCCGAGGAGGCCCGCGCAAAGGGCCGGGTCATCTGCATCGCTCGCGGTGCCATCGGCGAGGATGCGATGATCGATTGAGGGTGATCATCATGTCGACAATCGACCGCGTCATCCAGGCCCGAGTGAAGGCTGCCGTTGCGGCTGCACACCAGCGCGAGGGTGTGAAGAGCGAAGAGCATCGGCTCGAAATGATCGCGGCATTCGAGGCCATGGAAAATGGCGAACCACACGACGCCGCTCTTGCAGCGTCGTATGAGCGTATCGATGCGGCGATTGCCCGTGCTGCCACCTGCGCATCGTCAAGTGATGCGCTAGGCATGAACGCGACGCGGAGATGGGGGCTGACATGGTCAGGAAGAAGATCCACGAGAACGCATCGGCGCGAGCGGCCGCTGCCGTTGAGCGCCTAAAGGCGTCTGGTGGGAGCCGGCGGACCTACATGCTCGACGCAGAGACGACGCAAGCCTTGGAGCGCCTCAAGGAGGGCTTCGACGGCACTGAAACCGCTTTGGTGTCCGGCATCATCCGGCAGGCGGCAGATGCTCGGCTGCCTGCGTGATGGCGAACGCCTGAGTAACGGGGGTGTTCGGGAAGTTGATGCGTGATGGCGACACAAAGGGGCTCAGGAAACCGGGCGCCTTTCAGTTTCGATGTCATAAGTACACAGAAATTCGCGGAAGCCCGAACGTTTCCGCCATCGGCCTCCATGACTTGGTGTTAAATTTCCATGGACAGGCAGTGATTGATCAAGGCGTCGGCCAGCAGGGTATCATGCTCGTCGGCGTGGGCATTGACCGCATCCATGTCGGCCGCCCGAATGCGGCGCTCAGCCTCCTCGTGGCCCAAGGGGCGCCGAGCCCCAGGCAGCGTCAGACGAGCCAGTCGATCAAGCGCGTCGGCAGCGATACCGCGCAACTTGGGAGGGTAGCGCTCAGCTGCCGGCTCGAAGGCGGGGACATGCGCGCCATCGAACCAGGCATCACGTAGCCCGAGTCGTGTACGGACGGCCTTCACGCTGGCCCTGAAATCAAACCCTTCGCGCGCCTGCAGGATCTGGACAGCCTCGGCGATAATGAACCTCGGATCGAAGAGCGGGTGAGAGAAAGCGATGCTGACGCGATGGTCATCCCGAGACTGTGAGTGAATGACGAAGGCGAGCGCCTCCGAGATTGCAGCGTCGACATCTCGGCTCAGCGGCTCGCGGTACGTGCTGCGCCGCTGGCGATAGGCTCTCGATCGGGATGCGGATCCCCGGGCACGGGCAGATCTGGTCGCGATATCCTGGGTCTGCATTTGGATCCCCTGCGTTCGCCGTCACGCTAGGGTCTCGCGATGGGATGCAAGGGACAAGGACGGGCGCATCCGTTAGGCTGCCTGCCACAGGTCGAGGGGGCAGGGATGGCAGAAGCGGCGGGAGAGCAGCCGGCGAAGGACGATCTGTTCCGAGGCCGCGACGAGGAAGAACAGCGCGACATCAGGAAGATGTGGCGCGAGTTCATCAAGAAGCAGGATGAGCGGAAGCTCACGGAGTGGCACGAGGGCGCCAAGGTCTTCGCCGGCCAGATTCATGAGATCCGGAAGGAGTCGATGAAGTCGTCCGTTCAGTACGGGCAGATCTTCGTGCGCTTCGCTTTCCTGCTCAACGGCGGCGCCATGCTCGCGCTGCTTGCGTTTGCAGGTGCCCTGTATGGCCGAGCCGACATCGCAGCCGTCGCGATCGCCTTCTCAGCCAAGCTTCCGACGGCTTTCTATCTGTACTCTGGCGGGCTCCTAGCAGCGGCCCTCAGTGCGGCGGCGGGCTACCTCAATTTCCAGTACGTGTATGCGAGCCACTTCGACGAGGGGCACCTGTTGCGTTTTCTGCAGGCGGGCAACAGTTTCGCGGGCCTGGATCAGGCAGAGGAGCTCGCCAAGTTCGAGAAGACTGACCGGAAGATAGCTGTCACGGCAAATTTCGGGATGTTCTTCGGCGGCCTGTCGCTCGTCGCATTCATATGGGCAACGATCCTCGTTGCTCGTGCCTTCGCGGTCCTCGGCGTATAGGGCAGCGGCATTTTCGGGAGGTGCACGTCGCACCGACTCGGCTAGATGTTCTTCTTTCGTTCTCACGAGAGAGGCGTCATGGTCAGGCCCGAACCGCCCCCGATCCTGCTGGGAGAGCTTCGTCGCGAGCTCATCTAGATCATGGCGCGATGTGTCATGTGCAGCCGCTTTGCGATGCTCGATCCCGATCTCATCGCCCTGCCTGACGACGCTGACATGGGCCGGGTCGCCCATGCGTTGAAGTGCGGCGGCTGCGGGCGGGCAGGGGGCAACAGCGCCCATCCGGATCCAAAAGCCTGGGTTCGATATCTGAGACGATCGGGGCAGCGGCATCGGGAGCCGTGGTATGCGCCGATGATCCGGGATGAGCCTGGGGACGACCGCAGCTGATACTCGATCTCTGCTAGAGGTGCGATTGCGGGCTCAACTCTAATTAGATACCCATTAGTTCTGCTGCGCATTCCGTTGAGGGTTGAGATGTTCCTGATTGCACCGTCGGCATCGACGATAGGCTATGTCTTCGGGAATTTTCTCGTCATCTGGCTCATTGTCTACGTGTTCATTCTAGGTCGCAAGCGCCAAGCGAAGCATCCAGAGGGGTACTACAAGAGGATACTGGCCAGCGCACTGATCGTCGGTGCGCTGTACCTCGCCGTCAACCAGGCCAAGGTCGACGACTATGTCTGGAAGGTGACCCTCTTCGTCGTGGCCGCGCTTGCGGCACTGTTCGTCAACCTGGTCGACACCTGGCGGCCGTTCTCCGGGATCCGTGTGAAGGCGGTGGCCTTCGTCGGCAACAGCTTGGCTGTTCTCATCGCCATCATCATGTCGTCGTTCGCAATTGGCGCTGCATACGAGAATGCCACCGCCCGGCGCGAGTTCGTGGATGGCTTGCGGCGCGGGATGGCGACGAATCCGAGCGCGGACATCCTGGGCGCGGTGCTCGATACGGCGCCGGACTTGTACGATAAATTCCTGCCCTACATGTCGAACGAGCGCCTCCGAGCCGATCGCGCTTCTTTCGAAAAGGTCAGTGGTGAGATTTTCGGCGGGTATATCTCCGATGCCAGCCGTCGGATGGACGACGCTACTATGGCGAAGCTGCTGGGCCTGAACGCGGACATGATGCTCGCGGCCTACGCCGAGGCGCCGGCGACCTGCATCCAGGTCCAGGCCTCGGGCACCGTGCCTCCCCAGGCCCGCACGTCTCGCCTGCAGGCGGCGTCGAAGTCCTACGCGGCGGCGATCGGAGAGGCGATCCGGGCTTTCCATGCCGCGCCGCCGGCGGCCCCGAAGCCGCCCGAACAGCAGGTCAACCAGCTGATCGCGCAGGCCGCCGGTCCCGAGCTGCTGCAGAGATTCCAACGCACTCAGGATCCTGGCCAGCAGTGCGAGATCGAGGCGCTGGTCCGGAAGCGGGTCAGCAGTCTCCCGCTGACCCAGCAGGCCGCCGTCGCAAGGCACATCCTGATACCGTGACGGGAGTCTCTCATGTGGCCGTTCGACAAAAAGCCCGAGCCCCAGCCGCCGACCGACGAGGCAAGCCCCGAGGACATCCAGGCCGCTGTTGCGATCCAGCAGCGCTGCAAGGTCGGAGAGCTCTTCGCGGGCCGCTTAACCGATCCAGATGAGGACTATGAGGACCAATTTGGACGCTACTCGGCTATCCGATCACAGGTGGTACTCGCCCTGGATCCGATAGCCGATGATTTCTGTCGGGGTTTTGCCGCCCACAACGTCATCTCACTGTGCATGGCAGGCGGCGAGGAAATCCTGGCCCGGGCGATCCTCGTGTCGGTGCGCGACGACATGGTCCGCGAGCAGATTTTTGGGCAGTTCCCGCAACTGCAGCAGACCCTGCCTCGGCTCGATCACTCAGGGGGTTGAAGCGGCAGTTTCCGGCCGGGGTGTCGCACCTGCCAGGTTTCGATCAGAAAGAGGGCAACGGCCGACGCGGAGTGGATCGCGAGCTTGGCGATGCGCGCATCAATGCGGCGGAACCCTTTCTCCTTGCCATGAGCCCCGCCAACATGGGTTCTCAGGCTTCCGACGCCTTCCACGGTCGAGATCAGGCCAGAAAGAACGCGCCTCACATCGGCGACGATCTCGGGCGCCACGCCCTCCTTCACGGGATCGAGGCCAAGCGGATCGCGTACCGCTCGGTACAAGCCACCGACGTCCTGCTTGGCGGGAAAATCGAGCTTCAGCTCGACAAGGATCGATCGGCAGACGCTTTCGACGACAGCGCACGCCGATGTGACCGCCAACTCAGGGTCGCTTGTTGCCGACCGCAGGGCTCGATCGAGATCTCGGCCGGCTGTGTCGAAGTCGATGCCGGCCGCCATCGCGTAGAGCTCGTTCGTGACCGGGCTGTTTTCCGCAACTTCGACCAGCCTCATCTTCCGGCCCGCTGGTTCGAGCTTAAGCCCGTCGAATTGAAGGTGTTGGTTGAGATACTCGACGACAGCGGTGTGTCGATCAGGCTCGGTTATGAAATCGCGCGGATCTGCTGCGCTCTCGATGATGCGGCCGATCAGCTGGCCGTTGCCGGTGTCAAGCCATAGAGCGGCCCGGATCGCCGTGACCGTCGCCGTTACCCTGGTGGCCCCAGTCAATTCAAACGGCACGCCAAAATTCTTAAACCACCCCTCCAGTCGCCAGCCTTGCCGGTAGACACCGATCGAAGGATCCGCAGCGCCGGCGGAGCCACCTGAGATAACCTCGGCCAGCGCATCGATAGACTGCTCTGAAAGTTCGATCCGCATGTGCTGACATTATCACGAAGGCGAAGCGGTACGCTGAGGGGGCGTCGGCTTGTACACAAGCGCGATCCAAGCGCAGTCCCCTGTCCCAAAAACGTACCTAAGGCTGTCAGTAAACTGCACCTAAGCGTTGGCCGATCAGAGCCGCCTGTCTGTAAACCGGACCTAAGAAGGGCAGGATCGATGGCTGACTGTCTGTTTTCCGGACCTAAGGGGCAACAATTCCGCCTCAAACCACCGCCTTCGCAACGAAAAGGCGCTCATCCGGCGGGATGAGCGCTCTCTTAGGTCCACTTTTCGATAGCCTTAGGTCCGGATTCTTGCAGCCTTAGGTACGGTTTTGGACAGGGGTTCCTTAGTGCCTCATGCCGGCCGGCTCGAAGGCAGTGATCGAGCCGAGAACGCGCGCCAGCCCGAGCTGCACGGTCATGACGACGGTCTCGAAATCCGGAGCCCGAGCGGCGATGTCGGGCTTCTCCTGGAGCATCCGCTGCCACCCGGCCTTGAGAGCGTCGCGCTTGTCCGGCCCGAGGATTAGCCACTCCTTCGGGGCCTCAGGCAGTTCGTGACCGTAGGCCTGAAATGCTTGGACCAGCGCCTTCGCGATCATGTCGAAATCGGTACCGGGCTTCGACATGATCAGCCAGAGGTCATAGAAATCCCTCATCCTGGTGACCTTGCCGCGGTGGCGCCACGCGGCATGGAGCTTGTCAGCCACCATGCTCTCGACCGGGACGCACATGACCCTGAAGCTCGGCAGTCCCTCGACGACCGCCGGCCACTCGACCGGCACGAGCGGCAGGTTGCAGTACGAGTCGATCAAAATGTCCGACTTCACCGGGACGACGGCGCCGCCGACCTGGGCACGGACAGCCAACTTCACGCCGAGGAGCTCGCGGTCGTCCTCGGATTTGACAATCAACGTCGACAAATCGAAAGCAACGCCGTCGTCGCCCGGCGCGCCCAGGATCTCGATCAGGCGCTCGCGCAGTTCGTCGACCGTGCAGGTGAAAAGACAGCTGATGTCGACGTCGCTCGTCGCGCGGCCGTTGATGATGCCCATGTTTTCGTGCATCCACATGGTCATTCCGCCCTTCAAGGCGAATTCATCAGCGTATTCCGACATGAAGATGCGCCTGATCATTGCTGACTGCGCATAGACATCGAGCAGGCGCTGAACGCTCTTGCCGGTGTTCCTTGCCTGGGCCTTGATCTTGACCAGGGTCTTATTGCCGATATCTGTGATGAGGGCGGGATTCGGGTTCATGACGTGTCCTGCTGCCGCAGATCGTATGGGCAGCAGGACGGGCATCCCTGCTCCCTGAGACCGATCATCGGCCTCAGGGTTAGGGTGCTCGGGGGTCATGAAAGTCACAAAGTCGGGGCCTAAAGGCCATAGCCCTTCAGCTGCAGCGCGATCGTCAGGGGCGCGATCATGTGCTCGATCCCGAAGACCTGGCTCAGTCGGTCGAGCTCCATCACGTCGAGCCCTCTCTCCATATATACCACTATGCTCATCGCCGAGCTCTGCTCGCTGCCCAGCCTATGCAGGTCGACGACGGTCCGGGCCGGCGATGTGATCGGGACCGGAAAGCCGGCGACATCGAAAGTCTCGACCCCATCGGTCAGTGCCTCGGGGCGCCTTGTCCGAACGGCCCGGACCGGCGGACCGATCTCGGCCGTGGTCTTCGAGGTGTAAGGCACCATGATTGATATAGCGTCGGGCATGACATCACAGAGCTCGTGCAACTGAGCCGCGCTCTCCAGTGCGATTACGCTGCCTGGGAAGGCGCAGGTCACCATGGCCAGCTCGGCCTGCCAGTGCTCGGCGGCCTCTGGCGCCGCATAGACGCCGCGATCGGCGCGGACCAGGTCGCCGCGGGCGACAGCGCGCGCGATCACCTCTGCCGGGTAACCGGCCGCGACCAGGTCCCGACGGGCGGCGAAGCGCTTTCCCTGGATGAAGTCGACGATAGTCATGTGACATCCTACTCACACAGGGCCCATTTGTGAGTATAACGTCACACGCTCGCTCGCAAGGCACAAGTCGGTTCCGGGAATGCCAGAGGCAAATCGGTGCCGCTATTGTAAGCATTAAGCCGCCTTCTAGCTATGAGTTGTGTCCCTATGACCCGTGATTATTTTAGCAAACTCGCACGCCTGTCTAGGATCAGCGTATAGATCGTTCAAAAATTGAAAGATCGAATTTCGTAATTCTTTGATCAGCTTGACGGATCACTGGATTCGCGAGAGAATCGCGCATTCAAATCGTCTGGGACAGACCTGTGAACGCTGCGCCGACAAGGATCGTCACTACCCGCGCCATGAGGCTGGCAGTCGTCAGGGCCGTGGAGGAGCAGGGCGTCGTGCTCAAGGATTTGGCCGGCGGCCTCGGCATCAGCGCCGCCCACCTCGGCAAAGTGCTCGCCGGAAAAAGCCAGAGCCCCCGCGTTTGGGAGGCTCTTGCGGCCCGCCACGGCTACCAGCCGCACGGTGAGAGCTCCTGGAAGAAGGCTGCCTGATCATGCGTCTCCCGCCACCGCCCCGGCGTCCCACCCCGCAGGTCCGTCAACCTCAGCCAGAGACGCGCGACCCTGCGCCGATCGCCGATCGTCAGGTTGCGCATGCGCCGGCTACGGTGCAGGCACCGGCCCCCATTCGCCGTCTCCCGCCGCCGCCCGCTCGCCGCGTCGCCACCCCGCCTGCCACGCGCGATGCCCCGTCCGCTTCTGCTCGCCCCTCGACACCGGCAGCTCGGCATGGGGGAGGGCTCGCGGCGCTGGCTCGCAGCCAGCGCCGCTGACGATCTGGCCAGCCGGGCCGATGATGTCTTCCCTGGCGACCTGCCGTCTCGACTCCCTCAGCAGCTGCCTGATCCGCCGGCAGTCCGCGCAGTGCTCGATCGCTTTCCTGGATCTGCGGTCACCTACATGCAGCAGCTCGACGACGGGTCGTCGGTCGAGGTGAGGAGCCACGGCCGGGATTGGAAGCCGGCGCCTCGCCCGATTCCTGGCGTCAAGCGCCCGACCATGCCGCCGGCCTGGGTCGATCAGATCCCTTTTTAAGGACCAACATGTCGCCTGCCACGCTCATCCCTGCCTTTCGAGACCACCTGCTTAATGACACCATCGGTCGCGAGGGCGGCTACCCCATGTCGCTCGACACCCTCAGGGAGTGTGCCGACTGCGTCGAGTTCTTCCTGACTACCGGCCAGGTCGACGTCGACGCCCGCTGGGTGATGCCGCTCCAGGCTTTCGACCATGAAGGTCTCGTTGCCTTCCTGCTCAACGACTTCTCGGGCGCAACCGGTGCTGGCTTCCGCGAGCGGCGGCACCTGGTCGATAGTGTGATGACCCACGATCCGGCGCTGGGAGGCTTAGTGGCCCTCGTCGGCATGCGTGCTGCGCAGAAGGCACTGTCGGACGGCTGCCAGGATCACCGCGCAGTCGCGGCTGAGGGGTCGATGCTCGCGCGCATTTATGGCGAGCTGCAGCACCGGGTATTCCAGCTGGTCGCCGAGTGCGAGGTCGAGATGCCGGGGAATGCAGCGTGAAGGGCTTTATCCGCTCCGTCTCGGGCACCTCTGTCGCCGCCGTAATAGATGATGGCTCGCACGTGGACGAGGTCTTCTTCGTGAGCCCCGAGTCCGATCCGACGCCTAGAACAGCATTCTTCGAAGCGATCGCTTGGCTGCACGCGAATGGTGCGGAGACGCCGTTTACGGATCCTGACGGCCCCTATGTTTCGTCGACAGGTTTCCGCAAGATCGGTGCCTCAGGCCTGATCTGGGGCGCGCCCTTCACCATGGAGTGGGGCGCCGACGACTACGGCCTTCCGAAGGTGCTCGAACCGCAGGGCGAAGATGCGTACCTTGCGTACGAGGCTGCCTGGTACGCGATGGTCGGGATTATGGCTGAGTGGAAGGCGCGCCGGGAGCGGGCGGCGTGACCTGGCTCCTCATCGCCATCATTGGCTTCCTGCTGATCTGCCTGCGCCACGGCGTCGGCCGCATTCTTCCCGAGCTCATCGCCCGCCGCGTCGCTGACCTGCTGATCGCTGACCGGACCCGTCGCGAGGCCGAGGCCCAGGCCACTTACGATGCCTGCGCCGCGCGCAGCGCAAAGCCCAACACCCGGATCCACTGACATGCGCCCGCATCTGTATCTCGATATCGAGACCATCCCCTGCCAGGATCCCGCGCACCGCGAGGCGCTGGCCGTACAGCCCGAGTTCCAGGTCCCCGACTCGATCGGCGAGATCAAGGCCGCCGGCAATCTCAAGGATCCTGAGAAGATCCAGGCGGACATCGCCGCGAAGACGGCCAAGGCCGAGGCCGACCTGGTGGAGCGCCGGGCCGGCGTCGGCGCCGCGATCGATAAGGCGTGGAGGAAGACCAGCCTCGACGGCACGTTCGGGCATGTTGCGCTGGTGAGCTGGGGCTATGTTGGCGAGGATATCTCGACGGAGGCCTGCCTGATCCGTGACGGCGAAACCTACAGGCTGCCGGTCAGCTTCGATGAGACCATAGCAGCGGAAAAGGCCGCTCTGACTTCCTTCTTCGCCGCGATCGAGGACGAGGCTCGAAGCCACGGCTGCGCGCCGGTACTTGTGGCGCATCATGCGCCTTTCGACCTCAGGTTCCTGATCCAGCGTGCCGTCGTGCACGGCATCAAGCTGCCGCATTGGTGGCCGCGCGATCCCAAGCCCTTGGTCACCGGGCGTCCTCGACACCTCGGCCGTCTGGGGCGGTCGCGAGGGCATCAAGCTCGACACCCTGTGCCGGGCGCTCGGCCTGCAAGGCAAGGGCAACATCGACGGCGCCGGCTTCTGGGACGCGTGGTCGGGAGGCCGACTGGAGGACTGCATCGCCTACAATGTGGACGACGTCGAGCGCCTGCGCGGGATCGTGGCCCGCCTGGAGGTCTCGATGGGCGGCTCGATCGCTGCGTGAACAGGGCCGATAAAGGCGCAATCCACGTGAACTTTCGGATCGATGTGACGCGATTCTTGCCCTGCTGACGGATCCTTCTGATGCTCAAGGTCAGTCAAATCGATCCAAGCAGGAATCCATGATCACCACCCGGAAATACCATTTCGACATCGAGAAGGCCGTGGAGCTGCGGCTGACCGGCATCAGCTGGGCCGAGATCGGCCGTAGCCTTGGCGTGCCCGCTGGGAGCGTCGAGTTTGCGTGCCGCAAGGATACCCGCATCGCCGGTATCAAGCTCAAGAGGGGCACAAAGCGCCGGCTGGACACCGAGCAGCTCGTTGCCCTGCGGCTCCAGGGGCTGCGGCTGAGCGACATCGCTGAAAGGGTCGGGTGCACGGCGGCTGCGGTCAGCATCCGCATCGGCCGCGACCCGCGCGTAAAGGGGATGGTAGTCCACGTGGCCGAGCCGGCCGGCCGCTTCCAGAAGGCGGCGTAGGCCCCGATCAGGCTGCCGGGCGCTGCTCCACAGCGCTCGGGCTGGGGCGGGTCAGGTCCCCCAGATCGAGCCGGTCATCGAGCTTGTAGCGCTTGCGGTCGATCGCCTCCCGCAGCGCTTCCACGTCCGACAGCAGCGGATTAGCTGCGAAGGCTGCCTGGCAGGCCTTCTCCAGGAAGGCAGCCCAGTCGCGCATCATCGCCTTCTTCTCATCCAGCAGCAGATTGTAGTCATACGACTGGGCGTCGACATCGTCGCCGTCGGATCCCTCCATGTGGTCGAGGATGAGCTTGCTCGACTTGCCGAGGTATCCGAGCTGCTTGATGTACGTCGAGAAGGCGCGCCGGATATCGTGGGGTGAGCAGTCCACGCCTGGGAGTGATGCCAGCGCGTGTGTCAGCGTCGACTCGTTCATGTGGCTAAAGCGACCGGCTTCTTTGGCTGAGCGCCTGCGAAACTGAGGGAAGATAAAGCGGGAAGGGGCCTTTGGCCGGGTCGCGTAGTCGATCAGCTCCTCCAGCGTGCCGCTGACCTCAGGCACCAGCGGGACGACATGATCTGCCTGGGACTTCCGCTTGCGAGCTGTCTTCCGGAAATAGGGCTTCATGCTCCACTGCCAACCACCGTCCGTCAGGAAGAAGTCCGTCGCAGTCGCTGAGACGATGGCTCGCCTGCGCTGAGCCGTATACATGAGCAGCGTGATCGCCGCCGAGATCCGGCCCTCCAGGACACCAGTGCGAGCGATGGCCACGAGCGTCCCGAGCTGCTCAGGCGTCGGCAGCTTCTGGACCTGGACCTTCTTTGCGGCTTCGGGTGACCCAGCCTCGATCGACGGGCGCTCGGGCGCCTTGACCCGCCGCAGCAGGTCGACGGTGAGCCCCGACTTCTCCTCTCGCACCGGCTCGGCTGCCCAGTTCCACATCGACTTGATGGTCCTCAGCGCGCCCTCGGCAGTCGGGATCCCCCGCTTCGACATGGTCTCGATCGTCGCTGCGATCTCGGCGCGGGAGATGGTTGCGATGTGTCGATCGAGGTACTCGTCGAACTCCTTCATGTGCAGCTTCTTGCGGTAGTCTGCGATCGTCGCGAGGCGCCGGGTGGACTGCATCCAAAGCAGAAAAGCGTCACGCGTCTCCCTGAACGTCCAGCGTTCAGCGGAAGCCTTCTTGGCCTTCGCGGATTTCGGTTCGACCGGCTCGCCAGTGAGCATCGCCTGGATGTGAGACGCCGGGTCCTGGCCCTGCCTCATCATCTCGCGGACCCTGCGTGCGCGCTGCCTGGCCTCGTCAATATCGACCTCGGAAGTCGGTCCCAGATCGTACCGGATTTCGCGTCCGGACAGCCGGCCTCGGACCGACCAGCGGACGCCGGAAGGGCGGATGCGGAGCTGCAGTCCAGGGGTCTCCGCGTCGCTGCGGTCGGCCGTCATCCCGAGCTCGCATTCCCTGAATGCGGCCTTGATCGTGGCGGCTGTAATCGACCGGCGGCCGGGCTGGTTTCGAGGCATTTTGCGCGTCCTGCGGTATACCAATCTCCCTTGCTAAACCGCGCTTGCGACTGGCGTCCAGATGCGACCCAGACCTCATCCCCGAATATTCTGGGTCGTATCTGGGTCGCAGGTCGCAAGATTTCGCGCTTTCCAGCGGGACGCGAGAGAGTGCTGCGCTATTGGTATTTTAATCAATGAAATCAGTAGCTAGAGTATTGTTTAATCCACCTGTCTGAGCAGATGACTAAGTTGAACGCAGCTGACTCTTAATCAGCGGGTCGTAGGTTCGAGCCCTACATCACCCACCACGGACCTCTGCTAAATCAGGTGCTTACAGCAGTCGATGTGC